>Ga0315293_10003251_pt1 | contig 15664 bp, 16 predicted proteins | sample YL17G13_20_MG_FD_203071 | JGI IMG/M metagenome (GOLD analysis project Ga0315293, IMG submission 203071) | Sediment microbial communities from Yellowstone Lake, YNP, Wyoming, USA - YL17G13_20 | ecosystem: Environmental > Aquatic > Freshwater > Lake > Sediment | place: USA: Wyoming | collected...
TGCCGCTCGGCTGATTGAAAAATGCGGCCTGAAAGGAAGAAGAATCGGAAGGGTTAAAATTTCCGAGAAACACGCTAATTTCATTGTTAACTTGGGGCAGGGGAAAGCCAAAGACGTGAAAAAATTTATAAATTTGATAAAACAAATGGTAAAAAGAAAATTCGGAATAGTTCTGAAAGAAGAAATCAGATTCTTGTAAAACCAAAGAGGCGTTGGACTTGTTTTTTAAAGCTGACCTGTTAAGATAATATGGATAAGTAATATATGGTAAAAGCCAAAGAAAAGGACTCCAAAGAGGAGAAGCCAAAAAAGAAAAAAATAGAAAAAGCAAAAAAAGAAAAACCGGTAAAAAAACCGGTAGAAATTAAAATTGAAAAGAAGCCGGAAATAAAACCGGAACGTTATTTTGAGGCGGTTGGACGGAGAAAAACATCAATCGCCAGGATTCGTCTTTTTACCAGGGGAGAGAAAGAATTCTTGGTCAACGGGAAGCCCTTTAACGTTTATTTCCCGACCTTGGAACTCAAACAGATTGCCCAATCCTCTCTGGAAAAGATGAATTGTCTTGATAAATTCATGGTTCAGGTCTTGGTGAGAGGTGGAGGTTTTCATTCTCAAGCAGAAGCAGTCAGGCACGGAACTGCGAGGGCCTTGGAACTTTTTAACCCGGATTTCAGGAAACGGCTGAAAAAGGCGGGGTTTTTGACCCGCGACCCGAGGATGCGCGAGCGAAAAAAATTCGGCCTGAAAAGGGCAAGGAAAGCGCCCCAGTGGGCGAAGAGATAGTCCACTCGCTGTTTTGCCAAACAGCTCGCTCATAGAGACATGTTAAAAGAATTTATTGATAAATTTTATTTGGACGGGCATAAAGAAAGAGAACAGAGCCGCTTTTATATTACGGATGCGGGAAGGTGTCCAAGGGCTGTTTTTTTTAAATTCAAAAACGCTCCCAGGGCAGAAATGGAAGCAAGGGTCCTGAGAATGTTTGACCACGGCGACCAGGTTCACCAGTTGATAATGAGACCTCTTTTGGGCATAAAAGAAATCCACGTAGTGGCTTCGGAGGTGAAAATCGGCCCTCAGGAATTAATTTCAGGCAGGGCCGACGCTATAATTTCAGACGGCAAGGACATGTATGTTCTGGATATTAAAAGCATGAACGGCATGATATTTAGGAATTTGGAAGAGGCAAAAGAAGATAATATTAATCAACTCCAACTTTATTTGCATTTTTTCAAAATTCCGAGAGGAATTTTGCTTTATGTCAACAAGGACACCTTGGAGCTAAAGGAGTTTTTAATCAATTATAATCAAAACCTCGTTCAGTCCCTTTTGAAGGATTTAACCGAACTTAAAGCGAAAATTGACAAAAATATTATCCCGCAGAGATTATCTGATTATCCTAAAAATTGGCAATGCCAGTATTGCTCCTTCAAAGGAATATGTGCGCCGGCCTCATCTGATGAGATGAGTTGGGATGATTTTAAAGCAAAAATTGAGACAGCGGACGGAGATAGAAGTTAAGGAACCAATTTTTCTGAAGAAGATAAATTTCCATCGCTAAAGATATATAATTTTTTATCGTTTTGGTTAAAGAATATTTCTAGCCCCTCACCAGTAGTGGTGGGGGGAGCAAAATCAGCGATATTTATTTTGTCTCGGTCGTCGATTTCGGCGATTTTTATTTTAGAGCCGGAGTTAAAAATTAAATAATGGCTACTTAACCAAAAGACATTTCCTATTTTTTCCGAAAAACGGGCGATAAATTGCTTCTCACCGGCTGATTTTTGCGGCTGGGAAAATTCGTCCTTCAGGAATAGAATCCAAATTTCGTAATCAGAATAATAAACTATTTTTTTCAAATCCGAAGAAATTTCCGGCTCTTTAGATGTTTCAAAAAACTTCTCAAAGTTGTTTGAGCTGGGATTAAACAGATATAAATTTTTTCCGTCTTGAAGGAAAATTCTGTCCGAGAAAACAAAGATTTTGTATTCTCCATTCTTCTCCACGGGGAAAGGGCTCTTGTTTATTTTTTCCCTGCCTGAAAATGAAAAATCGGTCTTAAAAAGAAATCCGGCATCAGGGCCAGAATCTGAAAGATAATAGATATTTTCATTGAAAACCTGGAAGGACCTGATGTTTTCCAAAACTATTTGGGAAATCTTTTTCTGTGTTAAGTCCGCTTCAAAAACCAAGCCCCGAAGGGGTGAAGGTGAAGATGAGGATTTATCCTCATCGACTAAGAGAAATAATTTTTGGCTGCTTCTCGGATCAAAAAAAACATCTTTAACGCTCCCTTCCAGAAAATCAAGAGAAGTCAAATCGGGCGGAGATTTCTCAAGATTGATTAAAAAATATTTAAAGCCCTCTTTTGAAGCGGTTTTCAATAAAATCCTCCGGGAGTCAGGTGAAAAGCTTATGGCGGAAATTGAAATCTCGCTTTTTGGAATATCTTCCTTCGCTAATAGGTGGCTTTTTACGTTCCTTTCCGGTTCCAGAAGTTTTAAAGCCCACGCACCATTTTTAGTTTCTTTTAAAATCACTTTTTTCCCGTCAGGCGAAAAAGAGAAATTCTCAACCCCCTTTGTTAAAGCGGAAAATTCCGGCTCTTCGGGAATTAAAACGATATTTTTTGCGTCAGTAACCTGTTTTTCTTTCACTTCCAAAGTTTTTTTCCAAGAATGAAAGCCGTCTTTTTTAATCTCTACTTCGTATTTTTTAGGCAAAAGATTTTCCACATAAGACGCGCCGAAGAAAAAATCTGTTTTTTTTATTCGATTCCCGTCAAGATAAATTTGAGCGCCTCTCGGAAAAACCTTGAAATAAAAGGCGCCGGTTTGGACAATTTTTCCGGAATCAAAATCAAATCGATACCCCCAAGAATAAAGGGTAATTCCGGGGGTAATGATTAAGAACAACCCCGCTAAAATAGAGAACAAAATTGTTCGGCTTCTTTTTGTCATGGTGACAACCTTACTTAATTTTAGCCGAAATTTAGGTTCTTGCCAATATGACATATTTTGCAGCAGTTTGCCTATTTTCTTTTTTTGATTTATACTGAAATATCTGAAGCTATGGCAGAGAAATTTTTAATTCGCGGGAAAAAACCTTTAAGAGGCGAAATTTGCGCCATGGGAGCAAAGAACGTCGTTCTTCCTATAATAGGGGCTTGTCTTTTGACTAAAGAACCCTGTCTGATTTCCAACCTGCCGCTGATTGAAGATGTTTTAAAAATGTTGAATATTTTGGAGGGAATTGGAGCTAAAATCGCTTGGCTGGCAGAAAGAGAAATAAAAATAGAATGTAAAGATGTTGACCCTTCTCTGATTCCTTTTGACATCGTCAGCTATTTCCGCGGTTCAATCTTATTTTTGGGGCCGCTTCTGGCCAGATTCGGCAAGATTAAGTTTCCTCCGCCGGGCGGATGCCTAATTGGCGCAAGACCCATAGATACTCATCTGGACGCCTTTTCTCAAATGGGAATTAAGATTTCGGCCAAGGGCAACTTTTATTATTTTGAAGGAAAATGTCAGCCGTCAGAAGTAATTCTCAGAGAATTCAGCGTGACCGCAACCGAAAATGTGCTTTTGGCTTCTGCTCTTTGTTCGGGAAGAACCATTCTTAAAATTGCTGATCAGGATTATCAGGTTCAGGAATTAATAAAAGTTCTTTTGAAAATGGGGGTAAAAATTACCGGGTTTGGAACCCATAATCTGGAAATTCGCGGCAAAAAAAAATTGAAAGGATTCAGGTGTTCCATAATGTCCGACCCTTTGGAGGCAGGCACTTTTATGGTGGCGGCTTTAGCTACTCAGGGAAAAATTTTGATTAAAAATGCCGAAACGTCGTTTCTTGAACTTTTTTTAAAACGTCTTCGGGATTTTGGGGCAAAATTCGAAATTTCAAACGAGGCAATGAGGACTTCGTCCTCATCTTTACCTTCGTCCCGCAAGCGGGGCTCGGTGATAAAAGTTCTGCCTTCCGGCCGGCTCAAGATGGATAAAATCCAGAGTTTGCCTTACCCCGGCATTCCGACCGATCTGCAGCCGGAACTTGGGGTTTTGGCCACCCAGGCCAAAGGGCCGACTTTAATTCACGACCCTCTTTACGAAGGCCGTTTGAAATACCTTGAAGAACTGAATAAAATGGGAGCTGATATTATTTTTTGCGATCCACATCGGGCAATCGTTAACGGCCCCACTCCTCTTTACGGAACGGAAATTCCTTCCCTGGATATCCGTTCGGGAGCAGCTTTAATTATTGCCGGACTGGCCGCTAAAGGCGAGACAACAATTAACAACATCTATCAGATAGACAGGGGATATGAAAAAATAGAGGAAAGGTTGCAGAAATTAGGAGCGGACATAAAAAGAGTCAGATTGTGAAAAATATTTTTTTAAGAAAAATTGGCATTGACTTGGGCACCTGCAATTCTTTGGTTTTTATTCCCGGCAAAGGAGTGGTTTTACAGGAGCCATCGGTAGTGGCGGTCACTCTTTCGGAAAATAAAATCTTGGCAGTAGGGGAGGCGGCAAAAGAAATGACAGGCCGCACTCCCGACACTATCAGGGTTTACCGGCCGTTGAAAGACGGGGTAATTGCTGATTACAGGGTGACGCAGGCAATGCTCAGGTATTTTATTGACAAAATCGCGGGCCGTTTTCGGTTTTTGAAACCTGAGTTAATGATCGGAATTCCTGCCGGCATTACCTCTACTGAAAGAAGAGCAGTAATTGAGGCAGGCATGGCTGCCGGAGCAAAACAGGTTTTCGTCGCCAAAGAGCCGGTTTTGGCGGCCATTGGAGCGGGAATTCCCATTAATTCCTGCTCGGGCTATATGATTGTTGATATTGGAGGAGGGACGGCCGAGGTGGCGGTGATATCTCTGGGAGGGATTGTCACCTGTCATTCGGTCAGAGTGGCTGGCGATAAATTAGATGTTGCCATCTCCGATCTTATTAAGAAAAAATATAATTTGGCTATTGGCGAGCGGACGGCCGAGGAAATAAAAATAAAAATAGGAACCGCCCTGCAAAAAAGAGAGGAAAATTTTCTTGAAATCCGGGGCAGGGATTTAATTTCCGGTCTGCCGAAAAACATCAAAATTTCCTCAAACGAAGTGGCCGAGGCGATTTCAGACCCCCTATCCGACATTATTCAGGCGATAAAAGCGGTGCTTCGGGATACTCCTCCCGAATTGTCAGCCGACATAATGGACAAGGGTATGATGCTGTCAGGCGGCGGAGCCTTGTTAAGAAATATTGATGAGATGATTGCCAAGTCCACCGGGGTGCCCTGTTTTATAGCCGAAGACCCTTTATTGTGCGTGGCAAAAGGAACCGGAATGGTTTTGGAAAACCTGGATGTTTACAAAAAAAGCATCATGAGTAAAAAATAAGTTATGTTAATTATTGGACACCAGAAGCAGTGGCAATATCTTAAAAAATTAGCTGAAACGGATAAACTTCCTCATGCCTTGTTATTTTACGGCCAGGAGAAATTAGGGAAAAAGACCTTTGCCCTTGAATTTGTTAAATGGTTATTAAGGGAAGACATTGAGAGAAGACAGCACCCTGATTTTATTTTTATTGAGCCCGAAGAAAAAGAAATAAAAATCTCCCAGATCAGAGAACTGATTTGGAAATTGTCTTTGAAGCCGTCTTTGGCTCCTTTGAAAACCGCGATTATAAATCAGGCGCATTGTATGAACCAGGAAGCCCAAAGTTGTTTTTTGAAAACCCTTGAAGAGCCGAAGGGCAAAACCATTTTAATTCTTGTCAGCGAATATCCGGAAGCCCTTTTCCCGACCATTCTTTCCCGGCTCCAGAAAATCAGATTTTACCCGCCCAAATTAGCGGAGATGGATGATTATTTGAAAGAAAAAGGTCTTGAAAAAAAAGAGCTGGAAGAAATTATCCGGTTTTCTCTGGGCAAGCCCGGAGAGATGATAGATATTATTTCCGACCGCCAGAAATTGACAGACCGGAAAAAGATAACATCGGACCTGCTTGAAATTCTAAATTCCGACATTGCTTTTCGCTTTCAATACATCAAGGAAATTGCCAAAAAGCAGCCGGAAGATTTAAAAGAAATTTTAGAGGTTTGGCTCAGATATTTCAGGGAAATCCTGATTTCTAATTTGCAAGAATCGTCAGCGAAATATTCCTTCGGGGAGTCAAAGAACATTCGTTCTTTTCCGCCCTTCGCTTCGCTCGGGCGATTGAAGAAAGTGATTGAATCTATTCAAAATACTAACCTTTTGCTTTCCAACACCAACATTAATTCCAGGTTGGCTTTGGAAAACCTAATGCTGGAACTATGACCTTCTATCAAGAGATTATCAATAAAATAAAACCCGAAACAGAGAAAGCAATTTCTTTTTTGGACAGGGAATTGGCTAAAATTAGGACAAGCAGGGTCAATCCTTCTTTGGTTGAAGATGTTGTTGTTGATTGCTTCGGTCAGAAATTTCCCCTGAAACAACTGGCCGCTATTTCTACGCCTGGGCCAAAACAAATTTTAATTCAACCCTGGGATAAGTCCTATATGGAAGGGATTGTGGCGGCGCTGGAAAGAACTGGCATTGGAGCCAACCCCATAGTTGACAAAGACATAATCCGCATTACCTTGCCTCCCTTGACTGAAGAATACCGAAAAAATTTGTTGCGAATCGTCTCTGAAAAGCAGGAAGAAACCAGAAAAACCATCAGGCATTGGCGGGATGAGGCATGGAAGGAAATCCAGGAGGGAGAAAAAGAAGGGAAAATCAGGGAGGACGATAAATTCCGCGGCAAAGACGAACTCCAGAAATTGGTTGACGAATACAGTGAAAAAATTGAAAAAATGGGTGAGGGAAAGAAAAAAGAGATAATGGAATAGAAATATGTTTCTTGCAATTATTATTGCTTTCATCAGTTTAATGGGATTGCTTGTTATCCACGAGTTCGGGCATTTTATTTTGGCGAAAAAATTCGGCGTCAGAGTAGATGAGTTTGGCATAGGATATCCGCCCCGAATTTTCGGGAAGAAAATAGGGGAGACCATTTATTCCTTGAATCTTTTGCCTTTCGGCGCCTTTGTCAGATTGCCGGGAGAAATAGGAAAGGCAGAAGACCCTCACAGTTTTTCCCGCCAGCCCGTTTTCAAAAGGGCTTTGATTGCTTTTGCAGGAGTGCTTTCTTTTTGGATAATAGCGGTAATCCTTTTCAGTATTGTTTTCAATTTGGGCACGCCCGTAGCCATCGGAGATAACGTTGAGTCCAATTTGGTTGACCCGAAGGTTCAAATTGTCAGCGTCCTCTCCGGTTCGCCGGCAAAGACGGCGGGATTGAGGCCGGGAGACGCGATAATAAAATTTAGAGCCGCGGATTACGAATCGGGAATCACTAAAATCAAAGAGGTTCAAGGTCTGTCAGAACAATACAAGGGAAAAGAAATTATTTTGACAATCCAAAGAGGAAAAGAGGTTTTTGACGTTTCTTTGGTTCCAAGAGTTTCCCCGCCTTCCGGCGAGGGGCCGGTAGGCGTGGCATTGGTCAGAACAGCCATTAAATCCTATCCTTGGTATTTAGCTCCCTGGCAGGGAATCTTAACCACTTTCAATATGACGGGAGCTGTAATTCAAGGTTACGGCCAGGCAATTAAAAACTTGACAATAGGCAAGCCGACCGGAGTTGAATTGATGGGACCGGTAGGAGTTTTCAATCTTTTCACGCAAGTCAGTCAATTAGGGGTAAGTTATTTTTTGCAATTTGTGGGGATGATCGCCATTTACATCGCCATATTCAATATTTTGCCCATACCGGCGGTTGACGGAGGAAAGCTGCTTTTTTTGGGGATTGAGGCAATCAGGAGAAAACCGCTCAATGAAAAGATAGAGGAGAGAGTTACCGCCGTTTTCTTTGCCTTATTGATAGTGATGATGATTTGGGTAACGATAAAAGACATTTCAAAATTGTTTTAAAACTATGTATCAATCGCAACTTTTCACCAAAACATTGAGAGAAGCGCCCAAAGACGAAAAAAGCGTCAACGCCCGTTTTTTAATCAGAGCCGGTTTTATCTACAAAGAAATGTCGGGCGCTTACACTTTTCTGCCGCTGGGCCTCAGGGTCTTGGAGAAAATTGAAAACATAATTAAGGAAGAAATGGACGATATCGGCGGACAAAGGATTTTAATGACCGTTCTCCAGCCCAGAAACCTATGGGAAGAGACGGGACGCTGGTCAAAAGAAATAGGTGAGATAATGTACAAATGCAAAGATGACGATAAGGAGATTGGCTTGGGGCCGACCCATGAGGAAATGCTGACCGATATCATTCGTCATTACGTAAAATCATACGAAGACCTGCCTTTGTCTGTTTATCAAATCCAGACCAAATTCCGCAAAGAGCCCCGTGCAAAATCCGGCCTTTTGCGGGGAAGGGAATTCCAGATGAAAGACCTTTACAGTTTTCATTCCTCTTCGGAAGATTTCAGAAAATATTATCAGAAAGTGGCTCAGGCATATTTCGAAATTTTCAAGAGATGCGGACTGGAAGCGATTATGACCGAGGCGTCGGGCGAGGGCTTTACCAAAGAATACACCCACGAATTTCAAGTTCTGTCCCAGGACGGAGAAGACACCATAATTTTCTGCCCCAAAAAGGACTTTTCTCAGAACAAAGAAGTCGCCAAATTAAAAGCGGGAGACAAATGCCCGCGTTGTAAAAATATTTTAAGAGAAGAAAAATCAATTGAGGTGGGAAATATTTTTCCTCTGGGAGCCAAATATTCCCAATCCATGAATGCCTTCTTTTCTGACAAAGATGGAAAGAAAAAACCGATTATTATGGGATGCTACGGCATCGGAATTTCGCGGGTTATGGGAGCCATCGCTGAAATCCACAATGATAAAGATGGCATTATTTGGCCGAAAGAAGTTTCTCCTTTTGATGCTCATTTAATTCAAATACCGAGCTCTGCAGGGAGCAGAGCGAAGGTGAAGAAGAGAACTTCGTTCTCTTCGCCTGAGGATTCGCAGAGAGTAAAAAAAGCGGCTGAGAAATTGTACCAGGACTTACAGAAAACGGGAACAGAAGTATTATATGACGACAGGGAAGAGAGAACAGCCGGAGAAAAATTCGCTGACGCCGATTTGATCGGCATACCTCTCCGTTTGGTTGTCAGCGAAAGAACCGTAAAGCAGAATTGCGCGGAATTGAAAAAGAGGGACGAGGAAAAAACAAAATTAGTAAAATTAGATTCAGTAAAGAGTCATGTTAAATAGAATTCTGTCGTACCTTTCCGAAGACATTGCCATTGATTTGGGGACAGCCACTTCTCTGGTTTATGTTCGGGGGAGGGGGATTGTCATTCATGAACCATCGGTGGTGGCGGTCAATCAGAAAACCGGCCAGGTTTTAGCCATTGGAGAGGAAGCCAAAAAAATGGTGGGCCGCACCCCTGGCCATATTGTGGCGACGCGCCCTTTGGTTCAGGGGGTGGTCTCCGATTTTGAAGTGACAGAACAGATGCTCAGATATTTTATCGAGAAAGTTCACAAAAGAAAGTTTATTTTCGGCCCCCGGCCCCGCGTAATCGTGGGAATACCCTGCGGAGTGACAGAAGTGGAAAAAAAGGCGGTTCGCGACGCTACGGGTAACGCCGGAGCCAGAGAGGTCTTTTTGATTGAGGAACCAATGGCAGCTGCCATTGGAGCGCGATTAGCCATTCAGGAAGCGGGCGGGAATTTCTTGGTTGATATCGGCGGAGGAACAACCGAAGTGGCGGTAATATCCTTGGGAGGGATAGTGATTGCTAAAAGTTTAAGAATCGCCGGAGACAAACTGAATGAAGACATAATTAAATTTGCCCAGGATGAGTATAAATTACTCATCGGGGAGCGAACAGCCGAAGAAATTAAAATCGGGATTGGTTCCGCTTTCCCCGTGAAAAATCACAAATCGTCTGATGCTCTCTCGGCCAAAAAAGAGATGCCTATGCGGGGAAGAAATTTGCTGACCGGTCTGCCCGAAGAAATCATGGTTTCAGATGAAGAGATCAGAAGGGCAATGGAAAAATCGGTCCGGTTAATCGTTGACGAAATTAAAAGCACCATAGAAGAAACGCCGCCGGAATTGTTGGCTGATGTGATGTCGCGGGGTATTCAGATGGCGGGCGGCGGCTCTCTTTTGCGGGGGATTGACGTTCTGGTTCAAAAAGAAACGAAAATCCCGACGAGAATAATTGAAGACCCTGTGACAGCTGTGGTTAGGGGAGCGGGAATGGTTTTAGAAAATCTTGATGAACTTCATGAGGTCTTGGTGGAAACAGAGTATTTAGAACCCCCGCGCTAAAAATATCAGATGAATTTATGATTAATAAACAAGACATAAAACACATTGCTAAATTGGCTCGATTAGGTTTAACCATAAAAGAAATTGAGACATATCAAAAAGACCTTTCCTTAATTTTGAATTACATAGAAAAATTGAAAATCGAGCTTCCAGAGGAAGCGAAGATGAAGAAGAAGACGGAGTCTTCTTCGCCAGAAGCGGATATCTCCAAAATAGAACCTACCAGTCATTCAGTCAAAATTGAGAATGTAGAGAGAGAAGACAAAGAAAGCGAGAGACAAGAGGCAGGAAGCAAGAAGCTTATGGAATTGGCGCCGGAAACAAAACAAGGTTTTTTAAAAGTGAAATCAATTTTTAAATGAAGATTCAGGAACTCACCATTTCTAAAATTCACGAAGGATTAAGGAAAAAAGAATTTTCCGCTTTGGAAATTTGTAAAACCTATTTTGGGGAGATAGGAAAAAAAGACAAGAAGATTTCTGCTTTTTTAACCAAGACCGAAGATTTAGCTCTTTCTCAGAGTAGAAACATTGATAAGATGATTTCGGAAGGCGAAGACCTTCCTATTTTAGCCGGAATCCCTTGCGCTATAAAAGACAATATTTTAGTTGAAGATGTAAAATGCACTGCCGGCTCTAAAATCTTGGAAAATTACGTCGCCCCTTATGACGCTACGGTGATAAAAAAGTTAAAAACTCAGGGCGCCGTGATTTTAGGAAAGACAAATTTAGATGAGTTTGCTATGGGTTCTTCCACTGAAAACTCGGCTTTCTTCCCGACCAAAAATCCGCATGATTTGACACGGGTGCCTGGCGGTTCTTCCGGCGGTTCAGCCGCAGCCGTGGCTGCCAATTTCTGCTCTTTTGCCTTGGGTTCTGACACCGGCGGTTCTATCAGGCAGCCGGCTTCCTTTTGCGGGGTAGTAGGATTGAAACCAACCTACGGAGCGGTTTCCAGATACGGATTGATTGCTTTTGCTTCGTCTTTGGACCAGATAGGGCCGATAACAAAGACCGTTGAGGATTGCCAGATAGTTTTTGATGCTATCAAGGGAAGAGATGAAATGGATTCAACAAGCATTAAAACAGAATCTAAAATTCAGAAAATAGAATCTAAAATTAAGGATTTGCGAATAGGCGTGCCGAAAGAGTATTTTATTAAGGGTATGGAGCCGGAAGTTGAGAAGGTGATTAAAAATGCGATTAAAAAATATGAACAGGCGGGGGCGAAAATAGAAGAGATTAGCTTGCCTCACGCCGAATACGGTCTGGCGTGTTATTATATAATTGCGCCTTCGGAAGCCAGTGCCAATCTCGCCCGCTACGACGGAATAAAATATGGACATTCAGCGACAGGTGACAAACGGCAAGCAGCAAGTTTATTGGATGTTTATTTAAAGAGCAGGGGAGAGGGTTTTGGAGCAGAAGTGAGAAGAAGGATAATGTTGGGAACTTATGTTTTGTCAGCCGGATATTACGAAGCATATTATTTGCGGGCTCAAAAAGTGAGAACATTGATTAAGCAAGATTTTGACGAGGCCTTCAAGAAAGTTGATTTAATTTTCACGCCGGTATCACCCACCACTGCTTTCAAAATTGGAGAAAAAATTTCAGACCCTTTGACCATGTATCTTTCAGACATCTTTACCATTGCCGTCAATTTGACGGGATTGCCCGCCTTATCTCTTCCTTGCGGTCAGGTTGATGGTTTGCCGGTCGGCCTCCAAATTATCGGCAGACCGTTTGAAGAAGAAAAAATATTAAATCTTGGTCAATTTTTCCAAAACCTATGAATATTCTGGACCTTATTATTTCACCTCCTTTCGCAGGTTACATACTCACTATTAAGATTTTTTTTATCAGTTTTTCCTCGTTTTTGTTCGTTTCTATAATTATCCTGCTTGCAAGAACCAATTTTCTGCCAAATCTTGTATTGGAAGACATTTTTGAAATCTTTACTTACCGGCCTGTCGGCGCAAGAAAGATATTAAAACAATGGACGAAAACGAAAGGAAGATTGGAAACCGGCTTGGAATCCGAATATAAATTGGCGGTGATTGAATCGGACTCAACTTTGGACGAAGTTTTAAAGAAGATGGGTTATCTCGGAGATACCATTGGAGAAAGATTGGAAAAAATAAACGTGGCCGTCCTTCCCAGTGTTGAAGAAGTTCGGAATGCCCATAAAATCCGCAACAACATTGTTCACGACCCGGATTTTCGACTAAATTTAGACGAAGCGAAGAAATCCATAGTGATTTACGAAAAAGCCCTGGCTGACTTGGGCGCTTTATAAAACCTTGATTTTATTGAAAAATTAAGGTAAAATAACGCAGCGGGGTGGACTAGTAGTAGGTCGCCAGTCCCATAAGCTGGAGAACGTTGGTGCAATTCCAACCCCCGCAACAGGTTTTAGCCGGCGTAGCTCAGTTGGTTAGAGCATTCGTTTCATAAGCGAGAGGTCGTTGGGTTCGAATCCCACCGCCGGCATAGAAAGACACAAATGGACCCGTAGTGTAGCCTGGTTTAACACGTTCCCCTGTCACGGGAAAGATCATGGGTTCAAATCCCATCGGGTCCGCAAAAAACAGCCAGCCATCTCTGAAGGGCTGGCTGTTGACATTTGTCAGAAAATTGGATAAAAAAGAAGCCAGAGGAGGATGAGTTTTTTCACAGAAGAATATGGGAAGATAATGAATAAAACACTAAAATGAAGGAGGTGAGGACGTTGGAAAAGACAAAGAAGGACAAATTGAACAAGGTTAAACGTCAAAAAAAGATCTTTTTTTGGTTTTCTCTCCTGATGTGGTTGTTGGCGTTCGCCGCTTTAGTAATCATTAGCATTAATCGTTTCGGTTTCGAGACAACAAATTTTTGGAGTTGGGTTATTCCCATAACTGCGGTCATTGCGACTTTAGGGGCTCTTACATACCTGCGACTTGGGCATGAACAGTGGGAAATCGAACAGGAAATCCAAAGGGAAGGAGGTGTAACAATAATTAACGGAGTAAAACATTTTTTCTAGAAAACTAAGAAAGGAGGAAGGGATATGGAGCCAAAGGATAGGATTATTTTTGCAGCGGATGTTTCTTCAATTTTCGATCTTCACAAATACTTGTCAGCATTTGAAGGAGGAATTGGAAAGGTTAAAGTGGGCAAAGAACTTTTAACAAATGCTCTTCTCACGGACGAGCCCATAATCCATACGTTAATGGACAACTATCCTTACCAGCTAATGTGGGACTTGAAATACAAGGATATTCCTCCCACCATGGCTGGTGCGGCCAAGGCGATCGCAAAGCATTGCTGCGGGAAAATCTTTGGTTTCACGGTTCATTGTTCGGCTGGCAGAAAAGCGCTGGCTGATACCGTTCAAGCCGTGAAAGACAATTTCGACCCTGTCAATGGTACGGCGCCAATGGTAATCGGCGTGACAGTTCTTACTTCGCACGACCAGTCCGACCTTGATGAATTAGGCATTAAAGGAACGCCCAAAGAAACGGTTTTGCGCTGGGCAGAGATCGCTGATAGAGCAGGGGTGCCAGCGATTGTATGTTCTCCAGAAGAGACAAAAGATGTTTTGGTAATAAACCCGAACTTCGTCGTCATCAATCCCGGTATCCGTTTTGCCGGTTCTGACCCGGGTGATCAGAAGAGACTGAGTACGCCAAAGAACGCGATCGCTAACGGCGCCAGCTATCTCGTTATAGGTTCGGATTTGCGCAAAGGCGACCCGGTGGCGAATGCGCAGAGGGCAACGATGGAAATTAAGGAAGGGCTTCTCGCAAGAGACTGAAAAACAGACTTTTAACGAACAAAAGGCGCGCCGCCTCGGCGGCACGCCATTCCAAAAGAAAGGAGGGGAAAATTTAGTAAAAAGGGCCACTGAGCTATTTATAGCCAGTGGCCTGTTTTGTTACCTATAACTTATCCCCAGTTTTTGACTTGAATTTAACTTAAAAATAGAGTAAAATATAGTAATGGTATGGCGGAAATCAACCCTTCGACACAGCTCAGGGTTGATGCTGAGCGAAATCGAAGCATCAACCTAAAATCTCTCAAAAATCAGGTAAAAGAAGAGATAGAAAAAGCGGAAAATCTAAAAGAATTAAACGAGATTTTTAAAAAATATCTGGGTAAAGAAAGCCAAATTACCCAGATTTTGCGTTCTTTGGAAAAACTGCCAAAAGCAGAAAGAGCAAAAATCGGCAAAGAAGCGAATGAAATTAAAAAATTTCTGGAAGAAAAAATTGAAGAAAAGAAATCCTCCTTCGCTAAAACTACGGAGGACAGGGGAGAATGGTTTGACATTACAGCTCCCGGCAAAAAACCTGCTATCGGTCACTTGCACCCGTTAACTTTGGTCAGGAGAAAAGTGGAGGAAATTTTCCAATCAATGGGATTCTCTGTTGTGGAAGGGCCTGACGCGGAAAGCGAATGGTATAGTTTCGACGCTTTAAATATTGCCAAAGATCATCCGGCCAGAGACATGTGGGACACTTTTTATCTAAAGGAGAGGAGATTATTGCGGCCACACACCACTCCCGTTGATGTCAGGTATATGGAGAAAAATAATCCGCCGTTGAGAATCATAATACCCGGCAACGTTTACAGGCATGAAGCAACTGATCCTTCGCACGAATTCCAGCTTTTTCAAGTAGACGGATTAATGGTTGATAAAAATATTTCAGTCGCTAATTTTAAAGCCACAGTCGGAGAATTTTTCCAAAAATTCTTCGGAAAGCCTATTAATTTAAGATTAAGGCCTGACTATTTCCCTTTTACCGAACCATCTTTTGATATTAGTATTAGCTGCGTAGTTTGTGCAGGCCTTGGTTGTTCTACTTGTAAAAATTCCGGCTGGCTGGAAATGGCGGGAGCGGGCATGGTTCACCCCAATGTTTTTAAAAATTCAGGTTTAAATCCCAAAGAATGGCAGGGTTGGGCTTTTGGCCTTGGTTTGGACAGATTAGCCATGATGAAATATAAAATCAATGATATCAGATTATTGCGCTCAGGCGATTTGAGGTTTCTTAATCAGTTTTAGTTATGGTTTTTTCCTACAATTGGCTTCAATCATTTTTCAAAAAAAAGTTGCCGGCTCCGAAAAAATTAGCCGAACTTTTGACATTGCATTTTGCCGAAGTTGAAGAAGTGAAAGTCAATGAAGATAAATCTTCATCTTCACCCTTCGCTATTGCTCGGGTAAAAGGAGGAAAAGATTTCGCCTTGGACATTGATATCAGACCGAACAGGGCAGGGGATTGTTTTTCACATTTAGGCATTGCTCGTGAAATCGCTGCGATTCTGAATTTTAAATTACAGCC
>Ga0315293_10003252_pt1 | contig 15662 bp, 21 predicted proteins | sample YL17G13_20_MG_FD_203071 | JGI IMG/M metagenome (GOLD analysis project Ga0315293, IMG submission 203071) | Sediment microbial communities from Yellowstone Lake, YNP, Wyoming, USA - YL17G13_20 | ecosystem: Environmental > Aquatic > Freshwater > Lake > Sediment | place: USA: Wyoming | collected...
ATCAAAAATTGGGTAGACATGCTACATGTCCAACCGAGACCTAAAAACTCTGGAAACCAGAAAGACAAGATCGTGCGGGAACTCATAGAAATAGGCATGGTTACGACGGTACGTTTTGCTTCTTCGGAAGTGCCTGAAAAATTCTTGATACTTGACAATCAGGCTGGGCTTTTGGTGGGGGAGGAACGGCGTTGAACACTTTGAAACAGCAAGAATATGCGCGTTTTTCAGCTTGTCTATTCTTTTTCTTCGGTGCAGTAATATTTGCGTTATTTAACAATCCTCTTGTTAGTGCTAACTACGCAATCTTTGGGATGGCTTGGCTTGTCCGGTTTCTTGACGTGTGGCTTGAACCCGAAAAATGGAAACAGAGGTATGGATAATGAGTCAAATTCGAAGAATGAGCAACGCTAAAGATGGGGATTGGAAGTCAAAGATAAATGAACTAGGTCACTGTACATGCTTAAACTGCGAAAAAGACCTTTCGTTTGACAAAAGAAGAACTAGTTTCTGTTCGCCTATCTGTAAAAGTGAATACATCAACAAGTTTGTGTGGTGGTATAACCTTCGGCTAGAGTGTTTTGAAAGAGACAAATGGCACTGCCAAAAATGCAGTGAAGAAGTATTTGATGCTCAGTATCACCCAGACCCTAAACCGCCTGAAGGATGGCTCATAAATCCAAACAAGGCTGCCGAGTGCGATCACACTATGCCGATCTTCTTAGGTGGAGCCGATTTGGATGTTGCTAACCTTCAAACATTATGTAGCTCTTGCCACAAGAAGAAAAGTATTGAGGAGGCGAAGCAACGAAGAAAGATAGTTAAACTCATTAGAATAGGTGTTCAGAAAACCTTGATGTTCACGCAAATAGCAAGCAAATGGAAGCAAAAACAATGTTAAAGTTTAAGCACAGCGTCTTAGATTTATGCGAGTTCGGATTCTCAGGTGACGGCCTAAACCTGTTTCTGGCAAGTAAAGCGGTTCCTGTTGAGGTTTCCAAGTTTCTAAGTCGCGAGTTGTTGGATGCTTACGACGTTTTCAAACATGTTTTCAGCTTTCACCATTGCGACAAAGCGAATGGGCGAAGCGGAGGCGGATTCAGTTGTGACAGCGTGAGGTGTCAAATCTGAGTGCCAAAAATAGGCGTATCACCTTCACGAATGGAAATGTGGAAAAAACTGATTCCAATAGCGAGCTGGTTAGTTACGAATTAGAAAAAGACAATCCTCTTCACTGTCTTACAATTCAACTTGGAAACGGATTTGTTGCCATTTATCCCGATGGCATTTCAGTTATACCTGAAGGAAAGGACGGTTTTTCTATCGCATTTAAAAAGGAAATTCCGTTCAAGGTTCTAAAGGCGAAGGAGTGCGAACTTTAAAAAATGAGTGCCAAACCTGCTACTTTTTCACGCATAGGTGACCAATACTGTAACGTAAGTAATGCCGAAAGCATACGCAAACAAGTTTACCGCGAGCTCGATCAGAACCCATTAAATACGGCTAAGAATCTTGCTAAACTGTTGAATCTTCCATATGGAAAGTACAGGAACTATTTGACTCGTTTGCGTTCTGAGTGGAAGTATAACCACGAAAATGAACGAGGTTCAACTTGTTCAGATTTTCATTGTTATAAGGCGTCTGTTAAGCTTGTGGGTGTAGAGTTGCCGGATAGGGGTTTGGCTTTGGGTGTGGGTTGGTCTATGTCTAAGGCTAGGAACAGGTTTCTTGTTTTCAAGGAACGTTTGGGTCGAGTTGTTTGGTTTGAGACTGGACGAGTTAGTTTGTTTGTGCGTAGGCCAGGGAATCTTGGTAAGGCGAAGCAGTTGTTCTGTGACGCTTTTGTGAATACTGGTTTGTTGACGGATTTTAAGGTTTTGAATCCGGTTCTTGAACGGATTGGGCCTAGGAGCTGTCATTTTCCATATGAGACAAGTCAACGTCTTCCACGGCTTGAGATTCGAGATTTTGTTGAGAGCCATGGGATATTGATCAAGGTTGGTGATCGGAGTCATCCTAACGCGGTTGAGGTGATTGCAGAGTTTACGGATAGGCTCATGGATATTGATGAGAAGGTTGGAAAGTTGACGGCTTTCTTTAGCAAGGGTGATGAGAAGGGAAATGGGAATGGGCATGATAATTCTGGGGGAATGGTTGTTTGAATGAAAATATGGTGAAGCTATGATCGAGTTTTTTGGTCTTGTGTTTGGGTTCATTTGGTTTCTTATCTCATTTAAGCTTACTGGCTGCTTTTTGACGCCTGATTTGCAGCCGCGTCAGTTTCCTGAGAGTGATGAATAGTGAAGAAGTTGTGTCAGGCGCGGTTTATTGTACAAAGTCACGGGCTTCTTGAACGGATTGATAAGTGGTTATTTAAGTTGAATTGTAGGGTGACGAAAATATTATCTTCAAAGAAAATGGTCTTCATAAGCACCAAGGAATTTGTGAAGGATATTGAAACCTTAAGTCTAATGGTTTCCAGCGACTTTGATGTGGTATGTTGCATTCCAAGGACAGGGTTCATTGTTGGCACGTTTCTGTCTGAACGGTGGGGTATTCCTCTTTCTACTCCTGAACTATTGAGTAAAGGAAAATGTTGGTTGAGTCGCCCTGCGTCGCCAACTGATAGGCTTTCCGATTGCCACTTCAAACGGGTTCTTTTGGTTGATGATTCTGTCGGTTTAGGTAAAAGCATGACTGAAGCTAAGGCGTTAATACATAATGCTGAGATAGTGACTGCTGCCGTTTGGGTTTCCTTCAAGGCTAAAAAAATTGTTGACTATTATGTTCACGCATTTCATGGAACAGACTTGATTCTTGAATGGCTTTTGCCCAGTTCTCGCTATGAAGTGTGGAGTATAGCGTCGGACATTGACGGGGTTTTATGTGAGAATCCTTCTCTCTGGATAGTTGAAGATGAACGCTTGTTTGTTGAATGGATGGAAAATGTTAAACCGCTTTTCAAACCCAGATACAAGTTTAGCGCAATTGTTTCAAACCGTCGAGAACGGTTTAGGAATGTGACGGAAAGGTGGTTGCGACGAAACGGGATACAGTATGATGCGTTGTATTTGACTCCTGAAGGCGAGGATGACCTGTTTCATAAAACCCAAGCCGTCAAGAGGGCTAACCCCCATTTTTATATCGAAAGTGAGCCGGAATACGCTAGGCTAATTCACTCGATCACGGGAGTTCCAACGCTTTGTTATTCTACTATGAGGATGTATAGCTAGAATGATTGAGGTATGGGTGAAAGAATGAATGTGACCTTAGTTTATCCTTGTATCCGCAATTTTGGCGGCTTTAATACTCTTGGAAAGAATTATGAGTGCTGCCATATTCTTCATGGGTTGCCAAGCCTTGCCGCATGTCTCGAACAAAGAGGACACAAGGTTAAGCTTCTGGACCTGAGAGAAAAGTTAAGCTGGAACGACACGGAATCTTGGCTAAAACATGATGATGGCGGCTTCTATGGAATCTACATGAGCACCCTAGACTATTACGAAGCAAGACACGCCGCACAAATTATCAGAAAGGTACGGCCTAAAGCCAAAATCTGCGTGGGTGGGCCTCACCCGAGCATTGACCCAGAAGGACTTGCAAAGCTTGGCGAGTTCGACTTTGTTTTCAAGGGCGAAGGCGAAATCACTTTTCCGCAAATCGTTGAAGACCCTGATGCTTTTTCTCAGATTGTTGAGGGTGAACATCCAGACTTGAACAAGCTTCCTTACGAGAAGCGAGAAATCTTCAACATGCAAAAGGTGCTAGCAACCAAACACCCAATGTTTCCACAGCCATTCATAAACATAATAAGCGGACGTGGATGCCCATGTAATTGTAGCTTCTGCAAGCCTGGTGAAGACTTGATTTTTGGAAGGTTCCGTATGCGAAGCGTGGAGCATTTGATGGGTGAAGTTGAGATGCTTCATAGCCGCTACCAGTTTAATGTTCTGTTGATTGATGATGACTTGTTCACGGTGAACCCTGACTATGTTATGGGTTGGTGTGACCGTTATAGGCGGATTGGGAAACCGTTTTGTATTCAAACTCGGGCTGATGTGTGCGTTAATAATCCTGAAGTTTTCAAGCGTATGAAAGAAGTTGGCTTAAAATGGGTTCGTATGGGCCTTGAAAGCGGAAACCAAAGGATTCTTAACCTCATGCGGAAAGGAACCACTGTTGAACAGAACTATGGTGCTGTTGAGCTTTGCCACAAGTTAGGCTTGTATGTTATCGCAAACTATATGTTGGGTCTTCCATCAGAAACCAAAGCCGAAATCCGAGATACTCTTAGAATGATAAAGACTACGAAGCCGGAACAGAGAAGTGCATCGTTTTATACGCCTATTCCTGGAACAGACATGTGGAAGCAATGTAAGGAGCAGAATCTTCTGGTTTCTGATGATGCTGTGGTTTTGGGTACAAGGTCAATTAATGATACGCCACGACTCAAAGGCATCGACTATGAGTGGATGCAGCAGCAGATGTATGGTCGGTTTTATAGGCAAAGGCATAGTGCAAGAAAGGTATTGAATAGGCAAGAAATGGCTCCCGTTAGAAGGGTTTTGAATAGGGTTCTGCCAAAGATACTTCATTAGGGAAGGAAGATAGGTAGGTATTTGTGAATAAACGAGAAAAGAATATGTTGATAGTTTTTGGGGTCCTGTTATTTGCGGACGCTGTTGGTAGCATACTTCTTCCACAAAATCATCATGACTTCTGGTTTGATATAGAAAGAGTGGCGAGAGCAATATTGAGCATAGTTATGATAGTTTACGGCGTTTTTTATGTCAAGTTCTTCAGAGGTGATGCGAATAGTGGTCGGCACTCGACCATTTTTGAGGCAAGAAAGGTAGGCTAAGTAGCTAAAAAACTGCTACTCTTTTCCATTATGGCGTTTTTTGTGCGTCTACTCTGAAGTCCCAGCTCACAGTTGGCGGAGATACTTGACTGAATGTTATGTCTACTGATGTGCTGGCTCCTGGTGCTAGGGTGAACGTGTCAGGGGTTATGGTTATGCTGCAATTCTGGTTGCTTGTTAATGTGACGTTGATTGTTGCTTCTTCTGTTCCAGCGTTCTTCACATAGACTGTGAGTGTGGTTCCGGCGTTGATGAATTGTGTCCAGTCGTAGCTTGTTGGAACTGGGGTTGTGCATTCAGAATCAAAGTATAAACGCACATATTCGTAGCTTACTGGCGCGGTCATATGATAGTTTTGGCTGTAGAGTGCTAGGGCTGCGTAGCTGAGTAAAAGTATTGCTGTGATTGTTGCGGCTAGGGCTAAGATTCCTTTCCTCAAACTCTCACCTCCTGTTTGTGGGCTAGGCTTTCACCCATCTTTGTCGTGTCCACCACTCCCACATAGTAGTCATTGCGGTGACGACTACCTGTAGAGACTCATCCATCCATTGATTCGCACCCAATTCGCTAGAGTCGTAATGTGAACAATATCAGCATCAGGCTTCAAAGTTCGCAACAATCTCATTCTTTCTCCTTTACACAGTTGACTCAGATAACCTATCTCCATAATTAACTCTCTCTCATCCTTCACCGCGTAAATATCGACAGACACATTGTGGTTCTCATCTTTCGGTATTTCCTGTTCAAGATAACAAGTGAAGCCTCTATCCATCAATTCTGAGACTACCTCTATCATTGTCAAATTATGATGCCATTTCGGGTACTGCTCAAGAACATATCCTGTGTTTACCATTTTCCGAATACGTCCTCTGTTTCTTCTCTTTCTTCTAGTCCGAACTGTAGATACTGGGCTGTTGTGCTGATACTCGCATGCCCTATTCTTTGCTGAAGTTTTCTCAGACCTTCCAAGGTATTGTTTTTCCGTATGTAAGCTACACAATGAGAGTGTCTCATATGATGATTGTGAAGTTTCTTAGCTCCAACTTTCTCTATGCCCACACTCTGACCTACTTCTCTAATTATCTGAAAGGCTCGTTGCCGAGTGAACTTGAAAAGCGGCTGATTAGCTTGGAGTTTTTCCTGCAAAATATAGTCTTGAAGGTATTGTAAAGTCAGCATGTCTAGAGGCACTCGATGTTTGGGCGGAGGGTACTGCTTTCTCTTGAGTAGATTAAGGATTATGACCCCCTCTTGGAAGTCTATATCGCCTACCTTTACAGGTTCATAAACTCTTTCTTTATACCAACTCTCATCACCAGTTATCTCGCTGACTCTAGCACCTGTGACCCAGAGTAACCGGAGGAAAACTTTGTCTCTGAATTTCAAAGCGCCTTCGATTAACTTTTTGACTTGTTCTTCCGTCATGAAGCCACGTAAGTCTTTGATCGGTTGCCCTCTATACTCCTTGGCGGACATGGCTTATCCTAGGTCGATCATATACTTAAAGCTTTACAAAACTACCTTTTGTAAACTTAACGGTCTTTTCTGAACTGGAAACGGTTTTTCATGGTTTTTACCTTGTATAGTTTATTAATAGTAGTATAAGGTGCGCAGCGCACAGTCATCTCCTCTGATGGCTGAGCTTAGCTAGTTGGCTTGCAGCTTTACTAATTTCTGTTGATGTGGCTGTCTGCTTGGTTGGTTTCTCCTCTACTAGCTTTTGTATAAGTGTATATAGCCGCTCTGAGGCTTTTTCAGTCATTTCCTTTCTTTTAGCTCTGTACCATCGCCAGACATCATCTGGAACGCCGGGCCATCGTCTGCATTGCTGCTCTATCTCTGAATCTGTGTACTTAGTGCCATCTGGCTTGTTGTGTCTTCTCATGATGTCGGCTAGTGTTGGTTTGTCTTCTTCTCTAGCTGGGAACCATAGGTTTTCTACACGCACCATGTAGAAGTGTTCGCGGAAAGGGTCGCCGAAGTCTTGGTCCCAGATCCATCTTTGGAAATCATACTTCATGACCATTCCGCCTTTTACTCGTTTGCCGAAGAACATTTCGCCTGTTAGGTCGTCTATGATGTGGCTTGAGACTTTGCTTTTTCTAGGCGTGGAGCTACAGTAGTTTCCTAGTTTTTCTCGGAATGCGTCCCAGTTGCTTTTTAGTGCTGCCCAGAGGAGTCTGTTTGTGAAGTAGAGGCTTTTTGGTAGGTGTACGCTTATGTCATCGTGGCCTAGCCATCCTACTCGAACTTCTGGGCTTTTTGTTGCCTGTAAGAAGTCCAGTGGGTCCATGATGAAGTGTGATTTGACGTATTCCCAATCTTTTGAGAGTATGTAACCTAGTTGGAGCATGCAGTTAGATTTTAAGCCACCTTTTGGTCCCCAGAAAACCATGCTTTCCCATCCTTCGTTATCCCATGCATCGCGCATGTAGTCTTCAATGTTCCAGCCTTCCACAATATACCCTAGTTCTATTGCACGCGCTATACGTTGTGGTAAATTGCTAGGTATATACTGTGCAAATCCAAAACGCCTCATCTTTTCATATCCTGTCTTGGTCCTTCACCTGGCTTATCAGGTAAGGCGCGTAAAGATGAGGTTGCCGTTATTCCTTGAAAACCTGGCATAACTCTTTCAACTGGCGTTTGGATGAATACGCTTGGTGCTGGCTTCACATGCCACTCTTCCTTGAAACCTATATCCGTATTGTATTGCAGTGCTGCAAGCATTGGGCCGTACATGCTTTCATTTTCCAAAGTCCGGAAAAAGAGTTGTTCCACGACGCTTGCTTTTTTGCTTAAGGTTTTGTCTCCACCTGGAATCTGGTGCGGAATAGACGCTTTTTTGTATTGTCTGTAGAATGTCCACATCACAAACTGCCGATTCAACATTAGTAGTAGTTGGATTTCTTCTGGGGTGAGTGGGGCGTCTGACTGTTTGTCCGTGAGCTTCTCGATTTGCCTGTAAACCACGTCTAGGATTGGAACCATGCCTTCATCAAGAAACTCTACACGTTTGCGCAGTTGTTCTGAGCCTTTGATTTCTGTGAGTCCGGCTTCGCCTCTAAGCTGTTTGTCCAAGTCTGCTGTTTCGTATGTGGAAACTTGGGGCTTTGACCAAGGAAGCTTCATTGTTGGCTCACCAGACTTTAAACTGCACAACACCAATGTATTGTAGTAGCCATGCGATGAAGATTAGAATCATGCCGACCAAGATTATTGTGGCAATCTTTCCGCTGAATCCTAGCCGTCCCCACCAGCCTGGGCCTACGTCTTTTAGTGCTTCGTACCACATGCCTTCTTCCATGTGCGCGATTTCTCTTGCCCATTTTCTGATGTCTTTTACGTCGTGGAACTTTTCTTTGAGGAGGGTTAGGGTTCGCTGGTTGTTTTGCTGATGTTCTTTGATTATGCCTTCGTGTTTGCTGATGAGGTTTGTTAGGACTTCTACGACTTTCATTTCTTCTTTCTTTTCCGTGTTTTCTTCTGTGTAGTCTAGGCTGCTGTGTAGGAGTGTGCAGACGGGCATGGGTTCATGTGTTACTGGGTCGAAGCTCACGAAAAGAACCTTAACATTGTCGCTTTCTGATGCTGGGTGATTGTATGGGATTCCATCCATCCAATTGTCTTGTCCGAGGCTAAAGTTCCATTGTTCGCTTGTGGGTTTGTCGTGGAATACGACTTCGCTTCTGAACTTGAAGAACTCGTTTCTGCCTATGTCGAATCCGTCTTGAGGCGTTTTCCACCTGAAAAACGTGCAATACTTCCCAGTCTTATCTTCAAAAAGCTTCATGAACTCTTCGAGCTCTTTGATGTCTGTGACGCCCAAGTTTTTTAGGTGTTCTTGGATTTCTTCTTTACTCTTACATTTTTCATCCTTGTTTATCCAAGCTACGATGTCTTGAGGCTCACACAACAATTCATATCGCGGGTGAATTCTCGGCGTGAAACCATGCTCACGGTGAAAATGCCTTTTCTGGATGACAGCCGTTTTTCTTGATACATAGAACAAACCTATGAAACAGGGCCATATCACGAATACGCCCACGATGAAAGAGAGCTGAATCAGAAAGGGCGAAAACTTTTGTTGCATCATGTAAAGCACAACGCCAAAAATGACAAGCATCGGCGCTAAGAGTAAGGCTACTCCTTTTCCCGTTTGCTCCATTGCTGAAGGTGCGAGTTTTACGGTGTCGGCTAATACTTGTTTTTCTTTTCTTCTGAATCTATCAAGTTTTGGCATCTATTATTTCCTCTGCTATTATTCCGTAAGCTGCTCCACGCTCATAAAGCAAAACGTTGACTGGTTTTCTGAGGTAGGCGCAAAAATCTGGTGGAATTACTATTCCGTGGCTGTTTGGGCCGATTCTGCTAAGTTTTCGTGCTCGCTTGTCTTTTCCATGAATTTTGATTTTTAATTCGGTTTCAACGGGTCGATGGTTTGGCGGCGGAATCGGAGTGTGTAAAACGATGTCTGGTTGCTGATTATATTCTCTGCGTAGGTTTTGGATGTTTTGCTTGATTTTTTGCTTGATGTTATGGAGCAGTATGTAGCACATATGTACTAGTGTATTTATTGTGCATATTTATAAGTCTTTTATATGCCTCAGAGCATAGCCATAGCCAGCTTAAACAGTAAAAGAAGGAAAAAGGCTTTGAAAACAACGACAACTATAATCGTCATCGCAGCAGTTGGAATACTATGCCTAGTGCTCTTTAGTGGAGACTGGAATCTTGGCGGAAACCAACTTAACGCTTACTCTGGCAGAGTCACACTAAACGTCTACAGCATAAAACGTGTCAACGGCGCAGTCTACACTCTTGACGATGCTGATTGCGAACAGTGGCGACTAATCCACGGCTCTAAAGACTACAATGACAAGGTAGCCTCATACAGTTATGACTCAGTAATGACATGGGTTGGCGAAGTTAAACCAGAAGACAATGGAATCTGGTATCTCGTATGGGATCCTGGTACTAATCAAACCGCTTGGGTTGACCTTCAGGAAACTTTGAAGCAGCCTTACGTTGCAGGAATCTTCGGTGAAGACGGTGACATAGACGGTTTTGATGAGCTTTACTTGAAGCTTGACCTTTCAGGCTTGTCTCCTCTTGTTGCTGGTGAAAGCACCAAGACTGTTGATTTGAACCTCATTGCTTGCCCCGCAAGAATCGCAACTATTACTCAGACGAACCAAATGAACAGCACTGGAATCACTGGAACATACGGCTATGAAACTACAACTGGATACTTTGGCGGATTCAGCGAAGGCGACTTAACATACTTGGCAAAGATTGAGATTGACTTCAGCAACACTGGCAACAGCACCTATCCGGACACTGACGCTTGGATGCTCACACACTACCAGATCGGACAATACACTTTCAGTGCTTCACAGTTCGGAGGATACGACCTTGCAAACAAACGTTATACGCTCAAGTTCGGCGACCAAATCAACTTCATGAGCGGCGGGAAACCGATTTACTATGCGAAGAACGCTGGCGACTTATGGTGTACATACGAGTTGAAAGCGTATTGTGCTTGGACTAGCGCTGTCATTGTTCCACAAATCAAACTGTACTTCTATGATCCGGATGGCACTATGACTTCGGCGTTCATTGAGTACGTGATGTACACAGCCGCATAAACGTGAGGGATGCAGAAATGGTTAAAGGCACAATGAATTGGAGCAATTTCATCGTAACTATGCTTCTCCTCTACGTCGGCGCTATACTTGGCAACTTTGTCACTCCAATGTTGCCAGTTAGCCTCGGCGGATGGGGTGAAGGCTTGTTTGTTGCACTGGTTCAAGTGATACTCCTCATGGTTGTAGGCGTGATCTCGGGCAAAATGGGTCTATGGGACATAGTGATTTCAGTAATGCTTTTGTTCATCGGCGGTCTAGTGGGTGGCTTCGTGGCCAGTTGGCTCGGAATCTCTGGCATGTATGCTGTCATCTTGATCTTGGCTATCCAAACGTTTGCGTTGCTTGTGATCAAAACAAGTAAACTAGGCAACAAACTGCGATAAACTTCCCCTCCTTTTTTTAGTCTGTCTAAGCAAAGATGGAGGATAACACGGTTATGGCGAAACTTGGAGGATTCCTGTTCGGAGGCCTCTTGTTTGGAGGCGGAGGATTGCTACTTGGCATTCTGCTTGGAGCGTTAGCTGTAGGAGGTTACGGGTACTTTTCCACTGGCGGCGTCAACATTCCTTACGACACGGTTCACACTAACATTGCGAACGGTTTTCAAGTCACTGACATGACGGATAGTGCTGGCTTAACGTTGCGTCACATGATGACTGGATCAGCAACGTATCATCCGTTTGCTAGTCAAGACGTTTTTGTGGCTGGGCAAAGCTACACTCAAAGTCTATGGGTTTTCGAAGCAGACGGCGACATAGACATTACAATGACGATTTGGGGGCCAGGCGAAGGCGACACTTATAGTGTCGAGTTTGGTCGGCACGCTGGCAACACGATTCAGATTAAAGGTTGGGGTTTCACGTTCAGCTTTCCGTCTGGTTCAAACGTGGGCTATGCAAGTTGTAGTGTGGTGGCGAAATAGGGGAGCTGACAGACTTTGGGCTTGAAGCTTCCGATAGTTCTGGTGCTAGGCGCAATAGTGGTTCTAGCTTTGTTCTTCGGTTTAGGCGGTTCAGGCTTTCGCCTTAGTGTGGGCGGTGAACGTGGCACATCTTATGTGTCAGGATGGGAAATCTTCAGCCAACCCGTAGGCTTACAGATGAAGATTGGTAACTACTTCACCCCGATTCGCAATATTCAAGGCGAAACAAAATATGATTTTGACACTTACAATTATGGTGTTCCAGACATCGAATGGAACTCTGGCGGTCCAAGAACTAAGACGACTGCTTGGCCCTACGCAGAAATCGAGCGAAAGTACGGTGACTATCTGTACGTTTGCGAGCGTGTGGACTACGAGTTTGAAGTCACAATCAACACCGAAGCAACCGTGGAGCTTGTGGACTCTAATAATCACAAGTTTTGGCATGAGACAAGTATGCCCTACGAGTATCAAGGATTTGGCACTCAGGGCGGCAATCATGTGGGTAAAAACTTTGATGGTAGCTTGTATGTGCGGTTCGGCTGCAATCCGTGGATGAACTATGCTCCCACGCAAAAAGCGAACTATACTTTTACTGACTACTGGTTCGGAGTCATGGACTGTTACATAGAAGACACGGTCTGGGGGCAAATGGAGCCTGGTCTTGCATTTACTCATGCTCCTGATGTTAGAGGTTTAGCTGATGAAAATTCTCATCCTCCAATGTTTTACGATAACGCCAGCTATGTTGAAGCTTACGATACAGTTCCGTGGGATGCAACTAAGGTTCTTGACCCAGACATCGCCAGCAAAGTCATAATCAAGCTTCCTTTCGACATGCTTGCGGGAGCTAGAGAGCAGTGGCATGGTGGAGTCATAGGCTACGACAGCTACATTGAAGCAGTGTATCCAGTGGACGTTTACGCGACTTACACGATTCTGGTTCAGGGCATGGTTGTACGCGAATACACTGCGAGCGTTCCACAAGGCGGCGAATCGCCTAAGCTTCAGCCTCCACGCGACTGGGTTCCAGTGAAAGAGCCAAGCTGGCTTGACATGAACAACTATTGGCTTTGGATAGGTTTGGCTGTGCTAGTTGCCATCGTGATCTTAGCGATAATTACGCCTGTTGGGGCAATGCTTTTAGGCATGATATTCAGCAAAATACTATTCAGAAGGCTTGAAGAGGTGAAAATGACATGAAAGGTGCAATAGCATTCTTGCTTGTTGTCTTGTTGTTGGCTGGGATGGCTTACGTGATTTTTGCCTATCAAAGTACAGGCGAACTTCCACATATTCCATATGTTAATCCTGAGTCTGATGTGCCAGCGAATCAACCGACCACTGAAACAACTGGTAGTGGAGGACGCATACTTCCATTAAATTCTGATGATTTGGCAAATGGAGTGATCTCAAAAATTGAGTATGTAGATGAAAACTACATTGAATACACAAACTTCATAGGCCAAACATGGCGAACTCCTGCGTATGGTAACAAGTCAACTGGAGAACCGCCACCAGAAAGCATGACGGAAGGAGGGGGTTCTGAGAACACTTGGTATCCTCCAAACATACCGCAAACTCCGCAGCCAGTAAACATCTATAACACTGATTGGATTCGAGACTGGCTAAACAATCTTAGAGCACCGTAAAATGGTCGAGTGCCGACCACGTGAGATGTGATGTGTGAATGGGAAAGTTTCAGCCGAAAATGGATTTGGTTGGCGTAGCGTTAAGCATCGCCGCGATCCTTATTTTGCTTTGGTTTGGTTTGGCTCGTCCTGACAGCGTTAAAGAGTTGTGGGTCGCATGGGCTTTCTGGACCGTGGGCTTTTTCGGATGCATTGGTTTAGGTCTTGTCAAACTTGATAAGATGCTCAACTTTACAAGGCTTTTCATGATTATTGCGGGTGGTGGGGCGATTGTTGCGTTGTATGCTGGCGCAAACTTCGCGTATGGTGCGGCTACGGGTCAGCTTAACGAGTTCGCATTTGCAGAGCCGCTTTTGAGTTTCAGTGTGGGCGTGACTGAAGAGCTCTTCTTCGGAATATTCCTGTTGGGAGTGCTGATTACTTGGCTGGGCTTTCATCCAATGTTTGCCATTACTGTCTCTGCTTTGGTTCACGCGTTTTATCATGTGCCAAACTGGGGTGTTAGTCCGACGCTTTTGCTGTTTTTCGGCTGTTTCATGGCTGCGCGGATGGTTTACGTGTACGCTTTTTCATATGTGGGAACGTTGCTTGTTGCTCATGGTAGCTGGAATTTTCTTTTGGCAAAAGGGTTTACGGTTCAGAATTTCGATGATTTCAAGAGTCAAATCTTGATGGGAGTGCGACGGGTTTGGGGATTGCTGGCGCGTTAAGTCACATGCTGATTAAGACGGCGTTAGCGAGCTTGCTGATTTGGTTAGCTCTCGTAATCTTCTTAGCTATTCCCAGTAACAAGATGCCGATGCTTTTGCTCGTCGTTTTCGTCTGTAATCTTGTCGCTTCAATCGTTGCGTCTGTGCTGTTGAATTATCAGCGAGGCTATTAGCCTTGAAGCTGTTTCGCTTACTTCTTTCTCCCCTCCTCCTCTTCGTGGCTGCGTTTTTGGTTGCGCTTCACCAATACGTGAATTGGGGCGTCTGGTTCGAAATGTCGGATATTCACCATGAACTCTTCATTGTGGCTCTGATTTTCGCTGGAATCGTGGTGCTGTTTTGGAGGCGCGGAAAATTCTTTTAAGCGAAACAATCATATTGATGAGAGGTTTGAGAAATTGAATAACAAGTTTGTCGTATCTGTTTTAGCTTTGCTTCTTCTAGTTTCCGTCACCGTCCAAATTGGGAACACAAGTTTTCAAGGCAGTTTTGAGGCGTTGCCGATTTATGTGGATGCGCCGCTTCCATACAGCTACCTGATTGATTCGAACTCGACGCATTACTTCATGTTTAATGGGACAACGAAGAAGCTGGACTATTACAGCACAAACCTTACACATGTGGAAACTCTAGCCGTCAACAACCTTACCACGTCAGGCGGAACAATCTATCTTAAAGGTGTCCCCTTGAGCATGTCGATCATAAGGTCTAGCAACGTGCAAATTCTTGAATCCTATCAGGGCAATTTGACTTGGTGGGGCGACAATTTTGGGTGGGTAGAAGGTGCGAACAAGACGGCACTTTTTGACAAGTTTGACTGTCCAGTGGCAACGTCAGACACGTTCACGTTAGCCAATTCCGTAGCCGAACAGACTCTGCTAGAGTTTAACGTGGCAACCACGAACATCACAGAAGTAAACCAGCTCTACTTGGACTTGGATGCGCTTACAAAGAACTGCACTTTGAAGGTCTATTTCAAAATTGATGGTACTAACTATCGTGAATCTACGGCTATGCGGTTGACAAATCTTGGTTCAGCCGACCAACTAGCACTGGTCTTGCAAGAATTGAAGTTGGCGTGTGACATGAAGGTCACGATAACAAGCATAGAGTTAGAAGGCGCAACACGCGCAATTCCGTACTTGTATATCTTGACGGTTTGGTGACAAAAATGAAACTTGAAAACATTGTTTCAACAACGTTCCTAATCGCCCTACTAACTGTGGTTCTGTTTGTGGGCGTGTGGCAAATCAAGCCAGCACAAGCAACCACTTATTTCGTTGATGGACTAGAAAGCGGAAGCTTCAGTGAATGGAATGGTACTAACGTTGGCGGATTAGGAAGCCCATCAATTACTGTTCAATCTAGTGTAAAAAATTCTGGAACCTACGCAGCTCAAGCAGATGTTCACTATACTTCTGCCTTTGCACAATGTTACAGACATTTTGCGACAACATATTCTCTGCTTTATGCAAGAGGTTATTATCGTGTGTCAGCTTTGCCTTCTTCTGGAAAAATATTGGAGTTGCTCGCTATCACGGATAATGGCTACGCCCATTGTTTGGCCACAGCTCGTATCTATACAAGTGGGAGTTCACATTATTGGAGTTTAGCTTATGGCACAAACACCGTTTCGGAAACGGATGTTAATTCTGCCGCCGACACAATCAATGTTGGGCAATGGTACTGCATCGAAATAATGTTTCTGTCTGCAAGTGGAACGGGCGAAGTGCAAATGTGGGTTAATGGAACTTCAATGCTTCATATAACCAGTTTGACAAACAATAATTTAGTCGCTTCCGACATCTATACAGGAGCATATGTGGAGGAAACAGATGACTTCACAGTTTACATTGATGATGTTGCCGT
>Ga0315293_10003255_pt1 | contig 15655 bp, 7 predicted proteins | sample YL17G13_20_MG_FD_203071 | JGI IMG/M metagenome (GOLD analysis project Ga0315293, IMG submission 203071) | Sediment microbial communities from Yellowstone Lake, YNP, Wyoming, USA - YL17G13_20 | ecosystem: Environmental > Aquatic > Freshwater > Lake > Sediment | place: USA: Wyoming | collected...
TCGCGGTGTGGGCGTCCTCCGGCCTGACCGAGTCGGAGGCCCAGCTCCCGATCGACGAGGCGCTCCTGCGCCTGCTGTTCTCCGGCACCTCAACCACTCTCGGCGACGCCACGCGAGCTGCCAAGGCTGCCACCACCGACATGGACGTCCGCCGCACCTGGATCTTCTTCGGCGACCCAACCACCAGGCTAAAATAGCTCACCTCCCTCCTTTCTCGGGCCGGACGGCGCGACCGCCCGGCCCTTTTCGTGCGCCCGAGGCCGGCTGGAACGGCGCGCACCACATCGACGCAGCACCGCCACCCTGGTTTGTGCAGATTGACACCGATTCGGTAGTCACGCTGCACGGATACCCCTTGACTTTCCCGGATTGCGAGCGGAGAATATGCAAAATTGCTCGCTTTGGAGGGTGCATGACCAGGAAGCAGGTGCTCGAGCTGTGCAAGGCCGAAGGGGTGAGATTCCTTCGCCTCACGTTCACCGACATCGACGGGATCATCAAGAACGTGGAGGTGCCCGCGTCGCAGTTCGAGAAAGCGCTGGACGGGCAGATCATGTTCGATGGGTCCTCGATCGAGGGGTTCACCCGCATCGAGGAGTCCGACATGCTCCTCAAGCCCGACCTGAAGACGTTTGCCATCTACCCGTGGGCCACCCCGTACGGCAAGGTTGGGCGGCTGATCTGCGACGTCTACAACGCGGACGAAACCCCGTTCGCGGGGTGTCCCCGCCTCGCGCTCAAGCGCATCGTGGAGCGCGCGGGCAAACGCGGATGGACGATGATGGCCGGGCCCGAGGCCGAGTTCTTCCTGTTCCGGCGAGACCCCGACGGGAAGCCGAACCACGAGGTGCACGACGTGGGCGGGTACTTCGACCTCACCCCGGTGGACCTGGGGGAGGAGGCGCGGCGCGACATCGTCCAGGTCCTGGAGTCGATGGGGTTCGAGGTCGAAGCGGCGCACCACGAGGTGGCCCCGGCCCAGCACGAGATCGACTTCAAGTACACCGACGCGATCACCACCGCCGACAACATCGTCACCTTCCGCTTCGTGGTCAAGAAGGTGGCGATGGACCACGGCCTGCACGCGACGTTCATGCCCAAGCCGATCTACGGCGTCAACGGCTCCGGCATGCACACCCATCAGAGCCTGTTCGACCGCAAGGGCAACAACGTCTTCTACGACCCGAAGGGGCCCTACCAGCTCTCGAAGGTGGGGCGCGGCTACATCGGGGGCATCCTGGACCACGCCCGGGCCTTCGTGGCGGTCACCAACCCGCTGGTCAACTCCTACAAGCGGCTGGTGCCCGGGCACGAGGCGCCGGTGAACGTGGCCTGGTCCGAGAAGAACCGCTCACCGCTGGTGCGGGTGCCTGCCCGCAGGGGGCTCGGCACGCGCTGCGAGGTGCGCATGCCCGACCCGGCATGCAACCCGTACCTCGCGCTCGCGGTGATGCTCGCCAGCGGCCTCGACGGGATCGAGCGCGGCCTCGACTGCGGCGAGCCGGTCAACCGCAACATCTTCGAGATGTCGGAGCGGGAGAAGCGTCGCCTGCGCATCCGCGAGCTCCCCGCGAACCTCTCGGAGGCCCTCGACAACCTCGAGCGGGACAAGGTCGTCAAGGACGCCCTCGGGGACCACATCCTCTCCAACTTTGTGCGCAACAAGCGCGAGGAGTGGCACCGCTACATCTGCACCGTGCACCCCTGGGAGCGCGAGCAGTACCTGGAAGAGTACTGAGAAGGCAGTTTCAGAAGAGGCAAGGTGTGGGGCGCGCCGTGCGCGCCTTTTTCCTGTCTGGCACTCCCCTTTCTTGGAGCTTGACGGAGATTGGATCAGCGGAACAGCAGAAGGGAAACAAGCACCGAGCCCAGGACCACCCAGACCACGTTGGCCCCCTGCCCGGCGCCGGTCCCCTCCGATTCTAGGTAGTCTCCACGGAGGCCGCTCCGCCCGGCTCCGTGCTTTCCCCTGAGTCGTAAACCATTCAAAATCCGTGCGTTCTACGCTTCACAACCCTCTCTCCCGAGGTCACATTGAACAGCGAGATATGAAGACCGCCACAGGCGCCAGCCATTCGCCGACTCGTCCAGCGTGGATGCGCCCCGGGCACCGACCGGCCGCGGCGGCGGGAAAAGGAGACGAACCGGAACGTGGGCGGAGCTAGGAGAGAAACTTCGAGTTGGATTTCTGCTTCAAGACAGTCAAACAAGGAAGACAACAAGAGGAAAGGAGAGATAACATGTCTAAGCGCAAATTTTTGATCTTTATGAGTTTGGCAATGGCGGTGGTTGCCCTTACCTGGGGAATTGACCAGGGCTGGGCGCAATCGCCAAAAAGCAACAAGGAACTGAAGTATAAGGGTAAAATAACCCCTGCCGAGAGGAAAGCGGCCGCAAAGCGTGCCAAAGACCTCGGTCTTAAACCGGGTGTAGCGGGTTTAGCCGCTACCGCCCCCGCCCCAGGCGACATAGACGGCCCTGGCGGGATTCCGCATTATTTCGGTCCCTACGGTAACTGGGCTTACAGCCCGCTCCCCAAGGGTCCCGTCACTGCGGTCACTCTTGTGGACGGAGGCACCGGGTATAGCTCCACGCCTACTGTCACCATCTCCGATGTGTACGGCACAGGCGCAGACGTCACCTTTCCAGCAACAGCCGTGAGCGGTGTCGTCCAACCCATCACGATAGCGCCGGGAGGGGTTGGCGCTGATTTTTCCGCTCCGATAGTCACCATCACGGATCCTACAGGCACAGGCGCCACAGCAACGGCAACAATCGGTGGCACCCTCACCGGCGGGATTCACAAGTTTGTCAATAAACTGCCGGGACTCGGGCCGCCGACTGACGCAACAGGCCTGGTTGTAACGCCTGGCCGTGGACCCGCGTACATCCCGGTCGCCGTTAAGCAACCTGTCAACATTAGCGGTCAGAATGCTGAATACTACGAAATCGCCCTGGTCGAGTTTATCGAGAAGATGCATAACGACCTGCCGGAGACCAGACAACGGGGCTACGTTCAGTTGAGAACCTCCGGCACAGGAGGATTTCCATTAGTTGGACCTGACGGCACGCCGATCTATATGCCGAATGGCACCACCCAAGCCATTGGAGTGGACAAACCCCATTTCCTGGGACCTACCATCGTAGCCAGTAGCAATACACCTGTTCGCATCAAGTTCTACAACCTGCTTCCAAAGGGCGCCGCGGATCCCGCCACGGGCCGCCGCCCGGGTGACCTCTTCCTGCCCGTCGACGAAACCGTTATGGGTTCCGGGTTTGGCCCGGCAGGTCCGGGTGGCGCGGGCAACACGTACACCCAGAACCGCGCCGCCGTCCACCTTCACGGCAACAACACCGTGTGGATCAGCGACGGGACGCCCCACCAGTGGATTACCCCCGCCAACGAAACCACACCCTATCCCAAGGGCGTCAGCGTACGCAATGTGCCGGATATGCCTGATCCCGGTCCGGGAGCGCTGACCATCTTTTACACCAACGCGATGAGCGCAAGGTTGATGTTCTACCACGACCATGCCATGGGAATCACGCGCCTCAATGTCTATGCAGGCGAGGCCGCGGGTTACGTGATAACTGACCAGGTCGACCAGGACATGATCAACGGCACCAACCTATCCGGCGTCAACAACCTCCCCAGCAGCACCACCCTCATCTCCCCCCAAACAAATGCGAAAGTCCTCCCTGGCATCGGGATTCCCCTGGTCATCCAGGACAGGACCTTCGTGGACGCTACAACAATCTTCGCCCAGGACCCTACCTGGAATTGGGGAACAGGGCCAAGATACACCACCCCCGCCAATTTAGCAGGGAAAATACAGTACGGAGTCACCGGCGACCTGTGGTACCCCCATGTCTACATGTCGGCCCAGAATCCGTGGGACCTTACCGGCACGAACGCCTTCGGCCGCTGGCACTATGGTCCCTGGTTCAATCCGCCGGTCCCCACGTGCGTCAATGGTCTCCCAGTGGGGTGCATCGAGGTGGGACCCGTTGCTAACCCATACTATCAGCCTATTTGTGACGGTCTGCCGGATCCCATTAATTCTGCCTGCACTGCGCCCTGGGAGCCGCCGCTGATGCCGGGGAATCCGAACCCCTCCATACCGGGCGAGGCCTTCATGGACACGCCCATCGTCAACGGCACCGCCTACCCGTACATGGAGGTGGAGCCGAAGGCTTACCGGTTCCGCGTCCTGAATGCCGGCAATGACCGTTTCTTAAACCTGCAGCTCTATGTAGCCGCGGACAAGACCCAACCGACCACGCCCGGCGCCGGCACCCCCAGACTGTGCGTTCCGGGGTCCGGGGCACTGGTTGCCGACTGCACGGAAGTGGCGATGGTCCCGGTCAGTGTGGCTCCGGCCAACCAGTATTCGGACTGGCCGAGCGGCCTGCCCGATCCGTCAACGGCAGGACCGAACTGGATTCAGATCGGCACCGAAGGGGGCTTCCTGCCGGCGCCGGTTGTCATACCCCAGCAGCCCGTCGGCTGGAACCTCAACCCGACTCTCTTCAATTTCGGCGTGGTCAATCAACACTCGCTTCTCCTGGGGACAGCCGAGCGGGCGGATGTAGTCGTTGACTTCACCGGCTTCGAAGGCAAGACCCTCATTCTCTACAACGATGCCCCTGCGGCTTTCCCGGCGGGCGTCCCGGCCTACGACTATTACACGGGCGTCGCGGACCAGACGGATGTCGGCGGCGCACCCACCACGCAGCCCGGCTACGGTCCCAACACCCGCACCATCATGCAGATCCGGGTGGCGGGAAGTGTGACAGGGACACCGACACCTGACGTTACTCTTGCGAACCTCCAGGCGGTGTTTGCGAAGGGGACCGGCACGAGTACGAAGAGGGGCGTCTTCGAGGTAACCCAGGACCCGATCATCGTGCCGCAGGCCGCTTACAACTCCGCCTATAACAGCACGTTCTCGGGGACTGCTGCGGGCCAATACGTACAGATCGCCGATACACAGAAGACCTTCCAACCTATCAACGCAGCCGGGGTTCTTCAGCCTGCTGTCACGATGCCGCTGGAGATGAAGGCCATGCATGACGAGATGGGTGGCGTGTACGACACCCAGTTTGGCCGGATGAGCGGGATGCTCGGACTCAGTAACCCGACCTCCCCAGTCCATGTTTTAATACCCTACGGCTATGCGAGCCCGCCCACGGATGTCCATATGGGCTCAGTCGCCGGGAGTCAAATAGGGTCGTTTCCCGATGGCACACAGATCTGGAGGATCTTCCACAACGGCGTGGACACCCACACCATTCATGTCCACCTGTTCAACGCTCAGCTGATCAACCGCCTTGGCCAGGACGGGGTCCTGTTGCCGCCAGACGCCAACGAGCTGGGCTGGAAAGACACCTTCAGGGTGAACCCGCTGGAGATCACCTACATCGCGATGAGACCGGTCATTCCAACTCCAGCACAGCTCCCGTTCGAGGTGCCCGACAGCATCCGCTTGATCGACCCGACGTTGCCTGAGGGGGCCACGCTTATCCCCCCGCCACCCGCAGGATGGTTCGACCCGGCTGGGAACGCGATCCCGGAAATCCTCAACCACTACGTCAACTTCGGCTGGGAGTACGTGTGGCACTGTCACATTCTCGCCCATGAAGAGATGGACATGATGCACTCGCTGGTGTTTGCGGTTCCACCGACGGCACCTACGGGCCTCGTTGCTGCAGTGACCGGCAACGCCAACAACCCGAGAGTTGACTTGACATGGGCTGACAACTCTCTGAAGGAGGCAAAGTTCACCATCCAAAGGGCATCGGATGCCAATTTCGCGACGGGACTGAGGACATTCGACGTCGTCAATCCCTCCACGGCTGTACCGAGCAATGTGACATATCAAGACACAACCGTCGCGAAAGATACCAAATACTGGTACAGGGTGTTTGCAATAGGCAATACAGTCGGCGACTTACAAACGGCAGGCTTCCCCACCATGTCCGCCGACTCTGTTTCCGATGTACTCCCGGTTCAGGTCGGGGCTGTGCAGGGAACGCCAACAGCTCCTAACAACCTGACGGCAACACTGCAATCCGGACCGCAGGTGAGCCTGACCTGGAGGGACAACGCGACCAACGAGACCGGCTTTGTGGTCGAGCGCTGCACCGTGGTACCACCAGCAACCACTTGCAGCAACTTCGCCCAGATCGCCGTGCCGGGACCGAGAAACAACACGGGCAACGTGACCTACGTGGATACTACGGTAACGGCTGGTAAAAGCTACTTTTACCAGGTGAGGGCGGTTAACGGAGCCGGCGTGTCGGCCCCCACGACGCCAGCAGCCCCCGTTACAGTGCCCGCGATCCCGGCGGCTCCTGCCAATTTCCAAGTCGCGGTCGTGAAAGCTAACGGCAACAACTATACGGCTACGCTGAACTGGGTGGCCGCCACCAATCCAACCAACTTCACGATCCAGCGCGCCAGCAACGCCACGTTCACGACTGGCCTGTCCAGCTTCACGCCTGCGGGCAACCTTAGGACTTTGACGCAGACCGTGACGCGCAACACAACCTACTACTACAGGATCCGGGCGAACAACAATATCAGCGGTTCATCCGCCTGGTTGAACGCCCTGCCGTTCCCCATTCGCACAGGGAACTGAGTAAGAGGTTTTCCATCGGGGAGGGAGCAATCCCTCCCCGTTTTTTTCCCCGTCCCTCCCTCCCAATACTATTTACGGTGAGGGGGGAGCGGGCCGCGACATCGAACCGAATGCGACGCTGATCTTTGAGGTGGAGCTCCTCGCGATCAAGTGATCCCGGGCTGACAGTGCGGCTGTGCCGCTCACGGGAGGGCCGGGGCGGGAAGTTCCAACGGGCGTTTCTTCCGGTCGGCTGCGGTGTATGCTCCTGCCCATGGAAGGGGCGCAGATCATGAGAAACTGATTCTTCGCGCTTCTCCTCGCGGTGCTCGGCATCTCTTTTTCGTGCCCTGTCGCAGCGCAGACCGCGACGTTCGACTTTGACACCGGAACGCCGCCGCTCTTTGTCGGCCAAGGGTTGCCCCTCGATCAGACCTCGGCCGGTGTCACGGCGCACTTCAGCTCGCCCGTTGGTGGAGGCTACTCGGTCCAGACCGACACCAGCACGGGGTACCGGCTGTCCCAGTTTTCCGGTCACTACCTGTGGCCCAACGCCCTCGACACGAAGTTCCTGGGCATCCAGTTCAGCCAGGGGCTCACCAGCATCACCCTGACGTTTGCGACCGCGGATTTCCAGCAGGTCGAGGTGCCGACCACGATCCAGTTGACCGCATACGTGGATTCGACCGGGGCGCCCGCCGTGGGATCGGTGACCGCGCATGGGGCCTACGCGGGCGACACGATGCCGATGGGCACGCTGACATTCAGCTCGACGGTGCCGTTCAACGTCGTAAGGCTCGAGATACCGTATCAGGCTCAGGCTGCCTCGGGTTTCCTGGTGGATGACATCGTGGTCACCCCGGCCCCAGTCACGGCACCCAGAACGCCCCGCAAGCACCTGCGCCGCCTGAACCTGAACAACCTTGTGAGAAACTACATCTAGGCGCCGGGTTCTCTGTCCTCGGGGTGCACGAGGTCTCTTGCCCGCGCCGCAAGCGAGTTTGGGGTGTCGCTGGCCTGGGCGACGGCGGCCCCGGCCGAGACGGTCAGGTGAATCTGTTCCTGTCCGACCGGCAGGACAGCCGAGCTCACCAGGAGCCGGAACTTCTCGGCGACCCGATCGAGCTTTGGCTCGTCGACGTTTTTGATGACTACCAGGAACTCGTCCTCGGCCCACCGTCCCACGACGTCGAACGGCCTCGAGCTGGTGACGAGGGTCCTGGCCACCATCCTGAGCGCGCGGTCTCCCGCCTGGCGACCGTACGTGCCGTTGACCCTCTCGAGGTTGTCCACGTCGAGCATCACGACCCCGAACGGCCAGCCATAGCGGTACATCTCGCTCATGGATTCGCCAAGGCGGAGCTCGGTCGCATGTCGGTCGGCAAGGCCCGTCACTGCGTCCACGCGACCCGTTTGTTCCGAATAGGGCATCGGGGATCCCGCTTCAGGGGCCGTGAACGCCTCAACAAAGCTCTCGAGGGCGCCCGAGATCTCCCCGCCCTGGCCTCGCAACGCGACGGGGCGGATACAGACCGGGACCCGGTGCCCGTCCTTGTGTTGCATGAAGACGTTGGCCTCGCGAGGGACGCCGTCGGCGAGGGTTCGGGCGAGCGGGCAGCGGCCCGAGCAGAGGGCCTCGCCGGACTCGTCCTCGTGCGCCAGAAAGCCGTTACAGCTGTGCTGACCGACCGCGTCCACGCTCGAGTACCCGGTTATTCGCTCGGCCCCAGGGCTCCAGTACAGGACCTTCCTCTCGCGGTCCACCAGGAAAACCCCTTCGCAGAGGTTTTCGACGATGGTCCTGAAGAGATCTCTCTCGTCGATAGGGGACATGACTCCTTTTCTCGCTGCCAATATGGGACCTCGAGGCCCGATCGGGTAGTGGAGAACCTACGGAGCCGCCAACGCCAGGTTCCGTAGGGACTACGGAGGTGCCGCGACGGGCGCGCGCTCACGCCTCGGGAAAGCATTCGACCAGGTGGGCGCTGTCTCGGGACGTCAGTCCAGCAGCTTGTTCTTCACGGCGTAGCGCACCAGCTCGACCCGGCTCTGCAGCCCGAGCTTGCCCATGAGGTTGGCTCGGTGGCTCTCGATGGTTCTCACCGAGAGCCTCAGCACCTCGGCGATCTGGGAGTTGGTGTGTCCCTGCACGATGAGGCGCAGGACCTCGATCTCGCGGGGCGTGAGGGCGGCCGGGTCGCGTCTCTTCGGCGCCGCCGGTGCCGGCTCCTTGAGGAGCCACTTGGTCATGGCGGGGTGGACGTAGATCTCGCCCCGCGACACCGCGTGAATTGCGTTGATCAGCTCAGACTCGACGGCTCGCTTGATGATGTAGCCCGACGCACCGGCATTGAGGGCCTCCCGTAGGAGAGTTTCGTCCTCGTGGACGGTGAGGATGAGCACCCGCGTCGCCGGCAGCATCTCCTTCAGCTTGCGGGTGACCTCGATCCCGCCGGGTCCCGGCATGCTGAGATCCAGCAGCACGATGTCCGGCCGAAGCCGACTGGCTAGACGGAGAGCCGTGTCTCCGTCGGCGGCCTCGTCCACGACCTGGAGGTCCTCCTCGGTCTTGAGCAGGGCGCGGAGGCCTGCGCGCAGGACGCCGTGGTCATCGGCGATCAGGACGCGAAGAGGCAAAGGGTACCTCCACGACAACTGTCGTACCTCTACCGGGTGCGGATTCGACCCGCAGATGGCCGCCCAGCATTTCGGAACGTTCGCGCATGCCCACGAGCCCCAGGCGGCCGCTCTGCATTGCAGCATCGTACTCGAAGCCCACACCGTCGTCCTCGATCAGGGCGATGAGACGGTCGCCGCGACGCTCGAGAAGGACGGAGACCTTGGAGGCGCGGGCGTGGCGGATGGTGTTGGTCAGCGCCTCCTGGGCGATGCGGTAAAGCGCCGTCTCCACGGGTGGCGGCAGCCTGCCGGGGCCGACGCCGACGGCCTCGAACTGTACCGTCGGGCCCCCCTGATCGCTCAGCGTGTTGACGAGTTGGCGGAGCGTGGGCACCAGACCGAGGTGGTCGAGGCTGGCCGGGCGAAGGTCGGCCGCGAGGTCGTGGAGCTGCTCCGCCACCTCGTCGGTGGTCCGTCGCAGGTCTGCGATGCGGGAAGCGACGGCCTCGCTCCCGACGGCGTCGCGTTCAAGCAGGTGCAGCCCGAGCTTGAGCGAGGTCAGCGCCTGACCCGCCTGGTCGTGAAGCTCGCGCGCGATGCGCCGCCGCTCGCTCTCCTGCGCCTCGACCAGGCGCCGGGACAGCGTTTGGAGCCGCTCCCGCCCGGTTCGTACCTGGTCGAACAGCCACGCGTTCCGGATGGCAACCGACGCCTGGGCGGAGAGCGCCTCGGCGGTTTTCAGGTGCGCCTCGGTGAAGAACCCAGGCTCCATTTTGGCGAGCGAGTAGAGCCCGATGACCGCGTCGCCAGAAAACAGAGGCACCCCCATCCAGCTGTGGGTGAATTCGGGGCGCATGCGGCCCCCCCAGTCGCGGTGTTTGTGTGTGTCCGGGATGAGCATGCTCTTCCGCGAGGTCAGCACGCCATGGAGAACCGGGTTGGCCTGAGGGTCGAAGACGATGTCGCTGCCGGGAGGAACCTCGACTGGGCCACCGACCTCGCGAAGGGCCCGCACAACCAGGCGCGACTCGGCGTTCAGCATCATGACCCGAGCCCGGTCATAAGGTATGAGGCGGCCCAGGTTCTCGAGCAGCGAGGCCACCACCGTGTCCATCTCGAGGGTCTGGGTGAGCAAGAGGCTCGCCTCGCGGAGGGTGTCGGCGGTCCGCCGCGCCCGCTGCTCGGCCTCGTAAAGCCTGGCGTTCTCGATCGCCACGGCGGCCTGCGCGGCCACCGCCTCCACAAAGCGTACGTCGGCCTCGCCGAACGACCGATCCCCTTTGTTGAAGAGTTCCACGACGCCAATTGTTTCGTCGTGCGCGATCAGAGGTACCGCCAGCAACTCGCGCGCGCCGAAACCCAGCGGCCACCTCGGCCTGGCAAGAACTCTGGGATCGACGTCCACGTCGGGTACCAGCGTGGTTTTCCCGTGCGTGATGACCCATCCAGCCAGGCCCTCGCCAGGGGGCACCCTGAAGCCGATTGCTGCAGGCGGAACGGTGCCGACCGCCTGGCGAATGACGAGTTCCTCGGTCGCGTCGTCCGTGAGGGCGACCAGAGCCGTGTCGGCGTCCGTGGCCTGCTTCACCCCTTCGAGGAGGCCGGACAGCACAAGATCGAGGTCGAGGCTGGCGCCGATGGCCCGACCGACCTCGTTCAGGGTCGCCAATTGTTGGGCTCGCCGCTGGGAAGTCTCGTACAACCGCGCTTTCTCCAGAGCTATGCCGATCTGCCCTCCGATGCTCATGAGGAGCGTGCGTTCCCCTGCAGAGAACGGGTGGGCCATCGTCCAGGCGATGTTGAGGATGCCTAGCACCTGGCTGCCTGCGGCCAGGGGAATACCGACGTGGCTGTGCAAGCCGGTGCCGGCAACCACTCCGACGGGCAGGCGGGGGCAGGCGGCCATCGGTATCGCCTCACTGTTGGGTTCGTCGCCGATCAGCAGGGGCCCGCAGACCGGGCAGGTGCACAGCGGGGACGCCACCTCCGCCGCGACAAACGAATCAGGCACACCCCGGGATGCGGCCATACGCGGCAGGTCGGTCACCCTCGCGCCGGGAAGGGTCACCCACCCCGCGTCGGCGCCCAGAACGGGCAGCACCGCGTCGAGCGCGGCGGCCAGCAGGCTGTCCGGCTCCAGCAACGTGGTCGCCGCCGACGTCACCGCGTACAGTGCGGCCTGCTCGCCGGCGTACCGGCGGAGCTCCTCCTCGAGGGTGAAGTGGTTGACCGCCTCACCGATCAGCCGGCTGAGCGACTCGATCAACTCCACCGCCTTCAGAGGAATTCTGTCCTGATGTTCGTCCGCGAGGTGGATCGCGCCCAGGACCCTGTCCTGGTACCGGATCGGGATGATGGTCACGCTGACGAACCCGCTCTTGACGCACACACCCCTGAACCTGGCCTGCTGCTCCGGGGTCAGACCGGCCACGTACTCCATGGTGTTTGGGCAGTGGAAGGAGCCGACGGGCGTCATGAGCGGCAGATCCTGGGGCTCCGGCTTTCCGAGGATGACCCGGGTGCACGCGCACTGGTCGCGGTCCAGAGAAAGGCAATTCTCCGATTCCCAGAAAGCCTGGCTGAAGCCGACGTATGCCTCGTACGGGATCTTCCGTTGCTCGTCCACCACCCTGATCCCGACGCACCGGCTGCCTGTCCAGTCGCCGAGGAACCCTATGAGCGCGTCGAGGTAGTCCTTTCTTGAGGTTTTCGTTGCGAAGAGCTGCAGCAGAGCATGGGTCGCGCTGGTACGCTTCTCGGTCTCTCTACGCTCGGTGATGTCCTCACATGTCCCGACCCATTCGCGGATGCTCCCGTCCGCATTGAGCACCGGCACTCCCCGTGCAAGGACGAGACGGTACTCCCCGTCGTGGCGTCGCACCCGGTACTCGGTTTCGTACATGGCGCGAGCCGCGACGGCGTGGGACCAGATCGTGGCCGTGCGCTCGCGGTCGTCCGGGTGGAGGGCCTGGGTCCAGCCCCACCCCTTGATCTCATCCTCGGTCTGGCCTGTGAAAGACCTCCACCTCGGGAGGTCCCAGGTCACCTCTCCCCGGGCATCAGTTGTCCACACGAGCAGCGAGGAGGCAGTGACGAGCGACCGGTAGCGCTCCTCGCTTTGTTGCAAGGCCCATTCCACCTGCTTGCGGGCCGTGATGTCGTGGAAGAACTTGACCTTGGAAACGCTGCCGTCGGCGTTCATCAGCGGGGCGTCGAAGAGGTCGTAGGTTCTGCCGGTCTTGAACGACTGCCACTCCGAGTGGAGCGAGCTTCCCGCGATCACCTCGTCCTTCCTGCACCAGCTACAGGGCTCCTTCAGGTCGTGGAAGTACTCGTAGCACTTGCGCCCGTTGACCTTGCCAAACTGCCTCTCGATCACCGGGTTGGTGTACTCGATGTCGTAACGCTGGTTCACGATGTAGACACCATCGTGCATCGCGTCCAGAATGCTCCGCAGTCGTCCGCGTTCAACCTTCAGCGCTTCCTCGGCCTTCTTCCTCTGAGTGATGTCGGTGACGACACCGGCGTAGTAGATCGGTCTGCCGCGAGCGTCTCTGACCAATCGTGCGTTGTTGATGACGGTCAGCGTCTGGCCGTCCTTGCGCTTCAAATCAACCTCGAAATCCGTGAGGATTCCCTCGACCTCGAGCCTCCGACGCCACACCTCCCGTTGCCCCGGATCCACGTAGTGTTCCTGGACGGCCACGCTGGACAACTCCTCCAGGGAGTCGTAACCCAGCATTCGCACCAGCCCCGGATTCGCCATGAGCAACTTGCCGTCCACTGAGGTCTGGTAGACGCCGTCCGGCGCGGTTTCGAAAACCTGCTGGAAGAGGGCATGGGCCGTTTCGATGCCGGCTTCGGCGGCCCGCTGAGCGGCCGCCTCTTCGACCAGTGCCCTGCGGGTGTCAGCGAGTTTCGGGTCTTGCCGCTGAATCTCCCCGCCGGCCGCCGCCAGCAACTCGAGTGTCTCCGTCAGCGTCTTTGGCCTCGAGAACGGTGAGCCCGCACGCGAAGCCAGCGCCTCGAGGCGCCGGCGAGTGGCCCTGATCGTCCCTCTGAGAATTCCCTCTCTCATCTACCCGTGCTCGTTCCGCCTCTCCGTGACGCTTGTGCGGTCCCGGTATCGACTCCCTGGAGGACGCCGCGACCCGTTGTACCGAAGCATGACACCCTGAGACAAGATCTTCCGCCCGGGCAGCTCGTCAACCCGCCAAAAATCCCAGTATGGATTCTAGCCCTTCCCTCGAGTGCCTGCAACGTATTGACGGTGTCGGAAAAAGGTCTCACGACGCGGCCGGCGTGCCGCTCCGTTCAACCCTGGCGCAGTTTTGGGCGCTAGAACCGGAAGGTGAGGCCGAGCATTCCGCGGTCCTCGTGTCCGGTGAGCTCCGCCAGCCGTTCCCCGGTGAGGAGAACGGAGATGACCCGGCTCAGGTTGATCGTGGAGGAGAGGGAGTAGCGCTTCGTGCTGGGCCGCGATTCCACCGTCACGCCACCGGAGTCCGTCAGCCTCAGTATGGAGAGTGAGGAGGTGTAGTCGGCGGAGAGGTAGACCGCCCTCCCCAAGGTCTTGCCCAGGGAGACGTACCAGGAGTCGTACGTGTTGCCCGTCCGCTCGGTCCGGAAGTCGGAGGCGGTGAGATCGAAACCGCTGCCGAAGATGTTGGTGGTGGAGCAGCCGGCGTTGATGCGTGTCGCCGGCTTGTCCTCGAGGTTTGTTCGGTCGCTGTAGACGCCGCCCCACACGCGGACCCATCGGCTGATGCTGACCGTGATGCGCCCGCCTGCCGAATCGAGCAGCAGGCCTTCCACCATCCTCGGGTCCACGGGTCTCCCCGTGATCACGTCGTTGGTGATGGTGCGTGCATCGATGGAGCGGCCGTGGTGGTAGGTGCCCTGGAACTCGAGTACCTGCGCGGGCGCGTAGCGCACGTTGGCGAAGAGGTAGGTCAGCCCCCCGTGCCCCTGGCCGCCCGGGCCCTGGAGGTCGTACTCGGCGGCCTGGTACAGGAAAAACTTCGTGCCCACCGGGAAGAAGTTGAGCATGGTCACGACCTCCCGCTCGGTGAGCTTCTCGTGGCGGACGGTAACGAGGCCAACCACGTTTCGCCAGCCGCGGTTGCCGTCGAAGGCGGCGTAGGCGCCCGCCTTCTGTATGCCGTCCACGTAGCCGGCTTTGAAGTAGTTCGGTTCGAGGCCGGCGAACAACCCGAAGCGGAGCCGTCCTGTCGCCCAGGGGTGTCTCTGGCGGTACTCCACCAGCATGCCGCCCAGGGAGCCGAGACCTCCCAGTTCGTTGAGCCACATCTGGCCGAGCCGCACGCCCAGCCCCCCGCCCCTGGCGTGGTAGCCGACGTAGGCGTCATAAACGGAAAGGATCCCGTCACGCTGGGCGCCCGGGTAGGTCGCGCTGCGCATGTCGACCGCGTACTCAAACCCGCCCTCGTCGCCGCTGCCGGACCGGAGCGTGAGGGTGCTCGCCACCTCGGAGAAGGTGCTGATCAGGCCGTTGTCCTGCTGGGACCTCGCGCTCTGCACGAGAAGCGAAAAGCGGCCCCACGCCTTTTGCTGGGCGTTCGCACCGGCCGCCGTCAGCAGGGCAGTTATGCCGATCAGGCCAATGGACGAAAATTTAGACCGCTTCATGCGTGACCTCCGTACTCAGGGCTTCCGCCCGTTAGGGTGGCAGGAGTAACAGACCTGCGAGTCATACAGGTAGCCGGGCCTTCCCTTGTGCTTGTCGTCCATCTGGCTCCGAGGGTGGCACGCCGTCGTACACGAGAACACCGCGTAGTTGCTCGAGTTGGTGTGGCACGCGGAGCACGGGTTGCCGGCGTGCTTGCCCGTCGTGATGGGGAACCAGGTGTGGTTGAACGTCCCCTGGGTCCAGGAGCTGTGGCTCACCTTGTGGCAGCTCTCACAGGCGGTGGGGAACCCGGCGGCGATATGATTGGGGTTCCTGGTGTTGTTGTAGTTGGTCAGGTGGCAGGAGACGCAGGCGGTGGACTTGCCGTTGTAGATGCCGTCGGCGTGGCAGGCGGAGCACGGCCGCGTCGCATGCACCCCGACGAGCGGGAACGCGGTGGCACTGTGGTTGAACGTCCCCTGGGTCCAGGAGCTGTCGCTCACCTTGTGGCAGCTCTCACAGGCGGTGGGGAACCCCGAGGCCGCATGGTTCGGGTTCCTGGAGTTGGTGTAGTCGGTCTGGTGGCAGCTCACGCACGCCGTGGACTTGCCCTTGTAGACGCCGTCCCCATGGCAGCCCGAACACGGCTGCGTCGCATGTACCCCGACGAGAGGGAACGCCGTGGCGGCATGGTTGAACGTGGCCTGGGTCCAGGAGCTGTCGCTCACCTTGTGGCATGAATCGCACGTAGTGGGGAACCCCGAGGCCGCGTGATTCGGATTCCTGG
>Ga0315293_10003256_pt1 | contig 15652 bp, 39 predicted proteins | sample YL17G13_20_MG_FD_203071 | JGI IMG/M metagenome (GOLD analysis project Ga0315293, IMG submission 203071) | Sediment microbial communities from Yellowstone Lake, YNP, Wyoming, USA - YL17G13_20 | ecosystem: Environmental > Aquatic > Freshwater > Lake > Sediment | place: USA: Wyoming | collected...
CTTTCTAGCGGTTTTACCTTTGTTTGCAGCTCTGGTATTTGAGATAGCCTGAAAAGCTCCTAAGTCTACTTCCATATTCTCACCTTTAGCAAACTTATTAAGATCCTCTGCGACACCAATTAACGCTTCGTTGTACATACTGTTAGCCATTTTAGTACCTCCATAAATGCCTACATGTTGGCCTAACATATTAGGCAAAGTTTATTATAGTTTTACTACCTTCATCGGTTCCCTCTAGTAAAACTAATTTTGGTTATTGAGGGAAGACTATTAAATAGTTTCTAGTTTGTTATAAGAGGCCTTAGGGCCACTATAGGCCTCTTAATCCGTATGCTAGTTATATAGTTTTAATTTTAGCAAGTATTTCTGCTATAGTAACGTTATCTGATTTTTCTCCAACAAGTTTACCTAAGCCTAGTCTTAGTGTTCTTGTTATATGGAAATAGCCTCTATAGCCTAGAGCACCTAATAGATCACCTACAGCTTTTGCATGTGCATTAATAGCTGTGCAGTAACTACCTTCTTTGAAAGGATCTATTACTAATACTTCATTTTCAAACCACGTTTTTCTAGCGGTTTTACCTATCAGTTCGGCTTTAGCTCTAGAGAGAGCTATAAAACCACTTAAATCAACCTCTTTCCGTTCCCCAGTTAATAGCTTTTGAATGTTCTCAATTTGTTCTAATAAGACTTTGTTATACATCGAATTAGCCATTTTTAAGATCCTCCGTATGCATCCATAGATGCGGGTTATTAGTATAACTAGCCTGATTGTTATACTCTTGTAATTCGTGGTTTAGTTATGCATCCAGGGTAAGCTGGATGTTGGTATATTCAGGCTATATACCGAGATTTTGATTTCTACGATATTTCGGATAATTGTGATATAGCGGATATTGTCGAGATTTAGGATTAAGACCCTATTTGGGCATATAGTAATAACTACGATAATGTACATATACGGTTCAGGCTATTTCTAACGCATACAAATTTTTGAAACCTTGCCAATATTTCGAGAACAGGTTCTAGTGTATAATATTTCGAGAACAGGTTCTAGTGTATAATATTTCGAGAACAGGTTCTAGTGTATAATATTTCGAGAACAGGTTCTAGTGTATAATATTTCGAGAACAGGTTCTAGTGTATAATATTTCGAGAACAGGTTCTAGTGTATAATATATATGGACTAGTGCTTATTAATTTAAACAGGGAAAGTAATATAAATAATTCGTAATAAATATTGGAGGTAATATGGAAAATGAAACGAGTAAAAGACTCAGATATTATGTTTAAGTGTGTAATATTGCTAGCTTTACTACCAGTTATTGGGATAATAGTCGGTATAATTGCAAATAGTTAAAAACTTCATTAATAGAAAGAGTTGTTTCTTATATTATAAGAATTTAAAGGAGTATATAATGTATAAAATAATACAAAAGTTTTTAGGAAAAAAGGAACTTACTTTTGAGGAATTACTTATTAAATTGAATAGTAAAGAACTATGTGTAAGAGGATTTAGAATATCTACATATATTGGAGGAAATCCTACAGAAAGAATGTATCAAATCTCATATAAATCTGCATCTACTTTTGCTATTGATGAGCAGGACTATTATACTCAACATTATTTTGATATAAAAGACGCTATGAAAGAGTTTATAGATTGGTGGGAAGGAAGTAATCCTAGTTTTTACCATGGATCTATATATCTATACCCAGGAGAAGCAGGTAGAGATTTCACAGATACCTATATTAAATCAAAATACTAGAATTTAGAATTATAATAGCCCAAGATTCTAAGAGATTCTTTCCGCCTCAGTTTAAGTTACTAAAGTAACTCAAAACAAGGCGCCTAGCTCAGCAGGATTTTTGAATTTCTAGATTTCGGAATTTGAAAAATTGGGGAAATCCGTATCAAATATAATTTTCAAAAATGTGCGTTAAAAAAATTAACAGGAGAAAGGGGTAAAGGATTTTCGTATATAGTATTATGAAAGAGATACCAATATTTTACAGAATAGAATCAATAATAAGAGTACAAGCCTATTATCCTAATAGATTGTATGATTTAAGATCAGAGTTATCTAAACTAGATAAGAGTGAATATGATAGTGAATGAAGAATTACTAAGAGAATTATATTTTAGATATACTATTAGGGAAGAGGAATCCCAATATATAATAGATAAGATACCTGCAGATATACTAGAGAAGGAGAGTTTTAGTAGTCATTCAATAGATGTAATAATAGGACAGGGAATGGATTTAGATTTATTAAAATATCAATCCTTTTGTATAAATGGTACTTATATCTATCAACCGATGATAACAGATAAAGGTGTATTATATATAGAAAATATACCTTTAATTGATAGAATATTATATATGATGAAACATAGAATACCATATTGGTGGATGTTTTTAAGTATATGGTTAACACAACTACCAATAGAAGAGTATCCAATAATATTGAGTAGTGTATCTAGTGATTATATAAGTAGGATAATAACAGAATCATATGATAGAAAAACAGTTAGATTATAAGCATTTACGGGTTCTTGCTATTTTGTTTGTGTATAAGTATAAAGTTACGTATAAAGTTTGGTTAAGAGGATCACTACCTATTTTATATAAATTAGGTTACATAGATAAGGATAATGTAGTAACAAAACAAGGTATACAGGTAATTAAAGAACATACCCATATATTAATACAAAAATTTTTTAATTCTAATAAATTTATAGATTACTCTACAGAGATAACTACTTGTTTAAGTTTACTTGAATTAGGGGAATTAAGTACGTATTTGGTTTCTAGTGATAAGAAAATAAGTAATATAGCAAAGGAAGTATATGATAGGAAGGTGAAAACAGATGGGATATATAACCCAATTTAAATTAAAAGTGGAACCAATGAATAATAATTTATTAAAAGAAGAGATTTTTGATATAACTATAAAAGATTTAATGAGGGGTATAGAGTGTAAATGGTATGATTACAAAGAGGATATGCTATTATTATCTAAACAACACCCAGAACACTTATTTATATTAGATGGTTACGGCGAAGAGCGGTGGGATATATGGCGATCATTCTACAAAAACGGTAAAACATATACATGGAAATTTAATGAAGTAATTTTATTACCAGAATTTGATGAGGGTTTAATGCAATGATAGAATTAATATATAAAGAATTTTTAGAAAAAGTTAGAATAGATAACTGTATAGAGTATTTTGCTACTAAATATAATATAACTGAACAAGAAGTTAAGGAAATAATATACCAGTTATGTGAAGAAGGCAGAATAAAACCAGACCCCAATACAAACACTAAAGGAATAAGTAAAAGTGAAATATTATAATAATGTTAAAGGAAAAATAGCTAGTATAATACCAATACTTAATAAATATCAAATAGTTATTAATAGAGGTTTAGAACATAATATGTGTATAGGTAATCACTATTATATTATAAATAACGAACTAGAAATACCTATAATAATTGCTAAAATCAGAATTACAGCTATATTTAATAAATTTAGTTTTGGAATACTATTGCCATATAAAGAGTATACAGGTACTAGTTTAAAGATAGGTATGGGGGATGAAGTTATGTTAACCAATAATAAGAAACCTTATAGTGAGATAATAATTGGGAGAAAAAGTAATGTTAAAATACGCAATACATCCAGGTATAGTAGCAAGGGATAACAAAGCCATTATATATTATCCTATGAATTAGCTTATTTTCATAAGATACATCCCTGTGATTGGATACATTGGGAAGATGATAGACCTAGTACATATGAAGGATATAGATATAATGATTTTATACATATATACTACGATGGGAGATTGGATTGGAAAATGAGTATAGATACTCACTTTAAGGTATTACTTTTTTATATAGGCAATAGAGATTTACTAGAAAACCCATTTAATAAAGAAGAGCTATTTTATTTAGACAACTGGTTTGATACAAATATACCAACAGGTGATTTATGTATATATCTAGTACATGACTTAGAATGGGTAAGAATGTTTGCTAAGAGATCTATGGATAGGAGAAAGTAGTGTTAGGTAAAGTTGAATTAAGAAGAATATACTTATTAGATATATATTGTAGAGTATATGTTAGATATGAAAACCGCAAATATTTAATAAAAAGAGGATACATTAAAGATTACGAAGTAACAACAAAAGGCAAACAATACCTAAAGCAGTATGCCCATAGTATAATAGCTACAGCAATAGAGGTAGGAACTAATACATTAGGTAAAGTTATATTCTCCCAATCTACAGAAATAGAAATAAAGAAATTATTAGAATTATTAGATACTAAAGAATTATGTATATATTTAGTACATAACTTAGATGTTATAAGAAAACTAGCAAAAGAGGCGTTTGATGAGATTAAGTGAAGAATTAATACTACTTTCATATTATCTAGAAAGAAAACCAATAGCATACGTGATTAAAGATGATATGATATTAGTGAAAGAATCATATATAGAATTAGTACCATATAAAGATCTACCAGTTTCTTTTTACCAAATAACTGAAAAGGGATTAGAGTATATACAATCTTTATCTACAATAATATATTTATGTATAAAATTTATAGAATACTTTCCTATTAATAATGAAATGGAATCCAGATTAAGGGAACTGTTAAATAATGCTTTCACTAGTTTACAGAAGAAAGATTTGTGTATATATTTAGCATCTAACTTAGAGTATGTAAGGAAAATAGCAAAAAGTTTTTATGATACCTAAATTTTTATTATAATTTTAGGAAGAGATTACTCTACTTAATTTTCGTATATAATATTATGAAAACAATACCTCTTAAATATAAAATAGATTCTTTAGTTAATGTGAAAAGTTATCTACTTGATTTAGAAGATGCATTTGAACAAGAGCTATCAAAATTATCTAAAGCAGATTTGTGTATATATTTAGCATCAAACAATAAATTTATGAGAGATCTAGCAAAAATGCTATATGATAGTGAAAAGTTAGATACCCCTCGATTTAAGCCATTTCAAAATGATTTATAGGTTTAAAATCAATAAAGTTAATATAAACGGCTTAAAACCAATCCTAGAGAGATTTAGCCGTATTATAGAAAGGATTTTAAGAATGAAAAAAGAAAATGAAGTAATATGGGATAGATTTTTTATAGAGCCATTAAACTTTCTAAACAAAGAAATAATATTTTATTTCAAGGAAGTAGAGATTTATGAGATAGCCAAAATAGTGGCTATAAAATGTAAAGATAGGATTTTATATATTCAAAGAATAGATAATGATCTAGAGAACGCTTCACCAGAAGATATCAACGATATTTATTATCTAAGAGGGGATCTAATATTCGAGATCAACGAAGATGAAGAGTTATAACGATTCCTATTTTTATTTGAAACTACCAAAAGATTTAGCAAAACTAGAAAGCTGTAGTACTGTAGGAGAGTTAGCAGAGAAAGGTTGTCCTATATGTAAACTACCATTAAACGCAGAAGCATCCCCTGGAGGATTTGGATGTTTATATTGTAACGAACATAGTGTTATATGGATATTTGGTATAACATTTAAACAACGTGAGTGTAACTATAAAACAGGTACAGCCTCTAGATATTGGAAAAATTTCATAACTGGAGCTAAATCTAAAGTTTATAAGGAAAAGAATTAATGGAATTAACAAAATTAACTTTAGCAAGATTATGTAGGTTATATATTTACGAACAATTATCTAACGAAGGTGATCCTGATTTTCAACGAGTTATAGATAAGATACATCCTATAGATTATAGTTTAGATATACAAGGATGTATAGTACAGACAGCAACAATGTATTATATTAATAATTGTAAATTTGAATATAGTAGACCTTATACTATATTTAATAGACCATTTGAAGAAATAATTTTAACAGATAAGGGTAAAGAAATAGTAGAAGGTTTATCTATAGAAGATCAAATAAAACTAATACTTTATAGTACTCTTGTAACGAGTTTCCGTAAATTATTACAATTTTTAATAAATAAACTACCAAAAGAATCATTATCAATATATTTAGTACATGATAACTTAACTGTGAGAAATTTAGCAACGGAGAGATATGATAAATGCCAAAACTAAAATTCCCTAACAAAATTAAAATAGGTAGAGTCATCTATGAGATATCTGATGATGAGGACTCCTTAAACGGTGATCAGGGAGCCGTTATAGAGGATGAGTCTACTATATACATAGACCTAGATAACATTAATTGTCCAGGTGAAGTCTTATTCCACGAGATAGTACATGCCGTAGAAGATACTTATAATTTGAGCCTACTCTGGGATAATGATTTTCATACCACATTTTTGAGTATATTATATACTGTATTACGAGAAAATGGTTTATTAAACAAAAGATTATATATACTAGACAAAATAGAAGGAGAATTAAATGTTTAAAATTTTAGAAAGCATAAGATTAATTATGTTAGTGCCTGGCGGATCATACTTATACGGTACTAATACTATCAATAGTGATCAGGATTATAAGGGAATATACTTACCTACTAGAAAACAAGTATTGTTACATGATGTACCGAAGACCTTTAGCTATAACACTAAAAAGGATGGGACTAAGAATAGTAGTGAGGATGTAGAACTAATAGTATTCTCTTTATATTATTATATAGAATTATTATTACAAGGAGAGATGGCAGCGTTAGATATATTACATGCACCTAGAACTTATAATATAGAAGGTGAATGGGATATATGGGAGAATATAAGAAAATATAGGTCTAAAGCTTATACAAAAAATGTAAAAGGATGGCTACAATATGCCCAGAAACAAGCTGCTAAATACGGAATAAAAGGATCTAGAATAAATATACTAGAAACTCTTATAGAACTTTTTAGTAATATAGGTGATACTATAAGATTAGGTGACATACTAGATACAATACCAGATTTAGAATTCACTAAAAAAGTAGAAGGGAATACTAATCTAGAGAGAAAACTATTTATAGATGGAAGAGAATTTATAGGAACTACCCCTATAAAATATATAAAAGAATTTCTCTATAAACATAGGCAAGATTTTGGAATTAGAGCTGAATTAGCTGCAAAGAACTTAGGAATAGATTGGAAAGCTATATCTCATGCTTTTAGAGCATATTACCAATTTAAACATATACTCTTAGATGGTGATTATGAATATCCATTAGAAGAAGCGAATTATTTAAAACAAATTAAATCTGGAGAACTAGATTTCAATATAGTACTACCAGAGCTAGAGACATTAGCAAATGAAGTAGATGTATTAGTAGATAAGAGTGAACTACCGAAAACTATAGATAAAGAGTTCTGGAATGAAGTAGTACTAGATATAATAGAGGGGTATGTGCTATGAGGGCAAGTGATAACTACAGAACGCCTGATTATGTACCACCAAATTGGTATTATGAAAAGTACTTAATAGAGATCTTTCATGATGTGCCTATAGAGTTGTTCCCAAAATGGTTAACACATACGGATCCGATTATAAGAAAGTGTGCTAAAATAAGTTATGATAAACGATCGTGTAAGGAAAGTTAAAAAATCCTATAAAGTGTTATAAATAGTAGTTGTATCCCATTTTGGGTTTTACTAAAAAATACTCTAATCTTATAATAAGAAATAAGAAATAAGAAATAAGAAATAAGAAATAAGAAATATTAATTATAGTATTAATTAATGATATAATATTTTATTTCTGTGACCGACATTAGATATTACGAATAAAAAATGGGATAAACTCTACGAAATAGAAAATAAATTAGAAAAATGTTAAATAATTCACAAAATACATTTTTATATATTGTATATAAACTAAACCATATTTTTAGGATCTATTTAGAAGAAGACGAACTTATCTTGAAGGATCTAGATTATATAACTATTAAGGGCGATAATGTAATAGGTTCTTTCGAGATACGATTAACAAAGAAAGGTAAAAAATATATATTATCATTATCTATAGATGAGTTATTAGATATTCGAGACCTAGATTATGTAGAATTAATATTCTGCGGTAATTTATATAGAAGAGCCATTAAAAGATTATCTAAAGAGGATCTTTGTATATATTTAGCACACAACAACAAATATATAAGAAATTTAGCAAAGGAAGTATATGATGGAAAATAATAGAGAAACCTTAACCAAAAAGAGGAAAAACTATGTTATTACAAAAAAATTATAATCGATCTAAATACAGTTTCGCTAATATTAATTTTCTAGATAAATGTAATCTAGCTTGTTTCTTTTGTTTAGGAAAAGATTTAGAAGAGGAGTTCACTAAATATTCTACACTAAAGATTCATTATAAAGACTTACTAAATTTAGATAAGTATCTAGAATTATTAAAAGAGAACGATATAAAACAAATATATCTAACTGGTCAAAATACAGATCCTCTTTTATATGAATATCTACAAGAATTTATAGATTACCTACAAAACAACGACTTTTTTGTGGGTATAAGAACTAACGGTATAAAAGCTATAGAAAAGATGCCTATACTTAATAAATTTAATACTTGTATGGGTGATGCTGTAGGATATAGTATAATCTCTTTACAACCTGATATACATAAAAAGATTTGCGGTACTTCTAAGATACCAGACTGGTCTAAGATATTTGAAATGACCCAAGTACCTTATAGAGTATCTATAGTAATTAATACCTATAATCAACATGAGATTGAAGATATAATACAGTTTGTTTGTAACTATAAACCACAGTATATTCAATTAAGGAGAATATCTACTGATACTAGATATGAACTACTAAAGCCTGATATAGATACTTATTATACCGTTAAAGATCGTATGTTAAATAAAAATATAAGTACTACTGAATATGAAAAAGCTAAAGTTATAAAAGGGGTTTATCCTATAGATGTGGTTTTTTGGGAAACTGTAAGTACAACTGCAAACTCTATGAATTATTTCACTAACGGTGTTATATCTACTGAGTATTTTATAATTGAAGGTTATCTGAAAAATGTAGAGAAAATCTAGTTAGATTTTCGTATTTATAATAGAGGAGTAAATTTTTATGGTACAATTACCTACACCTAATACAAAAGTTTATGTATTAGGTTACGATACAAAAGAATATTTATGTGTATTAGGAATAAACGAACCTAAAACTCAACTCAATAGTTATATGTTATGGAATACAGAATCTGATGCAAAAGATTATCTTTATTGGTTTAATTCTACAAGCAAAATTAAAAAAGATTTTAATGTGAAGACTTTACCATTCAGTAGTTTATTAACCCAAGCAGTAGATATAGGTACACTATTAGTATATAATCCAGGAATAGAAAACGATATATATACTATATGTGTCATACCCGATAAAGATAATGATATATTTGTATTGAAAGTATCACCCGATACAAAAATAGCGAGAAAAACTGTTAACAAAATTAAAGGGTTAGTTAAACCAATAAAGGAACCTATTGAAATATTATGAGGAGGTATTATAGTGTATATAATTCAAAAGTGCAGTTATTGTAATAACGAGTTAAGAGGTACAGAAGTTGAGTATTTTAAAGAAGTACCGATAGGTGCTAAGGATAAAGGAGTAACAGAAACTTGTATACAAGTCACTTGCCCTTACTGTGATAAAGATTATGGATATTATAAAGGTAGTATATATATACGTAAGACACTATTTAGAAGAAGAATTGTATATACTACTATTATAGGGGGCAACGCAGATGACCGACAAGCGTATTATATATCAGGTAACCACCCAAATGCCGAAGATCACGGACAGAAGTTAAATAATATAACAGTTGCTAATATAGGTAATGTAGGAAGCGTAGGAGTAGATAGTTGGAGTAATTTATGAAACATAATTTAGGAGTTTATATGAACAACGAAAAAACATCTTTAGACAAATTGAGAGATAATATAGCTAGATCTATATCTGGTAGTAACGATGCTGGTGAAGATATTTTTAACCAATATGTAGACATAGTATTGTCTTTAATAAATAATGGTATGACTTTAGAAGAAGCAACTAATTTAGTACAAATAATAAGTGAAATCTACCTTAGCAAAATGATTAAATTATATACATTAGTACCTAGAGATTGCAAATAATATGATAGAATACTTATCAAATAATGAACTTTATATATTAACATCTATTGCTTATGATTTATTAACTACTAATGATTTAATATTAACTTATAAGAAGAACTCAGGAGAAGTAGTTTATAATTCAGATTATGATACCGTAGAAATGCTTATAAAACGAGGCTATATTGAAGCCAAAATACCTAAAAATACTATGGAGGAATATTATAATTTTAACCTTACCCCTTTAGGATATAAAATATTCCAAAGTTTAGATAAAGTAGAACTATTAAAAAATAGATGTTTAGAAGATAGTTTTTTAATAGATTGTATAATCCAAGAGTTAGAAATCAAAGAGCTACCTACTTTATTAGTAAGTGATAATAAATGTATTAGGGAATCAGCTAAAAAACGCTGTGGAGGAAATATATGAGAAAAGAAATCAAACAATACCAAGAAAGACTTTGGATGAGATGTGGAAGAAGTAGTTTAATGCAGAAGGCAGATGAACCTAAGGATATTTTACCTATACGAGGTATAGCAGAAGCGTTAGCCCAAAAATGGACTATGCAAGATGAAAAAGAAAGATTACAAGTGATCAAGGATGAACGCGATAGACAAATGATAGAAGAATGTATCGAGATTAAGGGTGATAGTTATACTATAGAAACTAATCTTATTTTATACAAAGATATAGTTACCATATGCGATGGTGAATATATAGAGGCTACAAGTATATGGGTGGATATGATTAATAACCTACCTACTATTGATAAATTCACTATGCAAGGATGATCATTATGGTATATGTAGACAGACTCCAAAGAACAAGAAGACCTCCTAAACAAGCTTGGTTATATTATACCTTTTGCCATCTAACAGCAGATACTAAAGAGGAACTAATATCTTTTGCAGAACAACTAGGACTAAGAGAAGAGTATATCCAAGAATCTAGAAATGGTACATTACATTTTGATTTAACCAAAAATAAGAGAAAATTAGCAATAAAGTTGGGGGCTAAAATTAGAGACTATAATACGTCTAAAACGGCCTAGGATTGGATTTAAAGAGTTTATAAAACTTTTATAGGGTTTTATATGTTAACGGAAAAAGAATTGCACAAGGAAGTTATTGATACCCTTATATTGCAACATAAAAAAGTGGGAGCAATATTTAATTCCAGTAAGATTATAATACAAACATTAAAAGGATATCAAAACTTAAAGCACTTAGATCCAAGCTTTGGACCAGATTTCTTTATAGAGATGGAATATGGTACAATGAAACCCTTATTATCACTTATACCAACAGAGTTACCCATATTGTTAGTACATAATAATTATATAGTTAGAGGAATAGCAAAAAAGGAGTACGATAAAAGAAATGGATAAAGGAACAGATACAGAAACATATATAACAGATACTACTAGTGGGTCTAGAATACCTTTTGAGAAAGAAGTAGAGGATAATGATGCTAAATCACGCAAATTTGACCGGATAAAGTGGAAAAAAGACAAAATAATGATTAAAACACCTATAAAAACCAAACAAACTAAAAACTTTGCAATGAGGAAGATTTAACCAGGAGGAGATCAAATAATGAGTATGAGCACGTTTGTCATGGGTATTATACCCAAAGATGATAAGTATAATAAGATGTTGAAGGTATATGAGGCTTGTGAAGAGGCGGAAACAGAACAACCATTAGAAGTTATCCAGTTTTTTAGATTGAATGATTTTGATGAGCCAGATCCTGGCGGCATTATCATAGACTTGGATGACATAGCAACTGATTGGCAAAGCGATGGTTGTACAGGAGTAGAAATAGATATTACTAAATTACCTAAAGACATTAAAATAATTAGATTTATGAATTGTTGGTGATATATATGAACCCAATTTCCTATATAGAAAATTTAGTGAAACAATTTGAACGTGAAAAGGGAATGTTTTCGCCCAGAACAATAGGATATATGGAGCTAGAAGTATTATTTACTTGGAAGCTTAAGAATCGTTTAAACGAATTAAGAATTTGTGATTTTTGTTCATTATTAGTACACGACAATGAATTTGTTAGAAAAGCAGCTATAGAAGTATACGATAACCGTACTAATGAAAAAGTTAAGGAATTTATTAAAATTCATGCAACTAAACAATGATTTAGATATTAGATTATATAACTTTTATGTATTAGATAAATTATATAACTGGGGCATGGCAGGATATACTGGTATATATAAAAAGAGGCTAGGCACTAAAGAAGTTATGCGGAAGGTAGATGCTAGAGATGGATATCTTAAATCTTTAGATCGCAAATTATCTTATTACCACTTAGCAAAATCTTCTTGGTATTATAATTATCTAGAGCCTATTATTTGGGAAAAAGTTCATAAGATAACAATTAAAGGAGTTGATTATATAGAAAACTTAGATCCTGTTCACAGAAGTAGTATGGCTATAAAAATATTTTATAGTAGTTTTGATGATGATATAGAAAGAATATTCATCAACAGAGAACTATCTAAAGTACCGATAGCTGACTTACCTACTTTCTTAACCCACGATAATCGTTGGGTTAGAAACATTGCATCCTATTTTTATGATACCAAAATAGACTAAGTTTAACAAATTGGGAGATTTGTGTATATATAATAATGTAAAGTATAAAATGATCAAATTTCAATTCAAAATTTCAAAAGGAGACTTAATTATGATCGATCGAAAAGCGTTAGCAGCAAAGTTAGCAGAGAGTACTGAACTAGGTTTAGGTAAGAGTAGGGAAGTAGTTAATAGTATTATAGATATTATTATCGAATCTGTAGCAGAAGGTGAGATAGTAAAGTTGGCTGGATTCGGCCAATTCTATTCTACAGAAATACAGGCACATACAGGTAGAAATCCTAAAACGGGAGAATCTATAGAAGTACCTACTAAAAAGATACCTAGATTTTCAGTCGGCAAAACTTTCAAAAATGCAGTAGCTTAATCAAAAATTAACTAGATTTTAGGATCTATTAATACTAGATCCTAAAATCTTTTCAAGGGATATTATGGATACTTATAAGGAACGAGTTAAAGAATATATTAGTGATAAATTATATAACATAAGAAAATTCTTTTTATATAGATACCAAAAAATTACTAGAGGATTTGGAGACAATGAACTCTGGGATTTTGATACAACTATAGCTACATATATGATACCTAGATTGAAGAGGTTCAAAGAATTGCAGCACGGATATCCAGCTAACTTAAAAGAAGAAGAATGGAATGAAATACTAGACCAAATCATATATAGCTTTGAACTAAAACTAGAGGATAAATGTTTTGAAGAAGAATACAGGAAAGATTATGAATTAGGTTTAGTATATTTCGCTAAATATTTTGACCATTTGTGGGATTAACAGTTATGAAACTTGATAGAGAAATTATAAAACAATTAATGTTAGTTTATATAAATGGAGGAAATATTATACACTACTCCCCTAGTGAACACATAATTTTGACTGAGAAACAGGAAGAGTTTTTATTAAAAGAAGGATTGCTTGAGTATAAGTATTTAGGTGTAAGAGGTAAGAGATTAGATATTTCTGAAAAAGGTGAACAATTTTTGTTAAAGATACCTTTAGAAAAACGTGCTGAATTATCTGCAGAAATATCTCTTAGTAAAGAACCAATAAGTGGTCAGAATTTAGTATATATAGCGGAGTATTTAATATTAATGAGTATAGATAAGTTCCCTAGTTTTTTAACTCATAAGGATAAATGGTTACGTAAGGTAGCTCAGGAAATATATGATCAGAGAATCAAATACTAATTATATTAACGATGAATTATTAGAAAGACTATATACAATATATGTACATAGGAAATTCTGGGGAGATAATATAGAGGTTTGGAGGAGTAAAATAGACGATACATTATATACTTTAGGGTTTATAGATATAGAGCCTATAGGTGAACATCGACGAGTTAGAGTAAGAGATGTAACTATGGATTGGGTAGATAGGTTACCCATAGAAAAGAGATCTGAATTATTTTTTAGTTTCTTCACATATGCTTGGATAAAAGGTTATAATAATGAAGCAGATATATGGAAATACATTAAAGGTTTATTAATAGAATTGCCTATAGCAAATTTACCACAATTTTTAGTGCATGAGGAAAAAAGAGTTAGAAAAATAGCTCAGGAAATATATGATGCAAAAACCAATAATACTTGATAAAGATAGTTTAAGTAGATTGTTTGCTATCTATATTTATAGTGATTGGACTCAAGGCTTTTTATTTGATAATGTAGATGTAACGTTATTTCTACATGATTTAATTAATTACTATGTAGATCGTCCTTTAGTATTTATTACGCAATTGGGGATAGAATATATTCTAAATTTATCTCCAAGTATTATATTATCAAAATCAAAAATACTTTTATTTAATATAAAGTCACATAATGGTTTATTTAATATAGCGTCGCCTAATATTGATACTTATCCTAACACATTAAATGAAGTAATAAACAAAGCCTTAAACCAACTTCCTATAGCAGAATTCCCAATATATTTAGCGGATGAATATTTAAGTGAATATGCTAAAGAAGTGTATGATAGAAGGATCAAATATTAATGGAAAATGAAAACTACTGGACTTGGGTTTTTATAAATAACGATTTACAATATTGCGAAATTGAGAAAATACTCGGTGGGTGGTTTCTTAAAAACTACACAACTGATTCCAATAGCTTACACTACATTTGGGACTATCCCCATAATGAGAATTCAGAAATATTAGCTAATGAAATTATTACCTCTCAAAAATTAATTATCTCCGAACTAAAAAATCAAATATCCATAGCCGAAAATATTATTGATAATATGAATAATCAAATTAAAAAACTTAACGAAAATGAGTCACCATTAAAATACTAGAAATATGATAAAAGAAGTGAGTGAAATTTCATAAAATAATTCGTATTATATATTGAAGGAAAAAATATATTATGTGCGAAGAAAATGAAGAAATTATATTACCCATTTTATGTAAAAATAAAAGAAGATGTTTAAGAAGATTTCATACTAACAGAATTATTAATAATAGACTTAAATTTCTAAAAACATTTGATCCTAAATATTATAGTACATTTACCGAAAGAAAGAATAAGTTCAGTAAAAGACATCCTTTTGATTGCGGTAAATCAAAATGCTTATTATGTCACTCAGAAAAAATATTATACAGTAAACAAAGAAGAAGGCGCTTCAGAAATGAGAATATCAAAAAATTTGATTAGTAGCTTAGTGTATATACATTATACTAATAGGTCAGTAGATTATCTTACAGCTGATAAATTAAAATCTCTTGGCTTAATAGAATCTAAACCTGATAAAGAAATATTAACTAATTTAGGAATAGAAACACTTAGTCAACTACCCATGAGCTAAGACTCATGGGCTTGGATCGTGAGATCTGAGGCAAGAGTTGATTAGAGAGCTTCCTTAGGGAGCAGGAGTTATAAGTAGATG
>Ga0315293_10003261_pt1 | contig 15637 bp, 28 predicted proteins | sample YL17G13_20_MG_FD_203071 | JGI IMG/M metagenome (GOLD analysis project Ga0315293, IMG submission 203071) | Sediment microbial communities from Yellowstone Lake, YNP, Wyoming, USA - YL17G13_20 | ecosystem: Environmental > Aquatic > Freshwater > Lake > Sediment | place: USA: Wyoming | collected...
GTCGCCGACGCCTATAAGGGAGGAATCCGTGACGTCAAGTGCCGTCTCTGAACCGTCGTCGGCCTCTGCCAGAGCGCCGGCCGCTGCTTGCGTGTTGCAGTAACCCCACGTCCCGGCTATAGCGACTGCCCTGCGTCGAGCATCGCCGCCAGGATCTGCGACGCTAGTCTCGAGTTCGATTCGGGTGTACGGAGGTCCCTCGTTGAAGGGCTCAAGGTAATACGCTGTGACGGTATCGCCATCGACAGTCAGCGTGTCGACGACAAGTAGATCCGCTTTCAGCAAGATTCGGCGATCAATTGGATTCTGTGTGACAGACTCGTAGATCGGCCACCCAACTGGGTCCGTGGAATCGTCGTAGGGGAAGTAGTTACGGGCATCACTCCAGATAACATCGGCATCCTTGACTGGGAAGTCATAGTACCGAGTAGAGACATACCCGTAGAAGAGTCGTCCGAGGATTCTTTCAATCTCTCTGGAGGTCGATTCGAGGAGACGATCGATGGACGCGTTCTCGTCAGGTCCATTTACCTGAGCAGCCTGTTTGACCTGCTCACGGGTGCAGTAGAAAAGTCCCATCGTCTCCTCCGTGCTTTCGGGAGGTTAGGGGGACAGCGGATAGGTTCAGTTGGTCTACCCGCCGCCTCCGTCTCTTGTCAATTCAGTCATCGTTTAGAACCATCCGAAGGCCCCGCCTGTGCAGGGGCGTAGGCCACCGTGCATGTGCGCTACTGGGAGGCCAAGTAAGAATACTACAGGATCTGGAGTTAACGTTAGGTTACCACCAACGACGGTAACCACCGGCTCTGGGATGGCAAGTTCAAACACCACTGGATCCGGCGCTAGGTTGATGTTTAGGCCAACCGTGACTGTCGGCACTGGAACGGTCAACTCAAACGCTACTGGATCCGGGGTTAGCGTTCGGTCCATAATTAGCGTAATTGTTGGCGCAGGTACATCCAGTTCGAACGCTACGGGGTCCGGGGTTATGTTGATGTCCGGCCCGGTACCAATGTTGATTACGGGCGCCGGGACACCAAGTTCGAACGCCACTGGATCTGGCGTCAGTATAAGGCCTATGGTAAGCGCTGGTACCGGGACACCAAGCTCGAACACGACTGGGTCCGGCGTTAGGATGATCCCAATTGTGATCGTTGGAGCTGGTATTCCTAACTCAAACGCTACGGGAGCAGGAGTCAACGTGATATCCGGCCCCGTACCTACACTGACTGTAGGAGCAGGTACCCCGAGTTCGAACGCTACCGGAACCGGCAAGAGTATTATCGGCACGTGCTTATCTCCACCATCGAGCCGCTGCTAGGCCACATCTTTCAGCGACCTAGCGTAAGCTCGTTCGGGTTCTACTTCAGTTGAAGGATCCCCTCAGCGTTCCAGGCCACGATCACGTCGGAACCGTTGCCATCAAACGGGAACCCACCGGTGTCGATGTAGGCGACTAGAAGGTTGGTGGCGTCGTCCGCTGGGAGACCGTCGTCGTTAGCGTCGACGTAGATCACCATCGCCTTGTTCAGACGGGTAGCGGCACCCAGGTCTTCCCACTCGATGGGGTCGGCGGCAAGTTCGGCCCAGAAGTTGACGAGGTCAGAGGTGACGGCCGGGGTGGTCAGCTTCTTCCGCTCGTACGGAGTAGCTCCAGCGTAGTCGTTCTCGTCGAACGTCCCTAGTACGTCACCGATGAACTCGCAGTTCGGCTCGACATCCAGGGTGTCGTTGGTCATAACCAACAGGGCGTAGAGAGGCACGGTGCCCAGGTCAAGAGCGCCGGTCGCTATCGCTAGTTTTGCGGGCGTAAATCCAAAGCTCGCCATTATAGTCCTCCTTAGACTTTCAGCAAGAGCGTCACGGTGACGTCCTCGCCAGGATCACTCTCAGTTACGTAGATCACGATCACTCCGCTGACCAGAACTGGACCTGGAAGAGCCAGTTCAGTCGCGGTTTTATCGAACACGTTAGCCGATGGAATGGCCATCTTGAAGTCCGAGTTGTCGTTCTCCCTAAGGAAGAGCGAGCGAGACTCTAAGCCCAAGACGTTCATTACGTTGATGTGCACTGAAGCCGGGGTGCCGGCAGAGAAGTCGACGCTGATTCCTGCCAGTTGGCAAGGCGGAACTCCGATCCTAGCGATTCCGGTCGCTACTCCAGCACCGCCAGCAGGAGTGATGGTTGCCGTTCGTGCTGTGAATCCCATCTACTTACTCTCTTTCAGACACTTGTGCTGGTACACGTAAACCTTGCCGCAGTCTCTGCACGTCTTAGTGATGGATGCCGGCGTCCGCAGATCCTTGATCTCTAGCGTCCCCGTTTCACCGGGGATGTCCGGGTGGATCATCGGTACATCAGCTTCCTTGCTACCGCACAATTCTCGAACGTGCACGTCGTCGACCTTAGCAGCGGCCGCCGCTAGAGCAGGATCATCGGTGGTGTAGACACCGGGTCGGTACGACTTGGTGCCGTATCCCCAACGACTACAGTGGTCAGAGACCTCGAACTCCCACGTTCTCTTTGGTTGAGCCATGAGACTCCTTAGACGCTCGCTGCAATAGCGACGAGCAGATTGCCCAACTCAACGGGGCCTGGAAAACCACCAGCCTGGGCGGCGGTATCAATCGAGTCCCAGTCGATGGTATAGTCTCCCTCGTCATCGCCGGCCACAGTTCGCAGAGCATCGAGCACGACTGCCAACTCTACAGGACCAGGCATTTCGCTACCCCATGCTGTTATGATAGCGGCCGCAGCATTGGCACCTGCTCCGTGCAGCGTGCAGAGTCGCTGGAGAGCCACGCACAGTTCTGTTTGGCTGGGTGCTCCCTCTTGGCCAGCGGTGAGCCACTTTACGTAGTCAGTTTGGTAGGACATTTGTTGTCTCCCTCTATGCCACCGCCACAACCTGGTACAGGAGACCAGGAGTGACTGTGAACTTGCAGTTGATGGCGTCGTGCGTACCAGGAGTTACGGTGAAGTGCTCCTCCGCCACGGTGCTGTTGATGGTCACGAAAGCGAGAGCGGGCGTCTTGTTGAGGCCGTGCGCAGTTGAGACCTCGCGTGCAGTGAGTATAGCTGACTCGTTGCCGCCACCGGCTTCGTTAATGCCTGTCGCTTCGATGGTAGTAAAGTAGTTGGATGTCACCGAGTCAAGCGTCTTTAGACCGTTGCTATCTCCGTCTGCGAACCCGGCAATCAGCACCACGTCACCGGACAGAAATCCCTGTGTGACGAAACTGGTGCCGCCAGTTCGGGTGTACTTCTTGGTGGACGCGGTTACGCTGATGGTCATGGCGCCCGTACCGATAGCAGGCGACGTCAAGATGTCCGATAGGAACACCAGGACCTTGGCTAGCCCAGAGAGTTGCTTCTTGCTCATTTCGAACTCTCCCTAGCCGATCGCCACGACTTGGTACTTGACGGTGTTTGTGACGGTAACGAGACAGTTGATCGCAGTGTGCGTACCGTACGCGACGGCCCAGGTGGAATCGCCAGTGTCGTCAGTAACTACGACGAACACCAGGGCGGGCGTCTTACCGAGCCCGTGGGCGATGCTCTGAGCGGCGCCGTTGCCGGTCTGCTCAGCCGACAAGAACATGAAGACTTTAGCTAGTCCGGCGATCTGTTTCTTTGCCACTTCGGGACCTCCCCTTCGGCTGCGACTTATTGATGCTGCACAGCTCTACTAAGAGTCCGCACGAGAGCCAGACTTATTGGCCTTGCTGGCTCTCGCTTGGTATTCAGTTGCTAGGAGCCTTACGGCTCGACGTTGACGTTGTAGGCGAGCGCGGTCGCCGGAACCACTGCTACCTCAGCGTCCACCCTGCAAGTCACGATGAAACTGGTCACGCCTTCGCGTGGGTCGCGGAACTGCTCCATCTTAATGACCCGGCGGAAACCGGCGTAGAGGTTCATTCGATGGGTCAAGAGCACGAACGAGATGTCGGTGCCGCCGGCGATCACGCTCATCATTGGAACGCTCTTGATGGCGACGCCCTGGTAAGTGAGTGGGCGGGTGCCGGCGAGGATCTCGTCGCCTAGGGCAGTGCCACGCTCAGCCAGCGTGTCGCGGTACTTCTCTTCGAGGATGGTCGGGACGTAGAAGCGCATGTTCGCCAGGTCCCGCTTGTACTGTGCGGGCAGGCTCTTCAGTAGGGTGCCGAAGATCGCCTGGTAGTCCTGACCGAGAGTGGTCACGTCGTGCTTGTTGTTGCCGGTGTCGGTGTAGCAGTGGTGAAGCCAGCCGTCGCAAGCCTCAAGGTAGTCGACGTCGCCGGCGTAGAAGATGCCGGCTGCCGAGGTCTTGTCTCCGTTGATCAAAAGCTCTTCGACGTCGCGGCCAACTCCCTCTGCCACCATAGTGATAACGGTGTCAGCGAACCCGGCCCGCTCGACCTGGTCCTCCATGACCTCATCGGTCACTGGAACCTCGCCGCGGAGCAGTACGGTGTTGATCTCGATGATGCCCGTGGTTGGCTTGACGCGATCGGCCGTGTCCAGGCGCTCGCCTTCAAGTCCTCGGCGCATGATGCGAGAGGAGAAGTCGATGGTGCTCTCCTGCCACTTGGCAGCGTTACTCATAACCGTCCGGACGTCAGGCAGCATAACCTGCGGCTTGATCGCCATCCGGAGGAACTGAGCAACCTGCTCAACAGAGAGCGGAGCCTCGCCCCCGCCACCAAAGTCGGCGAGAGCCAGCGTTGCCTTGCGGAGCAACTCTTCGTTAGTCATGGTCTGCTTTCCTTTCCTTTAGGGGATTCTCGCTTCCCCTGCACTACTTCAGTTCGAGTGTCCCGGAGCCCCGACGCACGAAGTTGGTGAAGGCCTTGCTGAGCTTCGTCTTGTCGTCGTCCTCTTCCTTGACCACTGTGTCGTCACCGAGGATGCTCTTTCGCAGAGCGGTGGCCTTCTCTAGGTTGCCCACGCGGTCAAGTGCCTTGTCCAGAACCTCGCCGAACGCGGTCAGAGTTGTCTGGATAGCAGTGACTGCCTTGGCGATATCGCCATCGGCCGTTAGGCCCTTCTCGATTGACTCGACCTTCTCGGCCAGAGTCTTCACGATCTCACCGAGTTCCGGCTTTTCGGCCGGAGCCGGGGTCGCGTCAGGAGCAGGGGTCGCGTCGGGTGCCGGTGCGGCATCCGCAGCTGGCTTAAGGGCGTCCTCGAGCGTCTTACTGAGATTGCTCCAGAACTCGTCCTTGTTAGGCTCGCTCATGTCTATATCTCCTTATCATCGCTAGCGGCTTCTACCTTGGTACGCAAATCATTCACGATCTTGGTTAGCTGGCTAGCCTTCTCTTCGTTGGTGGCCTCAGAGCGATAGACGCTCGCCACCTGCTTGCCGAACTCTGGCAACTCAGCCTCGATTGCCTTTCTCGTAAGTGGGGGTGGGTACGCGGGCTTGCGAGCACTCGTGACCTTCTCCCAGAGGGAGCGAACGAGAGCCGCAAAGGACTTTGGGACTGGGACCTCATCGGGCTTACCGCCATCAGGAGTCCCGTAGCCGTACTGCGACTCGAGGTATTTGGAGATAACGTCACAGGCAGAGGATACTTCCTTGGGAACGTCAGTACCTTTGAGCGCCTTGAGTTGTGCGAGCAGATCATCGGCGGCCTTAGCCAGCGTGGCTTCTTGCTCGATTAGCTTGTCAAGGTCCTCGACTCCTGCTACGTCGGCGTTTTTCATTACGGCCCAGCCTTCCTCGTTGTTGGCCGAGTGGTCAACACCAGACGTCTCGTCCCAACGTAGATCAATGATCTTTTTGGATGTCATTACGGATTCACCCTACGTTAGCACAGGACACCTATCCTGCACGTCCACAGCACACGTCTACACACAGTATAAGTGTATGACGCGGATAGAGACACGTCAACAAAACGGGGTACGGCTGAACGGGATCCTAGACTGGCGGCAGATAGGAGTCCGATGAGTACAGCGCTGAGCCGATGGTTGACACGGACCTAGGCGCTCTCAGATACGCGGAGTCCGGTACTTTCAGATACACTAACGAGGAACCCTAGGAGTGACGTAAAAGAGAGTCGGGCTCCTGGCAGAGAACCCGACTCCAGATGGAGGTTGCTGATAATCTTTACTTGTCTGAACCATCCTCGTTTCGGCAGAACCGGCATGTCACGGCGTGGTCGCAGGGGCCAACCGGGTCATCATAGTCGAACTCGTTCGGGGAGGAAGCTCCAAGCTGACTCATGGCACGGAAGATGCCATCAGTCACGGCTCTCCTGAGTAATGGCTCGTACGGAGGATTGCTGAACGTGAGAGAGAACCCGAACTCCGACTTGTAATTCTCGACTGAGCCATCCGCTTTGGTCCAAACTCTCTCGTCTTCCCCGATGGCGTACCATGGACCTAGGTTGCTGTGGCGTCGGCGCGGGTAGTCATAGAATCGAACGGTTGTCGTCTCCGTCCCTCCCGCCGGAATTGATCGCGTGATTATCGTTGGCTTCATGTCTGCTCGCCTCCTTATGCGAACTTCTCGTCACCCGTTAGGAACTCGCCATAGTCCCTGCGGGCTGTCTCAATCTCGGACCACCAGTTGGTGTCCCGCTGGTGCAGCCGGTCCGAGACCTCTCGGTCCGACATGACTTGCTGGGGCCGCTCAATCAATAACTCGCTAAGTTCCTCGGGTGTGCGCCGGAGAGCGCTGAGCAGATTCCGGCCACCGTTCTCGACCTGGTCCTCACCGCTACGAAGGTTTTCCTGTTCTCTCCGGAGCTGTCTCATGGATTCGCCGAAGTCTGGGCTGTCGAAACTATACTCCAGACTATGCGGATGCTTTCCAAACACCAGTTGCCGGAGGTCGTCTTCGAGTTCTCGCTGGGGGATGACCGCGTTGTTCAGGTCGCTTCCCCAAGTCTTCTCGTCAAACGGGTTGAACGTTGTCATGTTACTTACCTCCCCGGATGCGCTCCCAAGAACTGTAGGCGGTGTTGAAAATCTGCCGCTTCGTCTCATGCTCGATGGCTAGATACTTCTCTCTCAGCGCTTGCAGGCGGTCGGTGTGGGCTCGCTGGTACGACAGGCTTGCTGCTTGCAGGATTCCGGATGCCTTGATTGTGTCTATCATTTCTGCTCGCTCCTCTTCGTCCTTCTATAGAATAAGATGAACGAGAGGACCTAGTGTTACACGTTTAAGGAGAATCTTTCGACGAATTTTCGTTTACGACCAGGATGACAACGACGGCGAGCAGAGAGAGCACGAGTCCCAAGCAGATAAGTACCGTTGCTCGTTCGTCAAGCCTCACGCGGTTATCTTCTGAACCGCGGCCAGTGTTCGGAGGTGACGACGGCAGCCTAAGAGTAGACGTCGCAGTGGGAGTAAGAGTAGGCTTCGGGGTGGCCGTGGCCGTCGGGCTCTGATGGAGAGCCGGTGGGGTAGCTGTTGAGATGGCGGTAGGTGGAAGAGTCGGCTTTGGCCTTGGAAGGACCGTAGGCACCGTTGTGGCCGTGCTAGTAGGCGTTTTCGTGAGAAGTGGCGTCGGGGTTATCCCAGGTGTTACTGGCGGAGGTGTCGGGATAGCAGTTGGTACCGGCGTCTTAGTCGGCCCAGGTGTCGGTTCCACAGTCGGCTCCGGGGTCGGAGTAGGTGTTGGTTCCGGGGTCACCGTCGGCTCAGGGGTCACGATAGGCGTTGGCTCGACTGTTGGCTCTGGGGTCGGGCACCCCACCCATTGGTCATCGCCACAGCATACGCAGGGTTCGACCGTAGGTTCCACAGTCGGTTCTACCGTCGGCTCCACCGTGGGTTCCACCGTCGGCTCGACTGTTGGCACAGGTGTCGGCGTGGTAGGCGTCACCGGTGGACAGGGGTTAGCGGCGTCTACCAGGAAGTCTTCGTGATGTTCCAGATGGGCCGGGAAACTGGAATCATCCGAACAGATGACATGGGCCTTCTCCGGGTTCCCGGGCGGTACGTGGCAGAGACAGACCGCTGGTGTAGGCGTTGGCGTAGGCGTCTGTACAGGCTTAGTTGCTGTTGCCGCGCTTATGCTCAGCGCTGCCGCTAGCACTGCTCCGAGCAGCGCCCCTATGATGATCTTCCTCATCGTCCCCTCCTTCTACTAATCGGGACCGCAGACTACCACACTGTCGGCCCGATAATGCTCGCCTGCCACCAGCGGGCAGGCCATATAAGGATTCCCATCCATGTCAAGCCAACCAAGATGGTGGCCCAACTCATGTGCGATTACGATTGACCAATCACCATTGACTCGGTCCCAGCACTGAGGATTGATTATGACTCTGGTCGGTCCAGCGAATGGAGCCGCTGCTAGCACCCATGTCCAATCGAAGCCGGATGGGTCGCTAGTGGCTGAGAACCAGACTGGATCAAACTGAACTATGATTCCGCCTCTTCCTGGTGTGAAAGGAACGCATCCCAGGGCGGCAGTCAATCGAGCGATGCCGAGAATCGTGGCGTCCTGAAGCGCAGTATCCGCGACTGTGATGTCCTGAGCAAAACTGCATGGAGCTACCTGTTCAGGCGCTGGGGCTGGTTCCGGGGCTGGGGCTGGAGCTATTGTTGGCTCCGCTGCTTGCTGCTCGACCACTGGAGGCGCGACCCAAGCCTCTCCAACTATTGGTGTTGGTTGAGGAACTGGAGTAGGTTGAGCAAGAGTCGCCGAGTGAGCGCCGGCCATCAGGGCTGCTAGGATCAACCACTTGGAGATCCAGGCGGTTACTGAGTGCGTCGCTGTGATGATCCACCACTTGAAACTCCAGGCAAACATCGTCATCTTCGTGTCCTCCTATAAGATAAGATGCCTGAGATCCCGTGGTGTTACATGTACGGTGGACAAAATTTTTGTCACGCCGGTTCCAGACCGTCCCCGTACGTCGGTGGAATCTCGGACTCGTCGTCGTAGTCGAGCGGGAGTGACGACGGCATGGGGAATGTCTCTGTCTCTATCGCCATCAGTTCCTCGACGTTGAACCACAATTCGCAGTTGGAGTATGAGTCAAGGGCCACATGGAGACCCTTGCGTGCGTCAATCTCCACCACGTCGCCCGCTCTCCCGAAGTAGTTGGACTTCTTACTCGTCACCATGACATGATCCCCGATGGCGATCACGCTGTCTAGTAGAGTGGACGCCTGCTCTAGCAGTAGCAGCAACGATGGAGCAAGCACTTCCCTAGGCTCAGGGAACCTGTCCCGGGTTTCAGGAGAGCAGTTCTCTCGCGCCACGGCGTCAGTCTCAGCACGACGACGAACTAGGAACTCCATGTACTCGACGAGAGTGGATGCGCTGAGCCCAGGTCCATCTACTGAACCCTTGCACTGTCGTCGAACACGTGCCAGAAGTCGCTGGTCAGCTTCTGTTAGGACCTGTAGTTCTGCCATTGAGTTTCCTCGCTTTTTCGATAATAAGCCGCCACCAGAGTCGGGCGGAGGACCCGCTCGACTTATGCTTCTGGCGCTTGTCCGCTAGACGTTGCCGCCGCTCGCCCTTCGTCGGTTCCATTGACTATCTCCAACTGTCGTTGGATGGACCCAATTCAATCTCGGCCGGGATGTCAAGGCACTCGCTGACTTGCTGCTCGAACTCGTCGGTGGTGACTTCGACGTAGCTCATTTCGTCACCACCTTCTGTAGTACCACATGCGGCAGCGCCTTACAGAATGGGCAACCGCACTTCCCGAAGCCTACGATTGACTTCGGGCTTGACGCTGTCTGGCGTACTGGAGTTGTGTCCATCGCTTTGTTCCTCCTTACGAATCCCACTGGGCCCGAATCCGGGTCCCCATGTTACACGTATCCGAATATAATCTTACAACCTCTGTCGCCACCGGGCGTGGTGCGATCTTGAGTCCCCCTGCTCGCGCCGTTTTGCCAAGCCTGCGCCGAGAGTACCCGCAGTATCGAACGAGCAATTCGATGTACAGTCGAGCGAACACCGGTCCATGGCCTCCTCCCCAGCCGGGGTTCAATCCATGAGTCGCTTCGTGCAGCACAACCTCTTTGGTCCTGGCCCATCTCGGCAGCACTACAAGGAACGTATCGCCGGTGGCGTGGTAACGACCACGACCATCCTTGACAACGGGTGCTTCGTCGAACCCGAAGGCCTTGTACACCCTGTTGATTAGCTTCCGGCATTCCGGCAGAGTCATGCTCGGATCACGCTTCCAGGGAGTCTCCCATCGGTACAACTTCGACCGCTGAGAATCCCGAGTGCCGGCGTTACGAAGGGCGGTTATCTGCTCGGCAAGTGTAGCCATGCGGCGCTCCTTAGTCCCGTTCTCTAGCGGGCCCATGTCAACCTACGCCTCTTGTAGATTGGACGAAGCTACGGTCATCCTGGACTGCCTCACCACGGACCTTGGTCGCTACCTTCGCTCGCTCTGCTTGGCATACTGGGCAGAGTCGGCGCCCGTTCTTGTAGGAACGCTTGAGGTGAGACTCGAACTTCCTCGCGGCCCAGATTCCGTCGAAGTGCCAGACGCGAGCTAGACTCCACTCGATGCCCAACTCCTGGATCACTTCGATTAGCCTGGCGCCGCGACCGCTGGAGTGCTGAGCGAGCCTGGCGCGTAGATCCTTCGTGCTCCCGATGTAGTGCTGAGCGTGTGACAACTTACTATCGAAATGCAGCAAGTAGACCACGTTCCTAAAAGCCCGAAGACTGTTGCGCCGATTCGCTATCTCCATGTCCCTAGCCTCTTCCTATCTGAGCCATGATCCAGAGAACAATGCGTCGGACCTTGGCGGCGTGCTTGTACCGATAACTCTCAAGGTCACTCTCCAGGTTCGCCTTCCACCAGTGATCGGACGGCACCACCGTCATGGTGAAGTTCTCGACGAATGTCTGCTCTCGCGCGGTGAGTTCCTTTCGCCACCAGGCGTCCGTGGCTAGCAGCGTCTCCAACGTCTGCGTGATCATGACTTCGCCTCTTCCTTCTCGGCCGCCTTGCGGGCGTTGTGCTCTTCGATTGTCTCCACCGGGCCGAGCGTGTCGCCAAATGCCTGGATGCGGTCAGCCACTTTCAGAGCTTCCAGGTAGTTCTCGATAGCTACGCGGGCCATCGCAGGAGTGCGGTTGGTGCTACTCCACCCGAGAGCCACCTTGATCTTGCCATCCCAGTCCAGCCGAATCTCCAGGTTCGCTTCGTCTGCCCAGATGTTCTTGCTGTACTTGTAGAAGCCGCAGAATCCATCGAGCCGAAGTCGCTGCGAGTCAAGCCCCTGGATCTCGATGTAGGCCGCTAGCCTTTTTAGGGCTATCTCTCTTGTCAACGTCAACATTGTTTGTTCCTCTCTACGCTAGTGCGTAAACCTAGTTCTCGTCGTTGGCGTACTCGTCCTCGTCCGACAAGAACCGAACCTCTATACGCCACGGCTTCCCCTGTGAGTCACGCTTGATGTACACTGGATAGCATCCGTCACCATACCCCGTGGATGACACGGCACCTTCCTTGAAGTCAAAAAAGTTGAGGTCGTTATTCCACTCCCCGTTCGGGAGCTTGTAGCGCTCTAGCAGCGCCTCGTAGTTCAGCGGGAAGTTGGCGACGTCGCCTATAAACATCTGCCCGCTGTCTACCCCGTTGTCGCCGATGGGCTCCCATGTTCGAGAGCCTGTATCGTACGCGTCGCGTCGCGTCGCTCGAAGGATGCTCACGCGCCTGTCACTAGGCTGATCGTTGAACTCTACTGAGGCTACCCAGTCACCGGCGCATCCTTCGAGGATGATGCCCAGGTCGCCAAGAGCGCTGAGCTTGTCGTCCCCGTCTATGTAGCAAGGATCCGCGATCACCATCTTGTCGCGAACCTTGAACTCTACTTGTGTTACAATTGCCTTCGCCATCACTTGACCTCCCTTTCCGCCTGCTCTCGCAGACTATCCCGTAACCAACTCTTCGAGGATGCCTTCCTTGTGGGCTTCGATGATCTCGCGGCGAGTGAAGCCCTCGTCGAGCATCCGCTTGATCAGTCCGGCTATTCTCATTCGTTCTGTGTTCCAGTTCATCTTGGTCCCTCCATCTACCATTCTATAGAATAAGATGCGGTTGCGTAAGCCGTGTTACATGGTAGTAAGGTTAAAGTTCGGTTAATAGAGGAACGAAGACTCGGCGTCGAGAAGGATGCCAGAAGGTCCTAGGTAATTGGAACGCGTGGGAGATGTTCGATTGAAGATGGCTCGTGGACCCCGGCAACGGTTGGCCGGCGTCGCAGGAGTCTCTCAAAAATGGTCTAGTTATGTCGCATATACTACCTGTTAACGTGTATACACAAACTGGCACTTTTTCGACGTAACCGTAGATACAGGGAACGTCTCCACGAAAATAGGGATATGATTCCACGTCCTAGCTACTAAAACGTGGCAGAACGGGACTAGGGACTGCCTCCAGATAGGGGCTACGTGATCTATCGCAGCGGGTCCTTTACTGAAGTCGCAAGCGAATGGAAGAGGGTCTAACTGGCGGTCACTACCGGCTTTCTCTTGGCGAGATTGATCTCTGTCTCTGATAGCCGCACAACTGGAAGTCCAAATCGAGCAAGCAGATAGGCATCCCGCCGAGTATCAAAGTCCCTGCCGCGACGATCATGCCAGTAGTCGCCATCGGCTTCGAACGCGAGATGATAAGGCGGCGGGAGGTAGGCATCGACGCGATAACGACCAAAGGCCTTCTCTTCGATGACCTCTGGAAATTCGGAGAGGTAGAGCGCGATCATGCCCTGCGCTAGTTTTGTGCTGCCGCGACCAAGACCCAGCGTCTCAGGATCCTGATTGTGGGCACCACAGCGGCAATCCGGTAAGTCAAGTGCCGCATGACGCCGGACACCATCAGATACTTTAGCGCGAGTCTCAGCAGAACGGGGTTTCCCTCTAGGCCAACCACCAAGTTGCGTTGCGGGACCACTCTTTCCACGATTCCATGATGGCTTTCCACGATTGGTTAAACCAACACGTCGACCGTTCTCTACACAGATCGTGTGCCTCTGTTCGAGCGTCAATCTAGCCTTTGTCATTTTGTCGTCACTTTAGTCCTATGAGCGAACCCCCCCATTGACAGCCCGCGAATCTTGCCAGTTTTCACCAGTTTCCACCCGACCTCGTTCCACAAAACGCCCATCCAAACGCTGTTGGCAGGGATGGTTGACTCCTTCGATACGCCGTTTGGTAGCGTCAACTTAGCCGTGACTTCCCACGGCCATGCGACGATGTCTACCCACTCACCGACTGGCACGATGCCCAGGTCGCCATGCTGTAGGTAGATCCTTCGGTCGCCAGTCTGGACGTAACCCCACTGGCCCTTCTGGAGTTCGTCTGCCATAATGAACTCGTCGTGGGCGTCCAGCTCCGGGTCTCGGACCACATTGGTCGCCTTGTAGCAGACGCCGAACGTGTACTGCTGCTCGACTGCCTTCTGGACCACGTTATACTCGAACTCCTGCTTGACGTCCTTCGCTACTGAGGAAGATTCGTTGCTCGCTGAGCTTGACGTAGTCAGACTGAACATCTGCCCGTCGAGTCCAAGCTCCCCAAATGGCAGCGGTTCCTTCTGCCAGTTCCTCAGGATGTCGTCGTTCAGGTTGACGAACACGACCTTCTTAGCGCCGTGTGATCTCAGTTCCTCGGCCGATGGGAGCAGCGCCGGGAACATCGGTTTACCGTCTGGTCCGTACAATGGCTCGGTCCATCCGTGCACACCGACGAACGATAGGTCGGCATCCTGAAATACCCAGGAGTCCACCTTCGACATCCGCGGCGCCCAGACGACCAATGTCCTACGGGATGTCCCGTTTGGTAGGTCCTCTGAGACGTAGATTTCGTATACTACTGTACCGTCGTGGACGTAGTCAGTTGACCACGATCTGACCGACAGATTGTCCTGGTGGTAGTCACCTTCGCACCCGACCATAACGCTCGTGGCTAGAGCCTCAGCCTGCTCCTTGATCGCCGTCATGTTCTCGTGCTGGGGATCTGTAACGAACCAGGCGTCGATAGACCTCGGTAGTTTGCTGAGCAGATCGCGTCCACCATCGAACACGAACGAGCGGTTCCCGACCTGAACAAGGAGGCCGGCGGGCGCTCGCTCTCGCTGGTTATCAGAACCAGTACCGAGCAGCGTGACCTTGATCGTAGCCGCCTTGACGAGTTGGTAGGTGCCATCAATGATCAACAGGTCGAGCAGAGGAGTCGCGTCTGGATCTCCGCGTGGATCAAATACCACACGATCGATAGAGCTTGCGCCAACCAACTTGCTGACGCTCTCGGCAAGTTCTGGACTCCAGTAGACTGGCGCTTGGTCCCCCTGCTCTCGAACGACTAGCTCGATGCTCTTGGACCCCTGTGTAGGTCGTGTGCTGATAAACGCCGGGATAGTAGTAGGGACTCCCTTGATGGACCACGTCCACTTTCCGTGGACTTGACGGTAGAGCGTGTTCCCGCTGCCATGATGCTTTCGTACGTCGCCCATCTTAGTCCTCCCCGTGGAAGTATCTAACATTACACTCGCAGTTTGGGTGTTGAGGAATCTCAGACTCACCGCTTGAAAAGTCGTCGTCGATGTCTACGTCGCCATCGTCCTCGTTAGCCTGACAGTCATCGCACGCAGTAGCGCCCTGAGTCTCCCAGCTCTTCTTGTTGCAATCCAAACTGAGTCCTGCCTCACGGGCACCCTGTCCATGAGCGATGGCCGTCTCTGTTCGAGCCACCAGGTCAGCCCGGTACTTGCTGAAGGCGATGTCCTCAGTAAGCGTCTTGCTGAGAGACTTAAGGCTGGACCCGCTCTCGATGGCGTTTGCTACTATGCCCTTCACACGCTCTTGCGTTCCCGCCGCCATGCTGTACTTCCCGGTAGTCTTGAGTAGCTCTCCAGCGTGCTCCTTAGCAAAGGCAACCGCCAACTTATGGGCTTCCGTGCGGACCATTCCTACTCGGACAGCGGCTTCCTCGAATGATTCCGCGAGCGCAGTTTCCACCTGCTCGTGGTACAGAACCCACCAGTTGTCATACTTAGGAACGCTCACGGAGATCGTCCTCGTGCAGAGCCTCTAACGTCTTCTGTAGCTCCATGTCAAAGATGGTCCGAAAGAGCTTTTGGATTCGCCGCTTAGATGCGATTCTTGGATCCACCTTAGCCTTCTTGACGACACCGACGAGCACCTTCCACTGGTCCGCGTCCTTCTCAGCGAGAGCAGCGAGCAGAGCGTCCCCGTCCTTCTGGATGTTCACGAAGTAAGGTCCGTGCGACTCGTCGCCCCAGACTAGGTACTTCTGGCGCTTGCCCCTCAGTTCCTTGATCACGGCTTCCAGTTTGTGCTCCTCGGCGTACGGCTTGCTCCCGACCGCTCTGTCTATCAGCCAGACGCGACGCCCACCCATCGGGGCGAACATGATCACGAATCGGCCTTTCAGTTTAGCACCATGGAGGAACACCTCAAACATGTGCTCTCGTGCTACTCCGAGTCGGTACGTCCCTTTATCATACGCAAAGAACTTGGCCCATGTCTGAGAAGTAGCCCCTACCGAAGCCGGTTCAGACACGTCGGGTTTACCAACGCCCACGCCCAACCACGATTCGGGCTGTGCGAGTTTCGGGGTGCACTGTAGATTATCGTCCGCGGGGAGTTCTGCTAGGCGCTCTCCCGCCCGGTTGTCGCTTGTCTTGCCAAGGAAGA
>Ga0315293_10003263_pt1 | contig 15635 bp, 12 predicted proteins | sample YL17G13_20_MG_FD_203071 | JGI IMG/M metagenome (GOLD analysis project Ga0315293, IMG submission 203071) | Sediment microbial communities from Yellowstone Lake, YNP, Wyoming, USA - YL17G13_20 | ecosystem: Environmental > Aquatic > Freshwater > Lake > Sediment | place: USA: Wyoming | collected...
TATTAAGCCGATACTCGACAAATGTTACCAATTGGAGGAAATTGTTGAAGCTCATAGATATGTTGAAAAGGGACACAAAAAAGGTGGAGTGGCAATTACTGTAAAATAAAACAATAAATGAAAAATAAAGAACACACAACACGTCGTATAACCAATAAGGATTTTATGGTATGCGAAGCACAGTAGCCCGCCTCAAAAATTATAACGTTGGATACAGAGACAGCACGCAATCCCTTATTGCCCATACCGCCCACATTTAGGCGACATTATTCTGGGAGCTTTCATTTCATCGGCCCATCGTACTGGAGGGGTGTATAGAATAATTAGATTTTAAAATAACTTGAAAAAAGGTATTATATGAATAAAGATAACAAGATGATATCAGGATATATTGTAGGTGGATTACTTGTTATTGTATTAGTACCTTCAATTGTTTATATAATTACTTCCTTATTTGATAATGTTTATAGATTAGAAATTATCCGGAATTCGATAATAAAATGGATTATTATCATAATACTGCTTGTAATAGGATTAATATATGGAATTTGGTCAGTGATTATTCAAAACACTGTTGGAAAAGGTGGTCCTGTAGAAATTGGAAATATAGAAATAAGTCCAAAAACAGAGAATCTCGTTGTATCAGGACCATATAAAAACACAAGAAATCCTATGCTATTTGGAACGTTTTTAATGTATCTTGCTTTTGCACTATTTATTAATTCATTAACCTCAGTTGTAATAGTCTGTGTAATTTTTGTTTTTATGTTGACTGTCGTTGTGAAAATGGAAGAAAAGAGATTATTAAAGGATTTCGGAATTCAATATGAAGAATATCGAAAAAAGGTATCAAAGTTCATTCCATGGTTTCAAAGAAAAATCAAATAGTAAAAGGCAATTTAGCTATTAAATATAATCGCCATCAAAGATCGATCGCCGCATCCTCCAATTTCAGATGTAGCGTTTAGTAATTATGTAGTGATAATAAATTTGACTTTAGCTTTCTGATGGTGTAATTTTGCATTAAGGATCAGAAGATTAACACCTGATGAGAAAGTGGCTACTAATATCCATAATTTGTTTAGTTATCAGTTTTTTATCCTCCCTGAGCTGCCTGAAAGAAGCTGAACTGCCCATCCTTAAAACAGCTGAGGTCAGTAATATTAAACCAAAATCTGCTGTATCAGGCGGTACAATCATCGATGATGGCGGGGCAAAGATAAATGTAAGCGGTGTATGTTGGGGAACTGCGGACAATCCTACCATTATCAACTCGAAATCTGTTAGTCGTGAAGAGGGTAACGCAAATTATGATTGTCTTATCTTTGGTTTAAAAGCAGGTACTTACTACCATGTAAGAGCATTTGCAAAAAACTGGGTTGGGACTGCTTACGGCAATGAAGTTCATTTTATCTCATTACCTGTAATTACCAGGGTTACGACAACCTCTATTAACACTATAGGCTGGACAGCAGCAACGGCAGAAGGAAAGATTGAATGTAATGATGAATCTATTATTCTTGAGAGAGGATTCTGCCGGGATACTATGGAAAATCCAACAATCGAAAACAAAATAATCTGTAGTGGGACTAATTCAGGATCATATTATGGCGAGATAATCTCAATGAAGCCTGGAACAGATTACCATTTGAGAGCCTATGCAGTTACAACTTTAGGAATAACCTATGGTAATGATGTTCAATTTACAACCCAAGCTTTGCCTGACATCACATCATTTCCTGTAACTGAAGTTAAAAAAACTACTGCAAGAATTGATGGCCATTTAGATCTGAGATATGATCAGCCAATATTGTGGGGAGTTGGGATTTGCTATGGAACAACAACAGCACCAATAATTGATGGGAATAAAATGCCACTAGGCACCTGTGGAGATAATGGAATATTTTCCTGTACTCTCTCAAACCTGACTCCAGGTACACTTTATTATGTAAGGACATATTTTTGGGCCTTTGATTGGGGAGCAGATTTCGTTATTGCTTATAGCAATGAAGTTACATTCACCACAAGTAGATAATACAGTAGTTTTACAAAAGAGGTATTTATTAAACCGTCAGAATTAAGCTCCAGGAGCTGTATTTTTAGATAATGAATTAATAACCTGTCAGTTAGTACTAAATCTGCTACATCAATCCATATAAGAAGCTGCTCTTTGTAGGGGGAGGGATATTTCAAACTCATTTTTTCGGTCAAATACATCCTATTTTGGTTCAAAACCTAGCACCAAACTGGTGACAAAAAGGACCGGGCATAAAGGAAATGCCCTGTAGCATTTTTAGCGAAGGGGTCTGCATGCCGGGAGGATTCGATACCAGCGGGAAAAATAAGCGTAAAGTATTTGATTTTATTGAAAATCCGTTCTCAGCAAACCAGTTCAAAATTTGGTCTGATAACACTTGGTTTACATGTCAAAACAACAACGATCTAACTCTGGATTTTGGTGGTCAACTTTGTGCGGTTATTTACAGGCAGGATCCATGGTTTTTCTACTGTAGATGCCCAACAATCTTAAGTTCCTTTAGTACTCACTCGAACAAGCTTCTTTCACTCAAATTATGAATTCCACGGATTGTAACAGCAGGGTTTACGTCGAGCTTTAAAAGTTCCTTCATGTTACCAATATCAAAGGCTGTAAGATAGACGAGCTTAGTAGTTTTGAGAACCTTTATGTAATCGACAAATTCGGTAACATCACGGGAGGTATGATAATCAGGAGTGAACCCGGAAAAGAACCATACTCCCGGGATCCCGAACCTTAGGAACGGATAATGATCACTTCTGAAATAGACTCTCTGTGGATGAGCCGGATCAGAGTACCTGTAATCAAACCCGAAATTAATTCCATATTTCTTGTTCACCTTGTTAATAGATGCGTCCAGACCTGTACTCAGCAAGTCTGACCCAACAAGGAAAAGGCTGTCGGGATCATTACGTCCTATCATGTCCATATTAAGGCAGGCGCTTATCTTTTCCATAGGAATGGGGCAGTTGTTGATAAAATAATGGGAGCCATTCATCCCCTGTTCCTCACCTGTGAACCAGGCAATTATCACTGATCGTTTAGGTCGCTCGGTAATTAAAGCCTGAGCAATCTCCATCAATGCAACAGTGGCTGTGCCATTGTCGTCAGCTCCGGAAATTATCTCTCCGTCATCAATGCCACGCCCATCATGGTGACCACCGATAATAATATATTCATTTTTCAACGATGGATCGGTCCCTTCAACAAGTGCAACAACATTCCGGGAAGCCGAACTGTAAGAATCAACATCAATATCAAGACGGATATGTATTTCCGGTAATTCTTTCGCAGGAACCTTTTGCCCTCTTCCTATCATCTCAAACATGCCTGCTATTTCACTTCCAGTGGCTTCAATTATTTCTGCAGCCACCTCATGACTGATCTCAGCTCTTTCAAACGGAAGTGGACGCAAATTATCTGCGGCACCTGTGGTTATCCCTGCACTCAATCCAAATTTTGTCCTTTGCGAATCATAAATGGTGCCTAATCTTCCGGTTGGTATATAATCAAAAATGTTAAACCCTTCAGCTATTCGATTTTGTCTTTCTGGACTTACAATTGATAAGACAGCTGAAGCCCCTCTTTTCCGGATTTCAGAAATCCGTGAATTCAGTCTGGTGGTTAAAGTTGATCCCAGTGCATATTTCGTACCCGGAAGCTGTACATCAAGAATAACAACAACTTTACCTGAAAGATCCAATCCACCAAGATCATCCCAGCCGTTTTCAGGATCATATATACCAGCTCCGGCAAAAACAACATTTCCCGAATATGATCCGGTGGCGGAAAAATTTCCGCTAAATCCTTTCCCGAAATAATATATCTGTTCACCGCTCCCCTTCGATAGTGTTATTTTTGTATCAGGCTGAAAAACAGAGGTAACAGTTAATGGAACGCTCTGGTAAAATGTCCCGTCGCCCATTAATGGTTTGAGACCGGCGCTCTTTAACCAGTTACCCAGATAAAGAGTTGTAATTTCCAGTTCAGGTGAGGGTGTTTCTCTTCCTCTGAATTCCCTGGCTCCAAGAAACTCAAGATGATATCTCAGTTCCTTTTCTATTATGGTCTTAAGTCCTTTCGATTGAGAAAATGAACACATACCTGCCTGAAACAAAATCAGGCAGAACAATAACCGTAAATGAGAAATGTCTGGTTTCATTATAATTATTAATTTAGATACCACTGCCGGATATTATTTCTTACAAATAACACATATAAAGATAATAGCTTTAGGAATAAATCTGATAACAAAAACATACATGACAAACCAAAAAGGATTTAACACAGACTCCGGCTGGTCAATTTACAACGGCTAATTATAGTTATGATGGATGATTTACCTAGCTTGACATCAATTGGGCATTATAATTCTTGTACTTCAAAGTTTTCCCATTCGTATTTCACCTGTTCAATTAGCTTCTTGAACCGCTCCTCATTACGGATGTTTTCAAGAAAGGGATTAATCTCGGCAAAAGGATGATAATTTATAAAACCTCTGTTTAATGCATGATCCAGGTATTTAAGAGCCTCCTCATTTTCATGGATTAAACTATAATATCCAGGTAATATTCCAGAAAAATCGGGATCACAGAAGGTATACATTTTTGTTTCATCACTTAATGCTTTGATATTGGCTTCGCAAACCAACCACACTGATGTGGTAAAACTATTATTGGATAAAGGAGCAAATACAAATCTAAAGGACAAATTTGGTAAAACAGCATATGATGATGCAATAAATAGGGAGATTAAAAGTTTGCTTTCCACATAAATGAAAAAACAATCTTGGTGGTTGATGAAAATTGATTCAGCGGCTTTTCCTCCATAAAACCTTATCTCACCAATTAGGCTTTAATGCAGCGAGACATTTATTTCACAAATAAAACAGGAGATGTCGCTTTTAAACAAAAAGCCCTTGGATCTGATCCGAGGGCTTCACCCAATGACGGTTTGTTATTGATTCTTTATTTATAAGTATTCATGTTAACCTTGGTTACAGTAGGAGACGCATTAATTGACACGAGATATTCAGTGAGTGGTAAAGGTAACTTCATTTCCATACTCAGTATATCCCCCACCGAAATCAGGATCAAAATCCCAGAGAACATATGCCCTGGCATAATAAAGTGTGCCAGGTGTCAGGTTTGTCAGATTGCATATAAATTCTCCCGTTCCGGTAATATCTGAAATAATGCAGGGACCATTAATTGTTGGATCTTTTTCTGTCCCGTAGCAAATACCTATTTCGACGCCGGAAGCATCACCAAGAGATGTTACATTTCCGCCAACTATTGCAGTACTGTCAGTGATTTCAGTTGCGGCGACAGTTATAACTTCAGGTACTGCCATGGTCGTAAATGACTTGTCATCACCATAGGAAATACCAACACCATTAATTGCATAGGCTCGTACATGGTAATCTGTTTTTGGCTTTAACGGACCTGCATAACTCCAGAAGTAACTATCATGATCGGGACGGGTGTCATTACAAATTCTTTTATCATTATCAACAACTGTCGGATTTTCTTTGGTTGCCCAGCATATCCCTTTTTCAGTTATATCAGCTCCGCCATTATCTGTGATATGTATTCCTACCCATGCTCCATAATAATCCGCGTAATCAAAAATTGTGGTAACTGTAGCTGCTTCAGCAGTACTTGTAGTAAATTTAACCTCACCCCCATAGGCGGTGCCTTCACTGTTCGTGGCATAAGCCCTGGCATAGTATAAGGTATTTGGATTTAATCCGATCAAGGTGCATTTGAAGATACCAGTACCATTACCAATGATATTTTTGTTTAAACCTGAAATCGCAGGGTTTGGTTCCGTTCCCCAGCAGACACCCCTGGCTATAATTTCAGCCCTGCCATCATCACCAACGATACCTCCCAAAATTACCGTATTTGTTGTTATTCCGCTAGCAGGAAAAGTAATCAATGAAGGAAGGTTTTTTTCTTCTTTTTTACAATTAGTGAGAGCTGCAATACTGATCAGTAAACAAACTAAGATCAACATATTTGAAGATCTTTCCATAATTCGATATCTTAACTCTATGAATTACAAATCTGTCTTAACTTTCCCATTACCTGAACTAAAAGTCCGCGGTTTATTTTGATGCCGGATTATGCAAATAATATATTCAGGCACTTTACCTGCATGCTTTTATTTTGTTTTCGCTGATTATTCCTCCACATTATAAAACCGGATGAACACCCAATCAACATCAATATCAAAGACAAGTAATAAAACCACTTTTCTCATTTACTTGTCTGATCATTTAGAATTTATTGACATACCCCCTCTCTTGAAGGGTCGAGTTACATGAAACTACGTGTAAGAATATAAACAATACAAATTTACGAACCTTTACAATACAAGTCAAATTTACCTGAATATCTCAGTGTTACTGTCACTTATCTGATTATTCATAGTTTGTAAATGCACATCAATTGAGGTGGCATTCAGGTTTTGAAATGTAGAAAACCTGAACTTCATTATAATCTTTTTTGTCCCCGGTTTTATTCAGAACTACAAAGAGTATCAGACAAAAATCAGTACCTGGTATTCAGTCAGAGTACAACCATTCATATAATCAATAATTAATGGATTTTATGAAGAAAATTGACTTTGGTATTTGGATGATGTAATTTTGATAAGAAATAGTTGAAGCATAGGTTATCAGTAATATGTCGAGGATCTAAGATTAGGTTCAATTTTTCTTTAAAGAATTTCAATTTTAATTCTCAGTTAACATGAAGATAATTAGTTATGCATCGGTACTGATAATTCTCTTAACTATAGCAGGATGCATTGAAAAATTTACTCCTTCAACAGTTGAAACTCAATTCAATCTTGTTGTCGACGGATTAATAACAAACCAGCCAGAGGTTTATAAGGTCAGACTATCCTGGTCAATTCCTCTTGGGATAAATACAACTGTACCTTTGGGAGGATGCGACATTACAGTGCATGATGATCTTGGGCATTCTTACCAGTTTGCCGAATCATCAACTCCCGGAACATATATTTCGGACACAACTACCTTCCAGGGAGAGATCGGACGTATATATACACTGCATATTAATACAAATAATGCCACTCCAACTCACTATTCCTATGAATCTGTACCTGTTAAAATGAAAGCAGTTCCTCCGATCGACAGCCTTTATTATGAAAAGGTAATTATTAAAGAATCGACTCAGGTTAGTGACGTAGAGGAAGGCTGCCAGATTTACCTAAATACGTATGATCCTGATGGAAACTGCAGATTTTATAGGTGGGATTACACCGAAACATGGAAATTTCAGATCCCATATAATATTTATCCCAACCAGGTCTGCTGGATTTCAAATAATTCGAAAAATATTAGTATTAAAAGTACTTCGATTCTTTCGGAGGACCGGCTCAATCGTTACCCCATATTATTCATTTCTAATTTAACCGACAGATTATCCTTAAGATACAGTGTCCTTATCAATCAGTATTCAATAAGTGAAGAAGAGTTTACATACTGGGAAATGCTTCAGAGTATTTCACAGGATGTTGGAGGTCTGTATGAAATAATTCCCTTTTCAATACCCAGTAATATTTTTTGTGTTGAGGACCCAGGTGAGCAGGTTCTCGGATATTTCAGTGTTTCAGCCAGGACTTCAAAAAGGATTTATATTGATGAAAGATTTGAAGGATTGGTAAATCCTTATTTCATGTGTCAAATCGACACCTCTATGTATAAATATAAAGAAAAGATTCATGGGCTAAATGAAACGCAGTGGATCATATATGAATTTCATGGTATTGGACCACTCGGTAGGTGGGAAGATATTATTATCACAACTTTTCACCGCTGGTGCGTAGATTGCTCCGTAAGAGGTACAACAACCAGACCGGAATTCTGGGAGGATTTCAAATAAACTGAAATTCGGCAAAGTCTATAATTTCTTTTAGGGATTCAGTCTTTCGTGGTCTTTTAAGTTCACACTCACATAGGTCAGTTACGATGACTTCAAGGCATCTCCTTGAATATAGCAGGATAACATTTGCATCGTCAGTATGGATTAGATGTCCCAGTTCTTTCTTCAGATCGGGTAACTGACCTTTGAGGGATTCATAAAGTTTCTCAAGTTATTTTATTTCTAATGACCAGATTGCCATTAGACAAACGATTTTCACTCATTAAGAACATACTTATATGTAAAATTATGCTATCCTTATACCAAAGTCAAGTAGTTATAAGATTTAGAAGTATATTGAGTATGTTGTCAAGAAAAGAATGGCGTTAACTACCACCGACCATCATACTATATTAAAGGATAATCGAAAAATCGACCCAAAACCTGGCAAATTTTTAAAGAACCTTTTAAAACTGGTTGATGAATATTTTATTAAAATCATTTATATGACAAAATATTTGAATAAGTTTATTTTCAAGATTATTCATGGCTAATTCCTTTTATTGCTAACTGAGGCAATAAAGTTAGAAATAACCTTTTTCATAACACATTGCATATCATTCAGTTATTAACAATATTATATTAATCGGAAATATTTAAATACCAGAGTTATGAACAGGAAAAAATTCCTTGCAGCTTTCGGAGTAATTGCAGGCAGTACATTATCCTGCTTTGGAAAGCCACTTCCCAGAGAGATCGCTTATAATCATTCAAATCTTTTGGGAAATGAATCAGATATCTGGAAAATCGTCAGGGAAGAATTCAGTTTTCCGGAAGGTTTTGTTTATCTGAATACCGGTGGCATAGGTTCTGTGCCAAGACATGTCAGAAGCCTGGTGAGTGATGAATGGTTTCAGCTGGAGGCTAATCCTTCTCCGGGACATGACCTTAACAGATGGAATGCATTGAAGAAGGATGTGGCCACTCTTTTCGGACCGGGAGTTGATGCTTCAGAAATCGGACTGATAAGCTCTGCAACAGAAGGTATTAATATTATATTAAACGGACTTCCTCTTCAAAAAGATGATGAGGTTATTACAACACTTCATGAACATCCGGCCCTCAATATTCCACTCCTGAACCAGGCAAAAAGGAGGGGAGTTGTAATCAGAACATTTGATCCAGACAGGAAAATTGGATTAAATAATGTGAAGATTATAAATGATTTAATAAATAAGAAAACAAAATTAATCTTCGTTAGCCACAGAACAACAACAACAGGCCAGCTCCTTCCTGTTAAGGAGATCGGCAATCTGGCAAAATCGAAAGAGATATGGTTTGCTCTCGACGGTGCTCAGGCACCGGGAAGTATGCCTATCGATATTAAAGAATGGAATGCCGATTTTTATACCTTCAGCAGCCATAAGTGGGTTCTTGCCCCCCGCCGGACAGGAGTGTTATATGTGACAAAGGAAAAGCTGGATACACTTGCCCCGACAACAGTTGGTGCTTATAGCGATAACGGGTATAATATAAAAGATGTGAAACTTAATTTTCAGCCATCGGCACAGCGATATGAATATGGTACACAGAATGAACTTTTATTTTTAGGATTTCATGCCTCACTCAAATTCATTTATGCAATAGGAATACAAAAAATCAGGGAGCATAATGAAACATTATCCGAGAAATTTTATTCAGAAATAAGTAAAATCGAAGGTTGTGAATTGCTGTCACCCGCTGAAAGGAAATACCGTTCATCAATGATTACATTCAGAGTCCCAGGGAAATCCCTTAATGATGTTATGGTTGCATTGGCGAATGACAACATCCACGTCAGGCCGGTTGGCGAAGCCGATCTGAATGGTGTCCGCGTCTCATTCCATATTTATAATGGCCAGAATGACCTTGATAAAGCCATTGAGAGTATAAAGAAAGTTGTGAAGAATTAATTATAAGCATTAGAGATTTTGCATCAAACAAAAAATCCATCAAATGAAAACATTTCATTTAACCTCGTATATTCCATCCATCAGTTTTGATTCACAGGGGGAATGGATTTTATTAGTGGAACATGATTTAATGAAAAATTAATGATATTATTTCAGAATTTTATTTCTACCGGAAGCATATTCCATCCTTCGACTACCAGCCTTAGTTCATCCCTGTTACCTTGACTGTTACTTTCGGTAAGATCAACTCCAACCTGTTTTTCATCACCTGGTAATAATGTGAAATAGTTGTCAGTTAAAAAAGAAGGCAAGACCAGTTCATTCTTTGCATTCACTATTTTTAACCGGATGAAGAATGCTGTTTCATTATCGGGATTTGAAATTGCAATAATTGCATGATCTTCATCGCTTTTAAGAATAGAAGTCTTAACAATCACTTTTCCCAGCTCGTTTAGTTTTTCATATGAATGTGGTTTGTTTGAAAGCCAGTACATATTCTCATCCAGTACTTTATCTCGATCAATCAGCAATAACCTGAGAAAGAAAACCTCATTTTTTTCTTTGGGTAAATCAATCTTGTTCAATAACATCACATCGTGGGCATCCAGGTTAACAGGAATTTTTTGTTCAGAAAGCAATTTGCCATGCAGATCAAATAACCTGATAACTGAAGTAATGCTACTTAACTTCTCAGCAGTCTGGTTTACAGCACATACCACCGAATCATTTAAGTTAAGTTGAATGTGAACAGGCGCTGCACCATGTTTATATCCAAAATAACCACCCGTGTAATCCAGATAATAATCATAAAAAAATCCCCGCAGTGCTGTCCATGGATTCTGATTTTTCCACACCAGCATTCCTGAATACCAGTCCCACATTTTATAATTGAATCCTTCCTGAAGAGCACGGTATTGCTCATAGCTCACAATTTGAGCCTTTAAACAAAAATCACGGATGGATTTTACTTTTCCATAACGATCAGGAAAATCAAGTAATGTTAAATATTTATGATATAACCAGGATTTGTTTACTCTGGAAGATTGAGGAGGTATCATTTCATCTTCGGGAATGATCTTCTTCAATCCTTCATAGTTTGGAATTCCTATTGAACCTGTCTCAGGGTTAAAGGGGAACGATCTTTCAATGAAAATTTTTTCCGGTTCACGGATACCGTAAGGTCCGTCACCAACACCTCCAATAGTATTTGTCATAAGCCCGGAGGATGTAGACATCTCAAGAAAAAATCTTTTTGGGTCGAACCGGGGCAAAATGTTTTTTTCCAAAGCCTTTAGGATATCAGCAGGGGGCAGGGTTTCATTTCCTCCACACCACAAATAAAGGCTTGGGTGATTTCTCAACATTTTTACCTGATCGATCACTGATTCAATGAACAGATCGTGATTATCAGGGTAGTCTTTACGCCTTGCCTGTGATTCTTTTTTTGTCGGATCATTCCATTCCCCGTTACAATCGCCTGATATCCAGAGATCCTGCCATACCAAGATCCCATATATATCACATGCTGCGTAAAATTCGGGTCTTTCAGTCAGGCCTCCTCCCCAAACCCTGATCATATTCATATTCATTTCGGCATTCAATCGCACTTCAGCTTCGTATCGCTCTTTTGATAAACGAAGTAAAGCATCTGAAGCGATCCAGTTACCACCTTTGATGAATATTTTCTGGCCATTTACGGTAAATACCCGGGATTTAATTTTTTGATCGAAATAATTGCCGGTTTCTCTGATGCCAAAAGAAACCTGTTCCGAGTCCATAATTATCCCACTCTGTGCAATAAAATCAATTTTCATATTATATAAGGGATGATCACCCATTCCATTAGGCCACCATAAAAGAGGATTTTCAATTTTAATTTCGGGAACCTGTATGGTCTTTTCTTCCAAAGGATTAAGGATAACCTTTAAAGCATAGTTATGTCCTTCGAATTCAATTCTTAAAGTCCCCTGCACTGATTGAAATGATGTGCTTTTCAAATCAACCGACGTTCTGATATATGCCGGATCCTGCTTTTTTCCGGGTATTCTTATTTCCGGAACCCTGGTTTCGATATAAGGATTTCTGATGTCTACTGATCCAGTAATTTCAACACAAACCTGATCCCAAATGCCGGTATTTCTGTCGCGGATAGGACAAATCCAGTCCCATCCTGCCGTACATTGCATTGTAACATTTCGGCCGATGGTTCCGTCGCCACCCTGCCCGGTAAATGCATTTCCGACAGGATCAGGAGGTGCTACCCAGACTGCAAGTTTATTTGGTTTTCCTTTATTCAGATAGGGTGTAATCAGGTATTTTTCCCTGAGATACATACCCTGATGTATATTTGTATTTACCCTTTTCCCGTTCAGGAATATATCGGCAAAATAATTTATTCCCCTGAAATTAAGCCAAACCTCCTGGCCATCTTTAGTCTCAGGTGTTTCAAACTCATTAAAGAACCAGTAGGTGTAATAATCCCTTCCGGTATTATACACATCAGGAATAAGATTATTATTCATTCCAAAGAATGGATCCGGAATCTGATTATTGTGTAAAAGGGTTGTCAGTATAGTTCCGGGAACCACTGCATCGAGCCAACCGGTAGGTTTGTAATCACTCCCAGTTATTTCCGATCCGTCGTATGTCACATCAGTAACTCTTTTTGCTTTCCAGTTATCGTGAAGCAGGTATTTAACAGGTTGTGCCAATACATACGACTTCAACATAATAAGGGCTATCAGAACAGATGGAATTATTTTCATCGCAATCAATCTATCAGGTTTTTTATTATTCATACCCAGCATATTTCTTCTATAATAAAACTAAATCAATATTTTAGCCAGTTATCCGTATTAAGAGTTGAAAAACAGATTCAGTATATGTTTTTATATGAAATCACAAGTTTCCGACTAAAATAATAAAATTAAGGGGTACTTCCCAAAGGTCTCGCCCGGATGTTCTAATTTGCTTTTTTGAGAAAACAAAAACAACAAGCATAAATTTACATAAATAAAATTTGCCTGACGACCGATTTTCAAACAGATAATGAATTTGATTAATAAAATTGAACTACAGGGACTTACTTAAAAGAAGGTCTGAAAACTCTTGACATACATTTGGAAACAACAAGGATTTAACTCTGGATTTGGGGGGTCAGGGCGACTGGCTTTTCAAAATAATCATAGCAATAATAAGATCTGACTCCTTAACCATTATGGATAATGATACAATAAGGTTCAATGTCTTGATCTATAAGTATTTTTGACTTACTTTTATTGTAAATAACCTTGCTAAGGTTAATCTATAATTAAATTGCTATGAAAACACTGATCCTTTCAATTTTGGTTGGAGCAACCTTACTTCTAAGTTGTACACATGCGACAAAAAATCAAATCCAAGGAACATGGAATCTGGTATATTTTAAATGGAATTACGCTGATTCGACATTTTTTGAATATCCTGGGAATATAAAAATATGTAGTGGTAAAATGATGTTATTGGATAATAATTCTCTGTGGTATTTCAGATATAAAACAAATACTGATTCTGCCTATACTATTGAGTTTGGAGACATGAAATATAAATGCAATGGTAAGATTTATCAAGAATCATATATATCCGCTCAGGATGACAAATTTATTGGCCAAACATTTCACTATAATGTTACGATTAGTAACGATACTCTGACCTTAACTGGTCCAGGAGATGGAGAAGTGGACAAGCTAGGTTGCAATGTTCTTGAAATATTTGTTAGGGAATAGTAATCAAGAAATATAATAGAAATTATCATCTACCTAAACATAATTTTGAACCTTTGCAGATACCTGCCGACCTAAACATGATGTAAAAATCCGTCCTTCTCTGACCACTTCAAAGGAAGGTCTGTGTGTAACTTAGTAAATTGTTGAAGGAATTATTCAAACCACGTACAAATCTAACAGCGATGAAAAAACTAAGTTTAGCAACCACAATTGTTATATTACTATTGGTTTGTTCTGACGGAATACAAGCACAGACAACGCAATCAACCCTCAGTCAGGTTGAGTTAATGAAGCAGTTTATTGGTACCTGGAAATTCGATTTAGCTACAGACACAACTATTTTTTGGGATCTTAAAACTTTTGGAATAGGCATGGAAGGAAATTTTAGAATTGTTGCTAACGGGAAAACTTTAATGGAAGGTAAACAACTTTGGGGCTATGACATTAACCTTGATAAATGGATCTCTGCTCAAATGATGAGAGGAATGCCAATACAACTTTATGCACATTGGTTCGCATCTAAAAATAAATGGATAACAATTTCATATAAGGATATTCCTAATCCTGAAAATGCATCAGAAAAATGGGATATGGAATTCAAATCACCTGATGTGTTAACAAATTCTTGGATTCGAAATAATAAACTAATTGAAGTCAAAACTTTTACAAGAGTAAAAGAATAGACAGAACATAAAATTTTATTTAAAAAATATGCATAAAGTATTAATTGCTAGCCCTCGGAAATCGGCTCTGGGGGCTTTCATATTAAATAATAAATTAATAATCAGTTAAATTACTATCTTGACAACTCATCAATATATTTCAGATGTTGTCCTTGTTGGAGGAGAATTACTATCTACTCACTTTTTCGGTCAAATTATTCAGTTTTCATTCAAATCCTGGCACCAACAAAAAAACACTTATATTTTGTCTCCATAAATGTTTGATTTTCTTCAAATTCCGTCCTTCTTTGACACTTCAAAAGAAGGTCTGAAAGACTTAACATACATTAAAAATAACAAGGATTTAACTCCACATTTTAAATAACTGTCTTGTAACTGCATCAAAGTTCATCAGATGATGCTCTGGTAGGGGGGATTATTTCCAAATCATTTTTTCGGTCAAAAAAATCCGTTCTTCTTTGACCACTTCAAAAGAAGGTCTGAAAACAATTAACATACATTTTGAAACAAAAAGGATTTAACTCCTGGTTTTGATTAACTGTCTTATAACTGCATCAAAGTTATTCAGGTGTGGTGTTTATTTATTATGTGGCGAAAACTAATTTTACTTTGGTTCAAACTGGTGTATATTTGATATAACCAAAATCAATAATTATGAAAAAGTACCTAACAGTAATAATATGCCTTATGTTGGCAGGAAACCTTTTTGCACAGGAGAAATATCCCGTACCTGTCCTCACAGGAGATCAAAAGCACGAGAGAATGCTTGGTCAGTACTGGTATCTCGCTGCTGCTGGATGTAATTTTGCCAAAACCCATGGAGTGACACCATATGAATATGGTAAATGTGTCGGGAATTTGTTTGCACCTACGTGGGGAGCAGCGAATGACTTTGAGGGCTATGTTAGAGGAATGATTTATAATTTTGAATTCATGCGTCTTAATTCTATGGCAGACTTGGTTGTTAAAAAAAACGAAGATGGGTCAGTAAGTATCCATTATGAGGGCAATTTTTTGAAAGCGCTTTTTCCTGAGGGAAATGGTTTTGCCAGCTATGATGAATGTGTTGAATACATGAAAGGCATGATTGACCGTTTTGACGATTATATGGGAGCTACTACCACAATGGAGCTTCAGTATATGCTAATGATAACCACTATAAAGAAAAAATAATCTTGTTCTCCAAGACAAAGCATATCTTGATTATTTGAACCATGTCTCCGACATTTGATACTGACGGCATTCTCTCTTGATAGCCATCGCACATGGCACTAATCCGAATTGTACTGCAAACTCTGATAGGGAAC
>Ga0315293_10003264_pt1 | contig 15631 bp, 7 predicted proteins | sample YL17G13_20_MG_FD_203071 | JGI IMG/M metagenome (GOLD analysis project Ga0315293, IMG submission 203071) | Sediment microbial communities from Yellowstone Lake, YNP, Wyoming, USA - YL17G13_20 | ecosystem: Environmental > Aquatic > Freshwater > Lake > Sediment | place: USA: Wyoming | collected...
TGTTATTTAATGGTGAAACAATTGTAATTGCCGGGGCGGTCCTGTCTATCCTGAAATGAACAGTAGTTGAGTTTGTGTTGCTTGCCGTGTCGTTGGCCGTTATCAGCAATGAATATGAACCCTCGGATATGCTCGTATTAGTGAAGTTCCAATTGGTGAAGTTGCCAACATTGTTTCCGAAATTTGTATTGTTAGTATAAATAGTATCGTTATTCGTGTCTGAGGCCGTGCCAGTGATGTTTATCCATGTAATGCTCAGGTTGGAATTGTTCGCAGGGAACACCAAGTTTATGTCCGGGGCATCGGTATCCCGGGTCCAGTATCTTGTTGTGGAGTTAAGGTTTCCGACTGAGTCGTTTGCATACACGGTGATGTTGTGCATACCGTCAGATAATCCCCCGAGAATCGTCTCGAATGTTGATACGGCTCCCATTGTCTCATTGGTCCCGTTGGAATCGAGTTCATAAGCGGACCAGTTCACGGTCTCGCCGAAAGTGACGTTGAAGGTGTCATCATTGATCGTTGAGTTGAAGGGTTTGTTTATGGTCATTGTTGGAGGAGTTTCGTCAGGCGGTTCCTGCATTATAATGTCAAGCTGTATGTTGGTGCTGAAATTTACCGTTGTGTTTGTGTAGTTCTGATACGTTCCAGTTGAATCGTTGGCATAGAGAGTGTAGGGCATCCAGTAGGTTGTGGTGCTTGTGTTTATGTACTCCGTCAGCTCGAATTGCCTAGTGAACCCATTGGACTGGGTGGTGTTGTAGTCTATCAGGATGTTAGTTGAGTTCCGGAATGAGACGTTTATGTTCTGCAAAGAATCTCCCGTGGAGTTTGTCACGTTGACGCTGACGTACCATTTCCTCGTAAGTTGAGAATTGGAAGTTACATATTCCCTGGAAGAATTATAACTCACATTCAAAAATGTCGCAGAAGATGATGTTGCTAAATAGACATCATAATTATTTGAACCACAATCTGAAATACATTCAACTATGGTATTGTTTATGAAAGTGTTATTTAGCGAGCTTCTTGTTGTTCCATCAATCCTAATTGTGTTAACCTTCCCTGATATAACATTATCGTAGAAAAGGTTGTGAGATGCACCGCTTAATAAGTAAACTGTATATGCCGGATAACCATAACTTACTAGGTTTGATTTTGTAGTTATATTATTATTGAATATTTTATTATAGTTCGATAAAATGCTGAATTGGGTATACTTTGCAGTCAGGTATATTCCGTAAACATGATTTCCTGTTGCTGTCTCAATGATATTATCATGAATTGAATTGTTGGCAGAGGAAATTAGAATAATTGCAGCCAGGTCTCCAACATATGAAGCATCTGAATTGGTGTAATTTGCGATATTATTGGAAACCGTCGCATTTGTGGTGTTTAAAAGATAAATACATTCACCGCCACGACCTGATGTTGTGATGTTATTCCTTTCAATGATTGCGTTATCGGTCCAGTCAGCAATCCAAATTCCATAACCTTTTTCATCGGAGGTTGCGATTATATTGCCCGAGATATTATTATTCAGTGAATTTGTAGTGCTATATATTCCAACCCCCTTATATCCAGAGGTTGTAATATTATTCTCTGTAATCTCGCTATTTGATCCCATCTCGTTAACGATACCATAGCTGTAATCACCTATGGTAATTATCGTATTATTAATTATTGAACCGTTATGAGAAAGTGAAAAGTATACAGCATATTTATCATCTATATTGGCTATACCTTCCTTAATCGTGCAGTTCTTAACCAAGCTAGAATTTACATTATATGAGTAAACACCGTATCCATTGTATCCATCATATGAATAATTTATTTCGTATCCCTGGCAATCCAAGGTTATATTATTAGCGGAAATGTTTATGCATGTCCCTTCTGATTTGATGTTTTGGGTCAAATAATACATTGCATCCCCCTCATTCAATTCCCTGCAGTTCGTCACGTTCGTTCCCGTCTCCACCGAGAAGCTTCTGGAAACGGTCCCGTTCTCATTTCCGGCCGTGTCGTTGCACCAGAACTTGGCGGTGAATGAAGAGTTGTCTACTGACGAATTGAGATACCAGAAGTGTGTCGAATTGAGTGAGTTCATCGTCGTATTGATTGCCCAGTTGTCGAGACTGAAGTGACACTGGGAAAGGGCTTCATTTGAAGAGATGTTGAAATATACGCTTGAAACAGAATAGGTTTTGTTTGTCGGTGACACGATTGTTATCGAGGGAGCCGTCCTGTCTATTTTGAAATATATCGAAGTTGAGTTTGTATTGCCCGCCGTATCGTTGGCTGTTATCAGCAATGAATATGAACCCTCGGATATGCTCGTGTTGGTGAAATTCCAGCTAGTGTAGTTGCCCTGGTTTGAGCCGAAGTTGGTGTTGTTGGTGTAGATGGTGTCGTTGTGGGTGTCATTGGCCGTGCCGGTGATGTTTATCCGTGTAATGCTCATGTTTGAGTTGTTGGATGGGAATGTTATGGATATTGCCGGTTTTGTAGTGTCTCTTGTCCAGAACCGTATAGTCGAATTAAGATTCCCTACTGAGTCGTTTGCATAGACGGTAATGTTATGATAGCCATCGGACAAGCTGCCCAGCGTCCCAGACCACATGTCGTTGTTAATTGAGCAGTTGGTTGTGTTGGAGCCTCCATCTACTGAATATGAGGAGCCGTTGACGTCGGAATAGGTGAAATTGAAGAGGTCGGAGTTTATGGTTGAGTTCAGGGGTTTGACTATGGTTATTGAGGGTGCTGTGAAATCCAGCGTCACGAATCTCGCCTCAGTTTCGTTCTTGTTTCCAGCTATATCAATAGTATATCCTTTAAATCTGTGAATTCCCTCCGTTAGATTAATGAAGTTGTTCTGGTATTGATATGCAGAGGCATTGTAGAGAGATTGGATTTCCACTTCAGATAGGCTCCTGTTGAAAATCATTACTTCGTCGATTGTGCCGTTGAAAAGAGCAGAGAAAGTTGATTTTCCAATTGTCTCTACCCCCCCACCCCCATAATTAGAAAATGAACCACTGCTATTTCCTGTTATGTGACCATTAATATAAGCTGAAATGCTCAGGCTCGATTTCACAGCGGTTACAAATGTCCAGGTGTTAAGATTTATTGACTCATTTGAAACTACGTAAGTACTGACGAGACCGCAAGTTCGCCAAGTTAGATTATTTGTGTCTGTAAGCTCAAATCTAAATCCAGATCCACCAAGTCCTCCCTTGCATTGCGAGAGTATCGTTTGAGACTGGTTTTTTACTGGTCTAACCCATGCAGTGTAGGTATAATTTATAGTGGCGTTAAAGTCAGGCAAAGAAGAAATATCAATATATCCATCAATTCCATCAAACGAGAAAGCCCGGCCAAACCACCCATTCATAACTTGTACTGCATTTCCAACAGGAGTCCCATTATTCCCATATCCAGACTCATCAACAACTCCGCCTGAGGAATTCAAGACATCAAACCTCCACCAGCCAACAAGGCTATTATCGAAATCGAGGAAGCTGTAATGGTCGTTGGTGTCGTTTGATGTCATGTTCACGTAGATGTCTGTGTTGCTCTGGCTTGAGGCGTTGCCGGGCGTTGGCAATACGAATTGGATTTCTGGGATTGTGGTGTCAATGAGGAAGAAGTACAAACCGCTCTGGGAGAACTGGTTAAGGGTGTCGTTGCACCAGAAGGTGATGTTATGGGAACCGTCGTTTAGGTTTGATATCGATGAATTGAAGTAAGTGCTGTTGAGCTGGCTCATGGTTGTGTTTCCGGATCCATTGAGGTCATAGGCACACCAGCTCGTGGCTTCGTTCAAGGATACGTTAAAGTTTATAGTCGATGTGTTGAAGTTTGTGTTATTGAGGGGGCTGATTATAGTTATCGAGGGAGCTGTCCTGTCAATCCTGAAGTGGACTTCGGTTGAATTGGTGTTTCCTGCCGTGTCATTGGCTGTGATTAAGATGGAATAAGAGCCTTCAGGTATGCTTTCATAGGTGAAATTCCAGTTTGTGTAGTTGCCTTGGTTTAAGCCGAAGTTGGTGTTGTTGGTATATATGGTGTCGTTGCGTGTGTCATTGGCCGTGCCACTGATGTTTATCCAACTAATAGAGAGGTTTGAGAAGTTGGCAGGGAACGTTATGTTGATCGAAGGAGCAGTGGCATCCCGCGTCCAGTATCTTGTACTCAAATTGAGGTTGCCCGCGGAGTCGTTGGCGTAGACTGTGATGTTGTGATAGCCATCCGATAAGCCTGTCAGCGTACCGTTCCACATGTTGCCTGTTACTGAGCAGTTGGTGGTGTTGGAGCCTCCGTCTACTGAGTATGAGGAGCAGTTGACGTCGGAATAGGTGAAGTTGAAGAGGTCGGAGTTTATAGTGCTGTTTATTGGTTTATTTATTGTTATGTTTGGCGGGGTCTTGTCAAGCAGCTGCATGACAATGTCAAGCTGGATGTTCGCGGTAAAGTTGACGGTCGCATTTGTATAATTCTGGTAAGTCCATGACGAGTCGTTGGCATAGAGCGTGTAGGGCTTCGCATAGGTGGTAGTGCTGGTGTTCACGTACTCCGTCAGCTCGAAGGTCTTCGTGAAGCCGTTTGACTGTGTGGTGTTGTAGTCTATCAGGATGTTAGTCGAGTTGCGGAACGAGACGTTTATATTCTGCAAAGAATCTCCGGTGGAGTTTGTCACGTTGACGCTGACGTACCATCTGCGGATGAGCTGTGCAGCAGTGCTGCCTACGGATTCATTGTTGTTATTGTAAGAGACATTCAAAAACGTGTTGTTTGTTGCGTACTGCTGTAGATAGATGTCATTTCCGCCAATGTTGTCGATTTTTATATCCTTGAAAATATTGTTTTTGGAATGACTTGAGGATCCTGTACCAGTCAACCATATACCATGGGATGAGCTCTGGTTGATATAAGCATCTTGAAATACATTACCAGGAGATGTATAAAGGTAAATGCAGGAATAAGTTCCTCCGCTGGAGCAATTCCAGAGACTTATGTTTGAAAAAGTGCTGTTTGAGCCAGTATAAAGATAAATTGCATATCGTGCGTTTGAGTTTGCGGTTATGTTGTTTATGGTGGTATTCTTAGAATCAGTAATATAGATTCCGTACTGGGAATTGGAGTTTGCTGTTATATTATCAAGCGTAACATTATTTGAGCTAGTTGAAAGCTGAATCCCATAAAGCCAGTTTGAGTTTGCAACAATATTTGAGAGTCTGCTATCTGAACTTGAGGTTAGGTAAACACCATACTGGTTACTACTGGAGCTTGCGTTAATAATATCAAGTGTGTTGTTGGAGCCGGTCCCTATAAGAACTCCAGTATTCGTATTTGAACTGGATACGATATATTTTAAAGTGTTGTTTGAACCTGCTACAAAATGTACACCATTCTGAGCATTCGCATTAGTTGTCACATTTGTCAGATTATCATTATTGGACTGCCCATTAAAGTAAATGCCATAATAATTGTTGCTTGCATTCACATTGAGAATTAGTACATAATTATTTGTATCGAAGTATATCCCATCTCTGACCTGTGCTGACAAAGAATTAGAACCTCTTACTATTTCACAATTTTTGATTGAAGTGTAATTTTGATTTGAATAGATTCCATAAAAATTGGCAACAAGGTTCTGGTTCCCATAGACTATTCTGTTCGTCCAGTTCTGGCAGTCCAAAGTGATGTTATTCGCAGTCACATTAAAGCAGATTCTTGTCGAGGTTACAGAGTTTTGCAATGTGTAAACTGTGTTGGCCTGAGTTAGATTCTGGCAGGATGTGATATTTGTGATTACGCTCAATGTGAACTCATCCTTGGGTATGTTCGTGGAAACTGTGAGATTCGCCTGATGGCTTGAGTTGATGTAGCCTGAGAGGTTGGCGTACATGGTGTAATTGTTATAATAGCTCCTTGTACTTCCGTTGTTGACATATTCTGTCAGTTCTGTCTGGTTTGTCCAGCCTGAACTGTTGGTTGTCAGATTTGCCTGCAAGTTTCCAGTAACATTGTAAGCTAGGACTGAAGCTCCTGAGATTTCCGTCCCATTTGTATAATTTACATAAGCGCTGTAATACCATTTTCTAATTAGCTGCGAGCCGGATTCAACGTATTCTTTGCTCAGGTCGTAGCTGCAGTTGATAAAAGTGTTGTTGTATGCCATCGACAAATACACATCATTCACAGTATTTGAAGAGATATTCGAATCTTTTATGGTGTGGTTGTAAGATGCTCCGCCACCTCCAATACTGACCCCATAACCGTTATAATTTATCAACGAAGAAGAAATGACAGTATTTTCAGCTGCATCGTTAAGAGAAATCCCATAATCATTATACCTTAAAGTGTTTCTTGTTATGGAATTGTTGCTTGAAATCTCAAGGTAAACACCAATACTCGAATTTTCAAAAATGTCGTCTTGGATGATGTTGTTTGAAGCCGATGAAAGACGTAATCCGTAATCGGTATTGTTTTTAGCTGAACTGTTTGTTATTAAAGTGTTGCTCGAACTTTGAATGTAAATGCCGTAAGCAACTGAACTCGCGCCAAAATTATTATTAGCTGTACAATTTTCAATTGTGTTAAAATCTGATGTAGAAAGGCCAATTCCATAAGAATTTACATCTGAGGCTCCACCATTCGAATTTGCCGTGTTATTTTTTAGTGTAGTATAGTTACAAGAGTCGAGACTGAACCCATAGTTTGAATTAAAATTTGCATTGTTGTTCTCTATCCTTGTATTGTTGGTCAAATAGAGGTATAAGCCAATAGACTGCGAATTCAATGTGTTATTATAGATGTAAGAGTTATTCGCGCTCTCGACATAAATGCCGTATCCTTTGCAGTTCGAATCGCAGATGTTCGCCATCGTTACGTTGCAGTTCTTGATTGTTGTGTTAATCTGATTGGAATATATTCCGGGATAGTCGTCATCGCTCCGTATGAAAAATTCGTTGCAGTCCAGGGTTATGTTCTCTGCTGTTATGTTTATGCAGGCTATTTGAAGGGTGTTATTGGTGATGGACTGGTTCAGGGTGTAATAGGTATTGGCTGTGCTCAAAATGCTGCATTCGGAAACGTTGACGGAACCGGGCGGGTACTGCGGATCGACTATGTAGTCAAAATCGATGCCTGCATCGAGGATTTTAAGGTCAAAGGTGTCGTGGCTTTCTCCTTCCGTGATATTATTCAGATACACCTTGTACCAGCTTTCTGGTGATATGCCTGAAAATCTCGCTATTTCCTCATCGCTATTGTTCAGAAATACGGCGATTCCTGCAGAGCCATTGCTCCTCGCATAGATTGTCATGTCCCTCGTGTTGTCCAGCGGCCTCTCAAATGTTACCCTGACATAATGGCCTTCGGGTATCGTTTCGCTCCACGTGCCGTCCAGCGCCTTCACCTTATCAAAGATGTCAGAGACCAGGTTCCTGTCCCCGTCCAGATGCTCGGCCCTGGTTGTTTCTATTATCAGCTCGTACGTCTGGCTCGAAAGGGAAGGCACGACCCACTCTACGTAGTCCGCAAGCCCGTTCCCGTTCGTGTCCTTCTTTTCAGCGGCCACCTCGGTCCTTGAGCCTCCCTGTATCCAGAAAAGCCTTATCTTCTCTGCAGGAGCCTCGACGGGGGTGCCTGTGTAGGAAAGAACGTCTGTGTAGTGGAAGTCGGACGAAATGGTGATCGTCTTTTTTCTGTCGCCGTCGGCTGTTTCCTCAGCAAGGGGCGGGTCCGTCTCAAAAACGACTTCGGCTTCGGTGAGATTCTCTTCCGCCTGCAGAATGATTTCCGTATATCCGCCGTCAGACAGGGCTGGCAGCCCGGCTGTGCCACCTTCCGCGTGTTTCTTTTCCTCCCGAACCACCCTGCTGGAAACCCTAGCTGATTTTCCATTGGAAGTCTTGTTCAAAGAAATGAACTTCGAACCCATGGGCAGGTTCAGCCTGAGCGTGTCCGAAGGCCCGGACAGCCTGACGGTCCTGACCCATCTCACAGGCTTTCCTATGACCGCCTTTTCCTGCACGGTCGTTTCAAAAATCGGTTCAGCGGCTGTCGCGTTCCACGTTTCGTTTGCCTGCCCGGCCAGCGGCTGGTTGAGCGTCTCTGTGTAGTTCCCGGTCAGATTCTCGAACAAATCCGGTCCTGTCATGTTTTCCGGGACCGTGATGTTCGAGGTCTGGTTCAAGTCTGTCGTGTCGTTTGCGGGCGTCGTGTTTTCCGGGGCGCCGCCCATGTCCGCAGGGTTTGTCATGTTTGTCATATTCTCAACGGAAAGGTTCCCGTCAGCGGGGATTTCATGGGTTTCCGTGTCTATTCCATCGCTGGCATTTGCGCCCTGTGAGTCCTGATCGTCCGGATACGCTCCCTCCGAGGCGTTTTCCGGATTCCCTGTGGCGGGCAGGATTACTGCCGGGCCTTCGCCTGCGTCTGGCATGCCCTCATCGGGGGTGCCATTGTCACCGGAGAAATTGAGGAAGGAAAGGTTGAGGGCCGAAAGGTTGCCCATGGACGCATTGATCAGGAATCCTGTCACATTGTTCGAGAAGACCAATAATGGGATGGTGAATATGGCGAGCAAAATGGCAAAAACCCTGTTGAATTTGTGATTCCCGGCCGCTTTTTTGGGTGGTTTGGTCCCGAGATACACGCTGCTGACAGCGCCCCCGTCTTTCCTGATACTGGTGTAATAATACGGCCCGTAGAGCTTCCCGTTCCTATTCACATATTTCTTGTAAGCCATGTATCACCGGCGGCCAGAAATGTAGTGCAACAGCATATTGATTAATTATTGTCAGGAAGTGGGTAATAAAGCTTTCATAGTGTGCTGATTCTGTAGTGCAAAATTGGCGGTGTTGTCCGGTTTCAACAAATGATCAAAATGGAATTCACACCATCAACCTATTGGGAAAATTCCTGCCGGACGATATTCCTTTTGCCTGGAAATATCCTTTTCAGTATCTCCCGCAGTATGCTCATGAGCCCGTAGCCGCTCCTGTGCTCCTCTTCGCCAATCCTCACGGTGAAGCCCTCCGATGTCCCGCTGGCCTGGTAATCTATCGATATCTCCTCCCCCGGCTCCAGGGCAGCGAACCATGAAACGTGGTCTTCGTTGCCGATGGTCTCCACCCTTGGCGCAACCCCGCACGAGAGGAACGCCCCGGTGGGCACAGTGTCCGTTATCAGGACGTTCTCCAGATACCCGCCGCTCCTGTTCTTCACCTTCAGCGTGATGTTCTGTCCTTCTATCTGCTTCTTCAATACGACCGGCGGCATCTGCCTCCAGTAGGCGAACCCTCCCCCTCCCGCGGCAATGATTATCAATATGGCTATTGCAAGCACCCAGTTAAACCCTGCAACCACGTTTGTCGAAAGGGCGACGCTATCATAGCCCGGCATGCTTACGGCGATTTCCGCCGCACCCGATTCCGCAGCGACTACCGACGCCAGGCCCTCATCATTGGTCTTGAAGGAATCGATGCTGCCGCTCTGGTATTTCACTCTGACCGTGGCATTTCTGATGGCATCGCCGTCCTGGTCCACCACCCTTATGGTAAAGGCCTCCCCTGCCAGAACTGACTCGGGCGCGATGACCGTCATCGTGTTCCCGGTGCACTCGTGGGTGGTGGTGTTGCACCTCTGGTTGTTGCCGCAGTCGAAATTCGAGCAGCATCCGTATCTGATGCACGTGTGGTTCTGGATCACTCCGCATGCGCACTGGACATCAGCGCATTTGTTGGAAATGCATGCCTGTTCCTCCATGCACTCGCTTCCGGAGCAGCATTCGTAGGGAACGCAGGTGCTGTTGGCAGGATACCTGCAGGCGTCGCATATGATCCCGATGCATCTCCCGCTCACGCACTGCTGGCTGCCTGTGCAGATCCCGCTCTGGTTGCTCTCGCACTCTGACGATCTGGCCGTGAACTCGATGGACTGGGAGCTGGAGAGCCCCGCCGGATCCGTGCATGACAATCTCAAGTCATATATCCCGGAAGGGATGCTGCTTATGTTGTAGTACCAGGCCCTAGGGCTGTAGTCTTCCATTGGGAAGGGGCCTTCGGAACCCACGAAGAGGTTGCAGGAAACGGCATCCGCTGCCAAGGTCAGGTGGATATCCATCCTGGTTGTGTTCCAGTATGTCCTGTTCTGCGGGGTTATCAGGCCGATGTCCAGGTCCGGTGACATCGCCCAGAACGTCGCATTGCCGCTGATCATCCCGTAAGGATGCCTGCACCAGGCGTATAACTCATGCCTGCCAGCAGAAAGAGAAGTGAGATTGAAGAGCCACGAGCGGGCCGACGCGCCGGTCATCGTCAGGTTGCTCCCCCCGTCAAGGGAGAGCTCGCAGGAAGAGGCATCCGTGTCCGTCGTCAGGTTCGCCTGCACCCAGTCCCTCTCATAGTTAATCCTGAGCGGGCTTATGAAGTCAATCCTGTGGGCCAGCCTCACCGAGAAATACGCCCTGTCGCTCTTCATCCTCCCAAGGGAGTCGTTGGCATAGACCTCTACCATGTGGGAACCTTCCCTTCCGGTATTCATGGTCGTATTGCCGCTGAGCGTGGCGTTAGGCATGCCGTCAAGGCTGTAGGCCGCCCATGCGGCAGTCCCGGCGACCGCGAAATTCAGCGGGATACTCAGGGATGCATAGGTCCTGTTCTCAGGCGAGGTTATCCTGACCCCCCATGCGGCCCTGACCAGGAGCGTGGAATTCGCCGACCTGCCCCTGTTCCCTGCTGCATCCGCGCACTCCATGAACCATGCGTAGATGCCCTCGCCCAGGAAGACTGCTATGGCTGTTTGCGTGCTATTCGGGACATTGCTGTTGGTCGCCCTTTCAGCATGGTTGGCGAAGAGCGTGCATGGAGCGCTTGGGGAAAGGTCGTCGGTGAACCTGAATATGAAGCTTATGGTCCCGCTCTCCAGGGACACGCCGTCCAGAGGCAGTACCAGGCTGACCGTGGGCGCTACCCTGTCGGCATAGAGGGTGCGCCTTTCGGAGGTCTTGTAGGAGCCGTTTTCGCAGGTGACCCACCACTCATTGGCGCCCTCGCTGAAATCCCCGGTGGAATTGATTGCGGCAACGGTGTCGTTAAAGGCCTGGATTGAACCCATGGGAGCCGATGGCGAATTGATGTATAGGCTGCAAAGCGCTGTGGCATTGTCCGGGTCGGTATAGCTGAACGAAAACGGGACGGTGTCGTTCGTCCCCCTGGTCCACGTCGCGTTCGCTGGGGAATTCAGCTGCACGGTGCCTGTCAGGGCTTCGGCAGCAACAGCCAAAATCAGGAATAAGGAGAATGAAACCGGAAAAAAGAGCAATTTCCCGTGTCCCATGGATTATTGTTCATTTTCTTTCCTATTAAGTTTTGCGATGAGCCTCTCCCTTATCTTTTCCTTGTCCTCCCCGAAGTAGCGCTCGAACTCCAGGGTGAGGCTGAGCTCCTTGCTCCTTCCCTTCCTCTCCGTCCTTATGAGGCCTTTCCTGACGAGGTTCTTGATGTAGTTGTAGGCCTTGTTGCCCTGTATGTTGATGACCTCGGACTGCAGGACCGGCTCCTTGTAGGCCACCAATGCCAGGCACCGCTTCTCGCCCTCCGGCAGGTCCGCGTATGGCGTGAGGCCCGCGACCTTCGAAAGGAACTTCCTGTCCACCTGGAACATCCACCCCGAATTGTTCTCGACCAGGTGGAATCCCCTGCTTTCATATTCCTGCACGATGTCGACCAGCATCTGCTTCAGGAATCCCAGCGAGTGGACGCCGGATATCTTGGACAGCTTCTCCATGCTGAGCGGCTCCGATGCCATGAACAGAGCAGCCTCCAGCAGCCTCTTGTGGTCAATAGATACCGTATCTGTCATCCTTCCTCAACCCCTCCATATGTTTCATTTCTCTTCCCCTTCTTAAAAAACCCAACGCGCAGTAGTCCAGGGATATGACTATCATCATCTGGAAAAGCATCAGCTCGGACGTCCTGCCGGTCAGGATCTTCACTATGACCTCGGTCGAAAGGAAGCCCACCGCAAAGGTCAGCAGCAGTCCCAGCAGGACATCGACCACGAAGCATTCCTGGTACTTCGAGCCGACCACCAGGACGGCGCTCATGGTGAGATAGGCCACCAGGAAGAAGGAGCTGTTGAAAAGGTCCTTTCCCTGCACGAAGACCGAGGCCATCAGGCAGGCCAGCACGAGCGACAGGAAGCCGTAGTACTTCATGGGATTGTATTGGCCGGGAACTCATAAAAAGTTTCAGCATTGTGTTCTACGCGGCCCTTGCCCTTTTGCTTATGAAAATCTCATCGAATATCTTCTCCTGCCTGCAGGAGACCATCCTTTCCTGGTCAAGATGCACGAGCGGCAGGAACGTGTCCACGACCTGGTTCCTTTCCCAGGTCTCAACCAGCTGGGAGAACTTTATCTCGTCGCCCTTCACCCTGGACATGATGCCCGTTATCCTCTTGTAAAGGTTCTCTATCCTCTTCGTTATGTCCTCGCTGGATATATTTATCCTGCCCCTTCTCTCCTCGAGCCTGTCCTCCCTCCTCGTCTGGGCGGCGAAGACGTTCCTCAGGGATGACACCAGCTCGGTTATGGTTATCCTCCTGACGGGCTTCCTCCTTGGCACCGCCTCCAGGGGGTCCATATCAAGCTTATGGCCATTCCCTTCCACGGGCTCCGCAATCTCGTCGAACCCGTCGATGTCTACCAGAGCGTCCCCGTTGGGCTCATCGTCCGTCTTCAGTATCTTTATGCAGTCGGACTTCATCCTGAGAAGCATGGAGGCTATTATGACCCACTTGGCTGGTATCCTGAAGTCCAGCTCCTTTATGTCTGCGATGTACTGGGTGAAGCCCCTCGAAAGGACGCTTATGTCCAGATTCCAGGGGTCCAGATCCTCGATGGCCACGACGTCATAAAGGATCTGCTCCCAGGAGTTCTCCTGCTTTATGAGCTCCAGGATATCGTTTTCGTTGCGCACCACGGCTGCCGGGGTGCGTTCCTCGCCTTCCTGGATTCCGGTATATTTTCCTATTTCCATATATTTATATATTTATTCTTAGATTTATTAATCCTATCGTCGAGAAATTTGCAGGGATTCAACGGGGGTCCCAATCTGATCTTTCAATCGTCAACACCTTGACTGATGTGACGCCTCTGGTCTCCATTGCCTGCAGCTGAACATCATTTCCCTCCGCGTGCGTGGTGGCCAAATCAGAAGGATACCCTTGTCCAACGGCGCTTGCTATCAATCTACCAAAACCAGAGTGCAATTCACCTGGCGGAAGCTCCCGGCCGGCGGTGACCCCTATTTCATCAAATTGCGCTTGAGGACCGACTGCAAGAAGCATGTATCTCGTTCCTCCGCCACTAACAATCACGCAATACCTTGTAAGTCCGCCGACTTCAGTGGCCATGCCAATATTTATTGGAAATAGATTTAAATTTTGATATTCAAAATGGCATTATGGAGTTCAGGAAGATAAGGGAAGAGAATGCCGTGGATGCCGTGATAGAGAAGCTCAAGGCCGGCAACTGCAGGAAGGCGAATATCAGGATGGGGGAAATCATCGGGAATCCGGAAGAGTTCATGAAGCTGTTCGAATACCTCACCAAGGGCACGAGGCTGGAAGGAACGAAGCTGAAGATAAAGGCGGTGCCGTCAAAGGTAGACTGCTTCTATTGCGACTGGAAGGGCAGGGCGGAGCTGCATGAATCGGGCGCCCGGTGCCCTAGATGCTCAAGGGACGTCATGATTCTGCAGGGCAACGAGCTCGAGATTCATTTGTGAAGGTTCCGAGATCTGCCCGCAGGAAAGCGCGGGAGGCTGGATTTTCCTACCTCGCTATTTCCTTCAGGCGCCCCTTCCATCCGCTTTTCCCGCTGTCAATGACCACGTGCTTCCCTTCCACAGGCTCCCATTCCTGCTTGATTTTCCTGTAGACCTCGTAGTCTGCGTCGCTTATGTCTCTTTTCCTTCTTCTAAGTCTTTCTGCAACAATGCTTTCATCACATACAACTTCAATTACTATCGATTTTTTCCCGGCCTTTTTTGCGATTTCCAGCGCCTTATCCCTCTGGCTTTTCCTGGAGAATGTGGCATCGAGAATGACATCCCTGCCTGAACTTATCATTGATTCCGCTTCATTCAGGAAGGTTTCATACACCTTCTGCTTCTCCTCGGGGGTATAGCTTGGACTGGGAAACATCTTCTTCCTTATATCATCCGTCCTAAGAAGCACCCCACCTGTCATCCTGACAAGCTCCCTCGCGACTGTGGTCTTCCCGGTCCCCGGCAGGCCGCATATTATGTAAAGCATAAGAATTACTTGCCACGGATTTATTTTAAACAGCTTCGCAATACACATATCCTAGCGGCGTCTTCCTGACAATGACATCCAGCTCAGCGTAGCCTTCCTTGAGCTCTTTCGCAGATTTCAGGGCAATCGTCGATGACTGGTCGTAGAGGGAATACCAGAACTCGTTATCAGACACTTTGCTTGACAGCCTCACATATCCGGCGATTTTTATCTCCTTGCCGATGAAATCATCAGGAGTGCTCGCAATATCGGAGACTGAGTTCAACTTACCTTTCTTTGCAGGTTTTATCTCAAGCCTGGCTTTCTTCTGCTCTTCAGGCCTTATCTGTCCGTGTATCCTCCCGAAGTGCCTGACCTCCCTGACTACAACGAAAAGCAGGAATGCCGAAAGTATCCCGCCGCCGATGAAGCTCAGGACCTGCCAGGGGAAGTCGGAGATTTGCTGGGTCTCGAAGTGATAGCCGTTGTAGCAGTAGCCTGAAGCGTAGGTGCTTCCCTGGCATATGCAGGGCGTTGTTATCAGGCCGTCGGTGCAGTTGATGCTTGCCGCGATTATGCATTCGGATTCATCTGCTGTTCCGTCGCAGTCGTCGTCAATGCCGTTCCCGCAGACTTCCGCGGTCGGGCCCGTCTCGTCTATGCACTCCGATGCCCACTTCCCCTGCGTGCACATCCTGTAGCCGGGCCTGCATGCCCCGGTCTGGAGACCGCACACCTTGGTCTGGCCTATGATGCAGTCGCAGGCTATGCCGTCATCAATCTTGCCGTTGCAGTCGTCATCTATGCCGTTGCAGGCCTCGGCTGTGGACCCTATGGAGCCTGTGCATTCAGACCACTGACCATTTGTGCAGGTCTGGGTGCCTGCCTTGCACCTGCCGATTGCAATGCCGCATGGCTTGGTCTGACCTGAAGTGCAAGAACCTGATGGTGATGACGGGCCTGTGCTGGGAGTGCCTCCCTTTTTGTCTTCGCTACCTGAAGCACTTAAAGTTATGCTTCTTGTTGCTGAATTGCCTTGATTATTAAATACATCTGTGCAATTAACGCTCCAAGTATAACTGCCCACAGAAAGAGTTTTAGTAAAATTCTGATTTGTGTTTCTTGTTATGCTTGAGTTTGTTGAATCTATTATGCTGTTTATTATGAGAGAGCAGTTTGCAATATTGCTCGAGTCAGTCACATTATATGAGAAAGTTATTAATGTTGAAGTTGTTGAATAAGAATCAGATGGGAATATAAGAGTTATGTTCGGAGCAGTCAAGTCTTGCGGCAAAATCGTAAGATTTGTTGAATTCCCCCAACT
>Ga0315293_10003266_pt1 | contig 15628 bp, 20 predicted proteins | sample YL17G13_20_MG_FD_203071 | JGI IMG/M metagenome (GOLD analysis project Ga0315293, IMG submission 203071) | Sediment microbial communities from Yellowstone Lake, YNP, Wyoming, USA - YL17G13_20 | ecosystem: Environmental > Aquatic > Freshwater > Lake > Sediment | place: USA: Wyoming | collected...
TGAGTTTTTTTTGTTCTCTGATTCGTGCCTTAAGTTTCCGTTCCTCTCCCACTGATTCTCCTAATTCTTCCTCAAGCTCTCTTAAAGCCTTTTTTTCCTTTGCTGTTTTTGTCATTTTCTTTCGCCTCTTGTTTGGAAAGAACAATTTCCTCCGATTTAAAACTACCAATTTTGGAAGTCTTTGTCAAAAAAAAAGAGACAATTGGATTTGCCTCTATTTGGATAATATTTCTTGCGGTTCCTCTGTTATTATCTCTACTTTGGAACTTTTGTGTGGACATTTTGGATTTAGACATTTGAAGCTTTGCTTCAGACTTTTTTCAATTATTGGAGATTTTTTGGAACCTTTAGGTATCACAAAAATTGGTTGCATTATAGTTCCACAATACGGACATTTTTTCATATCGTTTCAATCCCTTTTTTTTGATTAAGTCAATGTTCTAAGATGAATATATCATCTTTTAATAAAAAGGCAAATTAAATGGAATAATCATGCTTACTGAAGATAATAAATAACATCTTTTCTTTCCACAACAACCTTCCAGCCGGCGCGTTTTGCAAAAAGATAGAGGTTTTTGTTGGGATTGAAACAAATCGGTTTTTCAACCATTTTCAAAAATGCGATATCGCTTTCCGTATCCCCTACCCCGATTGATCCTTTTAGTGTTAATTTTTCTTTTTCAACAGCTCGTTTTAAAACCCTGGATTTATCAATGATCAAATCGAGATAAAGCACTTTCCCTGTAAATATTTTTTTCTTGTCAATTTCGTATATTTGGCCGTAAACTTTGTTAAATCCCAGTTTTTTGCAGAATTCTTCAACTATTTTCTTTGGGGAATGAGAAATCGCCAAGAGATAATAATTTCTTTTTTTTAAACTTTTAATAAGATCTCTGGTATATCTATATATCCGGTTTTTGTGGAAAGCCACAACTTTTCTGGCGATTTTTGAAAATTCTTTATAACTGACACCTTTTATGTTTTTTCTGAAAGCCCTGACTACAGCATCAATGTATTCTCCATAGGGACCCTTTCTGTCCAGCCAATTTTTATGCGCTTTACTATAAAATCTTCTCACTTTTGAAGAAAAGATACCTTCTTGGATAAAGGCATCAGTTAATTCCACTATTAAACTGGAACGGAAAATCGTGCCGTCAATATCAAAAATAGCTACTTTTTTCATCTCAGTTATATTCTACCACTTCGATAAACTCAGTGTAAACAAAAAATTACCTAAAATAAAAAGAGCGGTTCAAAAAGAACCGCATGGGAGATTAAATTAGGCACAGTGGCGGAATTATACCTTGAATACGTCACAGTCTATTGGGTTACAGCCTTGTGGTATTTCTTGAGTAATTAGCAGTCCTATCATATCGCCAGGATTAGCTTCTTGTATGGGTTCATTTTCGATTTGTATCGATGTTACTTCTTGGGTAATGTTGATTCTCCCTCCCTTGCCGAAAATTCTGACTTTCTCGCCAACTTTCAGTTTTTCCTTAAGTCGAAATGCTATTACTGATATTTTTTTGAAGAAATACTCAACTTTAGCTATTGGTTCTTGTTTTGTCGTGTATCTCACCTCCCTTAAGAATAATATAGAATGTTAGCAAATTAATTATTATTGTCAACCCCGTTAGAAACTCGTGCAGGGTATGTTTCTAACGGGGTCAATATCTTCCTACATCTTAAAACCGCCGTAGAGGCGGTTTTAGGTATTAGATTTTTCTATTCAAACTTAATGATTTTTTCCTTTATTTCTGGGAAATTCATCAGCCTTTATCTGAGAAATCCTTGAATTAAGTGTTTTTTTAGCTTTATATCCATTGTATTTCTTTCTTTTATTATCCAGCCACTCTTCAAGGTTAATAATATGGGATTTAAAAGCTAAAATCATCAGAATAGACATTGCCAATGGAATAAAAAATGAATCCAAGAAAATATTATTGCTGATTCCGGTAGGAACATTAGTTGGACCGGTTCCCGTACTTTTACTTATCACCACTTTTGCAGTGTCTAAATTCGAAAGAAGAGAATTATATACCAAAACGGAATTGATAAGATTTGTTACTCCGATACTGAACTGGTTTGAATCCGCTACCAAAGCGTCAAAAGTTATGATTTTTGTCTGATTGCCCGAAAAATCTCCTATATCAAATCCTAAAGTTATGTTTCCCGAAGAAGATACATTATCCACTTTTAAATTTCCAAGATAAATAATTTTACTGGGCAAAGCATCTTTTACTATGACATTTTGGAGTCCGGTATTGCCCGCAGTGATACTGATTTGAAAAGATAATCTTTCGCCCGGATCAGCTAAAACTGAATCCTGAAAAGCGCTTCCATCAGAAACATTTCTAACCAATTTATTGACTTGTAAAGAAGTCGGGATATTGGTCAAGGTAACGTCAATTTTGGATGTCGCAGATCCGCCCGCGCCCGAACAAGTAATTGTAAAACTTTTATTGGATATAACGTTATTAATTGTTTCTGATCCTGATATGGCTTTTGTTCCTGACCAATCGCCAGAAGCCTGGCAGGAATCGGCATTACTTGAACTCCAGCTTAAGCTAACAGAGGTATTATAAGAAATGGTAACTGGGCTGACAGATGAATTATTAGCTTTTATTTCTACATTTGGAGAATAAGCGGCGTAGCTCAAAATAGGCGTAAATAGAGCTAACATTAAACTTATAATGATAATTATAATTTTTTTCATTTTATTGATCATAGTTTTGAATAGGTTTGAATTAATTTTGATTTTATCAAAATTCTTTGAATATTTTTACCCGGGGGCCAACAGCTTATTAATAATAAGGTATCGGCCGTATTTTTTAAATCATCCGATAACTCTTCTCCCTTTTCAAGAAAAATTTTTTCATCAACATAATAAACATATTTTTGATTATTAAAATAGATGACAATTTCATCTTTTTCTTGCAATTCATTTATACGACTAAAAACCGTATCATAATTTATTTCAGGCCAATTAGATGGTGCGCTGTGGCCCAAAATAATTGTTTGACCAGTTTCTCCCGGCAGGGCTGAATCTGGAAAAATAACCACTCCCCTATTCAGTCCTTCATTCAAGTCTTTATTTTTATCTTCAGCTATAATTAATGGAGCTTTAATTCCAATCTTGGGAATTTCTAAAGAATTTTCTTTAGCTAAATAATTTTTATTTTTCAATTCTTGAGTAAAATCTCTTTTATTTTCCAGTATTTCAATAAATTTAGCGGCGGTTCCTGAAATCATCCTGTAATTAAATAACCAGGAAACGTCATTCCAGTTGATTATTAAAAAATTAACAAGAAACAATAAAATAAACGGCTTTAAGAGCTTTTTTATCCTTAAATTATTCTTATTTAACCTTACTTCGTATTCCATACAACTAATTCATATATTATCATAAGTTCTGAAAATGTCAATACCTTATATAAACAATAAAAAAGAGACGTTTTTTGTCTCTTTGTTTAATCAACGTATGATTTTTCTGTAAAGAAATTCAATGCCTCCAATGGTTTTTCTCATGACAAATTCTATGCTTCCAATGGTTTTTTCCATTACAAATTTGAGTCCTTCAGCGATTACAACACCACCAAACCAAATGACCGCAATTACTGCAATTCCCGGAAGAAAAAGAAAGACGTTAGGTTCTATATCAGGAAACAATCGGTTTATTACTCTATTTAATTTATCCGTTTTTTCACCTCCTTGTTAACGAACCCCTACTTTTGTATTATATTAGCTCAATAATATTTTTTGTCAACCCTCGTACCATATTTTGCGCTGCAAAATTGGTGCGGGGTCAATCCTTTATTTTATTTCGTAATTCCGGAATGATTTTGTTGAATAAAAATCAGCGACTTTTTTTTCGTATTTTTTTAGTTTTTCTTCCAACGTTTTGCGTGAACGTCTATTCAGTTTCTTTGGCGGTTTGTTGGCGCAAGTTTTTATTCTGTATTGTAAATATTTTTTATAAATAGAAAAGAAAAATCCTTTCTTATTTTTCAGAGAATCAAGCTTTAATTCGTATTTTTCCTTTTCTGAGAGGTGTTCAACATTAAGCTTTAAGGCTTTTTCGATTTCCGCCATTCTGCTTCCATATGCTTTTATTCCCGCATCTAACTCTTCTTCCGTTAATCTTCTTAATTGTTCTTCCATATATTTAATTATAGCAATAAAAATTCCCAGGATAAATACTAAGAATTTTAAAGCTCAGAAATTATCAGATAGATTCTGTTTCTTTTAATTAAATTTTTTTCCAGTTAATTCCTTGATTGCGTCATAAGCTATCCATTTAGCGGTTTTTGAGTTTATTTTCTGGATTTCTTTTGCTGATTTTATTGCTTCTTTATTCAGATTTTTATTTCTTTTTCCAATTTGTCTTAAGGCCCAATTAACCGCTTTTCTTACAAAATTTCTTTCATCAGTGGAATATTTTTTAATAATCGGAAAAAATCTAATAAAATCTTTGTCTTTGGCTTTTTTATCGTGCCAAGCCAGGCAAGCCATCATAGTAAAACCAGCCCTTCTGACAAATTCTTCCTTTCTTTTAGGCCATTCTATTGCTTTTTTCCAGCCCAAAGGTATTTTATCAAAAAGATTCATGCAGCACTGGTCGCATAAATCCCAGGAATTAAATTTTTTTACCCATTGTTCCATTTGTTTTTCCGTTATCATTTTCGGTTCATCAATCATACCAGCTAAAATTCTTGCTTCGTGTATTTTAGTTTTCCAAAGATCTTCAGCTAATTTGTGGTTTTTTCCAATTTTTTTTGCCAGACTCCTTAAAACCGGCACTCTTACTCCCAGAGCGTATTTGGGATTGATTCCAAAACGGGCCATTCCCTCTCTGTCCTTAGGATTTGAGTTCTTTTTTAATTGAGTAATAACTTCTTTCAATGTCATATAATATTCTACCACTTCGACTGGCTGAACGTAAGTCCTGAGCCGGTCGAAGGACTCAGTGTAAACAAAAAACCGCTCGACACGTTAGTGTATAGAACAATTTTTTGTAATTTTTTACTTTATCTTACAATTCCTAAGGCCATATAGTAACCTTGAGCTTTCTTGCATAAGGGGCATTTATCAGGAGCGCTTTTTCCTTTATGGATATAACCGCAGTTCAGGCATTTCCATTCAATTTCTTTATCGTTTTTGAATAAAATGCCTTTTTCCAAACGGTCGGCCAAGATATTGTACCTTTCTTCATGTTTTTCTTCCACTTCGCTGATTTCTTTAAATAGGGTAGCAATTTCTTTTTCTCCTTCTTCTTCAGCCACTTTTTCAAAACCGGGGTACATAATCCCCCATTCATACTTTTCACCGGCTGCAGCGTTTCTTAGATTAGTCAATGTTTTTCCCAAAGGGTGGATATCATAAGTATTTGTCATTTCAATCTTCTCTTTAATTTTTTCCAGTTCTTCTTGGGCATGAGCTCTTTCATTATCCGCAGTTTCTTCGAAAACCTTGGCTATCCAAACTAAACCTTCTTTCATAGCAATTTCAGCAAAAAAAGTATATTTATTCCTCGCCATTGATTCGCCGGCAATAGCTTTTAATAGATTCTCGTATGTTTTTTTCATATATTTATTATTTAAAATTATTTAACAGGGTGAATTTTTATTTAATATACCAATTATTAGACCTTTTAATTATATTATATATTAATCTTTTAATAATAAAATTATTATGAATTATTACATTTAAGACATTCTTTGGATTAAATCCAATTGGAATTTTTTCATTGCTTCATTAAAGCAGTCTTTCAAAACCTTTTCCTGTTCTTCCTTGGGTAGCTCCGGGTTAAGCTTTATTTCCTCAATTTCCATTTTTCCGTTTACAACCAATCTGACTCCTTTTTTCTCAATTTCTATTTTTTGATTTGAGACCAGGTCGCTTAATTCTTTAAGTTCTTTTAGTTTTTTTAATGAATCAAACATAGAATAGAACTCTATTAAAATTTTATGACGCTGCAGTTACGCATTCATTAAACAAATTTATCCCACTGTTGTATTTGTTAATCAGAATCTTTGTTTCATTTACTAAATTATTATATTCAGCTACAAGATTATTATATTCTTCTATTTTTTGAACGTATAATGAGCCTCGTTTGGGTTTCATAGAAATAATTTCATTTTGGAGATCAGTTAATGTTTTTTGAAGATTTTCAATTTTTTCTTGATTAATATCAATCTGCAGCTTCAGTTTTTTATCTGGCGAAGGACAGGCATCTAACGGCAATCCAAAGTGCTGAACTGCCAGCCAAGTGGTCCTTCCTTCCCGCTCCGAAGGAGCGAGGCTCGCCCCTGACAAATCGTCAGTGGCGGCAAAAACCCCTTTTTTAACCGCCACTCCGATTTCCTGATATCTGGTATTTAAAATATTTTCTCGGTGGCCGATACTCGCCATCCAGGCCTGAACCAAATTCTCATCGTTTTTATAATTGCCCAAAGCCAGATTTTCGCCAATAACTATAAATTCGTATTTAAAATCTTCTGCTAAATTTTCCACGCCCTCTCCTTGAGGAGAAACATGGGCGAAGTATTGCTTCAAAAACATATCGTCAACTTTTGCCTGCGCCATTTTATTCAATTCCGGATTCTCAATAAGAGGAGTTAATCCCTGTTCTAGCCTTCGTTCGTTAGTCCATTTTATGACTCCGGCTTGGGTTAAAGACGATTGGGAATTCTCAGAATCAGATCTTATGGGCGGAGGGGTAAAAATTATTTTTTCCGCTTCTTTTGAAATAAACTCTGTGATTTCTTGGGGAAGCTTCAAAGAAAACTGTGAATAAGTATTTTTTAGATCATTAGACAATAAAAAAATAGTCAGAAGAAAGACTATTAAAATTAAAAATAATATACTGGTTTTTTTCATTGTCTTCTTTCAACTACAATGGTGCAATTGCTAATCAAAGCTGCTAAAGCCCCGACTGCTGCTAAAATCGGAGAGATCACAGTACCAACAATTGCAAAAGTCAGAGGAAATTCCACCAGAACATCCCCTTTTTCATTTTTAATAATAATCCTTCTGATATTGCCTTGTTTTATCAATTCTTTCACTTTCTTTAAAACTTCTTCACCGGAAACTTTAAATTCCTCTTTTTTAATATTTTCTTCAGCCATAATTTTTATTGATTAATTTTAACAAATAGGACGGTCTTTACCCTGTTAAATCCTGCAAAGCAGGAACCCGTTAAATTGCCTTCGGCACTATTTAACTGGGTTATTTAACAGGGTAAAGCATTTTTTTAACTTTTTTGACTATATCTTCCAAACTCCATTCGGTTTTTATAAGATAGCTGCAAATTCCGTCTTCCACTGCTTCAGCTATTTTTTCCGCATCACTTAGGTTAGTCAGAATCATCACCGGAACATTTTTTCCCCATTCGTCTTCCCTTATTTTTTTCAGCATTGTCACCCCGTCCATTTTAGGCATTAAAATATCAATTAAAATCACATCGGGATGTTCTTTAAAAGCAATTTCTAATCCTTCTTCACCGTTTTTAACTCCAAAAACATCAAAGTCCGCGCTTTTAAAAGTATCGGTTAGGGCGTGCAGCATTGATTCTTCATCATCTGCTATTAATATTTTTCTATTTTTTGATTTTTGAACCATAAAAATGGATTAATTATTATTTTTTATGTTCTTTTTATAGAGATTTCTAAAGGAATTTTAACATAAAAAGTAGTTCCCTTATCTTCTTCTGACGTAAACGATAATTCTCCTTTAATTTGTTCAATAACTGATTTTGCGATATAGAGTCCCAGTCCTGTTCCGCTGGTATCTTTCTTTTTTATATTTTCGGCCCTAAAAAATCTGCTGAATATCTGTGATTGCTGGCTTTTCGGAATCCCGTATCCTGTATCTGAAATTTCAATTAGGGCAAAGGGTTTTTGTCTTATAATAGAAATTATTATTTTTCCTTTATCGCTCGTATAACGAATGGCATTAGAAAATAAGTTCTGTAAAACAATATTCATAATATTCTGGTCAGTATCTAATAAGAAAGCTTTTTCAGGATATTTTTTTTCTATTTTCAACTTTTTTTCTTTAATATAGGGAGATAAATCTTTGATAATCTTGTTTATAATCTTAATTAAATCTACTTTACTGGGATTAATTACGAAAGTACCAAGATCAATTCTGGAAATATTTAAAAGCATATTTACCAGTTTAATTAAATTATTATTGGCCGCATAAATTTCTTTTATATATTTTTTCTGCTGTTTATTTATCGCGCCAGCCTTTCCTTTCAAAAGCATTTCTGTATACCAGTTCATTATAGAAAGCGGAGTTCTCAATTGATGGGAAGCAAGAGAAGTAAATTCGCTTTTAGCGCGGTCAATTCTTTTCCTTTCTGAAATATCTCTGGTGATATTTATAATAAATTTTGGTTTGCCTTCAGAATTCTTAATAATACTGGCTGAAAGCTCTGCTGGAAATTCTTGCCCATCTTTTTTTAAAAAAGTGTATTCCATATTTTTTAATACGCTTTCTTTCAGCAATTTTTCCATATTTTTTACCATCTTTTTTTTATCTTCCAAAATCATGAAATCTATGCAAGTTTTCCCAATCAGTTCATTCTTATTTTCAAAGCCATGAAGCTCTAACTTGGCTTGGTTGCAGCTGATTATTTTTCCATCCAAATCAGTTAGGGTGATAGCTTCAGGAGATGAGCTAATTATATTCCTGTATCTTTCTTCTGATTCCTTAAGTTTGAGCTCCATCATCTTTCGCTGTGTGATATCCGCCACAACTGCTAAAGCTCCGATATATTTTCCATTTTTATCAGTAATTGGCGAGGTTTCCAATGAAGTGTAAATTGTGGAACCATCCTTTTTTAAAAACTCAAAATCATGCTGTTCTTTAATTCCTTGTTTTCTTCGCTCAATATTTTGCTTGGCAATTTCCACCTTTTTTTCATCCATAAAAGAAAAGAGATGTCTTCCGAGCATCTCTTCTGATTTGAAACCTAAGATTTCAGCCATTTTTGGATTCACAAAAATTGTTATAGCCTTTTCATCAATGAGCCAAATTCCTTCTTGTGCTAAATCTACTAACTGGCGGTATTTTTTCTCGCTTTCTTTTAAAGCTTCTTCTGATTCCTTAAACCTGGTAATATCAGAAATCATCACGATAAGCCCGGTTATTTTTTTCTTCCTGTCGGTTATTTGAGTAGCCATTACCCTGCCAACCAATTTTTCTCCGTTTTTTGTAACAAAGTCCAATTCATAGGAAGGAACATTTTCTCCTGCCACCCTTTTTTTAAAATTTTCCTGAGCTCGAATTAGGCTTTCTTTGTTTAAAAAAGGAATTTGAGCTAAATTTTTTCCTATCATTTCTTCGGGCTTGAAACCCAGCCAGTCAAAAACTCTCCCGTTTATGTCGGTGACGTTCCCTTTTAAATCAAGAGTGACAATAGCTTCTGGAGAAAGATCAAAGACTGACTTATATTTATCTCTTTCTTTATTATAAAATAAACTCATTATTCAAAATTTCTAATTTAATAATATTCTATTATTTTACCATAAAAAATCATTAAGTGGAATTAAAAAAGACCAAAGGGGTCTGATTTTCAAGAAAATATAAGATAGTTCAAAACGTGCCATTGATATATTTAGGAGGGGTCAACCATGACACGTTTTGAACTATCTGCCATTTAGAAATAAATGGCAGATAGGAGGATCACTGAAAAATATGAATATGTACCCTCCCCCAAGTTATATTTTTCAGCGTCTGACTAAAGAACTGATATTATTGTAATATTTTAAAATGAATTTTTTATGAATTGAACCTATATCCAACGCCCCGTACCGTTTCCAATATCTTTTCTTTCCTGCTCCCGTCTATTTTTTTCCTTAGATTCTTGATATGGGCATCAACTATATTGCTGAAAGAATCAAATTCAAACCCCCAGAGGTTAAATAATATCTGCTCTCTGGATATCACCTGGTTCGGATGTTTCATCAAATATTCAAGCAAATTAAACTCTTTTAAGGTTAAAAGGATTTCTTTATCTTTACGAAAAACTTTTTTAGTATTAGGATTTAAGCTTAAATCCTTTATTTTTAATTCAGGCAAGAAGGATTGTTTTGGCCTTCTTGATAACGCTTTTACCCTGGCAAAAAACTCTTTTACTGAAAAGGGTTTTGAAAGATAGTCGTCAGCTCCGCTTTCAAGGCCTAGGACTATATCTTCAGTTGTGTCTTTTGCTGTCAGTATCAAAACCGGAATAGTTATTTTTTCTTTTCTGATATTTTTTAAAACAGTTATTCCGTCTTTTAAAGGCAGCATCAAATCTAAAATCACCAAATCATAATTATTATGGTACATTTCAATTCTCCTTTGGCCTTTTTCTCCGTCCAAAACATAATCAGCAGAAAAACCCTCCTGCTCCAGGCCTTCTTTCAAAGCCTTAGCTAATTTTTCTTCATCTTCAATGATTAAAATCTTCATTTTATTGATTCTAATAAATTATAGCAATTATCAAAACAATATCAAAAAAAGAGCCCTTTCGGGCTTTGATTCTATCTCTTTTTAGGAAAAAAAACGAGATTATTTTTTAAAAACTATGTTTTCGTTTTTAATATGGTGTTTTTCGCGATAATATTTCCATAAGTCCCAATAAGTGTCGGCTATACTTTCTTTAAAATTTAAATTTAAAATTCTTGCTGTTTTTAGGATTTCATTTTTAGTCCCCTCGATTTCTATATAGTTTCCCATCGGAAGCTTATCTATCACGATTTCAGCATTTTTAAATAGCCATTTTTCACGATATTTTTCCATTACTCTCTTTCTTAAAAATCCTAATGATTCTAAAATTATTTCCATTTCTTTTGGATTGGAGATCTCAAACTCAATTTCTTCCCTTTCCCGGAATTTTTTAGACCTAATTTTTCTTTTAAAAGTTATCACATTCTTAAATCCGGTCCTGACCCTTAAAAATTTTCCTTCTTTTTCCAGTTTTTTATCTTTAGTATCAAAACGGATCGTTCTTTCGAAAGCTTTCCCTAAGAATTTTGTCCCGGCTTTTTTGAGCTTTTTCCGAATAAAATCGGGGTTTTTAACCTCAAATTTTACTTCAATTTCAGTTTTCATCTTACAAAAACTTTGTTTTCAAGAGATATTTTTTAACTAAATCCACCCACCATTCATCACAGTCCAAATCTTTTATTCTTTTGCCAAGCGCTTTTCCGTTTCTTGTTTTCAGCCTTGATAGGGAAAAATCAACCCACTTTTCCGCTTTTTTGTTTCCTAAATCCAGGCATTCTTTCTCCCATATCATCTGGGACAAAATATCGGCATCTTTGGCAATTTTGGCATCATTTGTTTTTCCTTCAAAAAATTCTTCAAAAAGATTTTCAATATCAGAATGGTTAAAACCGCTATCAGTAAGAATTTCTCTCAAGACCCTGGGTTCATTCACCGGATAGCTGTAAAATTTATTTATTAAGTTCTCATCCCCTATTCTGACTTCAACTATATCATGGGATAGGCACATTTTTATTATTTTATTTTCATTTGCCTTTTCCAGTTTTGCCAGAATCCAGCCTATTATTGTGGTATAAAAACAATGTTCGGCAACGTTTTCTTTTGTCGGTCCCTTCAAAAAAACAATGCCTGCTCTTGGAATATGTTTTAAATTTCTTAATTCCATCATAAAACAGGCTAATGTTTCCAAGTTTGATTTTTTGTTTTCTTTTTTCATGGTTTTTTACACAAAAATTCCGCCAAAGGCGGAATTTTTGATAGTTTAAATATATTTAACTTATTTAAGTTTTTTATGATAAAGGTTATAGTAAACATTGTCTACTTCATAATACAAAGGGCATAAAAATCCGTCAACCCCGTTAGAAACTCGTGCCCCGTTAGAAATTTCAAAGAAATATAGTTCCTTTCAAAAATCTTTTTTTTAATTCAAGATATAGGGGGCTTCTAACGGGGCGGGGCATGTTTCTAACGGGGTCAAGTGGAAAGAAAAATTACTCTTATTTTTATTTGGTTCTACTTATTTAAACAAATAAAAATGACAGTGCAATAGATATTGCGCTGTCATTCCTTTAAAGGGCGATAGAATGATTTATCTTATAGAAAAGAGCTTTTTTCTCCTGCGGAATGCAACTGTGCACAAGGTTGTTGCAATAGACATCGATAAGACGAGCAATGGCAGAAATTCCGGAATTACGTCATAAATGTAACAATATCCGTGGTTGTCATTCATCGCTTGGTTTGCGTTATTGTCAAAAGCGATTATTTTGTATTGTATCCATTGGTCTTTTTCATATCCCGGAATTGTTGCTTGGTATGTGCCAGTGGAAATTTCAGTCATATTCAAAGGTATCCATGTCGTATCGTTGTTGATAGCATACCATAGGGTTACGTTTTGTACTCCGGTGCCATAATCGATGACAATAACCGTGACTGTTACGTTCTGATAAGCTTCAATGTTTTCAGACGGCTCCTGTATCGGAACGCTTATTTCGGGAGGAATATTGTCGACAATAACTACTTCCAGAGCATAAGGATTCATTAACGGATAATTGTCTTGGTTGTTTTCATCGATGACATATGGTGTGTTCCATATTCCTGAATCGTCTATCTCCGTAGCATTCGGGTATTTATCTCTGTAGTTACTCCAGTAGTTTCCGCCAGAAGGATAGCCGTTATCCCAAACGTTTACTGTTCTATCTTCCAAACGGTTATCTATTTGATTCGTGTTGTTGATGAAGTTGTTATGGTAAAACTTATTATTATCGTTAGAAAACCGCCAGTACCAATAAATACCATCGCCGTTATTTGTTATGTTATTCCCAATGATCCAGTTATAGTCTGAATTAGAATCAAAGAAAATGCCTCTCGAGTTCTTTGTTATGTTGTTTCCGGTTACGATGTTATAGTCTGCATCATGCACAAAATAGATACCATAATAACTGCTTTCTGTTATATTGTTTCCGACTATGACGTTATTAGAAGAATAATCGAGCAAGATGCCGTTGCCGTTGCTTATTATATTGTTCCCAGTTATGCTGTTGTATTTTGATTGCCACTCAGACAGCATAATACCATTGCGATTATCTGTTATGTTGTTTCCAGTTACACTATTATACTCTGAATAATAATAGAGCAAGATGCCACACCAGTTGCCTGTTATGTTGTTTCCAGCTATTTTTGTGTTTGTTGTATTCCACAGCTCTATGCCAACACTTGCGTGGGAAAGGTTAAGGTTTTCTACGTGTATGCTGTCGCAGTTTATCAGTATTACCTGCCCTGCGTTTTCAATCTTAAGGCTTGACACACTCTCAAGATAGACGAGAGGTTTACCATTCACCAAATTGTTCTCAACAACATTCCCATACAACCCATGAGAACCCCCTATCCCTAAACCGTCATTGGTAAACATGTTTCCAGTTATGCTGTTATCAGAAGAAGAACTAAGCAAGATGCCATACCAATCGTTGTTTTTTATGCTGTTTTCAGCTATGCTGTTGTTTGAAGAATAATGGAGTTCGATGCCACAGTAGTTATTTTTTATGCTGTTTCCAGCTATGTTGTTGTTTGAAGAAGAACTGAGCAAAATGCCACGCCAGCTGTTTGCTGTTATGTTGTTTCCAGTTATGCTGTTATACTCTGAAGAATAATAAAGATAGACGCCACACTCGTTGTTTGCTGTTATATTGTTTCCAGCTATGTTGTTGTTTGAAGAAGAATTCAGTAAGATGCCATTCCAGAATGTTTTGATTGTCACATTTTTGATTGTTATGTTGCTTCGTCCAGTCAGGTCTATCCCCTTTGAATCCCAATGAAGCCCTGTGCCTAGAACCGTGTAGCCTGCTCCATCTAAAACCACATTGTTTCTCTCAATCACGATTCCGTCAGTATCACTTATAATGTTGTCAGTTAGGGTATAGATGTTTCCGTTTCGTTGTATTGGTGCATTTAAAGGATCTATTGAGCCATCGGCCCGAATGTAAATGGTTCCACTCGCTTTGACTTGCTGAATATTAAAAGCAAGCGTTAACATACCAACTAACAGCAGTGTTAGCATTATTCCTATTTTTCCTTCTTTTTCCTTCATTCAAATCACCTCTTTTTTGTTCATTAGCTTCACAACCGGATATTAAGTTGTTAAGCTGCTCTATTAAATATACATAAAAGGAATGCCTGGTCAAGCTAAGTTGGTAATGTATACATTTATTTTACAACGTAAAATATGGTGCTGGGATTGACAAATTGATAGCAATTTGCTATACTATAGGTATAAAATAACAGTTCTTTTCGATATGATATAGAAAAAAAGGGTTCTATTCCACCTGAATTATTTGTCAAAAGTTGGCGAATAGCTCAGGTGGAATAAGAAATGCCACTGGTAATTGTAAAAAGAGACCCCGAAAAAGTATCGGACAAAAAAATAGCGATTCTTTCCCGAGCACTGCCAGCAATAGTAGCAAAAGCTCTGTCAACAGGAAAAGGTACAAAAGGAGAACTGGCATCAGGAAAGATCCAGGTATGGGTTCAAGACGTTGGCCAATTTGACCGGAACGTCCCAGAAATAGGGATTATCATTCTGGCTCAATTATATCCCGCAATAGAAAAAAATCTCGACCACAGAAGAAAAGAAATCGAAAACTCAGTCGCTGCAATACTGTTTCGGAGTAACGACGGTTTCGTCTTGGTACTTCTGGTAAAAAAAGGTTCATTCGGCGAATTCAAAAAAATCTAAAAATAACCCTTTTTTCTTTTTTCGAGATCATGCTTGCTCTTAGTTTTTCGAAGCAGTTTACCCAGTAGTGAAAGTTCGACTCGCTTTGCGATATGAGGTTTTCTTACAGAAAACCTTTGTCGAACTTCTACTACTGGGTTTATACTGATTTTATTGATTGAATTTATAAAAAGTTTAACGAAGTGTGGTCTGGAAAAAGGAATCCCCAAAATAATTTTACAACATAACGCTTACACAGTCCGCTTCGCCCCAAAGAAGGTTGGAGCTATTCGCTCCACGCAGACTGTAAAGAAATAATAAAGTTTCAATAATGATAAAATAATTTAAAAGTGGGAATGGTAAAATTAATACGGGGCAAGAGTTCTTTTCAATATAAAAGGGCGTCCAAATCACCGAAATAGCCATTTAAGTAGGTGGCTAATTCAGTGATTTGGATGACAAAAGTGGAAAGAAAAGGTACAGAAATATTCTTTTTAGATGACAACAATTGCTTACAGCTAGGAATCTTTATTTCCTACACCAATATCTCGCATAGAAAAGCAACAATTCTCCCTGAGGACGACCGTGAAATAACCATCGCAAGCGAAAAAATAATTTGGGAAACCGCAATAAGTGCAAAAACAAAAGCTGATCGATTGGATAGCATGAAAAAGCGCTACGATAAACGAAAGCGAGAAAAACAAGAAATGATGCAGTGAATTCCTAGTCTCTAAAAAGAATAACTTCCACCTCCCTTTTTCTCTTTTTCGAGATCATACTTGCGTTTAGTTTATCAAAAGCAGTTTACCCAGTAGTGAAAGTTCGACTCGCTTTGCGATATGAGGTTTTCTTACAGAAAACCTTTGTCGAACTTCTACTACTGGGTTTATACTGATTTTATTGATTGAATTTATAAAAAGTTTA
>Ga0315293_10003268_pt1 | contig 15623 bp, 15 predicted proteins | sample YL17G13_20_MG_FD_203071 | JGI IMG/M metagenome (GOLD analysis project Ga0315293, IMG submission 203071) | Sediment microbial communities from Yellowstone Lake, YNP, Wyoming, USA - YL17G13_20 | ecosystem: Environmental > Aquatic > Freshwater > Lake > Sediment | place: USA: Wyoming | collected...
CGCCGTACCAGGGGCGGACCTTCCCGATCGATTCCGGCCGGTCGTCGTCCAGGCGGTAGGCGCTCCCATCGAACTCGACGGTCGGCCGCGGCAGGAAGCGCGCGAGCTCGCTGGTCACGCCGCAGGCCCCGGCGCCGGGACCACCGCACGCGTGCGGCGTCGAGAACGTCTTGTGCAGGTTGAAGTGGCAGAGGTCAAACCCGGCGTCGCGGGCGCGCGTCACGCCGAGCAGGCCGTTGGCGTTCGCCTGGTCATAGCAGGCGAGCCCGCCGGCCTCGTGGACGACCCGGACGAACTCCTCGATCCGCGGGTTGAAGATCCCCGTGTCCTCGGGGTTCGTGATCAGGAGTGCAGCCGTCCGCTCCGAGACGGCGGCGCTCAGCGCGTCGACGTCGGGGTAGCCATCGGCGTCCGGGTAGAGCGTGACGACCTTGTAGCCGGCCACCTTCGCGCAGGCGGCGTTCGAGGGGTGGCTGAAGATCGTGGTGATGACCTCGTCACGCGCTGTGTCGCCACGGGATGCGTGGCAGGCACGAATCATGGAGACGTTGGTCCAGATGGCCGCCGAGCCGGCGCCGGGCTGGAGCGTCACGTGGTCCATCCCCGAGATCTCGGCGAGGAAGCCCTGCAGGCGCCAGATGATCTCGAGGACGCCCTGGACCGTCGACGGGTCCTGGAGCGGATGGAGGTCGGCGACGCGCGGGTCACGGGCGAAGCGGTCGTTGACCTTGGGGGAGTACTTCATCGTGCAGGTGCCCTGGCCGACGTCGATGTTGAGGTCGACGCCGAGGGTCTCCTGCGACAGCCGCGTGTAGTGGCGGACGACGTGGAGCTGGCTGAGCTCGGGAATGGCCGGCGGTGCGGCCCGGCCGACGCCGGCCGGCAGCGCCGACGCGGGGTTGCCGACGAGATCGGTGATCCCGGGCTCCGTCGCGGGCGGCAGGACCCCGCGGGCCCCCGGCGTGCTCAGCTCGAAGATGATCGGCTCGTCCCAGCGAGCCTGGTGGAAGCGCCGGGGCACGGGCTTGGGCCCGATGGGCATGGCCGGGGCTCCCGGGGCCCGGGCGTCGCGATCCGGCGTCGTCGACGTGGTCATCGGAGAACCTCCGCCAGCTCCTCGGCGAGCCGATCGATGTCGGCCTGCGCGTGGACCTCGGTCACGCAGACCAGCGCCGCCTGGCCCAGCGCGGGGTACTCGGCCGAGAGGTCCTTCCCGAAGAAGATGCCGCGCTCCAGGAGGGCCCGTGCGACGTCGGCCACCGTCCGTCCGCTGGCGCCGAGACCGACGACGAACTCCTTCACGTGGTGCTGCCCGGCGAAGGGGACCGTGACCCCGGGGATCGCCTCCAGGCGCTGGATCGCATACCGCGTCCGCGCCATCATCGTCTCGCCCAGCTCACGCATCCCGTGCGGACCCATGAGGGCCAGGTAGACGCCGGCGGTGATGCCCCACAGCGCCGCAGCGGTCCCGACCCACTCCTTGCCCTCCTCGCGGACGGCGAAGGAGGTCCGTTCGTAGGCCACGTCCCCGAAGCCGTACTCGCCGGCCACCGAAGTGGGAGCGATCCCGAAGAGGCGTGAGGGGAACTCCATGACGAAGAGCGGGTCGTCATGGCTGGCGATGAACCCCCCGTTGCCGCCGCCGTACTGCTGGTGGATCCCGAGCGGCTGGATGTCGCCGCAGGCCAGGTCGGCGCCCCAGGCCGCGGGGGGAGCGAGGACGCCTAGCGTCGAGGGATCGACGTCGCCGATCGCCAGGGCGCCGGCGGCGTGGGCCATGGTCGCGATCTCCGCAGCCCGTGCCTCCACGACCCCGAGGTAGCCGGGGTTCTCGATCAGCACCGCCGCGACGTCGTCGCCCAGGGTCCGGCGCAGTGCGCCGAGACTGAGCAGGCCACTCGCCGGCTCGTGGGCGACCACCTCGACGTCCAGGTCAGGTTGCACGTAGTCCACGATCCGCGAACGCTTGTCGCGACTCATCGAAGCGGGGACGAGGACTCGCCGCCGCCCCGTGATCCGGCCCGCCATCCGGAGCGCTGTCGACGTCGCCTGGAACCCGTCGTACACGGGGACGTTGACGACGTCCATCTCGAGCAGCTCGCCCATCATCGACTCGTACTCGAAGAGGGCCTGGAAACGTCCGTGGTCCTCGTACGGCTCGCCCGCGTACGCGGTGAGGAACTCGCTGCGGCCGTTGATCTCGTCGCAGACGGCCGGCACGTGGTGCGGGTAGCAGCCGGCGCCGAGGAAGCTCAGGACGTCGCGCGTCGAGGTGTTGCGGCGCAGGAGCCCCTCGACGTGGCGGACGAGGTCCGCCTCCGACGGGAACGGCTGCGGCAGGTCGAGGGGCTCGGCCAGGCGGAGCGACGGCGGGATGTCGGCGTAGAACTCGTCGATCGTCGCGGCGTCGACCGCGGCGAGCATCGCCGCCTTCACCTCGGGGATCGTGTTCGGGATGTAGGGGTGGGGCACGCTCTGCCGGGTGCTCACGTGGCGGACTCCTCGGGACTGCGACGGGGATGCACGGCTACCTCGCCTGGGGGACCTGGGGTTCGACGCGGATCCAGTCGCGGCTGGCCAGCCCGCCGGCGAGCTCGCCGCCGTCGATCGGGAGAGCCGCGCCGGTGATGTACGCCCCCTCGTCCGAGGCGAGGAACGCGAACAGCGCGGCGATCTCCTCGGGCCGGGCGTGGCGACCGATGGGGATCCTGGCGTCGGCGGCCGCCAGCATCTCCGGTGTGTACTCCGCCTGCTGCATGGGCGTCATCACGTACCCCGGGCAGATCGCGTTGACCCGGATCGCGGGCGCCAGCTCCAGGGCCATCGAACGCGCAAGCAGGATCACCCCGGCCTTCGACGCGTTGTAGTCGGCGTAGAAGGGGTGGCCGACGATGCCGTTCGTCGACGCGGTCATCAGGATCGCCCCACCCCGGTCGGCGACCATCCGTCGCGCGCCGGCCTGGGCGGTGTTGAAGGCCCCGTCCAGGTTGACCGCCATCACCTGTCGCCACTCCTCGGGAGTGATGTCCAGGAAGCGGTGGCGGATGCAGATGCCGGCGTTGGCGATCACGACATCGACGCCGCCCAGGAGCCGGTCGACCTCGGAGAAGGCCGCATCGACCGACGGCCGGTCGGCAACGTCCGCGGCGACGATCCCGGCCAAGCCGGGCAACTCCGCACGCACGTCGGGGAAGCGGTCCTCGTCGCGATCGAGGATCACGACGCGACTTCCCTCGGCGACGAACCGCGCCGCCGTGGCCAGGCCGATACCGCTCGCTCCCCCGGTGACTACGACCCGGCGCCCGGCGAGATCAGGGTGGCGCGCCCCGCCGGCGGACGGAGTGGTCATCGGGCGTTGCCTGCGGTCTGCCGGGCAGTAGCCGGAGCGCCGGCCTCGATCGTGCTCATGTCGCTTCTCCTGCTGCAATTCCCGGGTCGTCCGGCGGGGCCGTGCCGCCAATGCCGCCAGCCACGCGCCGACGCCGCCAGCGGAGGACGACTTCGTCCAGCTCGGCGCGGCCGAACAGGCCGTCGCGCCGTCGATACATGACCAGCAGGATCAGGACGCCGAGGGTGACCTCCTGGAGCCCGAAGATCCCCGCGATCTCCAGGCCGCCGAGCGACGCCCCGTGGAGCGCGCCCTCGACACGGCGCGCGACCTCCATCAGGAGGGAGACTGCGAACGACCCGCCGACCGCACCGGTGACCGTCGTCGGGCCGCCGACCACGAGCATCGCGACGAGGGCGAACTGGAGGGTGAAGTAGAACTGCTTCGGGGAGAACGCCGTGAGCGTGTGCCCCAGGAGGATCCCCGCGACGCCGACGATCACCGCGCTGAGCAGCCAGGCGCCAAGCCGGAGATTGGCCACGTCGACCCCCGTGGACCGCGCGGCGAGCTCGTCCTCGCGGCTCGCCCGGACGCGGAGGCCGGGGACGGACTCGCGGAAGAGCCTGGCGACGAGAATCGCGCCGATCGCCACCACGAGGACGGCGAGGAGGTCGACGTCCGCGGGCAGGCCGTAGAACGTCTGGCTCCCCCGGGTGATGTCGGCGGCTCCCACGAGCACGCCGTATGTGATGATCATCATTGCCAGCGTGGCGATCGGCGTGGCGGCCGCCGACAGGCGCGACAGCGGCACCCCGAAGAGGAGCGCGGCCGCCGTGACGACGACGAGGGCGACCAGGCTGGCGGGCAGGAGCGGCAGCTCGATCGCCTGGAGGAAAGGGGCCAGGTTGGGGAGGGCCTGGGCCTTGATGACCGAGGGCACCGTCAACAGCCCCGCGGCGTAGGCCGCGATCCCCATGAACCCGACGTGACCGAACGTGATGATCCCGCTGTTCCCGCTGTAGACCTGGAACCCGACCACCGCGATCAGCGAGATCAGGAAGGTCTGCGTCACTTGCTGCTCGGCGGGGCCGAGGAGCAACGCGACCACGGCGCTGAGCGCCACGAGCGGCACTCCGAGGGCGGTCGTGCCGGCCAGGGCCCGCACGACGGGCCGGTCCAGCGAGAATGAGCGCCCGAGCAGGATGAGCCGGGGCTCGGCGGCGGGATCCCGGAGCTGGCCGTCCATCACACGCGGTCCGTGGCGCGGCCGAGGAGCCCTTGCGGCCGCCACAGCAGGATCAGGATCACGATTGTCAGCGAGACGGCGTCCTTGAACGGCAGCGCCTCCTGGGGCAGCCAGGCCTGGAGCGTGACCTCGATGAAGCCGAGGACGAAGCCGCCGACGACCGCTCCCGGCAGGCTTCCCAGCCCACCCATCACCGAGGCGATGAAGGCCTTGATCACGGGTGTCAGGCCCATTGCAGGGTCGACGGAGCCGCGCTGCGCGACCCACAGGAAGGCGGCGACGCCGGCGAGGAGGCCCGAGATGGCGAAGGCGGTGGCGATCACGGCGTCGGCCCGGATGCCCATGAGGCGAGCCACGGCGAAGTCCTGGGCGGCCGCGCGCATGCTGATGCCCAGCGTGGTCCGGCGCAGGAAGATGGTCAGGAGGCCGAGCGAGACGAGGACCATCAGGATCGCGAGGAGCTGGATCAGCCCGACCCCGACGCCGAGGACCTGGATCACCTGGCTCATCTCGGGCGGCAGCTGGATGCCCCGCGGGCGGGGCGAGATGACGTTCTGGAAGGTGACCTGCAGGATCACCGAGACCGCGAAGCTGGTCAGGAGCATCGTCGCCACGCTGGCGCCACGCACCGGTCGGAAGGCGATCCGCTCCATCAGGAGAGCGGCCGCCATGGCCGTGGCGATCGCCGCCAGGAAGACCAGCGGGAGGGGCGCCCCGAACTGGATCGTCACGAACCACATGGCGTACCCGCCCAGGGTCATGATCTCGCCGTGGGCGAAGTTCACGAGGCCCATGATGCTGAAGACGATGGCCAGCCCGAGCGCGAGGAGCGCATAGACGCCCCCCAGGCTGATGGCGTTGACGAGCTGCTGGACGACGAGGTCCATCAGTCGGCCCCGATCCCGAGGTACTCGCGTTCGATCCCGCTCGAGGCGCGCAGGTCGGCGGCCGAACCGGTCATCCGGAGCTCGCCGGAGCCCAGGACGTAGCCGCGATCGGCGATCGACAGCGTCTGGTCGACGTTCTGCTCGACGAGCAGGATCGTCACCCCCTCCCGGCGCAGGTCGAGGATGAGGTCGAAGATGAGGTCGACGAATCGCGGGGCGAGGCCAAGGGACGGCTCGTCGAGCAGGAGCAGCCGCGGCCCGGACATCAGCGACCGGGCGATCGCGAGCTGCTGCTGCTCGCCCCCGGAGAGCGTCCCGGCCGCCTGGCGGCGGCGTGTCGAGAGGACCGGGAAGCGATCGTAGACCTGTCCGCGGATCTCGCCCGCCCGCCCCCGGTCAGCGAGGGGGATCGACCCCAGGAGCAGGTTCTCCTCGACCGTGAGCCTCGGGAAGACACGCCGCCCCTCGGGCGTGAGGGTCATCCCGAGGCGCACGATCCGCTCCGGACGCATCCCCCGGATCTCCTGTCCGTCGAAGCGGACGCTGCCATCCACCCGCGGCAGGAGCCCCATCAGGGCGGCAAGCGTGCTCGACTTGCCCGCCCCGTTGGCGCCGAGGATCGCGACGATCTCGCCGGTGCCCACGTGGAAGCTCAGGTCTCGGACGGCCCGGATGGCGTCGTAGCTGACCGTCAGGCCCTCTACGGACAGGAGATCCAAGGATCGAGGGTGGATGCTTACGGGGCGGGGATGTCGGCCGAGTCCGGCTGCACCGTCTTGAGCAGCTGGAACGCGCCGTCCTTCACCCGGATCAGGTAGACGGTCTTGAGCGGGATCCGGTTCTGGCCCTTGAAGGTGATGGTCCCGGTCGCACCCTGGACGTTCTCGAGGTTGTCGATCGCGTCCCGGACCTTCTGCGGATCGGTCGAGTCCGCCGCAATCACGCCTGCCTCGATGATCTTGACCAGGTCGTACCCGGTGGCCGCGAAGACGCTGTCGGGCGGCGCGCCGTACTTCGTCTCGTACGCCTTCCAGAAGTCCGCCGTCGACGTCCCCTCGGCCGGGAAGCCGTGCGACGTGAAGACGAGGCCCTCGACCGCCGGTCCGCCGGCGCTGATCGTGTCCAGCGAGTCGACGCCGTCGATCGAGATCACGGGGATCTCCACCCCGGCGGCCCGCAGCTGCTTGATGAACGTGGGCGCGTCGGGCGGGTACGCCGGCGTCATGATCACGTCGGGCTGCGGCGAGAGATTCTGGATCTTGGTGACCTCGGCACTGAAGTCGGCCGCGCCCAGCGTGAAGGAGCCGTTGCCGGCGATGGCGCCGCCCTTCTTCTCGAAGACCTGTGCGAAGTAGTCACACGACTTCGACGTGTAGGACGAGTCGGGCGAGCAGAGCAGGTAGGCGCTCCTGTAGCCCTCGTCGATGGCGTAGCCGGCGAGGGCCGCCGTCTGGACGTTGTCGCCGAAGACGCTCATGAACATGAAGTCACCGACCGAGGCCGGCAGGGTCGGCGACGTCGCCGCCGTCGACATCGTCGGGACGCCGGCCTTCTGGGCGATCTGCCCGGCCGCCGTGCACGGATCCGCATCCGACGTGCAGATCAGGAACTTGACGTCCTTGGAGATGAGATCCTGGGCGACGACGGCGCTCTGCGCCGCCTCGCTGCGGTTGTCCTGGAGCGTCAGCTCGATCTTCCACTTGCCGGCGATCCCGCCCTTGGCATTGATCTCGTCGATCGCCATCTGGACGCCCTTGGAAGCGGGGACGTCCGAGTAGGCGAGCCCGCCCGTCTGGGACGAGTCGTAGCCGATCGCGTACGCTCCGCTGTCGCCGCCACCGCCGCCACACGCGGCGACGACGAGCATCGCCGCGGTGACCGTCGCGAGTACCTTCCGTGCGTTCATCGTTCCTCCTCTGGGTTCGTGACCATTGGCCAGCGCATGTTCGGCGGGGGCGCCCCGTCGGGCGCGGATCGGCACGTCGTTGACGCCTCCTCTCGTCCTGACCGTGGCTTCAGTCGCTCTCCTTGGGCTCCAGTCCCTCGACCGCCCGCCGGCCCAGGTACGCCTTCCGGACCGCGGGATCGGTGCTGACATCCCGGGCGCTGCCCTCCGCGATGCGGGCGCCCTCGTTGAGCACGACGATCCTGTCGGCGAGCCGCATGATCAGGCGCAGGTCGTGCTCGACGACCAGGATCCCCAGCCCGTGGGCGCGGCGGAGCTCGGCGATCAGCGTGCGGAGCTCATCCGACTCCGCCTCGTTCGCGCCGGCCGCGGGCTCGTCCAGGAGCAGGAACGCGGGGTGGGTCGCGAGGGCGCGGGCGATCTCGAGGCGGCGGCGGATCCCGTAGGGCAGGGTCCGGGCTGGCCGATCGGCGACGCCGAGGAGGCCCGTCTCCGCGAGGACGGCGCGGGCGGCCCGGCGCAGCGCGGCACCTACCGGATGCCCGGGCTGGAGGGCGGCCCCGACCTCCACGTTCTCCAGGACCGACATCTGGCCGAAGAGCCGGATGTTCTGGAACGTGCGAGCGACGCCCAGCGCCGCGATGCGGTGGGCGGGCCAGCGCGTCACGTCCCGACCCTCGAACTCGACACGGCCAGTGGTCGGGACGATCACGCCCGACAGGACGTTGAGGAGCGTCGTCTTGCCGGACCCATTGGGCCCGACCAGGCCGACGATCTCGCCCTGGACCAGCGACAGGTCGATCTCCCGCAGGGCCTCCAGGCCCGAGAACGTGACGCCGACTCCGACGCACCGGAGGACCTTCCGCCCGGTGACGAGGTTGGCGGCGCCAGCCGTCGCCGGCCCGGCGGGGGCGGCGCCGTCGAAGCTGCGCTGGTCGTGAGCGGAACCCACCGTCATCCGAATCGGGGAACCTCACCATCACCTGCGGCCCGGCCTGTCGGCGGCGGGGAGCAAACCCGGCCACCAGCCACGCGACAAGGTTACGAAACCTTGTCAACAGCAGGGACAAGGCGAACAGCGCGACAGGGCGGGAGAGGCGCCCACTGGGGTGGCCGAACAGCCGATCTGCGAGTATTCTGCCCGGCATGGGATCAGAGCAGACTGGCCTGGAACGCAAGGTTCCGCAAGCGGACGACCGGGATGACCGCGATGGCGGCGCCCGACCCGGCCAGCTTCCGACTGGTGTCCGCCGGGCCCGGGTCCTCGACCACGTCCAGCGGCGGCAATTCGCGTCCGTCGCCGGCCTGAGCGCCGACTTCGGTGTGTCGGAGGTCACGATCCGGAACGATCTCGACGTCCTCGCCGAGGAGGGGCATCTCCGGCGAGTCCGCGGCGGGGCGGTCCACGCAGCGATGGGCGGGCGCGAGGCGCCGTTCGAGCAGGTGATCGGGGCGCGCGCCGCCGAGAAGGCGCGGATCGGCGCGGCGGCCGCCCGGCTCGTCGAGAGCGGCCAGACGGTCTTCCTCGACGTGGGCACGACGGCCGCCGCGGTTGCCCGGGCCCTCGTGGCGCGCCCCGACCTCGACGAGGTCACGATCTTCACGAACGGCCTGCGGATCGCGCTGGAGCTCGAGCCCGCGATCCCGCGCTTCTCGGTCATCCTCACGGGCGGGACGCTCCGGAAGCTCCAGCACTCGCTGGTCAACCCGCTCGGGACGGTCATCCTCGAGCAGGTGCACGCCCACCTCGGCATCCTCGAGTGCAACGGGATCGAACCCCAGGCGGGCGTGACGAGCATCAACGTCGCCGAGGCCGAGGTGAAGCGGCTGATGATGCGCGCCGCGCGTCGCCGGGTGCTCGTGGCAGACGGCTCGAAGGTCGGCCAGGTCAGCCTGGTCCACCTCTACAGCGTCGACGAGGTCGACCTCCTCGTCACGGACCCCTCAGCCGACCCGGACGTGCTCGACGCGCTTCGCGATCGGGCCGTCGAGGTCCAGGTGGAGGGCGAGTGAGCACCGCGCGCGGTCACCGGACGACGGCGGCAGGGGGCAGGCCGACGGCGGGGACGCCCAGCCACGAACAGGAGTGACGCATGGCGACGACGTTCCACCTGCCGATGAACGGGGTCTCCTTCGGCTGGAGCCGGGACCACGAGCCCCTCTTGCACGTCCCCTCGGGGGCCGAGATCGTCGTCGACGCGAGCGAGTGCTCGTACGGCCAGGTCGGCCCGGGCTCGACCCATGCGACCATCGGCACGCTCGACATGGAGCGGATCGACCCGATCGGGGGGCCGATTTACGTGGAGGGAGCACGACCAGGCGACGTCCTCCAGGTCGACCTGCTCGACCTGCGCCCGGCGAGCCACGGATGGTCGGCCAACTACCCCGGCAGCGGGCTGCTGCCGGAGGACTTCCCGGATCCCTGGCTCTTCGTCTGGGACCTCACCGGCGAGCGGGCCCCGTACATCGGCGACATCTCCGTGCCGATCGAGCCGATGGTCGGGATCGTCGGCTGCACGCCGGCGGCCCCCGGTGTCCACAGCTCCATCCCGCCTCTCAGGACCGGCGGCAACATGGACGTCAAGCAGATCGGCATCGGGACGACCGTCTACCTCCCCGTCGAGGTCGAGGGCGCCCTCCTCGGGCTCGGTGACCCGCACGCCGCCCAGGGCGACGGCGAGGTCGGCGGCTCGGGGATCGAGACCTCGATGACGATCACGGCCCGCCTGACGGTCCGCCACGACCTCACGATCCCCACCCCCCAGTACGAGGTTCGACGCCCGCTCGAGCGGGCGTCGGCGGCGGTCGCCGGCTACTACGTCACGACCGGGATCGGGCGGGACCTCGTCGAGGCCTCGAAGACAGCCGTCCGGGCGATGATCGACCGGCTGGTCGCGACCCGCGGCCTGGAGCCTGTCGAAGCCTACGAGCTCTGCTCGGTGGCCCTCGATCTCAAGATCAGCGAGATCGTCGACCACCCCAACTACGTGGTGTCGGCCTTCCTCCCGAACGACCTCTTCGGTACCTGGCGCTGACCCGGCCTCGACGCGCCGTACCGGGAACCCGATACTGCACACGCGGCGGCGCGCGGCGGCTCGGGGTCGCGCCGGCGACACAGCAGAGAGCTGCGGGAGGCGCGCACCCATGGACGTGACGGCCGGCGGCGGGGACCTGGTGGAGCGGCTTGCCGAGCTCGGCGCCCGCCACCTGTGGGTCGTCTACCACAACTACTCGGCGCTGGCGCAGGCGAAGTCCGTCCCGCCCGCCAGGTTCCGGGAGACGGCTCGAGAGGGCGTCTCATTCGCCCGGGCCAACTGGGACTTCGCCATCACCGACGAGCAGCTGCCCCATCCCGGGTTCGGGGCCGACAGCGGCGACTTCCGGGTCGTCCCGGACCCGGCGACCCTCGTCGCGCTGCCCCATCGCCCTGGCGTCGCCCAGGCCTACGGCTGGATCGTTGACGACGACGGCCCGTGGGCGGGCGATCCGCGGGCCCGCCTGCGAGACCAGGTCGAGCGGCTGGCCGAGCACGGCTTCTCGGCCCGGATGGCCTACGAGGCCGAGTTCATCCTGCTCGATCGTGTCCCCGGGGGCGACCTGGCCCCGGCGGACCACGGGCGGATGTTCACGATCGACGAGATCGAGGCGCGCTGGGCCTGGAGCGCCGGCATCCTCGACGCGCTGGAGGCGTCCGGCGTCGCGGTCCACCAGCTCGCCCGGGAGTACGGTCCCGGGCAGTACGAGGTGAGCCTGCTCCCCGTGGCACCAGTCCAGGCGACGGACCGGTTCCTGCTGATGCGCCAGGTCATCCGGGCGCTCGCCCGCGACGAGGGCCGTGTCGCGAGCTTCATGCCCAAGCCGCGCACCGAGCTGGCGGGCAACGGCCTCCACGTCCACCTCTCGCTCGTGGGGCCGGGCGGCGCCGAAGCCATCCCAGACCCGGCCTCGGACGGGCTCACGCCCACCGGCCAGCACGCGATCGCGGGCCTGCTGGAGCACGCCGACGGGCTGGCGGCCCTCGCGGCCCCCACGCCCAACTCCTATCGCCGCCTCCAGCCGGGCTCGTGGGCGCCTGCCCACCGCTGCTGGGGCTTCGGCAACCGCGCCGCGCTGGTCCGCGTGCCCGGCCGCGGCCAGGGCCGCCACCTCGAGTTCCGGCTCGCCGATGCGAGCGCGAACCCGTACCTCCTGGCCACGGGACTCCTCGCGGCCATCGTGGACGGGCTGGAGCGCCGGATCCCGGCGCCGGCGCCCGTCGAGGTCGACGTCGGCCACATGTCCGACACCGACGCAGCGGCCCTCGGCGTCGCGCGACTGCCGACGGACCCGGAGCAGGCCGTGGCCGCGCTCACGTCGGACGCGGTCCTCGCGGCCGCGCTCGGGCCCGTGATCGCGGAGCACTACCCAGCGATGAAGCGCTTCGAGGCGGCGCTCTGCCGGGCCGCGACTCCCGCGCCGGGCGATCCGGTCGCGGTGACCGACTGGGAGCGCCACGCTTACCTCGAGCACGTCTGATGGCGGGGAGGCACGGCCCGCGGGCGCCGGGAAGGGCCGGGTCGGCCGCCGTCCAGGAGCGGTTCGCGACGTGGTTCCCGGGTGAGCAGCTGATCACCGTGGACAGGGCGGGGGAGATCGCCGTGCACTTCGACGCGCTCGGCCCCCAGCGCCCGGCGACCTGCGGCGCCTACGCCCTCTCGTACCTCCTGCCCGCCATCGGCTTCACGACGCACGAGGGCAGCGACCTCGCCGCCGAGGATTACCTGGCCCACCTGGCGGCGGTCATCGTCGAGGCCGAGGAGGTCGGCCCGTCCGACGAGATCTCCCGCCGCGTCGCCGCCGGCGAGCTGTCCGAGGACGAGGCGCTGCGACGGTTCGGCCGCACCTGGTACCGGTTCCCCGTCCGGGCATCTGCCGATCCCGTGGAGTCGGGGACGAGCCCCACCGGCGTCGCGCGAGCGATCGCCCTCGGGACGGGGGGTGCGCTGGGCTGCGTCCCCATCGCCTCGCGGGCCGCGGACGGCGCGACGCAGCTGAAGCCCGAGCGCTGGGAGCAGCTCCTGGAGCTCCTGGCCGACCACGTGGCCGACTGGCGCTGGCACGCAATCCTCAACTACGAGGCGAACCAGCTCCTCCGACCTGCCGACACGCGCTACCGGCCAGAGAACCTCCGCGCGATCAACGCGGCGGAGCTCATCCCACGCGACGACTGGGGCGTGGGTCACTTCGCCGGCCTTCTCGGCCTGTGGCAACGACGCGTCGATGGCGCGTGGTGGCTCCTTCTCCTCGATACGTACAAGGAGCGCGGGTTCGAGGGCTACCAGCCCCAGCCGGCGGAGATGGTCCGCCGGGCACTCGTGCGCGAGGATGGGCGGGGCGGCGGCATGCTCCTCGTCCTCCCCCGGGCGGTGCTCGAGCCCGCGACCGAGGCCCTCCGTCGGCTGGGCATCGAGCCGCGGGCCTGGTCCAACGGCTCGCCTGAGCCCGACAACTGGACCTGGCGGCCCGTCGCCTGAGCCGGGTGCCCCCGTCTACGTACTCGGCGGGATCATCTCGCCGCCAAGGCAGACCCGGTTCCGTCCGCCTTCCTTGGCTCGATACAGGGCCGCGTCGGCCGCTGCGAGCAGGTCGTCCTCGCTCTCGCCCACCCTCCAGGTCGCCACCCCGAAGCTGATCGTGATCGATACGTCCCCTGCCCTCGTGGGGATCGGGTTGCCGGCGACAACGGCCCGCGCGCGCTCATACGGGATGACGGCGGCGTCGTCTCCGGTGTGATCCGTGAGAACCACGAACTCGTCCCCGCCATGGCGACCAAGGACGTCGTGCCCGCGCAGGGTGCCCTCGATGAGGCGGACCAGCTCGCAGAGGACCTCGTCTCCGACCTGGTGGCCGAGCGTGTCGTTGATCTTCTTGAACTGATCGACGTCGCAGATCCCCAGGGCCGGGCCGTGGCCGTACCGCCGTTCCGCGGAGAGCTCGCGGGACACCGCGCGTGCTCTTCCGTGAAGAAGTCGAAATCCGTCTTGCCAACCGCTTGCGCTGGATCATCCAGGCCGAAAGACCTGGCCAGGGCCCTGCTGATCTTCGTGAAGCGGCTGTCGGCATCCTTGAAGTAGATGTGGTCCGGGGTGTTGTCCATGAGCGCCTCGAGCAAGGCCTGTGCCCGGATCGACTCCTGTTCCACCCGCTTGCTCTCGCGCAGCGCCTCCTCGGCCCGCCCGGCGTCCTGTGGCTCGCTCACGGCAGCTGTGCCCCGCGGCCCGCCGAGCCGGTGGCAGCCGCGGGTCTCACGCCCGGGGCCTCGCCGATCGCGCCTGAGCCCGTCTCGCCCTCGCGCTGCGTGATCGCCTCGTCGCGCTGGCTCACCTGGCACCTCCAGCCGGCAGATCCGGCAGACACCGCACCATCGCACCAACATGGCCATGCCACGGACGCGGCCCAGACATGCCACGGACGCGGCCCAGACACCAGTTCCACGGCCATCCTCCAGTTGTCGCCGTCCGACACGGACGACCGATCGAGGACCCGGTCGGCTCGCCGAACCGGGATCGAGCCCAACTTGTCGATCGATCGGAGCTACACCTCCCCGTCGCGGTGCGCGAGGCGGCCGTCCGCCACGGTGAACAGCACCCGGCCCGCGAGCTCGCGCCCCAGGAGCGGGCTGTTCTTGCCGCGCGAGGCGAGCGTCGCCGGGCCGACTGTCCAGGCTGCTCCGGCATCGAAGACGACGAGGTCGGCCGGCGCGCCCTCCACGAGCCCGCGCCCGGCGCCCCGGCGTCCGGCCCGGCCACCGAGCACGGACGCCGGGCCGGTGGTCAGCGCCTCGACGGCCCGCCCGAGCGTCAGCCGCCCCGCGCCCACAACGGCGAGCAGCACCCCCAGCGCCGTCTCCACGCCGCTGATCCCGTTCGCGGCCAGCCCGAACTCCGCCTCCTTGTCGACCTGCGTGTGCGGCGCGTGGTCGGTGGCGACCGCGTCGGCCGTCCCGTCGACGAGCGCCGCGAGGACCGCGGAGGCGTCCCCCGCGTCCCGCAGGGGCGGGTTGACCCGGCACGCGGTGGCGTACGGGTGGGCGACGAGCGCCCCGTCCGCCCACGGATCCCGGGCAGCGCCTGCCTCGTCCAGCGCCTCCCATGACCAGCGCCGAGCGCCGGCGACCCACTCGTCGGTCAGGCCGAGGTGGTGCGGGGTCACGTCGCAGGTCACGGGCAGCCCGGCGGCCTTCGCCCGGCGCACCGCGTCGAGCGCGCCCGCCGTGGAGAGGTGGGTCAGGTGGAGCCGGGCTCGGCGGGCGTCGGGCAGGACCGCGGCCAGGACCGCGATCGCCCGCTCGACGGCCGTCACCTCGGCAGCCGCCGGCCAGCCCTTGAGCCCGAGGACGGTGGCGACGTAGCCCTCGTTCGCCTCGGCGCCCGCCGTGAGCGCGGGGTCCTCGGCGTGCTCGAAGAGCGGGATGCCCAGCATCCCGGCGTAGAGCAGCGCGTTGCGCAGGATGACCGGGCTTCGCACGGGCGAGCCATCGTCCGAGAAGCCGACGGCGCCCGCGTCGGCCAGCTCGCCCAGCGCCGCGAGGCGCTCCCCTCCCCGCCCGACCGTGACGGCCCCATGGAGGAGCAGCTCGACCGGCGAGCCGGTGGCGGCCGCGGCGCCGCGAACCCGGGCGAAGACGCCCGGCTCGTCGGCCGCCGGGGTCGTGTTGGGCATCGCGCAGACGCTCGTGAAGCCGCCGTGCGCGGCGGCGGCCAGCCCCGAGGCAATGGTCTCCGCGTCCTCGTTGCCAGGCTCACGGAGGTGGACGTGGAGGTCGATGAAGCCGGGGGCGACGATCACCCCATCGGGCCCGATCCCGTCGCCCTCGCCGCCCTCGAGCCACGTGACGGCCTCCAGGACGCCGTCCCGGACGACGATGTCGCCCGGGCCCTCGCGCCGGCTGACCGGGTCGACCAGCCAGGCCCGGCCTACCTCGAGGAGCTCTACCTTCTCACCGATCCGCATCTCAGCCACCGACGCCGCCCTCCGGGTGCCAGCTGTCTTGGACTCCCGACAGCAGGTAGAGCAGCGCCATGCGCACCGCCACGCCGTTCGTCACCTGCTCCGTGATCACGCTCCGGTCCAGCACCGCCACGTCGGCGGCGATCTCCACGCCCTCGTTCATCGGGCCCGGGTGCATGACGAGCGCGTCCGGCTTCGCCGCCGCCAGCCGCTCGCGGGTCAGGCCGAACCGCGCGGCGTACTCGCGCAGGGACGGCAGGAGCCCGG
>Ga0315293_10003270_pt1 | contig 15622 bp, 20 predicted proteins | sample YL17G13_20_MG_FD_203071 | JGI IMG/M metagenome (GOLD analysis project Ga0315293, IMG submission 203071) | Sediment microbial communities from Yellowstone Lake, YNP, Wyoming, USA - YL17G13_20 | ecosystem: Environmental > Aquatic > Freshwater > Lake > Sediment | place: USA: Wyoming | collected...
AATTAATAGGAGCCTTGACGAGCTTGATTTCTATGTTTATGGTACGAGAGAAGAGCCCATGCAGCTTACTGCCGAATTGGCAAAAAAGGAAATGGATGGCGACCAAGAAGCTGCAACGCGATTGGACCAATTCATTGCATATCATAAAGAACATGGAAATCCTATCCTCGGCCGTATTCATGAGAATTTTCCAAATGGTTTGATCTCCCTTCGCCTTTCTTTGAATGAAGCACTGGGAAAATAAACGATTCTCATTTCACCCTAATCTTCAGTATCACCCTTGTGGGTGGCTCCTTGCTGATTTTTTTCACAAGGTTCCAGGGAATGATGTCCTCGCCGAACTTTATCTTGAAGACGCGGCTCATGTTTTTCACGGATGTCTTCAGGCCGATTCTTGTGAGCATTGCGGACGCGCCGCTGTAGAAGCCGACCACCTCGAGGTTGCGCTCCCCGTAGACGTAAACAAGCTGGACCTCGTCAACACGTCCGATATAGCGATTTGCTTTGTCCGCGACCTGCTCGTCCAGGACACGTTTTATCAGTGAGATTCCTTTCGGTTTTGAATATCGTACTTTCTTTTTGTTGTCTCTCTCCAAAACAAATGTGCAGTTCTTTATTTTTCTGACGTCTTTCCATGAGATGAATTTTTTATGGTCGATTCTTCTCGCTTTTCTTATTATGTGCGGGATTGTTTTGTGCGCTTTCATGACGTTTATGACATCATGGAAGTGGACAGCTTCCGGGCCGACCATGATTCCGATCACTTTGCTGCCCCTTATGTAGACGTCGTACACGCGGCCGACCACCACGCCATTCCTGGTGGTGACAGGCGCTCCCACGACCTCTCTCGTGAGCCGCATGGGCTCGTACATATGAACTGCGATGGGTTTGTTGTCCAGCATAGAAAGAGTATTGTGATGAAGGATATATAAAAAGTTTTATTGTTTGGGATGTGGATAGATGGAGAAAAATCGAGAAAATTACTCAGGCTTCCTGCGAAAACCCATGACCCTATTAAACATCCTACTATTCGCTTCAGTGGCGCGCATTAAATTTTCTATTCTTCCTTGTCTTTTTAAGCAATCGTCGAGTGCTGGAGCAAACACAGCTTCATAAATATCCTTCGCATATGTGGCAAAATCTTCTGGGCAGACTGCGTCAGTTATAACCGGGATGCTAGCGAGAAGTAATTGATATGCAGTACCGGGTAGCCCCACCAACTCATTTCTTATCGGTTGATGGGTGGCTGCGTCCACACCCCTTTCCAGTTCATATAGTGTGAATACTGCTTTGGTAACGAATCCGCGAGGGTCAAGTTCCGGCCCCAGTCTGTCAGCCAGATATGGCTCGAAGTGAAACAACATATTTTCATCCGGGTATGCGCCGAATTGGTATCTACTAAGTTGGTCTCCGGGAAAATACCTGCCAATGTCCCTCAGTTTCTCTCCAACGGGTTCCATTGAAATCGTTTCTGATACCATCATTACTCACCTTATCCAAAAACATATCAACTAATCCTTTTAAAGCTTTCATTTAATTGTTACTACCGAGTAACGTAAAGACGCCAGTGCGATACTTATGATACAATCTTAACCTCAACGCCTGAGAAGTCTTTGAGCATCTCGGCGATACGGAGCTTTGCGTCGGCGATTTTCTGCTCCTTCTCGGTTTTTTCCTTCAGCAGGTTCAGGTGCTCGGCTTCGTTCTTCCCTATCCGGCCGTCCATCTCCCTTATTCTTCTCTCGACCATATCGTTATGATTGACCTTCGGCAGCCACTCCTTTTCTATTACCCTCTGGATAGCCTCCATTTCCTGGGTGATTTCCGCGTCCTCCTCCTTCATCTTTTTCAGGTCGTCGAAATTGTCAAATATCGTCTCGACCCGCTGGATGGTCTTGACGTCAATGTCGATGTCACCGGATGTCGCGAGCAGGACGGCTTCATCAAGGAATTTTTTTATCTTCATGTCGTCATCAGCGAGAAATGCCTCATGCGGCTGCTCGATGTATTCGTCAAGCAGCTTGACATCCCGCTTTGATGAGTACTGCTCGTGGTACCTGTATTTTTTCAGCAGCCTTGCGACGGATGAGAAATCTGTCTCTATCCTGTGCTTGAATTCCCTCCTTTTTTTAATCAAATCTTTGAGCTTTTCCCGCAACGATTCCAGCTCAGAAAGGTCTTCGATGTTCATGCCTTCTTTCCTTTTCTTCAGCTCGATTATGTCGTCCAGCACCTGGTTTATCCTCTCCTGGTCGCTGCGGATTCCGTTCTGCAGGCTGGCGATCTCATAGAAAGCGCTGTCAAGCGCGTCCTCCTTTCTCAGCAGGGGTTCTAATATCTCGTTCACGGACCTAGCATCCTTGCATATATTCTCTGTCTCGGCCGCGATTTTGGACATCTGCTCTCCGAAAAAGAACTGTATATGGATGGCCTGCTTGGGCGTTATGTTGCCGAGCGCGCTGAGTATGTCGGTAACATCATAGTAGAATTTTCTCATATCGGCTATGCTGTTCAGCTCATTGCCTGGTGTCGTGTCAACTATTTCGAGCGCCCGCGCCGCAAACCTGTCCTTCACGACCTTAGAGCTCGCTGCGCGCTCCTCCTGTATGTTCGCTTCTGCAAGCGCTGTGAATAATGATTTGAGCGTGCTGAACCGATTCGTTATTGTCGCCTGCGCGGTGCGGCATTTCTCCAGTGCTTCTTTCTCCATGCCTGCTAGGCGCTCTTTGTAGAATTTTTCAGCCTCTTCAAGCGTCAGCTCTTCCACCCGCTTTTCTTCAGGTTTTTTCCTGAACATCGACTTTATGCGCTCGAACATGCTAATTCTCTAACAAGAAACCTTTTAAGAAAAACATCTCTTTTATTCTTTTTCCCACAGGTATTTCTATGACAGCCAAACAGATAGAGATATTCGAGGCGAAAGGGCTCACAAATACGGATGAGCTGGATCATATAATCATTGGGTTGCACAAAAAATACGGTAGCAAAATCAGCATAAGAAAAATAAACGTTGCAGATACAAAAAATCTTTCCAGGCAGAAGAACGTCGTGAAAATTATAAAAGAAAGGGGCGTCTCTGCGCTGCCTATAATCCTCGTTGATGGAAAATTTTCTTCCGTCGATGGTCTGAGAAAGCTGCTCACCGAAGGCTTTTAATACTAATATGTCACTATTTGGTGATAATAGGTGTGCGTATGAGGAAAAAAGCGGAATCGCAAATCAATCCTATTGCAGCTACACTGGCTGACCGTGCAATTGATAGAGACCTTGGGGTGTACCGTAATCTTCCGGAAGAAGAGCAGGCCAGGGCACTATCCAAGAAGTATGAGATGAGGCCATGCTACACTATAGGGGATCTGAGAGAGCGCTTGGCCAGGAGGTATGAGCGGAAATATAATAAAAATCAACTGGAAGCGATGTTTCAAGCATCGGAGAATGTCAGACTTGGCGTGGGGTCATATTGATGGTGGTATCATGAGAAAAAATAAGCAACCGGCAAGAAGACACCAATATGAAGTAGACTTACCCCCCGATGTCGATTATAGGGGCAGAAACCCAAGGCTTCACCATCGAATGCACGTGTATACGCCGGAGCAAGCACTGGTGGCCTCGCTTGCAAGGGAGGGCTGCGAATTCTTAAAAGATGAATTAGAACCATTTACTGATCAGCTGGTTAGGGAGGTGCCTGGTAAAGGTTATGGGATGTCATACAGGGAGGTGGCGAAAAGGAAAGGCTATGAGGTGATGGACAGAACAAAGACGGCCGAGTGGTTGGCGCGCTATTTCATATTGAGGGACACACAGAAATATCATGACCTCTCAGAGGCAGACCGAATGGAGAGGATAAGAGAGAAGCACAAGATAGGACCCTACGCTGACACGACGGAGGCACAGCGCCTTCTGAAACTAAAACTGCTCAGAGATTATGATATCAACCGGATTAATGCGATGTATCACAGGATAATGGTTAAGCTGGCAGCTACTATTTCTCGTGAAGGCATTGCTCATTACATTGCTTCGGAGATGGCAGACCAAGCATTCGGTTCAGAAGAATTCGATGGGATTCCTCGCATTGACCTGAGAAACAGATTTGAGCGCGAGCTGGAGCTATATACCGACGAAGAACTCGAAACAAGATACCGACATTATAACAAACTAGAACGTGACCGTGGTCGAATCCGCGACCGTGGAAGGGTTCGCGTAAGGGTTCGCAACCGCTGATAGAACAAAATTTACCTTCCTTGATACTTTCTGCCACCAGGCATGTCTGGTAAGGAATAGCCCGGCGTTGTTGTCATTTCGCTTCTTATTGGTGCATTCGCTGACCTTCTGTAATCTCTATTATCATTACTTTGATTTTTTGCATATATAGCAAGCCCACCAGCTGCGGCAGATATAGCAACAATGGCTGCCAATGCCCCAAACGTTCTCCTCATGTTCTTTTTTTGTCTTTGCTGAATTCCCTGAATTTCATACTCCATCATATTTATCACAACACCACATAAGCGGAAATCCTTATAAAGGGTTAGCTAATATCCGACAACTTATGCTGGCTCCGCTTCTCCGTCAACCGGGATATAGACGCCACCCCTTTTTTCATGCCTTCTGCGCAATACGTCCAGATGACCATTGAATTCGCCAAGCTCGGCGTATTCACCGGGGACTTTGCCTACCAAAAATCGCAATCCTCTTTCGGTGCGGCCCTGCAGAAACACCTTCTCTTCTTCTCCAAACTCTCTTGTTTGCACCTCAAACTTTGAAAGTAGGCTAATCAGCGGAACCTTATTTGGCCGGCGCCTGCTGAAGTAATCTGGCTGCATCCTTCTCGTATCAATCGGACTATCAAAATAACCAAGCCTGGATTCCAGAAAAACAAAGTAATCAGGCTTTTCCGGCAATGAGTAGGCAAACTTGAACTGGAGGCCATAAAGATGATGAGCATTGGGCTCTTCGCTTGACGATATCAATACGGTCTGCACATCCGGGTTGGTTTCCTTTATGATGTCAATCGCGCCTTCTGCATATGCATCGCCTGTTGCCAGCACGATTCGGTTTATGTCAGGGCAGCGGGCTGCTATCTGAACCGCCTTGCCTGAGACGTACCCGTCTGCCGAGCGTGTCCCCTGCAGGATTTGCCAGCCTTCGGCTCTATATTCGTCCTTCATGGCATACGGAATGCGCGAGCTGGTGCAGATATATCTATGCGGTGGCTGAACATCACCAAACAGCGCTGCCACATCCAGGATGTCTTCAGGCTCGATAGCGTATCTTGACGGTCCTCCCAGCATGTTCTGGCAGTCCACCAGCACAGCCACCTTCGGTTTTTCATAAGCAGTTAGCATAATCATCCCTTCCATTGAGGCCGGAACCTTTTTAAAGCTCACCATTTTCACTACTTTTTAGTGAGTATGAATAAGAACCCCAAGAGATACCATCGTTTTATAAAATTTTGCGGTAATTTTCTATCATGGCATTCCAATACCACCGTGCGCCGGCTGTTCCCAGAAGGATTTCTGAGATAGAGCCGGAGAAAGACGCGCGCGTCAGAATACTGGGCAGGATTGTGGACAAGACATCCAGCGGATTCATAATCAATGACGGTTCAGCAAAGGAAGTGGTGGTCGAGCAGGATGTCATGGACATGTTTAATGTTGATGATTTGGTGCGGATATTCGCCCGCGTCCTGCCGCTGGAGCACGGCTTTGAGCTGCGCGCGGAAATTATCCAGGAGATGAACAAGCTGAATCTGGCGCTGTACCAGAGGGTTTTGCAAAGATAAAAAGTTTTGCGAGAAATAATGGGCAGCGTGATTTGAGTGGGGGTTTATGTTCAATGCACAATTGGATGACCTATCGCTGCTGAAGGACAGCATGTCTGCTATAGCAGAATTGATAGACGAGACGGACTTGATAATCCGCCGTGACGGAATAAAGATGGTTGCTGCTGACCGCGCGGTCGTCGCGGTCGTGGATTTCTTCCTCTCGAAAAATGCGTTCACTGAGTATAACTACGAGCGCGACCTTCGAATCGGCATAAACTTGACAAACTTTCTAAAAATTCTGCGGCGCGCGATGCCGACTGATGTGATGAAGATAAAGATAACCGAGAACAAGTTTGAGATAAAGCTTGTCGGCGACTCGCAGCGCAGCTTCGTGCTCCCTATCATAGACGTGAGCAAAGAGGAGATTCCGCCAATCGACAAGCTGGAATTCCACAGCTCGTTCGAAATAAACAGCGAGATTCTGAGCAGCGGCATCGAAGACGCAGACCTCATCACGGACTCGATTGTGTTCAATGTCAAGAGTGACGGTGTTTCGATGCGTGCAGAGAGCGACTCGTCTTCTGCTGAACTGGAGCTGGTCCCAGGAAACATACTCAAGAATCTTGTTGCAAATGAGCAGACGCGGGCAAGATACTCACTGGACTACCTGAAAAAAATCATAAAAGCCAAGCGCCTTTCTGAGACAGTGAAACTGAATATTTCCACGGATTACCCTATGAAGATTATATTCGATGTTCCAGAAAGAATGCAGCTGAATTTCATCCTCGCGCCCAGGGTCGAAGAGTGATTAGAATGAAAAACAACTCTGAAATAGCTAAGCATTAAGAGACATCGGTGGAGCTGTTGGCACGGCTTCTATTAAGAATTATTTTGATCTCGCGAATGCTGTCGAGAATCTACCGGCCGATATAGGGACTTATTCGCGCGAGGATTTGCAAGCTGCACTTGGGAGAACGTACAGAGGTCCGCCCCGCACGGTATTGAATCGTTTATTAGGCTGTGAATCCAAGGAAACAATCATCACAGACATCATGTATGGGCGTGGCAAGTATCCTGACCAACACGATTTCGGGGTCGACATCAGATACGAAGATCTTTCTTGGCATGATATCACAAGGGCGTATGACGAATAGGAAGGATGTCAATGGTTTCCAAATTGATAATACCCATACAATTTTGATGAAATAACCCTACCATGGTGGTTCTGATTGTTTATCTACCGGATGGCATTTCTTTTAATCCTATTCACTACATCCCTTCCATATACCTTTGTGCCAAACGCTCTACCTTCTGGTATATCACCAAAAGTAGCTTCATCCGTAGGCAGCAAAGCTACTGCCAAATCAATACACACTGCGGTCGGAGATCTCCATTCTTTTAGTAGATGAGCATCAAAGGGGCACTCATCAAATCTAAACATAGGGTAGACCTGCTGTAATTCGTCTAGTCTGAACACCAAAGCATAGCCTCTATCATAACAAACTCGATTTTCAGAGAAACACGCTCTGCCAATTCCATTACGGCCAAGCCTTCCGGTGGATAATGCGAGAATCAAGGCATTTCTATCTAATACATTCACCAGTAAATCGGTGCCATCTCTTTTTTCTGCAGGTTCAATGAACCCTTTTTCAAAAGACCAACCATATTTTTCAAGATAAGTTCTAAAGTCATAACCAACTCTTTTTTTTAGCGCCTTAGTTTTAATATCATCGCATAGACACCGATTCACCACTTCTGCGCCCACAAAATAATCCGTCATTTTAGATAGATATGCCTGAACAAAAACCTCTGGGGAGACTCCCTTCTCATAATCTCTTTTTTGGGCACATGCTTTCTCATATGCAGAACCAATTATATCATATTTGTTTTTCCAGTAGTGCTGATTTGTCCTGAATCTTCTTCTTTCTCTGGATGGGAGCAGCAAATAATCAACGTCAAAGCAAGCTTTATAAATTTGTTCTCTCTGTCTCCGCGCCCTGTCAACCAAATCACTTCTCGGTTCTCTTCTTGGAAACTGATTCGTCAGGTCAGTGCTCTCGAGTTGATCTAGGTATAAAAAATGATTCCAATCCGTGCCCAGACCTTCTGCTTCTGCAAGCGGAGGTCTCATACCTAACAGCGCGCTGTACACGGATTTCCCCCAATCTCTATGCTGTTCGCCGAATTTGTTTGCTGACCATTGGCCGATATTCATAGATAGAAATAGAGTCGGGAATTATTTAAATCCTTATCTTTTTATTATATAACAGTAGTAGCAATAGGCTGAATTACTTTTGTGATTGAAAGTTGACAATACTCGGATATCATTCACCATCTAGAAAATTCTTCGTGGCCTGACTTCTTTGATATCTCCAGCTTCTTTCTCATGTCCTCGAGCTGCTCCTCGCTCATCTGGAATCTCTGGTGCGTCAGGTGGATGCCATCTCCTTCTTTTCGGGGTATCACGTGGAAATGAATATGCGACACAATCTGGCCTGCGGCGCGGCCGTTGTTCTGCAATATCATGACATCGCAGTCCAATTTCTCGCGCAGGTTTTTGGCAACCTTCTGCGTAGATTCAATGAGCTCGCGCAATGTTGGCTCTTCTACGTCAAATATATTTTCAAAGTGCTTTTTCGGGATGACGAGTATGTGACCTACTGCAGCCGGGTTGATGTCCAATATAGCAAGGGTCGCACTATCTTCGTATATCTTCTTCGACGGAATCTCGCCTGAGGCGATTTTGCAAAACAGGCAATCATGCATAACAGAATCATGAACAGAGAATTTTTAATACCTAATCTGGGCCTTATGGTGTGGCTCATGTAGAATATGTACATTTTTTACTATCAGGACTGGCTCTGCAGAGTTCCCCCGAGTGATAAGGACACCTGATATCAACACGGCCGCTGTCGTATACTTTTAGAAATGCGCCAACAGGGGTATCCAATGGAAATTTTTTTGCATTTTTATCCAATACTCCTCTGCATTCCAATGTACAGGCGCTAACTACCAACATATCATTCACTGGGGCAGTAATTTTTATAAAGCTTATTTCCGTTCTCACATTATCGGTATCAGCAGCAGGAAGGAGAACACGATTGCTATTATTGCGAGTACCATGATTATTATTCTCAGCCATAACTTTGGAAATTTGTAGATGTACACCCCAAAAAGGATGGCCGGCAACAGCAGGAGCAGCAAAAATGGTGCGAATTCCAGCGTTCCCAAAATGGGCGCTGTGTACGACAGAACTGTGATAAAGATGGCGGCATAAATCGCCAAAACTATCACGAAATACGTTGGAAGGGTTTTCGAGCTTATCTCCATTGAAAGCACCTTTTTGTTATTAATTAGACTATTCATGCGACGTATTTTTATAATTTCGGATGTATGGTTATGAAAGGTGTGGCGATGTCAGTTAAGGACAGATACATAAAGGATGTCATTGAACGCGGGGATGAGGGTTCTGCATTTTTAGCTGCCAAATGCGCTCCAACACTAAAAAATTGTGAATATGTCGATGTTCTGCGCGAGGGCATGAATGGGCTTGCTGTTCTGAGAATACCTCAAGAGTACTGCGTTGTTGTCCACTCAGCATGTGGCGATCCAAGCATGAGATTCCCACATGCTTACGCGGCATCGCTTGTTAATGAACTTTATTCTCAGGCCAGAAGGGTTAATGCAACGCCGGTCGGGTTCGCAGATGTCATAGACGCAAGAGTTGGTGATAGAGCACTGATAGAAGAGCTCGCTGACGGCATGATTGAAATTGCAAATTATCACAAACTTGCGATAATGAACGGAGAGCTCGCGATACTTGGCGACAGGCTTAATTGCGACGCCAACATGAACGGGACCATGATAAGCATCTCGCCGAAAGGTTCCCTTCCACATGGGCTATTCGAGAGGGGTGGGTGCAAGTATTGTGTGTTCAATCAAGGTGGTATGGCAGTGTATATGAATTCAGACGGAGTAGGCACCAAGACAGAATTCTACGAGAGAGCCGGACTCTACGGGAAGGCTCTGGATGACTCTGCAGCTATGAAGGCAGATGATGGCGCAAAAAACGGAGCAATAATAAATGTGATGTTTGATACTGTGGAAACCAGTGGGTATATTCCCAGGGTCGGATTGGATGGTAGAGCGGAAGAACTTTCAAGGATATTAGGAGCTGCATATCTGCTCAACTATGAAGATGTCGGCAACAGGCTTCGCGGCTGGCGCGATGGCGAGCCTGCATTCAACGTGAGCGGCTCGGCTGTGAGCGTTATTGACGAAAACAGGCTGAGAAACCCCCCGACGCCGCAGGCTGGCGACCATATCATGGCAATCAAAGGAAAACCCAATCCAAGGTCGAACGGCATCACGGACAAGCGCAGAATCATGGTCAAGATGTTTGGAGAAAACTGGCATGAGACGCGTGAGGGAAAAATATTCATGGAATTTCTTGCCGAACCCTCGGTTGTGTTCTACCCTGTTTTCAACGAGTTAATCGAGAACGGTGCAGCTACCAGCGTCTATCACATGAGCGGCGGTGCTTACAACGGAAAGCTCGCGCGTCCGCTGGCAAAACACGGACTGTACGCGGCACTTGAAAATATATTTCCTGCTGACTGGAGAGAGCTCGCGATAGCAGGATTTTCGCTGACACCGGCAGAGGCTGCTTACGCGAAATGGCCCATGGGGAACGATGGATTCATAACCACACAAAATCCGTATGCTGCACTGGGCATTCTAGGAAGGCACAGACTCTTGGGAAGAATAGTCGGCAAAGTCGAAGATGCCCAAGATGACATGACAGGAGTGACGCTGGTAGGAATCAAGGGCTCGGACGGAAAAGATGTTTATTTCCCAGGAAAATAAGTGATAACATACTTATATTCATTCTCGCCGAATTTATTGCTAGGTGTTTTTCATGCCAAGCATTGAAGTTTCGAACTTGACAAAGAGGTTTGGCAATTTGACAGCTGTTGATAATCTTAGCTTTAAGATAAAGGAAGGCGAGGTGTTTGGTTTTCTGGGGCCAAACGGCGCGGGGAAGACAACCACCATCCGCATCCTGGCAACATTAATGTCTCCAACAGAGGGCAGCGCTGTGGTTGGCGGCTATGACATCCTGAAGGAGCCGCTTAAGGTGCGCGAGACAGTCGGGATACTGACTGAGAATCCAAGTTTATATGAACGGCTGAGCGCTTACGAGAATCTGGATTTTTTTGCTGAAGCGTACGGCATAGAAAGCCGCAAGGAAAGGCAAAAAAAGATACAGGAGCTTCTTGAGTTCTTCGGTTTGTGGGAAAGGCGGAGCGAGAAGGTTGGTAATTTCTCAAAAGGCATGAAGCAGAAGCTTTCCATTGCGCGGGCGCTGGTGCACGAGCCGCCGATAATATTTCTCGACGAGCCGACAGCAGGGCTTGACCCCGCGGCGGCCAAAGAAATTCGCGACCTGATAGAAATGATGAGCCACAAAGAGAAGAGAACCATCCTGCTGTGCACGCACCATCTGGAGGATGCTCAACGATTGGCAGATAGGGTGCTGATAATAAACAAGGGCAGGAATGTCGCTTTGGGAACGCCAGAAGAGCTGGAAGACAGGGTGGGGGGCACCCCTCAAGTAGAAATATCGCTCTCTGCTGCGAACAAGAAAATAGTGGCTGCTGTGAAGTCGGTAAAAAATGTGGTGAAGGTCTCTGCCGCAGCAGGCAGGCTTATTATATCACTGAAGAATCCAAAATCAACAACGCCTGAGGTCGTGAGCGCTGTGGTGAAGGCTGGCGGTAAAATACTTTCAGTAAATCCGTTAAGGCCGTCTTTAGAGGATGCTTACATGAAGCTCATGGGTGAAAAAAATGAGAATTCATAAGGTAATGATTGTATTCAGAAAAGACTGGCGCGAGATTCGCAGGAATTGGCAGGTCATCATGCCTGTGGTAGTGATACCGATAATATTCGCCATCTTTCTGCCAGTTGTGCTTGGCTCCGGTTTCAACACAAGCTCGGCGAGCGGGCAGCATACAAACATGACCGCATTCACGAAAGGTCTTCAGCCTTCTGTAAGCCAGGAGATAGACGGCCTTCCTGATAACCAGGCGGTGTCGTACATCATGCTGCTCTATTTTTTCGCGCCGTTCATTTTGATAATACCGCTCATGGCTTCAAGCGTGATTTCATCAGACAGCTTTGCCGGCGAGAAGGAGAGAAAGACCACAGAGGCCTTGCTTGCAACACCGCTCACAGACAGCGAGCTGTTTCTGGCAAAGGTATTGGTTGCCTTCATCCCTGCAATTATAGCGACTGTTGTTTCATTCATCATGTACTCTGTGGTGGTTGACGCCATGTTCTTTCCGGCTTTAGGCAGGCTGGTGCTTCCTAACCTGAACTGGGTTTTGCTTGTTTTTCTGCTCGCCCCGGCGCTGGCGCTTATCGGGATTGGCATCAGCGTGATAGTATCGTCGCGCGTGAAGGGATTCCGCGAGGCGCAGCAGATAAGCGGGGTTCTCGTCCTTCCGGTGCTCTTGCTATTATTTGCACAAATGTCTGGCGTGCTATTTTTAGGGCCATTCGTGATAACACTGCTGGCTTTGGTGTTCTTTGCCATTGACGCAGTCATATTCCGCTTCGGAATAAAGATATTCAACAGGGAAGAACTGCTCTCGAAGCTGGGATAGCTGCGCTTAGAAGTAACAAAAAGTTTCTAAAAACAAAAAACTGAAAATTCTATTTCTTTATCGCCAATGCTGTGAGCCCGAACAGCAGGAATCCTATACCAAGACCCAGGAAAATCCCTGCAGGGAGGTTGTTGAAGATGAATCCCAACCCAAAGCCAATGAACAGTCCTGCTGGAATGAACAGGCCGCCGGCACCCCTTCTTTTTTCAACAGACGATTCTTTTGCGTCTGCGTTCCTTCTTCTTGGCATAATATCATCACCTCAAATTCTTCACAAATAAATTATTGAAGTTCTTTTATTAATAGTCTTATGATATCTCTTCCGCAGCTATCCCATAAATCGATTATTTCCTTCGCCTGTGAAACCGGGACGCGGAATCCCCTGTAGTTTGCGTCATTCCTTATTTTTTTGAACCTTCGCAGAAAATTCAGCCTGATTTTTTCTTTCACTTCAAGTTCTTCCAGACTCTTCATGCTGACGTCATGATTCAGAGGCTCGTAGCCCGCAAGCCACCACTTGGCATCGCCAAGCTGCCTTATCGATTCATATATTTCCCTGAATATGACGGTGGCGCTATCATCATTCAAAGACATCTTTTTCACTACATTGGCGTTGGTTTCAGCTGATTTTATCATTGATTTTATTCTCTCTATATCCCGTTGCCTTATCCTCAGCTCTCCGGTCCTGACCAGCATGTCTATTATTTCTTTTTTCATGGCCGGACCTCCAGAAAACCTGACAGAACAATGCCGTTTGCCATGTTATTAAAAATACTGCTGTCAATCTTTTTCCTGCTAAATAGATGGATCTGTATTTTCCTTCCCAATAATTTTTCAAGCTCAGAAAGTTCTTCAAGTCTAATGGTCATGTACTCTCCGGAGTCTCTTTCTATAGCGATATCTATATCAGAGTTTGAGATGTCTTCCCCGTTTCTATAACTTCCAAAAAGCACGATTGCCTTTGGATTTTTATAGCCTTCATTCAGAAATTCAACCAGGCCACTCTGATAGATATTGTTCATATTATGAACAATCTTGATTTTCACAAAGTTCCCGTCTTTCTGGTTAGCTTTTATCCTCCATATTCTGGAAAGTTTTTCAATAGTTATTAGACCACGGTTGCAGAAATCTTCTAGGATATCTCCTATGTTAGCTTTCGCCACGCCGGCCTCTTTTGCCAAATCGCTCAGGCTGAATTCCAGTTCCGGATACTTCATCAGCACGTTAATAACTCTCTGTCTAGCGGTTTCGCTATATAACATAAGGTATTTTTTATGGACAATAGGTTTCTTCATAGAACATACGTTCTATTATAGAACTATTTAAAGATAGCTGTATCCGCTTGGTTTAATAAATATGCGATTGAATTAAGCAAGGGATTTGTAGCAGTCGGTCTTTATTTCGGTCATCTGAATTTTTTCACACACAGAAGCATCAGCTCTTGCAACAGCAACGTCTTTGTAGCACTCGTCTTTGATGTATGAAGTTGCAATACTGTCGCATATGGAAAGCTCGTGCTTCGCTCTGGCCACGAAACGATAGCAGTCATCCTTCCAGTCCTGTTTTTGGATTCGGTTGCATATTGAAAGGTTTTTTCCTATCTCTGCTATGCGTGCGTAGCAGTTCACAGCCTTGGAATAATTGTCCTGAACGCTGTTGCAGAGCTGGAGGTTGTGCCCTTCCATGGCGTTCTGCAGGTAGCACGCGTCTTTTGCTGCTTGGTCATGCATGCTTTCGCACTGGGAGAGCTGGATTATCTTGTCTTCATCTGCAGGCATTTGCCCGACGCATCCGCTCACGAGTACGAGAAGCAAAAGAATTATAATTCCATTTTTCATACTAACACATTTTGTTGGAGAATATTTATAAAAAACTTTTTATATGGGCCCAACCAAATACTAATCGGGATGTGTGGTTCAGTGAAAGTGGGGAAGGTATTAGTATCACTGATAGTTTTGCTTTTTCTAGCCGCAGCTGTATTCGCCGCACCAGATCCGAAGACAGCCGACGTCGAAGTCACGGTGGAAGCATACGCAGAGATAACACTGAATCCGACAGACCTGAACTGGAGCAGCGTGAACATAGGCAGTCCCGGCGGCGCAAAGAATCTTACCATAAAAAATACAGGTTCTGTCAATGTTACGAACATTTATATTTATCCTGACACCCTGACCGATGAGAGCACAAGCCCCTATGCCAGCAGCGACCCGCAGGGCTATGCCGCAGGCGGTCTTATAACAGCGATAAATCAGACCGGCGCTGAACAATACTATTTCGTGGGCCGCGTTGAATGGAACTGGACAAGCGGGGTGAGCAACACAGACCTCTCCAACCTCACCTATTTTGTGTCTTACGGATTCTTCAAGAACAACAGCAACGAGTACTTCTGGGCAGTTGGTGCGAACAGCTCGGGCGATGAGGGCTTGTGCAACCAAACAGACGCAGAATTCGCATTAGAGGACGATGAAGACGCAGGTGTAGTAGGGACAAGAACACCGTCAACAGTTGATATTGTTCATGATGCAAACAACAAGGAATGGGGCATTTTTTCAGTGAACCGCGCAACCTCACCGCTTAATGGCTACTGCGTTGCTGTGAACCGGACCTGTGACAAGGTTTACATATACAAGTATGACAAGCGAAACATGTTTTCGAATTGCGTAAACTCACGGTACCTGCGGGACGCTCCGCTGACACCAGGCTCTAGCGAGCTGCTAACACTTGATATATTTGCCCCACTTGGTCTGCCGGCCGGCACGCTGAGGCAGGCAACGCTCACGCTGGTCGCTTCTTAGTTTAGAAAAAAATGGGGCCAGAGGGATTTGAACCCACACTGTCAGGTTTCTTCATCATCGCAGAGCGACTCAACGCTCCAGCGGAAGAGCTGGAGCCTGATGTACTGCCAGGTTATACTATGACCCCTCATCGAAAACAAAAAAACCAATTGCTCGGCAGCGCTTGATTGCTGCGCATATTATAAAAATTAGCGCAGCTATGATATCGCTGCCTCGTTATCATAAACTGTTTTCATAGAAATAAAAAGATTATCTGAAGAGGATTTTAAACCCTCTGGCTTTAGTCAGAGGATAAGATACAAAAATCCTCTTAGATCCTCAAATGAGCTCCGCTCATTTAGGAATTCAAAAACCTCTGGTTTTTGAAATTGTCATCGTTCAGAAACCCACAACTTTAG
>Ga0315293_10003273_pt1 | contig 15611 bp, 14 predicted proteins | sample YL17G13_20_MG_FD_203071 | JGI IMG/M metagenome (GOLD analysis project Ga0315293, IMG submission 203071) | Sediment microbial communities from Yellowstone Lake, YNP, Wyoming, USA - YL17G13_20 | ecosystem: Environmental > Aquatic > Freshwater > Lake > Sediment | place: USA: Wyoming | collected...
GGAGTTGAGTTGGGCGAATTATTTATTGCCGATCTTGCCAATGCATCACAGGATGTTCGATTTGTAAATATTCAAGATGCTTTTTATGAGCAAACCGAATCAGGCACAATGCACATCAGTAAAGGCATGGAGGATTTTCTGTTGGCTGCCGTTGCATATCATTACATTAAGGACACGCAATACTCGCATACTATTTCGGGGGTTGGGAAAAAACTACTGGAGGCACAGAAGGATCAAACGGGAGAAAATGCAAACCGTTACGGAGAAAAACGATTTAACGAGGCGTTAGATACTGTTGATGCAATCCAATGGTATTGCAAAACATTTGACACGGCTACATATCCAGAGTATAAAGGCATAAAAATTGCACCCGTTTATTCCGCTATTCTATGATCCATACTCGTTCACTAATTGATATTTTGGAGGCGGTTGTTGCTGATATTTCACTTGAGATGACAATTACTTCTGTGGTGGATAACGGTGACGATACATTTGACGTAATTGTTACCGACCTAAAATGGATCGAAGTAGGTCGAAATGTTAGGATCAATGGATTTGATTTTACGATTGTATCTATTGATGAAGAAACAAATACAATTGTATTTACAGGCACAGATACCATCTTTTTTAATACAACCACCTTTGAACTTTACGCTCCTAACTTTTGGTATGGAACACCAGTAGCGGTAAATAATCAGATTCAAGAAATTCAATTATCGCAGGACAAAACTCCGATGGTGTATTTGATGCTCAAATTCAAGGAGCGATTCAATACAGACGAGGAATTGATGTTGGAGCGTGAATCAACTTGCTCATTATTCTTCCTTACTCAAGCAGATTTTGATGCTTGGGGTACAGATGATTTTTATAGCAATGCAATACGCCCGATGCGTAGGTTAATGGATTTATTCATTGCTCAAATTGAATCAGACTATCAATTCAATACTCAAGACCTATCGTATGACGTTACAGACCTGCCGATGTTTGGCGTGTATGTGAATACAAAAGGGGCAACAAATTCATGGTTCAGCGATAATCTTTCAGGGCTACAAATGGACGTAGTGTTCAAAATAAATAAGACGGACGACTGCGAAGATGTGCAACCTCGAAGAACCGGAATTGGATATGACGAAATATCATTAAACAATACAATAAACTAAGGACATGGCATCAGAAAACAGAACCACATTAAAAACTTATTTTGAAACTGGCGACCGCCCAACTCAAGAGCAATTTGCAACTCTTATTGATTCATGCGTAAACAATATCGACGATGCAATTCCGATGGTTTACGTATGCACACTTACTCCTGACAATTTACTTCCAAGTGATAAGGTTCTTGCAAATACTCTCGGAGAAACCTTGACGTGGGTTAGGGAGTCGGAAGGAGTGTATTACGTTCAAAGTGATCTGTTTGCAGGAAACATTTGGATCGGAGGATTCAGCGCATTCAATCAACATCAGGGAAGTGTTTATATTGCTATTTCTGGTCATGGAGGAGGCATCAATGGTTACTTCACAATATACAAAGTTAATGCAACTCGCAGGGTTTACATGGAGTGTGTTACTTCTGACTTGATAACTCCCAAAGACTTAAGTGCGCTAATTGACACAGATATTTTCTACTTTCCAGAGATTAGAATTTATCCATAAATGATGCAAGAAACGTTTGAAACGAACGAAAAAAAAGGATGCATCCTATTGATAGGGGCGTTTATTTTGTGCGTATCGTTTTGGAGTGTATTAATTTATTTACTACTTTAGCGTTGTCAACCGAACAACGTGAAATCCATTAAACAACATTGGGCTGATTTTGCAAACGGACGTATCGCGTTCCGTGGTTGACACCATGCAATTTCAGCCCATACCTATTTTATGAACCATAAAGCATTCATATCGTTCTGCGCAACATTCGGAATCGAGCCATGTGAGGCGGAGTTCAAATTTCACCCTGAACGGAAATGGCGTTTTGACTTTTGCTTCCTCCGCCATAAAGTAGCGGTTGAGGTTGAAGGCGGCGTGTGGTCAAACGGGCGACATACACGCGGCTCTGGATTCATTAAGGACATGGAGAAATACAACGCCGCAACCGAATTAGGGTGGCGCATACTACGATTTACACCTTCGCAACTAGGTCAATCCAAAACATACGAAACAATTAAACAAACACTTTACTCATGAAAAAAGCAGCACTATTTTCTATTGACAAACAAGCCAAGCAATGGGCTAACGATGGCAACGCAATGGCGTATTTTACACGTGGCAAGATCAACGAATTTTACAAGGATTTTGGCATACAGGTCAATTCGCTTATTACTGATTTGAACAATTTGAAACTTGAATACTTTGAGTTTGAAAATACGCAGATCAAAAAGGAAGAGGACGGAAGCCCGATTTGTAAAGAGGGCATGACGGTACATTCGTTCAATATGAACTATCACGCAATGATGAGCCAGAATGCTGGGGAGAAATTCACATCAGAAATTTATCCCGAGCCAGTTGTAGAGAAATTACCATCAGACGAAACAATCACAATCGAATGAAAACTAAATTCCTAATAATTGCATCGGGCTGGAACTGCCAAGAGTTTGTATCAAATTGCGTTGAATCGGTAAGCAAACAAAGGTATGACGGTGAAATAACTGCCGTATTTATTTCAGACGGCTCTACCGATAACACCGCAAAGAAAATCAAGACCGCCATATTCCAAACGCCAAACTTTCACGCCATGATTTCCGACGTGAATTGTGGTGCTGCGTGTAGGAGGCACAAAGCGATTGAGCAATTCAAGCCCGATCCTGAAACTGTAATAATGTTTTTGGGGCTTGATGACGAACTATTGCCATCCGCATTGGAGCATATTGACAGCCAATACGACAAAGGCAAATGGATGACATACGGCAACTGGAAAGACCAACACGGTAAGGGTTTGCCAGTTGATTTTAAGTTGACATTTCCAAAAGAGGTACACGATGCGAGGAGTTACCGAGATGTAACGTACCGCTCAACCGCTCCAAATACATTTAAGGCAAAGTTGTACTACAAAATACCCGTTCAAGATTTAATGATTGACGGCAAATGGTTGCAGACCTGTACTGAAGGGGAGGTAATGTTTTCCTGCCTTGAGATGTGTGGCAAAGATCGCATTGGCATTATCCGTGATTACATTTACCTCTACAACCGTATGCGCCCATCAGGATCACAGCGAAGGTTCGGAGCAGTAAAGCAAGATGTTCTGAGGGTTATCACATCACGCTCAAAACGTGCTATATTTGAACAAATGCCATGAAGTCAATTCTGAACATATCGGTAACGGATTACGCTAATTTCGGACACGATAATGCTGAATCATTACGGGCTGCAGGGTATAACGTTAATGATGTCGCATTATCGCCACACACTTTCGATTATCCTGAATGTTCAAAAGTTGTCGCTCAAGAGGAATTAGATCAACTAATAAAGTGGCATGATATTATTCAGGTATTTCATTCGCCTTTGGGATTGGCGCAGCGTTTGAAAGCTAGTGGAAAACCTGTTGTAATTTATCACACAGGCACAGGGTATCGGCAGCAACCCGACCCGATACATAAAGCGTATGACGGTTGGGTTAAGATGCACGTATGCGCATTGCCTGAACTTTACGAAGCGTTCAAATTTAGATCGTCCGAACCTTGCGTGTACATGGTAGGAGGGGTTGCGGTACATTTCCAAAATTACCAAAACAAAACGCCATTTAAGGTAGGGCATTATCCGTCAAATCCCGATGTCAAGGGAACGGATAAGGTCGCGGAGGTATTTCAAAATCTATTGGTTGAGGGGTTGCCATTAATCTTTGACATCAATACTTCTAGGGTAGGATATTCGGATCAGATCAATCGCCTGAAAACGTGTGACATTTACGTCGAAATGTTAGCAGGTATGCAAGGGGCAAAGCAGTATGGATCGTTCGGAATAACCGCACTAGAGGCTGCCGCAATGGGTAAAATTGTAATCACTAATTGCACCCATCCCGAACCATACCAAAAACATTACGGAGCATTCCCATTTATTATCGCTAATGACGCAAAGGAATTGGAGTTGGCGTTGTTAGAGTTGGCGGAGTTAACGCCCGACGAATTAACGGAATTAAAAATATCATATCAGTCGCTTTTCTTTACAATGCATACGTACGAACCGACTGGCAAATACATCGCAGACAATGTATTCAAAGGATTATTCTAAAAGACTAAAGGATTGGAACGCCTCCGAAAAATACCGCGATGAGGTTGATTTCCTGAACAGTTTACTAGCAATTGAATCGGGCAACAAGGTACTCGATTACGGTTGCGGAATTGGTACGGCTATAAAGTTGCTATCTGAAAAGCACCCACAGGCACAGGTGTACGGGTATGACGTAAACCGATTTGAGGGCGTGGTTGTCGATGACTTCTACATCCGATCTGACTTCTACTTTCAATTTGATCGTATTTACTTTATGCATTCGTTGGCTCATATTCCTGACGTGGTCGGTATGCTTTCAAGGCTTCATCAATTTTTCAAGCCCGAAACTAGAGTGGTGGTAATTACGCCCAATTCAGATTGGTTATGGCTTAAAAACGGGTGTAAGGAGTTAAAAACAGATAAGACGGTTATCAATCATTTTACTTCCGAAAGCCTCAAAAGCACATTCGAGGAGGCAGGATATAAGGTTGCAATGTCAGGAATGTACGGGGAGTTGATCGGGCAACAGGCGGAGCGTTTGTACATTATTGCCAAAATAAATTAAGGAAAATTCAAAATTGTTTGAAATTGTGTATATTTGCCTAAACTAAAAACTCTCAACAATGGCAAATGCTTGTGCCTGTAATGCAGGACTTTCAAACACGGGAACGGGTTGTTCTCCATTCTGGCAGGTAGCTGTCAAACTTATCGTTGTACCTTACTACGATGCAGATGGCGCACAGAATTATATCAACCTTTCCGACACGCTCAATCAGGCGTATTTTACTGCCCTAATTAATGAGGCAGATACTACTTTGCGTTGGCTGCCTATGCCGTCAATGCTTAACGTTGAAGACACACGCAGCGAATCTCTAATGGAAACATTTGAGAACGGCTCAATGATGTTTGTTCAACAAGGCTCACGCTCCTTTAAAGCTATTGTAGCTGGACGTGATGCAACTCCTCAACTACTTGGCAACCTTAACTCATTCCGTTGCGTTCCTTTCGGAGTGTTCGGAGTTGATAAACAAGGCAACCTAATTGGGTCAATCGGTACGCAAGATAATTGCGACATCGTAAACATTTACCCAATCCGCGTTGATGAAAATTCATGGGATCCGACTTGGACAAAGCCAACCGACAAAACGGTACAGAAGATCAATATGGGCTTCTACTTTCACATGGACGAAGATGATTCATCACTTCGCATGATTACGGCTGCAGAACATGGCGCAAATCTTTTGACGGTTAAAGGTCTTATTGATGTTTGCTCGGAATATAGCAATTTAGAGTTGACTTCATTCACAGTAACGCTTAACACTTATTTCGGAACAGTTCTGAATCCAGTACGTGTAGAAGGTCTTATTGCGGCAGATTTTGCTTTGTACAACGTAACTGATTCACTTTCGGTTACAGTTCTTACGTCAACAGAAACTTCTGACGGTGTGTATGACATTACTTACGCAGCGCAAACTGGTCTTGATGTTCTCCGCCTAACTCCAACACTAGCAGGTTACGACTTCGCTCAGGTTGTTGCAAATACAATTGCCCTTCCTGCTACATAGTAGGAAAAAAATACTCTGAACGTTCGGGTTCGTTCATAGTTTGTTTAGTTCGTTAAGTGGACGGGAGGTTTGGTTGCCTCCCGTTTTTTTATAGTATCAACATGACAAAGTTTTTTAAGCCTCTTATGGACATGGCGAGTAGAGTAATTTCTATTGATGTCAATAATATGCTGAAAACTATTTTTGACGATACTACATTGCAGGTTCAGGTACTTGATTTGAATACCGAATCGCAGATGTACGATAAGGGCATAAACTCGGAAGGAGATCAGATTGGGGAGTATTCATTTTGGACTAAGGCATATTGGAAACCATTGGCAGCAGCGGAAGGTAGGGACGGGCGAACGGATCACATTACGTTGAAAGACACGGGCGAATTTTACGCCTCCTTCCGATTTGTAAACGAGCCTGACGGTTTCAAAATTACCGCAAACACATTAAAGGAGGACGGCAATGATTTAGCCGTGATTTATGGTGAGAAAATTCTTGGATTATCCTCTGAAAGCATGGCGTACATTCGCCCTGAAATTAGAGAACGCCTATCTCAACTCACTCGCAAAGCGATTAGAGGGTAAAGTATTTGATTCAATTGATACGCTGCCGATTTACAATTGGTGGCAGATACACAAATCACACGATTTTACGTGGCTCTATTCCATTAACAGGCACAAGGTGGGGAAGTACACCCGAACGGTGCTACAACTTAAATGGGGCGTTGTTTATGACGGTTACATAGAGCGTTTTGGATTGTCGGAAGATTATCTCAAACTGATTGAAAAGAAAAAAGAGATTGCCGCCATGAAAGTGGAGCGGATGGAAAGCGGAGCAAAGGCGTTAAATACGTTCATAAAGATTGCTGAAATAGAGTTGGAGGAGATGCAGAAAGGTAACGGCAAGGAGGAGGTTGATTTTTATGAGTCAAAATCGCACGTCGAGAAGCAATTGGGATTTGCTCTCGACCCTATGAAGATAAGCGTGTCAGAATTTTACTCACATATTAAAGTTCTGAAACAATCAACCAAGCAACAAAAAGGGTAAATTTGTTATCATGGCAGAATCAGACAAAATAAGGCACGAAGATTTAGTTGAATCGGGGTTAATGAACCCGACGATTGAGAACTTCAAAGAGTTGATTCAGGTTGTAACCCTTGCCGATCAGCAGGTGGTTAAATTCGGAGTTGATTTGAATAAGTCCTTACAGGGCATTCAGCCAAGTTCGGTTGCTAATTTGCAACAGATTTTCACGTTATCAAATCAAATTAACGAGGCGGACAAATCAAAGATTGCAACGGCTCAAATACTTTCGGAATTGCGATTGAAAGAAATTGAGCAAAAGAATACGCTCAAGGTGAAGATGGCGGAGGAGGCAAAGCAAGAGCGTGAGAAAATAAAACGAGCAAAGGAGCAAGAGTCCGCATACGGGCGGCTATCTGTTAAGTACCGCGAGGCTGCGAAGATGGCTAAGGACTTGGCGGCAGCGTATGGTGTAGAAAGCAAACAGGCGAAGTTGGCTGCAAAAGAGGCATTGAATCTTAACAACCAACTAAAAAAGATTGATGCATCAATAGGAAACCATCAGCGCAATGTTGGTAATTATTCAAAGGCATGGGGCGGATTGTCCTCCGTCATGGGTGCGTTTGGAATTTCAATGGGGGTTGGAGCAATTATAGGAGGTTTGAAATCTTCTATTGTAGCATTTGTTGACGCGGAAAAGAATGCGAAAAATCTATCCTTTGCATTAAAGAATGTCGCTGGTGAAGGTGAAGAGGCGTTTACTAAATTAATGGATCAGTCTGCAAAACTACAAGCAAGTGGCGGTATTTTCTCGGACGATGACATTCAGAAATCTCAATTACAACTTGTCAACTTTGGTCTTTATTCGGACGAGATCGAAAAGTTGATGCCAAAGATTCTTGATTTGGCAGCGGCTCAAGGCATTGATTTAGCAAGTGCAACCGATACTGTAATTAAAGGTTTGAACGGTCAAACAAAGGGATTGAAAGCGGTTGGATTGGATTTCAAAGATACGGGCGATGTTATTGGGAACTATAATGTATTACTAGAGAAACTTGATAAATTTCAGGGTGCAAGTGCCGCGTCTGCTGAAACAATGGAAGGTAAATATCTTGTTTTGATGAATCGTTTTGATGATTTCAAAGAAGATATTGGGGAGTTCCTTATTACAGAAGGTTACGAGATGTTGCAATGGTGGGACGTAATGATAGGAAAAGCGTCAGAGTTTGACATGGCAATGCGTGAGGCTCAAAACGCAATGAAACGCCAAGCATCGGCAGCGGAAGATTTGGTAAGGGCGCAAATTATTGATCCAAAGAAAACAGTACAAGAGCAGAATGCCGAGATAAAGGCAACTGTTCAAATGATAGAAGAGGAGCGCAAATTTCAACAAGCAAAATTTGACGGTTCTGCTGCTGATAGTCAAGCGCACAAGGATTCATTAATAAGGCTCACTCAACTTACAGAAGAGTTAAGAATCTACGCAAAGATTCAGAATGAGATATTGCACCCTGTAACGCCTGAAGGTAAAAAGCCAAGAACATTTGCAGATGGTGACGGTGCAAACGGGACGAAAGACGAAAAGAAGAAACTTGAAGGTCGCACGAAGGAGCAGAAACGGTACTATAAAAAACAACAGGATGATCAGCAACACGCTATTGGTAGGGATAGGCAATTGAACGCGGATCAGTTGGCGTTAATCAGTAAACACGATCAGCACCGATTGGATTTGTACAACGCAGATCGGGATGCGAAGATAAAAGCAGCGCAAGAGGCTTACGATGCAATAGATGAACTAGAGAAAGAACGAATTGCCAAAGAAGAAAAGGAACGCCAACAAGCTATCGAAGATGCTGGGCGTATTGCAGATGCAGTTTCGGAGGGATTAGATCGTCGCTATGATTTGCAGCAAGAGGCTCTACAACGTGAGGCTAATCTAATTCAATCGGAGGTTAGCGTTCAGGCTGAATTGTTTTCTCGTGGGCTTGAGAATAACCTAGCATCGCAAGAAAGGATATTGGCAGAAAATACCTTGAAGCAACAACAACTTGCCGAACAGAAAGCCAAGAAAGACGAAGCGATGCAATTGGCTTCAATGTTTTTAGAGTTGGTAAAGGAAGATGGAAACGTACCAAAAGCATTGGCACAAACCTTAGTAGCGAAAGGAATTGCAAACGCTATCGCTGGGTCATTTGCGGAGGGCGTGGAGGATTTCAACGGCAAAGGAACGGGAACATCAGATTCAAATATTATTAGATTCTCAAACGGTGAATCGGTTGTAACGGCTGACGGTACGGCAAACAATCCAGGCTTAGTTACGGCAATGAACGAAGGAATGGTAAATGATTACTTCCGTGATATTTACCTTCCGCAGTTCACTTCGTCGTTAAAGAATAACGGAGAATCAACGCAGCGCGGATCAAATTGGGAAACCGCCGCAATGATTAACGAATTGCGAGAACTTAAGAAAATTGTCGCAAACAAAAAAGAAACAACCGTGGAACTATCACGCACAGGCGATGTAATTATGACCACAGTTGAGCAAGGAATCCGCAAAGTAATTAACCGCAAACCGCGTAAATTCTAAAGTATGGAATTGACCTTTCAAATGGATTTCGGTACAGGCTTCCTTACTGCTGGTTCACCAAGCAATGCGGCAGGTATTCAGTTGCGCATTATCTTCACGGACCAGCACCCAAATGCTACAATCGAGGGGACAGACTTTGAATGGGTTGGTCAAGATGCTATTAATTTGATGAACTATTATCGTGCTGGACTTACTGGAGGAAACGGAGTGTATGAGGGTGTAGGTTTGCGAATTTTCGGTTGCGGATCGTCAACAAATGTACCGATAATGTTTTTTGATGGCTATATTGACCTAGCATCTCCACAGGCTAAATTTGAATGTGATAAAGTAGTTGCGCCATGCAAGGAAATGGGCAAGGTTGATTGGCTGAATGATATTTGCAGAGCCATTGATTTCAATTTCCTCGCTAAATTACCCGTTGGCTCTTTAGGTCGTATAGTACCTGCAACTGATTATAAACTCACTCCGTATTGTATCAATTCAATACCCTCCGCAACGCAAGAAATGCTGATGGCGGTTTCGGAGTTTATGATGCTCAAGGAATTGTACGACGTTACAAAAACAATCTCGCAATACATTAACGAACTCATTGGCGATACTTCTACCGCCGTTGCTACAGTTGGGGCTGCGTCAGGTAGCTTGATCGCTACAATTACAAAAGTAGTTTTATACGTCACGTATTTGTTTCTGATAATTGTCGCAATAGTCAATATGACAAAGGCGTTAATTAGCGGAGTAATACAACTTAAAAAGAAGAAAGCGTGTATGAGGGCAGAGGATATGTTTATACGTATCTGCCAGTATTTCGGTTTGAACTTTGCCTCAACAATTTTGCAGCAAGGAACGTATCGAAATACTACATGGATGCCGCAAAAGAATGTTATTCCTGACCTTACAAATCCGCTTAACGTTTTCAAACGCCCACAGGATGAAGGGGTGAATTTCCCGAACAACCCAAATGTTCACGGGCATTACGACGGTAACTGTTCCGACTTTATTGCTACGATGTGCCAAGTTTTCAAGGCGGAAATAAAGATACTTGGCAACAATTTATACTTTGAACGTTGGAACTATTGGAACAATTTTGCGGTTTGGCAGATACCGAACAGCGGAGCAATTGGATTTACTACCAATCTGCCCGACCCAACAATGACAAACGCTGGTGAGATGCCATCGAATTACCTCCTGATGTTTGCAACCGATCAATCTGAACTTTGCACACTCGAAAGGTATGCTGGAACTTCATGGGCTGCTACTGTTTCGCCTCTGAATATTTACAACAAGAAACGACTTACACATCAAAACGGGGTTGAGATTCGTTTGCCTTGTGCATTAGCAAAGAGGAAGCAGTATTTGAGCAAGGTTGAAAACTTATTGAACGGAGTAGTGAACGTATTATTCTCCTTCGTCAATGCGGTAACGTTCCTAATTAACGGGCTTATCAACGGCATTAACGCAGCCATTCAATTCTTTGGTGGACAACCTGCAACGCTCGGAACTATTCCAGCCCTTCCGACTAACATCTTCAATAACCGTATTGGGTGGCTCGAGGTGTCGGGGGATTCTTGGTCAATGCCAAAGTTGTTCATCGGGCAGCAATCTGGCGCAGATTGGAAAATTGACCCGTCAAACGAAATCAATATGTCAGCAAATAGGTTGGCAATTAATTTTCACGGTACAATGTTGGCTACTCGAGGAAACCAACAACTGATATACAAAAACAATACATTCAAATTCTGTTGCGATGATTACACTCGTGTTCTGAATAACAACGTATGCTTTGACCCTCTTAACCGTGTTGCAAAGATTACTGAATTTGTTTGGGACTTGAAAAACGAACAGGCAACGGATGTAGAGTACCGCGTATTTACTAACTTTACAAACAACCTAAAAGAAACAATTGTCATTGATGGAAACTAAACGAAACACACTGGGTGAAGATGACCCAATTGACCAACTTAATAACTTCACCAAGAATATGCCCGACATAAAGGCATTACAGGATTGGGGCAAAACAATTATGAAGGGTATGGATGCCGTTAAAGCGCAGCCCAAAGTAGTTGAGAAACGTACCTGCAAAGTTAGTAGAGTAACATTCAAGGCGTCGTTATGCGATAACGGAGCAATTGCAATTGAATTTGGCGATCAGAAATTGGCAGAGAAATACTTTTTTGAAAACTTTAAACCTATCAAGTAATGGCAACATTTATAACCTCTAAACTATTTTATGACGACTACACCAATACAGGTGGAGGAGGCGCAGAGTGGCTCAACCTTAATGTATGTGATCGCGGCACAGTAGTGATTGAAGGTTATATTGCGTGGAATTTGCAAAATGTGCGTGTTGATTTTGTCGCAGCAGGTGATACCATTGAGATTACAAATGAACTCGATCAACGAACATGGAACGGTCAGGAGTTCAAAGTAGGCGACACGGTTACAATCGTCGGGACAACATCGAACAATGGTGATGTAACAATAACGGCAATTTCGGAGGACGGCAAAACGATAACGGTTGCAGAAGGATTAGTAAACGAATCGGCAACAGACGCAACATTTCACGGAGTAACAGCCGTTACATCATTTGATTTGTATTACAACATAATAACAAATCAAGGGGTAGAAAATTACGAGTCGTTTATTGACGAAGGAACAGTTCAGCGGTTCACGGTATCGGGATTTGACGCAACCGATACGCTCCACTATTTGAATTTCCGAGCCGCAACAAAATCAATCGGATGGGTTACAAATACAATTGTTGATGTCGAGATTAACGAAACTGATGAAGTAACTATTATTGGGGCTGGAATAACCGACTACAAACAGTATTTCACTATCACACAAGAGTTCGACGTTACTCCCTTCACGCTAATTGGTCAGGAGCAAAACCTTACTGATAATGTGCCTCCAAATTATTACCGATTTGGTCGTTCATTGAAATACATTTGCCGAATTGATGCAAAGTATTATAATAACAATCCTAATGCAGATCATACGGGATCATCAACAACGCCAAATGGCAACGGTACTTGGTTTGATCAAGCAAATGGAGGCGAAAAACCTAACTACGAAATAGCTTCGATCATTTACGATGATAACGCAACGGCTGAAAGTCTCAATGAACTAGACGTTCACAAAGTTGTTAATATTACCATTGAACTTAAATCGATTACGGGTACATTTACCGCCTCAACTTATTTCACGGTTGGATTTTTTGTTTGTCCCATTGTTGAATCACGCTACCAAAATACAGAGTGGAGTACATTGCGTCAAAACTTCCTATTTGATTACCGCAAAAATGTTACTGGAGGCGGTGCATTAAATGGAATTAATGATGGAACGGATTATCAAGTGCTGAAAAATATATCAGCGACCTACAACTCGGCAATTTCAATAACGGTGTCAGCTCAGTTAGATGCAGGGACAAACTTAGTTGCATTTTGGGAGGCTCTTCAAGATGCTGAACGCAACTATGTTCTATTTGTTTCAACTCAGTCGCCAACGGTAACAACGACATCAGGCTCAGATAGGGTTGTTTGCCTTGCCGATTATAACTCCGCTGCGTGGGACAAAACAGATGCAACACTATTTGAATTTACAGGTTCAGGTTATGGAGCGTTTCAATTCCCTGATTCGGGCATAGTCAAATGGGCTTCTGTTAACGGGCAGTCAGGTACTCCGTTTTTGATCGAAGCACCATTCAGGGTAAATAACAGCCCCGATGGCGAAGGAAATACGCCAACTATTAAGACAATAACATGGCAAGTTGTGGCGATCAAAACGGGCGTTGATGATTTTGTCATTGAAGAAAGGACAATTGGTTGCTCAGGATTTGTAAAATTGCTTGATGTGCAACAAATTAGCATTGACGACACACGCAGATTCACGACATACGAGGATGACCCATTTAATGCAGTTACCATTGAAAGGGATGCAATTAACGACACAGGCACTATGGCAGCGTATATTGCTCGATATGGTATTATACTCCGCTGGGAAGATTGGATTGATTTACAAGCCGATTCCATCGTATCTGACGCAGGTACATTATCTGTTAATCCGATTAGAAAATACATTGCTGACATTGTCGAAAAGTGGGCAAATTATTCGGGCGTTCAAGGATGGACTTTGAAAATGCGTTTTGAGTGCGTAGTTACCGACTTGCTTAATGTAGATCAAACTTACCAAAGCGACCTACCAATGTCGTGCATAGATAACGCTACAACTTGGGCTGGAAGTTCCGCAACGTCAAACACCGTATTTTTTCAAAACGAGGCTGGAGGAGTCAATTACGGCTCAATCCTCAAGGATGGTTTGATCACCAAAGTTAAGGTCGTGTTTGCAGGAGATTACCCCATTGACCCTACAACCGACGACGGTTGGTATGGATTTATGCGGATGAACGTAACAGGCACAACCGTATTTGAATCTCGCTTTGCCTCCTCCGAAGTAGCATCAGAAACCGATTCGCCTTGGGTTGCTACTGCTCCAGCGGCAGACGTAACGGCAGATATTTCCTATGCAAACGGATCGGTGCGCATTGATATTTTTAATCCTACCGCCTCAACGACCTCACAAATCAACATTTCTGCCTATTTCGATTCCAGTCAATATACAGAAGGTGACGAAAAATTTGTATTTTTGTATGGAATAGGCACTACAACCTTCACAACATAAAGCTATGCCAACTACGGTTATCGTTCCAACAATGCCAATAGTTGCAGTTCGTGGTAGCGGAGGGACTGCCTCTAACGCTGAAGCCACAAGCAATGGCGGAGGAGTGCCACGCATTAGCCCAATTCCCGTTCAGGTATGCGGTTTTGCTCCTTTGGAAGATTGCACAGCAACCGAATGCCGCGAAATAGTAGAGCGCGAATGTTGCTGGATTCTCAATGTTTTTGGAGACATAGACGTAAGTGAAACAAGAAGCACATACGAAAACGATATTACGAATTTTACGTGCGACTTTCAACTTTACTATGCCAACCCTACAATTACGGTTGTAATTAGGTTACAAGAATGCACAAGTACATTTCCAACCGCTCAGACGTGGGTTAACTTAGCAGCAATGACTGGGGCTACATACGGCACAAATGTACCATTCGCAGGTTACGCAAGTTGCCCATCATATCGAGGTTACATCGTTAATTGGGGCAAGGTGCTAAATGTACACGGGGCTGGGACTTATCGAGTTCAGTTTTCATTTTCATTTGCAGGTACAGAATATTGCCTTAATTCACCAGCCTACAATTTACGGGCGTTCGATTGCAAGTTGGCAGATCAGACGGTTAAATTTGAAGCAAAATTGAGCGGACAAGTAGGAGCGCATTACCCACAAGGTTATGTTACCTCTTTATGTGGTTTTGATTTCATTGATTCGATCAGGCTTCCGGGATTCTTTGGAAAGGAATTGATTGGGGAGTATTTGGAAGTTTATAACGAATGGCAGAACGGAACGCAAATGCAAGTACGGAACGAGGCGGTGCAGACGTTCCAATACTTCAGCAAAATGATACCAAAAGAATATCATGACCGCTTCAAAGTTTACGGCATGATGGCTGACGTTTTGCGTGTATCAGATTACAATTACTCAAATTCAGATTGGAACATTTCGCAATTACGCATAAAGCCGAACGGAAACTATGCGCCTGAATATTACAATAAGAATCGTGTAAGGTTGTCGAAAGTAACGGTTGATTTTAAAGCAGGAGTTCAAAATATTATCAAATCACTTTGTTGTAAGATAAAATGATAACACTAGATAGTTCAACAAAGAAAATACGTGTCACACTTGGCGAGGTAATAAGCACAGTCAATTGTACGGTTGTAGCCTCCTACACTAGGAGGGTATTGAAATATTCTGGGCAGCAAGGTTCGTTGAATAGTTATGTGCCATTTACTATCGAGAACGAATTTGATATTGAGCAAACAACAACAACCAACGGGACAACACCTGTTGACATTGTACCTTATCCTGACGCATCGGATGATGTGTGGAAGTACACGCACAATGTTAATACTATTTCGATACACAACACAGACTCAATTGCTCACATTGTTATCGTTACAATTTATTCAGGCTCTGATTCGACCATTGCGAAATTTACTGTTGATCCAGAGTCTGCAATCTACTATAATTCTGGTTGGTATGTATTAGACATGAGTGGCGGAGTGCTATCAACGGTAACTTCCGTTTCGTCCCTTCCGTTACTGCTAAATGGTAAGATATGGATTGGTGACGCAAC
>Ga0315293_10003274_pt1 | contig 15608 bp, 17 predicted proteins | sample YL17G13_20_MG_FD_203071 | JGI IMG/M metagenome (GOLD analysis project Ga0315293, IMG submission 203071) | Sediment microbial communities from Yellowstone Lake, YNP, Wyoming, USA - YL17G13_20 | ecosystem: Environmental > Aquatic > Freshwater > Lake > Sediment | place: USA: Wyoming | collected...
ATAACAAAAATTTAATTTACATTATTGGTGGAATAGTGATGGTTGGCGGTATGATTTGGGCCGGGTTTTATTTAAAACCAGTTAAAGTTGAGGTTCAAGGTTTTGACGACTGCGTCAAGGCCGGCTATCCGGTAATGGAAAGTTATCCGCGGCAATGCAAAACACCCGACGGAAAAACGTTTACCGAAGACATCGGCAACGAATTAGAGAAATTGGATTTGATTAAGACAACCAATCCACGGCCCAATCAAACAATAGAAAACCCTCTTTCAATTAAAGGAGAGGCGAGGGGATTATGGTTTTTTGAGGCGTCTTTCCCTATTAAACTTTATGACGGCAAAGGAAATTTATTAGGAACAGCTATCGCTCAAGCCCAAGGCGACTGGATGACTGAAAATTTTGTTCAATTTCGCGCGAACTTGGAATTTTCTTTCTCCACCACCCAAAAAGGCGTTTTGGTTCTGGAAAAGGATAACCCCTCGGGTTTGTCGGAAAATGCCGACGAGTTAAGAATTCCCGTTGTCTTCAAAAGCTTTATCTCTGCGGAAGATATAATGAAAGTAAAAGTTTATTTTAACAATGACAGAATGGATCCGGAATTTTCCTGCAATAAGGTTTTTCCCGTGGAAAGAGAAATAATTAAAACTCAAGCCGTAGCCAGAGCCGCCTTGGAAGAATTGTTAAAGGGGGCGAGCGAGAAAGAAGAATCAGAAGGTTTTTTCACCAGTATCAATCCAGGAGTGAAAATCCAGAGATTAACCATTGAAAACGAAACAGCTAAAGTTGATTTTGACGAACAAATGGAGTTTCAGATGGGCGGCTCGTGCCGGGTGGCAGCCATTCGCGCCCAGATTACCGAAACCCTGAAACAATTTCCGAGCGTCAAAAACGTCATCATCTCCATCAACGGCCGGACAGAGGACATCTTACAGCCATAAATAATTTTGAAGAAAATTAAAAACCCTCACCTCTCAAAATATATGAAAGGCAAGGGTTTTTTTGTTGTCGATGAACTTTTTTATCTTGATAGTTTTTAAATTCGCGTCACCATGTGTTTCACTTTACCGGTGGAAAGAAATCGTTTCATATCGCGAGGATGCACCTGAAGAAGTTCATCAGGTTCAGCCTCAAAAGGGTTTCGGTCACAACTTGGGCACACATCAGTATCTTTGTCATAGATCTGTGCACCACAATGAATACATGGTTTAGGCCAATTTGTCTTCGCCATTTCTATTCCTCCTTTCTTGGTATAAAACCGGAAAAGGATTAAGAATTAAAATCAGTATTTACTTTTAAAATTGCTTGGTTAAATTATACCACTTTAATTTTTTTTGTCAATCTACTCAACCCTTCTTACATATTCGCCGTTTTCGGTGTTTATTTCAATTATATCACCTTGCTCAATGAATAATGGAGTGTTTATTTGTGCGCCGCTCTCTAAAATAACAGTTTTATTGCCGGCCTGAGCGCGGCCACCTTTAAGCCCGGGAGGGGATTCAACAACCCTTAACTGAATTTTTATCGGCAAAACAATATTGACGATTTTGTCCTGAAATTTTATTGCGGTTAGTTCCTGATTCGGTTTTAAGAATTTTGCACCCGAACCGATTTGCTCTTCCGTCAACTCAAAACGGTTTGACGGATTTTTAATCTCGGAAAAAACAAATTTTCCTTTGCGCTGATATATGAATTTCGCCTCAATTTTTTCCATTTCCGCTTCTTCAAGAGTGTCTCCCTGATGGAAATTCTTAACGAAAACCGACCCTGAAAGCAGATTTCTTACTTTGGTCTGAATCACTGCTTTACCCTGAGCCACTTTCAAAGGTTGCGACTCAAGCACTTCGTAGGGCTGTTCGTCCAAGATAAATCTTGCGCCTTTTTTTAAATCGTTATGGGTTAACATAATAGGGAGTATAACAAGCTATTTAACAATTCTCCATTCCATGTCCTGTTCTTTGCCGGCAAATTCCAGCCATTCGCCTTCGGGAGATATAACATACCATTTTCTTTTGGTTTCTGACCAGATCATCGGGTTCCCGTCAAAATAGGGCTTCTTTACTATTTCTTTCGGTTTTAGCCGGTCCAGTTCCAGCCATTTTTTAAAAACCGTTTCAATGGAGTAATCCAAACTCCTTGAATTCGCCCATTCAGCCACCCTATCAATGGCGAATTTCGCTTTTTCAATTGAGCCGGCCAGTTCCAGAAGTTGTTTTGCCGGCTTTGTAAACCGCGAGTAAACTATTCTTCTTTTTTTTGCGTTCCTTTTTAATTCCTGCAATGATAATCCCTTTGTTTTGAAATAATGAGTGATAATTTGCTGGATCGCAGTTTCGTCTTTCAGGTCCTGGTAATACTTAATTTTATTTTTCTTCAGATATTCCTCAATTTTTTTTGCCATACTTTTCCCGATGCTTGGCAAATCTTCAAGGCCTTTCAACCCTTTTTCTTTATGGATAAGAGAAATATCTGCACTTGAATCGTCAAGGAATTTGGCGGCTTTGCGGTAGGCAGCCGGCTTGAAAGACGTTCCTTTTATCTCTAAAAGGTCGGCTATTTCGTAGAATATTTTAGCAATTTTTTTATTGAGCATATTTTTCAACCGTAAATCTGTAAATTGTAATTTTTTCTTTTTCAGGATGAATTCCGCCTTTTTGACAAGCAATGGAAACTTGTTCTTTTGTCGCATCAATCCCTTCCAAACCAGGCAACAAAAGTCCTGTTCTATTCGCTGTTTTTACAATGATACCATATTTTTTGGGGTCTAATTCTTTGATATCTTTAATCAATTCCAGCTCGCCTAAAATGTAAACTATGTAAGAAAGATGGGGAAGTTCTTCTTTACTGACGGGACCAAACCTGTAATCTTCAGCGGCAACGGCAATAGCGTTATAGATGATTTCCTCGGCAATATTCTTCTGGGTCGGCAAATAAGTCCCAATACAGCCGCGTAATTCACCATCTTTTTTGATGGTTACGAAAACTCCAGCTTTTTTCTCTAAAAATTCCTGAGGCAAATCAGTGGACGGCTTGATAATTTCGCCTTTTTCTAAATAATTTTCAATAGTATCTTTGGCGAGCTGACAATAAACATTCATTGTATTTTAGAGCGAGAGTAAAACTAACCCCGTTAAAATTGAAACAATGCCGATTTTCTGGTTAGTTTCCAGTTCCTCTTTAAAAAATATTCTGGCTAAGATAACCACGATCATTGGAGTTGCTCCGCTAATCGGGGCGGCAATTGATGTGTTTTGAGAAGTTATGCTAAGCGCATAGGAAAGATATCCGATTGTTTCCAAGGCGGCGATAAGGACAACGAACAAAGTGACATTCCTTGGAAATTTCACATCCTTTTTAAAGCTAACGGCAAAAAATGATAAAAGTAAAAAAACAGCGGCCCTCGTCAGAAATGTCGACATAAACCATCCAAGTTTTGTATTTATTATGTCAAAGGGAATGTAATAGATGCCCCAGACAACCGCTGCGAACACCGCGTATTTTATCCCTGTTTCAAATCTCTTAATTTTTATTCCGGCCAAATCCTTCCATCTAAAAGACGTTAAAACACCGCCCATTAATGCGAGAAAGATGCTAAAAGCCTGAAGAGTTGTTAATCTCTCTTTTAGGAATACTAAACTCAAAATAACCGTTACTAAAGCCCAGGTGGCGGCTATAGGGCTGATAATTGAGGCCTTTCCCACTTGGAAGCCCTTATAAAATGCAAGAAATCCTGCAGCACTGAGAAATCCCGAAAAAAGAATTGCCAGAATTATTGGAAAAGATAGGGACGGAAGATGGAAAAACAGAAAAAATAAGGCAAATATGAAACTTAGACAAATTACCTGGCTCCAGAAAAACAATTTGAAGAAATCCGTCTTTTTTACGGAATGAGCGGCCAAAAAATCTGAAGTTCCCCAGCTTAACATTGCGGCAATGGCAAAAAGAATTCCTGTTAGCATTTAATTTAATTTCTCTAAAATTTTTAGTTCTAATTTATCGGTTTCAGTGTCGTAAATGGCGAAGGTTGACTTGAAAAGTATGCCGGCGATATTTCCCGGATTGACCAATCGCGTTTTTCCGATTTTTTCTTCCCAGGGCTTGTGGGTATGACCGTAAAACACTAAATCGTATTTTTGACTTTCGGCTAAATTTCTGGCAATTTCCGGGAAATGACAAAAGGCGATTTTCTTTCCGCCAATTTTTATTTGACCAGATTTTTCAAAAGCCTTGCTTTTCGGTAAGCTCTTAAAAGAATCATCGGGAATCTTGGAAAAACTGGCATCGGCCTCGCTAAATATAATGTAAATTTTTCCCTGGAATTCTTTCAAGCCCTCTTTCAATGTTTCCGGCTTAAAAATATCCCCGCAGTGAATTAAAACCTTAATTTCACCTTTCTCAATAAAAGAAATTGCCTTTCTCAAGCTCGCCAAATTGTCGTGCGTATCCGAAATAATGGCTATTTTCATATTTTTACAATCTAATTTCTTTTTCAAATCAGGGGATTTTCTACAAAATTTCAAAGCCGATTATGTAACAGCCGTATTTTTTGATGTCTTTTGCCGTGTAGTAATCAAAAGGGCCCTTTTTGATCAGATTAAACCAATTGGGCAAAATTTTTTTGTGAATAACTGACATAGATTTTAAAGTTTTATTAAGTTTTCCGACCTTTTAGTTTAGTTTCTGGCGTTTTCCTTCAGCATTTCTTTAATCCTCTCTGCTTCGTTTTCGACGATTTTACCGTTGTATTCGCCGGCGTGAGCCGGCGCACCTTTGTAAATCGGCCTTTTCTGGTCCAAATGCAAATTAAAAAACATTTCACAGTTTTTCTCGTCAACTTCCAAATAAATATGAAGTCTGGGATAGCCACTTCTTTCCAATGGCCTGACAAAAGATAATTCTTCTTTACCTTCTTCAAGAAAATAATAACCCGCCTTCCTCATCAAGTTTACAGGGTTTTCATTTAGGTTTTTAATGCTAAATTTCATATTATTCCGGAGCTGGAGGAGGAGTTATCTCCAAAGCCATTTTTTCTTTCATTTCGTTTATCACTTCTCTTACTAAAATTTTGCTGCCAAAAGCGGTGGTATGGATGCCATCTGAAGCCCTGGCCAATCTTTTCACCCCTGTTTTATCCGGCAAATAAGCTGAATATTTACCTTGGGAGTCAGCCAAAAGACTCCAAATAGAAAGATAAACACAATTGATAGATTTCTGGCATTCTGATTGGTAAATTGAGTTTAGATTCTCCATCTTTTTGGTATAATAATCGTCTCTGGCAAGGGGATTACCAATCCAAAAAACAAAAATTTCGTTATCATTTAAAATTTTCAGGAAATCAGCCACGCGCCGACTATATTCGGGATTCCATTCTATGGTGCCATAATGAATAACTTCGCCGTCCAAAGTTCTTTGGTCCTGGCCGTCATTGGCGCCAAACATTACCACAGCGATATTTGGTTTGTCGGTCGTAATCAATTTGTCAGTCTCTTCATCCCAATTGAAATAATCAGGCCTGGAAAGGCCGGTAGAATACACGCCTTTTCTATACACTCTTATATTTTGGTATGAAAGCAATTCTTTTTCCAGTGTCGGGCCAAACCCTTCGGCAATAAATGAATCGCCGACAATCAGAATATTATAAGGTGCTTCCAGTTTCAAGGGCAAGGGAACATTCAAGGGCAGGGGAGCAGGCGTGGAAGTTGCTGTCTTTTCTTGAACAGCGGCAAAGCTATAATTGAATATTTTCGGCGATTCTTTAATTTTTGCCCAGAATTTTTCATCATTTTCAAAAAATTGGCTGATTCCCAAGAAAGATTTGATTTTTTCTGATTTTGAGGATAAAAACATGCCCAAAGAACGCATAACTGAGTTGTCTGTGCCGATTGAAAAAGTTTCAATTCTTTTTGATTCGTAAAAAACTATGCCAAGCAGAACCAAGACAATGGTGATAATGGATTTTGCGGGATTTGATAATTTCATAAAATTAAAATTTAAAATAAATAAATGGCGGTATTATGTCAGGGCCTAATTTGAAAATGATGATGGTAAAAATGGTAATGGCTAAAATCTGAAGGGGGAGGGGGAGTTTTTGTTGGACATTAATGAATAAATTTTTAATTTGTCTGCCGAAAGCAAAAATGAGAAAGCTTAATAAAATGACGCCAATGGTGTAAATTTCTATAGATTCAATATTTGATTGCCAATTAAATAATTGTTTCAGAATGCCAAAGGCGCTTTTTATACTGTCAGCGCGGAAAAAGACCCAAGAGACACTTATTAAATTAAAGGTGATAAACCACGCAAAAATTTTTTCAAATTTGATGGTCGACCCGCTTTTTAACTGAGATACCCATTGTTCTCTTACATGGCTGACCATTAAGCCAAAGCCGTGCAAAAGTCCCCAGAAAATAAAATGGAAGCCAACTCCATGCCATAAACCGCTGACAAGCATTGTTGTTATTAAATTGAAGTTCGTTCTTATTTTTCCTTTTCTATTGCCGCCTAATGGAATATAGACATAGTCTCTTAGCCATTGTGAAAGAGTAATGTGCCAACGGAGCCAGAAATCACGGAAATCAACGGCTAAATAGGGTGCGTTAAAATTGAATGGTGATTTAAAACCCATCAAACCCGCCACGCCGATTGCGATGTCGCTATAACTGCTGAAATCGCAATAAATAACAATCCCATAAGCATAGATTGCCAGTAATACCATAAGTTGGGAATGATTTTGAGGTACCGCAAAAACATCATCAACCAGATTTGCAGTAAGATAACTGGCGATAACTATTTTTTTGAATAATCCGCCCAGAATTAAAGCAAAATTTTCTTGAAGATTATCAATGGTTTTGGCGCCGCCATCTTTAAGTTGAGGCAGAAAGTCTGCAGCCCGCGCTATGGGCCCCGCCAATAGTTGCGGAAAAAAAGCAACATAAATAGAAAAATCAAGCAACGATTTTTCCGGTGCCATTTTTTTGCGGAAAACGTCAACATTATAGGAAATGACCCTCAAGATATAAAAAGAAAGTCCAATGGGCAAAATTACGTGCAAGAAAAGAAAATTGTTTTGAAATCCCAATTTATTCAAGAGAATTTCAGCCGATTCGCGGAAAAATCCGTAGTATTTGAAAAATAATAAAACTAAAACGTCGGTTATAATGATGGCAGCCAAAAGTAGTTTTTTTCTGTCAAGACTGTTGAATTTTTCAATTAAGAAGGCGCTGTAAAAATTAAAAAGAGAAAGGGCAGAAATTAAAAAAAGAAAGCGGATATCCCAGGTGGCGTAAAAAAAATAGCTCACAATTAACAAAAAAATCCTCCATATTAATGGCTTCCGTTTCAGACCCCAGTTTAAAATTAAGACAACGATAAAGAAAACGAAAAAAGAAAAAGTAGGGAATAGCATATTAAATTAAGAAGAAAAATGAAAATTAAAAATTAGGCGGCTAACTGACCGCAGGCGGCTTTAATTTCTTGGCCGAAACGGTAGCGCTGAGTTACAACAACGCCATTTTTCTCTAAAATTTCTTTAAATTTTTTAATTTTCCAGCCAGGTGAAGGTTTAAATTGAGAATGAGCGATGGGATTGAAAGATATAAGATTAACAAAATAAAGCGTCTTTTTTAAGAGCTTGGCTAATTCTTCAGATTGTTCAAACGAATCATTTACTCCATCAATCATTAAATACTCAAACATTACTTTTCTTTTTGTCTTTTTAATGTAATTATCAACCGTTGCTAAAATTTTTTCAATCGGGTATTTCTTATTTATCGGCATCAACTTTGAACGCAAATTATTATTCGGAGCATGAAGAGAAATCGCCAAGTTCACCTGTAATTTCTCCTGGGATAATTTTTTAATTCCTTCAATTATACCTGCAGTCGAAATGGAAATATGCCTGCTGCCTAAATTAAACCCGTCTTTATCGTTTAAAATTTTTATTGTTTCTATCACATTATCATAATTCAAAAATGGCTCTCCCATACCCATAAAGACGACATTGGTGACTTTTTCCTTATTTTTTTTCAATAATCTGGCGAAAAATAAAATCTGTTCAATGATTTCCGAACTTGTTAAATTTCTCTTGAAACCCTGCTGACCGGTGGCGCAAAATTGGCAACCCATTGTGCAACCAACCTGTGAAGAAACGCAGATCGTCCTTCTGTTATCCCGGTGTCTCATTAAAACCGATTCTATCTTTGAATCATCTTTTAACCTAAAAAGGGCTTTAATAGTTTGATTATCTTTTGAAGTCAGAGTTTTTTCCGGTTTTAATTCCGAAATTGGACAAGCTTCTGATAATTTTGGGCGCAAATTTTGGGGCAGGGTAGTGGCTTCATTCCAATTTTCAATCAAATCTTGAAAAACCGCTTTTTTTACTTGTTTCAAACGAAAAGGGGGCTCTTTTTCCAAGACTTTTTCAATTTTTTTAAAATCCATATTTTATTTCAAGTTGAAATTAGCGACCAAATACCCGACGCCAAAGGGGCCTTCGTAAGATAGGATTTCGGGTTGGTAATTTATTTTTGATTCTTCCAAAATTCCCAAAAGAAAACAGATAGGCCTCAGGCCGCATTCGCCGGCTTCGGGATATATTCCGTTCAATTTCAAAATTGTATTTATATCTTTCTTTTTCAAGGAATCTATCAGGGCCTTATCAAACTTAGGACCATCTTCCTGAAAACCATAAGGCCCGTCTTCTTTGAGACAATGAGATAGGTCACCGCTTGCTATCAATGCAATCTTCTTATCAGCGGAGGCTAATCCTCCGCTGAGTTTTTTTCCTTGTTCAAAATAAAATTGCGGCGATTCTAAACCGATTAAATGTTCATCGACTTTCCCCTTAAAATCTTTGGCAAGAAAAAATAGGGGAACATTAAAGCCCCAATCAGGGTGAGGGGAGGAAATTATTATTAAGTCGGGACTGACTTTTTTCAATTCAACACTTAAAAACTCCAAGTTTTCAATCGTTTTTTTGACCTTTTCTCTGTCTTCTTTTGAACCGACCGAAGGTAGAATTATCGGCGGGTGAGGCGAAATCGCGGCAAAAACTATTGGCATATTTTATTCTAAAGTTAGATTCAAATCTTCATTGCACTTTGGACATTTGCCATTTTTGTCGTGGCGGTCAATATGGTAGCCGGTTCGGTTAATTGCTATGGTGCCGCATTTCGGGCAAATGGTGTCTTCTGAAGGCAGTCCCGGGACGTTGCCGGTGTAAACGTATTTTAAGCCGGCCTTTTTGCCGATTTCATAAGCCATTTTTAATGTTTCTATTGGTGTTTCTGGTAAATGTTGCAATTTCCAGGAAATGGCGCCGGAAAATTGGCTGATATGCCAAGGTATTTCGGAACCCAATTCGTTTTTAATAAAATTGGCGATATCTTTGAAAGTTCTTTTATCATCATTCAGGGTCGGAATAACCAAAGTTGTTATTTCAACCCAGATTTTCGCAACTTTCATTCTTTTTAAAGTATCCAAAATCGGCTGAAGTTTCCCGCCGCAATTTTTGATATAAAAATCGTCAGAAAAACTTTTCAAGTCAACATTGGCGGCATCTAAATAGGGAGAGACCATTTCCAGAACCTCTTTTGAAAGAAAGCCGTTGGTCACCCAGGTATTTTTCAACCCCGCTTTTTTAGCCAATTTCATCGTGTCCAAAGCATATTCAGAGAAAATAGTCGGTTCGGTGTAGGTATAAGAAATGCTCGGCAATTGATTTTTTAATGCCAATTTAACTATTTCTTCTGGCGGTAAATCGTCACCCAGAATAGGGTTTTGTGGTTTTGGACCTTGCGAAATGTCCCAGTTCTGGCAATTATCGCACCTAAAATTACAACCGACAGTAGCAACTGATAAAGAACGAGAAGCGGGCAAAAAATGAAAAAACGGCTTTTTTTCAATCGGGTCAATATGACAGGCAATAATTTTGCCGTAATTTAAGGCGTAAAGTTTAGCGTCAATATTTTCTCGAACGCCGCAGATCCCTCTACTTTTGGGCAAAATAAGGCAGTAATGGGCGCAATTTTGGCATTGCACTTTTTTGTCGGGAAGTTTTTTATAGAGATATGCCTCTTTCATCAGCTTCACTTCTGCACGGCAGAAGTTCGCTCTTCAATTTTAACTTAAAATGCGCTATAATTCAACATTGAGCTTCCGAAGGAAGCGAAGATGAAAAAGAGGGCTACCTCTTTGACTATTATGAGCCACCGAGTTTTTATCGCCATTAATCTGCCGGAAGACACAAAAAAACAACTCTCTCTTTATCAAGCCAAATGGCCTGAACTGCCTTGCCGCTGGACAAAAAAAGAGAACATACACATTACCTTGGTATTTTTGGGTTATGTTAAAGATGAGGAACTGCCGGAGATTTTAGAGGCCGTCAAAACAGCTGCTTTAAAAAACAAACCTTTTTCAATAAATCTAAATAAGATTTGTTACGGCCCCACCGATAAAAAACCGCCCAGAATGGTCTGGGCAGAAGGAGAAAAGAGCAAAGAATTGGCGAAGCTCCAAGGAGATTTAGAAAACGCTCTCGCAGAAGACGGTTCTCGGTTTGAAAAAGAAAAAAGAGCTTTTGCCCCTCATATCACTTTGGGCCGACTAAAATCTTGGGAGTTCAAAACGCTTGAGCCCGAAGAAAGACCGGAAATTTCAGAGGAAATTTCCTTAAGTTTTGAGGTAAATTCAATTGAGATAATGGAAAGCAAGCTAAAACCGCAGGGTCCCGACTATTTCGCGTTAGAATCACTGGCGTTAGACAGTAAATAGCCATTTTTCTTCAAAATCGCGGCAAAAATCAAGACAGCAACCGTGGTGCCCAGGAAATCAAACAGTAAATCATGCGCCGTATCTGTTATGCCGGCTATCATAAATCTATAGTGCAAAAACGAGTAGGCGAAGAACTCCCATAACTCATAAAAAACACCCAAAGACAAAGCTATGCAGACGGCGAAAATTATCAGGGTTTTAAGATTTATTCTCCATTGATTTTTTTTGCTCAGATAGCTCAAAACTAAAATCATTAACGCGCCGGCGGTTGCTCCGCCGGTAAAATGAGTAAATTTATCGTACCAGTCAAATTTTCTGTAAAGATATAAAGCGTTTCCCAAGGTATCGGCAGAAAGCTGGAAGGCAAAAAGAGCGCCCATCAACATCGGAAAATTAAACCTTTTTTTGTAAACTTTTTCCCAGAATACCCAACCGCTGAAACTAATTAAGAAAAGCACCAGCCAGGGAAAACCAATGGGCAAATGAAAAACCTTTATTGAATTCAAAAAATCAAAAGACAAAAGGGAAATAAAAAATGTCCTGATTAAAATAAATTCCATATTAATCTATTGTAATGAAAAAAGTAAATAAAGTCCATTTCATCGGTATCGGCGGAATAGGGGTGAGCGCCTTGGCCAAATATTATTTAACTAAGGGTTGGCAGGTTTCCGGTTCGGATTTGGTTTCATCGGAAATTACCGAATCCCTCAAAAGATTAGGAGTCAAAATTAGAATCGGCAGACATAAAGCCGAAAATCTGCCGAAAGACGCTGATTTGGTAATTTACAGTCCGGCAGTTCAAAAGTCCAACCCTGAATTAAAATCCGCTTTTTCTTCCCAATCTCGGGTATTGAGTTATCCGCAAGCGCTAGGAGAATTAACTAAAAAATATTTTACCATTGCGGTTACCGGCACTCACGGAAAAAGCACCACTGCTTCAATGCTCGGTCTATTGCTGACTAAAGCCGGATTGGACCCGACAGTAATTGTCGGCACGAAGATGAAAGAATTTGGCGATAGTAATTGCCGAGCAGGAAAGAGTAAATATTTAGTTATTGAGGCAGACGAGCATTTCGCCTCTTTTTTGAATTATTGGCCGAAAATAATTGTTTTGACCCGGCTCGAGGCCGACCATCTGGATTATTTCAAGAACTTTAAAAATTATATTTCGGCTTTCAAAAAATTCATTTCCCATTTGCCAGAAAACGGCGTATTGGTGGCGAATAAAGACGACAAAAACATTAGAGAATTAACAGGCAGTGGGAAACAAAAAATCTATCGATTTACGAAATCAATAGATTATTCAGTGAAGCGACCTGATGCGAAGAGATTGAAGAAAGTTTTGAAAGTGCCGGGAGAGCATAATATTTCTAATGCTTTGGCGGCATTGAAGGTCGCCAGAATACTGAAAATTCCCGATAAGGTTTCTTTCAGGGCGTTATCAGAATATAAAGGCAGCTGGCGAAGATTTGAGGAAAAAACTATTAAACTGAACGCCAAAAACTATAAGCTAATCAACGATTACGGCCATCATCCGACAGAAATTAAAGCAACTTTACAAGCGGCTCGGGAAAAGTATCCGAAGAAAAAAATCTGGTGCGCGTACCAACCCCATCAATATCAGAGAACCTTTTATTTGTTTAAGGATTTCGTGAAAGCTTTCAAAGAAGCGCCGGTTGATAAGCTAATCATTACCGACATTTACGATGTGGCAGGCAGGGAGAACAAAGAAATAAAGAAAAAAGTAAATTCGGAAAAATTAGTTAAAGCGGTTAATAAAAATTCGGTGATGTATTTGCCAAAAACTAAAATCTTAAATTATCTAAAGAAAAACCTGCAAGGCGGAGAAGTGCTGATAATAATGGGCGCCGGGGATATCTACGAATTATCTAAACGATTTTAATTTTCGGAAGATAGTATTTATACGTAAAGTACCGTCCGCTATTGACATTTTTAAGTAAATATGGTATTATTTCGGTATGTGGTGAATGGGGGATTCACCATTATAAATAGAACATAAAAATTTAATATGGAATAGAAAGGAGAAAAAGATGAAAAAGACAGGGTTGGTTTTGATGGCAATGGCAGTTATTTCTTTGTTTAGCTTCGCGGTGTTCGCCCAAGGATCATCGTCTCCCGCTGACAAGGCCGGAGTCTATGTGATCCAAAAAGGAGACACCCTTTGGTGGTTGGAAGGTTTTCATCGAGGGGACCCAAGTCAATGGCTCCGAATCGTGGATGACAATCCTTTTTTGAAAGAACCGGGACGCATCTACGAAAAAGATGGAAAGATTATTGCTGTTATCAAACCCGGTGAAGAACTTAAGGGTTTGGTAGAGCTTGGCATTCTTCCTCAAGAGATTCCAGTTTCGGAGTTTCAGGTCGTCCTAGGGGCGCCAGTGGAAAGTATTATTTTTTTCATCATGCTCGGTCTCGCAATTGCCGCGGCACTCTACGGGATTTCTCGTCTGTACCGAATTTTATCTGACCCGGCAACCTCAGGACAACCGATCGTCCAAGGTGGTCTATTTGCGGGTCGCTCCCGAGATATTGAGACGCGCTTTCAGCGAATTGCTGAGACGCGAGCTGAAGGCGACATTGCTCCACAAAGAATCGGACCCATTGAAGAAGGATTCCTTTCAGGATACGGTCGCGTACAATATCGCGACAGATCTGAGATGAAACGTCTTAGTCGGGAACCTGCTTTTCGGGCACGTTTCCGGCTCCAAGACGGCACTGAGGAGGATTTATATTTCCTCCAAAGGTGCGGCAACGACGTTACCCTATACAGGGCCCGCTATTTTGGATTCACGTTTGAACGGACGCATCAGGTTGTACCTGAACCGCAACCAGCACAAACTCAAGCCGGGCGCACATCTCTAAGGGTAGCTGCTGTTGGCGAGGGCCAGATCGTCGCGGTGACGAAATTTCGAATCAACGATTTAGAAATCACGGTCCCGGAGGGCAGCGTATTCAGTGTTACTGACGACAAGGTTAACATTAGTATTTCCCGTGCCGGAGATATCGCCATTGGACAGCTTAAAAAAACTAAAAAGGCCAAAGCGGTAAAATCTGTCGCGGCGACAGCTTCGTAAGTAATAAGGGCTTCAGTCCGAAAGTGATTCTGATTTCTCCCCCAAAATTGAAATCAGAAAAACTGCTTTTTCGGACTGCGGCCTTTTTTGTTTGCTATTTTTGGAGAAAATGGGTAAAATAGAAAAAGGTTAAATTTCTAAATTTATATTTATGGAAAGAACATCTGTCATAGAAACTCCAAAATATCTCGGAAAAAAAGTGAAGGTTTGCGGGTGGGTAAATACGGTCAGGTCTCATGGAAAAATTTTATTTGTTGATTTGAGAGACAGAAGCGGCCTATTGCAAATTGTTTTTACTCCTCGAGACGAAAAAATTTACGAATCAGTCAAATCATTGAGGCCGGAGTGGGTGATTTCAGTTGAAGGCGAAATTAAAGAAAGACCGAAAGAAATGGTCAATCCGAAAATTGAAACCGGGAAAATAGAATTAGCGCCTGAAAAACTGGAAATTTTATCTGAGGCAAAAACATTGCCTTTTTCTATTGATACCGCAGGTTACGAAATCAATGAGGAAAAACGGCTAAAATACCGCTATCTGGATTTGCGAAGAGACAGAATGAGGAGAAATTTGGAAGCGCGACAGAAAGTTATTCAGTTTATGCGGGAGTTTCTCCAAAATAAGGAGTTCTTGGAGGTAGAAACACCGGTTCTGACAAAGTCAACTCCCGAAGGCGCCCGCGACTTTTTAGTTCCTTCAAGACTGCAACCGGGGAGTTTTTACGCCTTGCCTCAAAGTCCTCAGCAGTACAAACAACTCTTGCAGGTGGCGGGAATTGAGAAATACTTTCAGATAGCAAGGGTGTTCCGAGATGAAGACCCTAGAGCCGACAGACAGGCAGAACATACTCAATTGGATATAGAAATGAGTTTTACGTCACAAGAAGAGGTTTTAGTCCTTGTGGAAGAACTTTACTTGAATTTGGTCAAGAAATTATTTCCCGAAAAGAAAATTACAAAAACCCCTTTTATTAGAATGACTTACAAAGAGGCAATGGAGAAATATAATTCGGACAAGCCAGACCTAAGAGAAGACAAAAACGACCCGAATGAGCTGGCTTTCGCATTTATTGTTGATTTCCCTATGTTTGAATGGAAAGTAGAAGATAAGAGCTGGGGAGCGGCACATCATCCATTTACCATGCCCCAGACCTCGGATACGAATAAGATTAAAAAGGAACCGGAAAAAACCCTTGCCTATCAATACGATTTTGTCTTAAATGGTTATGAAATCGGAGGCGGTTCTTTGAGAACCACGAATTTGGATGTTTTGCTTGCTGTTTTTGAGGTCTTAGGCCACAAACCGGCGGAAACTAAAAAGCAGTTCAGTAATTATTTTGAGGCGTTCAGTTACGGCGTGCCTCCTCACGGCGGAATGGCCCCGGGCATTGACCGGTTTTTAGCCGTGGTCTTGAACGAACCGAATATCAGGGAAGTAATGGCTTTTCCCAAAACCGGAGACAATCGCGACTTAATGATGCAGGCGCCGTCAGAAGTGTCGGAAAAACAGCTAAAAGAGCTGCATCTTAAAATAGTGAAGCCCGCCAGAAAAAAATAAAATGGAAAAACCCTCTTCTCAAAATCTCAAATTTTTCTTCATCGGTTTCGTTTTCAGTTTACCTTTTTTCTGGGGGACGAACATTTTTCAGAAAAATCTGGAAGATTTTTTGTTTTGGGGAAAAGTCGCGGACAATCCTCAAATATTGACCGCCCAAATCATCCAAGAGGATAAATTGGAACAGTTAAAAC
>Ga0315293_10003275_pt1 | contig 15604 bp, 9 predicted proteins | sample YL17G13_20_MG_FD_203071 | JGI IMG/M metagenome (GOLD analysis project Ga0315293, IMG submission 203071) | Sediment microbial communities from Yellowstone Lake, YNP, Wyoming, USA - YL17G13_20 | ecosystem: Environmental > Aquatic > Freshwater > Lake > Sediment | place: USA: Wyoming | collected...
AAAGTCCAATTTAAATTCAGGTTTTTTTATGTTAACAGTAGGGACGGAAGGACTTAAAACTAAACTGTTTTGTGTTCCCCCTTGTTGTACGGGCAAAATTATTGTTAAGTAATTTCTTTGTGTTGCCGAATCTTTAGTATCGTAAAGGTCTAACTTGAAGAAACTTTTTGTGAATGGTTTTGTGTAATAATAGACTTCATTAACGGAAAATCCTTCGGTTAAATAAGAAGAGTTCCATAAATTAAGAGATTGATCAAAAAATCCAAAGTCATAATTTACATCGGTTTTATCGGTATTATCATGTTTTTTATGTGAGAATCTTGCAACTTCAAAATCATTTTCTTTACCAATAACCTCATCAATAGTTTTAAGAACAAATTCATCAACGGCATCATCATTACCATCTATGTCCCACTTAACTTCAACAGGTATATTAATATAAACGTCTGTTGGTTTTTTCAATATTTTATAATTATTCACAATCATCTACAATAGGTTCTGCAATTACGTTTGGATTATTTATATTACTTCCGTCTCCAATTAATCTGAATATAATTTGATCGTAAGGGTAATGACTACCATTTAAAAATGGGTAATCGACTCCGAACCCTTCACTATCTTTGTACCCATATGGGTAAATATCTCTCCATCTAAAAGTTTGACTTGTTATTGAGAAATATGAATAGTCAGGAACTAAGTCTATATTTTGATATCCTTCTTCATTTACGGATGTTGAAAAAACTTTAATGGTCATTGGGTGGTGTACTTTATAGTAATACCCTAATTGATTTGATGGTGTTAACAAGCTTGTTGATGTAAAGTAGTTAGGATTAAATGTGAATTTTTGATAGGTACTTGATATAACTCGTTCTTTTTGTTCATAAGGGTTAAATTCACAAAAGTCTCCATTTATGTTATCTCCAACATTTAAACTATCAACATAATAAAAAACATTACCATTAGATGTGTAATTGTTTGTTAAAAACCCGGTATCGGATTGCGTATTTGTTTGATCCCACCAAACACTAGGTTGGCTATTCTCTAAAGGTAAATTAAATTCGTAACCCTCTTTAAGATTTGTATTTGGACCTAATGTCCATCCAAAATATCCTTTCCAAATAAAACTAAAAAATAACTCGCTTACAGGTCTGTTAAGGTTATCCCTTAAACCGTCAATATCAATGTTACTATTAAACATTAAATTGTAACTGTCGTTACCTTCTTTAATGGAAGATCTATCAACCCCATTTGGAGTTAAAACCGCTTTTTCAAATTTAACTGATTTACTAAAAATATTTTTTTCAAATCCGGCATTAACTAAAATAGAATCTTCAAGACTAGTTAATATTTTGTGAACCCTAACATAATAGTTTGAGGTTGTGTCTATTTCATTAGTTGCGTTTATAATTCTTTTAAATGTTCCTATTGTGTTTACACTAAAAGTGGTACCTAAATACCCTATATTTTGTATGTTAAAAATGTAATCCTCAGAACCATAATTTTCATTACCCAAAGAAGTTACTTGAAAAGTATCTATTCCATTATAATTAAAGTTAAGTTTAACTGATTCTCCAACAGATAATCCATGACTCATAGGACATCTAAATGATATTACATCATCACCATATAAAGTGTTGTTCTCAATAATAAACGGTATTCCATCAAAAGCTTGCCAAGTCCATGTGTTTGTCGTATCTTGATCATCAGCAAATAATTGTCTATCAACATTTAAATGAGGGTAAGTTAAATAATACATCCAATTATATGTTGTTGCACTTTTATTAATAAAACTTACATGATTACCAACACCTGTTGTGTATCCATTTACATTATTATCTGTTCTAATAAGATCAAATTCATAATATTGTGGAAATCCGTCCCAAGGTGCTGATGGGTTACCTGTTGATGTAACCGCATTTCCGATAGCGTTTGTGTAATATAAATTATTTCTATATGGAACATAAGACGTTCCTCCACTGTATTGGTTTTTAAATAAAAATACTATCTTTGTTGTTGGTCTAAATATTGTAGATTCTCCTCTTTCTTTTTGAAACAACTCAGCCAAATTTATTTCTTCGGTTCTATCATATTCAACTTGTTGTTTAAACGTTTGATTTAGAGGAACTCTTAACGCTTCGTCAACATTTGAGGATATTTTATTTTTTTTAGATCCTAATAATATTTGTATTGTTTCATTATTACCCATTTGTCTCTGCGTTATTTACATAAAGTTTAATGAATCTATCAAGTGCGGTAAAACCGTTATTTAATCCAAAATAAAAATGGAACGGTGCTCCAACAAGAACAGGGTCTAAACCAGGTATGTTTGGTGCTCCGTAAGTAACGTTAACTGTTGTTGGGTTAGGTCCTGGAGTAAAGTTTGCAATATGACCTTCTTGTGTTGTTGTGGTTTTAAAATAATCTGAGGTTTGGAAATCTAAACTTTGGTATTTGTTTTTATAAAACCCTCCATTTGTTGTAAATGGGGATGTATACCAATTATTATTCTCCGTTCCAAAAATGTAATTTGATGGAGAAGTAATTTGCCATTTATAGAATGGAACTTCTTGTGTGGATGGGTACCCATAATTATAACCAACAAATGGTGAAATGTTATATGTTTGTATTCCAGGTGTTAATTTTTTTCTTGTTATTTTTTCCTCGCTATTGTCTTGAAAGAAAATACCAAAAATAGGTCTTGATGGTGATTGGGTATCATCTCCAATAAATAAGTAGTTATTTGGGTAGTTCTGTTCTAAATAAGGATTTACTTTAAATTCACTATTTGTTGAGATTGCTTGTGCAAAATCTCCGTCAATTCTATCACCACCTCTTGTACTATTAAAGAACTGAATAACACCTATACCTTCCCCTTGATTTCCATTTGTGGATACAGGGAACATTTGTTGTATTATAGTTTGATTCAGTAATCTAGAAATGAATCCCATTTGCATAATATCAGAATCATCACTATATGAAGTTGATTTTAATTGGTTTGCAAAATAACCCTCTAAATTTTCATTATTACATATTTGATTAATGAATTCATCTCTTGGCCCTAAATCTACAATTGTTGTTGGACTTTGTATTTGTTTATCGTTATATCCTGGATTACTGATAAATAATGCCGCCAAGTTATTTGGTGGTGTTGGTGATGGTTTACCAATGAATTGGTTAATAAATCTATCCCAAGGTGATGATCTATAATAGAAAGTATTTTGTGCGTCATCAAAAACTACAGTGTCTTTACAGTAATTGTATGTTGGGTCAGTAACTGAATTATTTGCATATGTAGATGTCTTATTAAATGAAGGCATATATAAAAATCCATTTATCCAATTGTTTTGGAATACTCTTGCAAAGACCCCTCTACACGCCGCTAACATTAACAAGTATCTAACTTTCCATTCTAAAAATAATTTCACATCTTCATCGTATTGTGAAATATATTTTTTATTTAGAAGGCAATAACATCCTTTAACAACTCTATCACTTGGTACATCACAATTTGGGTTTACGGTAATTCCTGTTCCTGTTCCTGAGTAACATTGTAACGAAACCAATCCTTCACAAGTTAATGTTGATGTTAATCCCGTAACTAATCCTGTTGAGTCAGCATAATTACCTGTAGGGGGTGTTCCTGGCCCACCAATACTAGGATTTGACTGAACCCCACTACCCTTAAAGAAATAAAAGTTATTATTTTGATGTAGACCATATCCTGTTTGAGTATCGTTACCATCTTGAGTTCTTGTTGATGTTGGTATTCTATCACTTCTCATCACAAGTTTAGTTTCATCCAAGAAGTTAACTGTTGTAGTTAAATATCGATAATATGCTCTTGAGTATAATCCATTATACCCATCGAATGGTGTACCATAATCATTATTTGCACCAACTGAATCATAAAAATTATATATTACAGGGTTTAATGCTGGTCCTGCCTGTGAAAAAGAACCTATAAACGTACCACCAACAAAATAGTCTTGAACATATTTTGGTATAACCCAATTATATGGTGATGATGTAAACAAATTGTATGGTGATGATGATATTGTTGATAACGGAGGGAACGTTATGTCAGGTCTATAAGAACCTGAGTTATCATCTGTTGATAAATAATAGTAAGGTAACGTTGATGTAAATCCAGTATATTGACCTGGTGTAAGATCAAATATTAGTGATGGAAAATATAAATTGTTTGTTGTATTATCAACAGTGTCGTGAGATAATGGTTTAATATTATTTGTTGATAATGGTTGTATAGGGTAATTTAAATAATAGTTACCAGTAATTATAGGTCCAACCCCATATGAAGAATTACCAAATATTATTGATAAATCGTATTCTATTTCTTGTTTAGGGGTAAAAGGGTCTACCCCTCTTGTTAATATTATAACCTCTAAAGAATTTCTAACACTATTTTCAATCGCATCTATTGCGTTACCCGATGAATATAATGATGGAGTTAATAACCCGACACTACATTCATCACCATAAACAAACCCTATATCGTGTAATAAGTATTTTTTAGGAAATTTATTTAAATCGGTAATACTAAAATTTGTATTACCTGTAAATGAATTAATCGTATACCCCGTTATTACTTGGAAATACTCAATGTCGGTAGGGTATTCTAAATAATAATCAGTTTGACCTGTATTAATTACATATATTGTTGACTGCAGTAGTCCTGACCCATTTGATGCGGGGTCGGCATAATCTATTGTTCTAACTATTGGGGTTACAGAATCACCTGTAAATGTGGTACCTGTAATTGAGGTATTATTAAATTGATTTTGGGTTGCTCCTGTTAAATTAACCCAACCTCCAGACAATTTTGGGTCTTGGAAGGTTATTACTTCTCCCACACCTAATTGTTGGATCATACCGGCTTTTGCAATAACAACTAATACCTGATCTTCAAAAGGGGTACTTGGTGTTCCAACTAAAGATGGATTTACCTTGGTTTTAATTTTATTAACCCCTGAGTTTGCACCTCCTGAAGGAGAGTTTTTAAAGTATTTATCTCTAGTATTAAACTCATTTAATTTTTGTGGATATGTTTCTTTAGTAGGGTACGCAAACCATCTTTCATCACTACCGGGACTTTTTTCGGCACCAAATAGAAATGGTTGTGGGGCATGTAATTTATAAAGATTTGTGGAATCTATTAAATCATAACCTGAAAATATTCTTTGATAATCTAAAAGAGCTTGGGTTAAAACGTCTCCCGTTATTTCTTCTTCAAAAACCCTATTTATAAGTGATTTGTATTGACTACCACAATAAAAATTACCACAAATATTACAATCAGTATCATCATTAGGGCTTGACTGTGGATAGTTAGGGTGTTCAGCTAAAGAATATGTCCCAGGCGAACTTAATGGCGCTAAAAATGTATTATCTGTTGTTGTTGTTGCGGGATTACCGGCTTCTGACTGTTGGTTATTATATTCATTATTTACTTGTTGGGTTACGGAACTAATATCAAAATCATCATCAATTTCCGCACTTCCACAGTCGCATGAACAGGCATTACATTCAGGGTAAGATAACATAGGTAATCCAATTCTAGGAAAACCTTTTAATCTTATTATGAATACAATTACAAAAACAAAGAAAACCAAATATAACGCTAATTTAAATATTGCCTGTAATATTTGCCAAGCGGTTCTAAGTATTACCCCAATGTTAAACACGGGTCCCCCAGGAATTGCAACCGCGGCACTTTCAAGCGCCGATTGTATCGCATCTATTGTTTCTCTAACTTGTATGTATAGAAAATATATACATAAAATAATTAAAACCCATTTTAAAACAGGCCAAGCCCAAGCAACAAAGTGAGCCACAAATAATACTACTAATATTGGGAATGTTAATATGTTTAATAATAACATCGCCAAGAAATATATAAAATCAAATTTTTGTACCGCATCATTAACAGGGAATGGATTATTTTTAGAGATACACTCCCTATCATCAATCTCTTTAATTCCTAAATGTCTTGCTCTCGATATACCGTTCTTATAACGGTCTAAAAACATTGCGGTAGTATAAACCTTATTATAATTAAATTCAAAAAATCTATCCTCACAATTGATTGCCTCTTGAATCATTGTGGAATCCCCATAATCGTCCCAATCTAAACTAAATGCGTATGACCTAAAAGAATCGTACGCCGCCTGATCGTAGAATGTGAATTCAAAATCTTGTGTTTGAGTTGTGTCTACCGCATTTGAGTTTATTCCTATGTTGGTTCCAGGGGTGTTAATAGGTATACTACTTAAACTTCCTGTATATGGTACACCGTTTATTGTTATAGTAACGTCCTGAGAGTTAACATAAGATTGTAAAATTAATCCACCTGTTTGTGCGGGTAATACTATTGCCGGATTAAAACTTGTTGTGGTACCAGGAACTGAAACCGAATAATTTAAAGGAACACCTAATGTTGGATCCGCGGTTGGTGTTGTTGATGCCCAACCATATTCTTTAATATTTGGAACTAAGAAATTTGCCCTTAATATTTCACTCTGTACTCCTCCGTCATTTTGCCAACTAACTTTAAATCTGTATTTACCTTTTGTTGGTATCCCTACTTTGGGGTCCAAAGAAATAACTTGATTACCAAATTCATCAGTAACAATGTAATCTAAGTTCATTGGGACTTTTAATAAGTAAGTTCCGTCACCGTCAATTATTTTACCTCCTTGTTCTATTTCATATTCTTCAAGTGATGGGTACCCATTTCCATCAACATTTATTGTTTGTCTTATTGCCGATACTCTACCTTGTCCTGACTTTAATGAACAGAATGTACCTGCTGCCAATGGAACTCTACAATTTGTTTTTAATGCTTGTTCGTCTTGAGTAGTCGCAATTGATCCCATAAATGCCGAAGTTGGTTTTATGGTTAAATTTATCTCTTCAGACAAGTCAAAATCTTGTCTTGTAATTCCAATGAAACAAATATCAGGTTCTCCCCATAATGGTTCAACATTAACTTGTTTAACTAATGTTATAATTTGTGGTAACTCACTTAAATTGTTTGATGATTTAAACTTAGAACCGTTAAATTGACTTTCAACTGCAAATCCACTATCTATTAAATCTTGTGGTGTTAAGGAAAAACATCCTATATTTGAAAGGTCAAGGTTCATGACAAGGGTTTGTTGTCCTGTCGGTACCCCAAAAATCATAAAGTCACCACTATCGTTTGTTGTTACTGTGTACTTATAATATTTGTCATAAACTTCTATTACCGATCTTTCAAGAATTGCTTCGTCTCTATCAAAGAAACTACCCGTTGGTACGTGACCTAAATACTCAGAAGATTTAGGTAATAAATTATATTTATACCCATCTTCATTTTTATTATTTAATGTTTTGTAAGGATATAGTTCACTTATAATTGGGTTTAACTCATCCTCATTTGTTAATGGTATAAAAACAGATAACTTTGCGTTTGCAAGTCCAAATCCTCCATTAACTGAAACTCTACCTGCGATAACACCATAATCAGCACATCTTCTTTCGTATATTTCTGCTTGTGTTAATTTAAGTGATAATATTTCTATGAAGTCAAAATCTTGATCAAATTTTAAGTTTACAGATTTATCTACACCTATATTAGTTCGTATTCTATATGAATGTGGCATTAATTTCTTTTCTTGATAAATAGTTTATTTCCTATTTTAAAAGGATAACCCTTTTATTAAAAAAGGAAATTATCAAGAATATGTTACTGATGATAAATTAACAACACTTACTCTAATATCTTTGTTCCCAAATCTAACTTGGTATATTTGTGTTGGGTCAGCAAAAATAGTGTCGGATATCAACCTAATTTCTTTTGTTGATTGATTAGAATATGGTTGTGATGTTTGTGATGAAGAGTACTGCCCCCCAACTTTGTTAAAGACCTGTATATCTGATATTGACAATACTCCGTTTTCCGCTTGTATTAGTCTTCTTAATTCAGAAATATTAACATTTTGACCTAATTGTCTTGACGTTGGTGACAGATATGTGGATACAATATCTATGATTTTTGCAATTATAGATCCCTGACTTTGTGACGAATCTAAAACCACCGCAATATCAAACCCTAAGTCGATAACATTAGCACTTTCTACAGATATGTAATCATTTATCATTCTATAGTTTGATAAATAATTCGCAATATTAGTTTTTAATGCGTTTGGAACTACTGATGTAAGTGTTCCACTTGAGTCATAAGAAAGTAATTTTATTTTTATTTTGTTATTCTCCTCTACTATTGATACTTTAGATGGTGCCCCAAATTGTGAAGGCATATTTCTTAATAATGAATCATAGTCGTTAACCGTTACCGCTCTATTTTGTGATGAAAAGTTGAAAGAAACAAAATTTCTAATTTCCTCCAATGTTGGTGCCGCCGCTCCACCAACCGCAGCGATAGGGTTTGTACAACTTAATGAGTTTGACGTACTTGTATTAAGACTCTCAGAAGGACCGTTAACAAAGAAATTACTTTTCTGTACTTGAGTAATAACCCCAACACCAACATTACTTGATATTCCACCACCAATTCTATACTGAATAAACAATGTTGAGTTTGATTTAAGTGTACTTCCTAAACCTAAATTATTAACGTATTTGTTTATATTAATTGATTGTCCATTCCTTGCAAATTCTCTTAATTGTTCTTCCGCAGAATTATTACCACCACCAAAAGTTAATTTCATAAAACCTTGTGGGGTATATTCTGTAATAAATTTATCACTTGTTGTAATGTATCTACCGATTTTAATGCCAGGAGCATCCGAAGGTTTTGTTGGGTCTTCAACAAAAACTCTGTCTTCAACTAAGGCCCTTACTTCATAAAATCTGTTATTAGGGGATAAAAAATCTTGATCTGAAGGTACGTTACTATATTGTGATCCGTCTTTTACAATGACACTAGTTACTCCCAACACATTTCTTTCAGGTAAAAATAACTCAAAAAATGGTTTAACATCGTTAGGTGTTATAACTCTTTTAAAAACTTTAGTTAAACCATTAAGAACTACTTCTCTTTTGGTTACTGTGTAATTTTGTATTGTACCATTTGAATCTATATTTGGTCTTACTATTCTTGAATTTGGTTGTCCTTCTCCATTATATTGAGATGAAAAATCTATATCATACACAGTTTCATATGATTGTCCTGCACCATTTACTTGAGTACCTCTTCTTAATATACCACAATATCTTATATCTTCCTTATCTCCAAACGCCGGTACAACAATAGAAAAATCAACTAATGATATTGATGGTCTTTGTCCCGGTATTTTTAAACCGTATGTTCTTGCAATATTAAATAATGAAGTCTTTTGTTGTGCGTATTGTAATACAGTCTCTTGTATACTTCTATCAATTTGAAAATTAAGGTTGTCAGCGACTGCGGCATTTAAATCCATTAAAACGGAAAATACCGAAGCGTCATTAAAATTTTGTATTAATTCAGGATAATAAGTTTTTACGTAATTAACTAATTCTGTTCTAACTCCTTGAAAATCCCTTGTTGTATATGATATTTTTTTATCTGCCATACTATTAAATATTTAAAATAATGAAATCACTACTGTTAAATGCGTCGGAAGTTATTTTATAATCAATCCTAACTCTTGCAGTATGTTCTTTTTGTGAAATGTTTGGTACGGTAAACTCTCTTTGATCCTCACCGTTTATAAAAGTACCTTTGTCTTCATACTCTGTTGAGGCGTCTGTAATTAACACATTAGTAATTAAAACTCCAGGCATAAATTCCTCAACGGAATCTCTAATTTCGGCCTCTATTTCGGCAAATGTTGGTCCGTCTAATGGTTCAAAAATATATTCATATAATCTTGATCCAAAATCAGGTAAATAATATCTACTTCCTTTTCTTGTTAATAATAAATGTATAAGATTAGTTCTAACTTCTTCAGAAGAGTAATCTGTTAAATCTAAATATTTACCGTTAAAGGAATCCCTAAAAGGGAAAGTAATCCCGTAAGTTATACCATTTGCCATATCTAATAAATATAGTATTCGGATATTTTATATAAATAAAAAAATCACTGATTTCTCAGTGATTCTTTAATCTTGTGTTTCCTCTTTCAGACATAGGTTCATAGGGACAATGTAAACATCCGTTTCCACAACATCTACCCCTTTTCATATGAAAAGATTCTGTCATTACTATATTACCGTTTTTATCCTTATAAAAGTCAGGTTCAGGAGATTTTTTTGTTATCTCCTGAACATATAACTGTTGTATCCAATCTTTAGATGCTCTTACTGTCATTTTAATTTAATTATACTATTTCACAAGCCCCACCCGCACAAGCGGCTTCACCACTAAGATTTGTATTGTCTTGTAATTCAATTACTTTTGTAAGATCAATATTTTTCAATGTTGTAAGTAATCTTTCAAAATCTTCTTTGTTACAATCTTCAAAAGGTGCCTGAGTATAAGTATGGTTTGAATAGGGTAATACAGATAGTCCATTATAAAATTTGCGATTATCCCACATCCATTCACCAACTAATTCCCACTCGTCTTCTTTAATTGAAACTGTTGCCGATACGTTATGGGTATTTTGTCCAGTTCTATGTCCTGGTTTAATCCATTCTTGTGCGACTTTTTTAACTCTTTCCAACATTTGGAATACTGATTCGTGTCTTATGATAGCACCTTCCGGAGCTTTTTGTGGTATACCAATAACTGCGGTATCGTGAGGACGGAAAAACTCATCTTCAATCAACTCAGGATGATTAATTGCCAAGTAATTATAGATTGATTCATTTTTACCTACACGGATTCTTCTTAGGTAATAATCGTTATGCCAAGCGTGGATTCCTGATGATGTCCCCAATACCAATGATGAGGTTCCGGATGGTTTAACTGTCGTTGACCTTGCAGATTTGTTAATTCCAATAAGACCTGCAACCCTTTCATTTTCTTCTTTAACGGTTTGAGCCGCTGTTTTCATATCATACCCTAAAACAACACCTGAACCAATTCCTGTCATTCCAACACCAATAAGTGCGTCTTTCTCAGTTGTTCTTTTCCAAACGTCTCTTAGGTAATGGAAGTCAGTATAACCTGCTTGTAATGTTCCAATGAACGCAGCTCCTTTAACTCTTTCCTCAAAATCTTCTTGTGATTCAATATCAGACGCATTTACTTCACATAAGTTACAGAATTGGTTAGGACGAAGTGCAATCTCACAACAAGGATTTGTTCCCCAATCTTTATCGTTTGACAAATAGATCCCAGGTTCTCCTGCTCCTGATAACTCAATACGTTTCCAAAGACCCATAAAGAATTCTTTTGTAATTTTGTGACGAAGAAGTACTGCCGAGTTATTTGCTCTACCTCTTTGTGCGTTTTGTTCCCACCAATTACCTGATTTACAAGAAATCATTTCTTCATCATCGGCCGAGAATAATGAGATAAGTGCCGCTCTTCTGATACCACCCGCAAGTACTGCGTCTGCAATATGACATATAATATCGTGAGTTTCAATTGATGTTAGTTTTTCACCATCTTTTTTGTTATTTAAAACTTTTGTTATGTGGTGGATACAATCTTTTAATGGTTGAGGGCCTGGAGCTTTTCCTCCAGAAGTAACCAATAAGGCTCCTTTATGTCGGATATCGGAAAAATCAAACACAGGGGTTGATGATTTTGTACCCATATATGACTCAATAAGTACTTTAATTGCATCTGCCCATCCTTCAATTGAATCTCCAATTAAGTATCTTCTTGTTCTTGTTGGATTTGGTTTTTTAATTTCTGGCAGTTTATCTACGTGGTGTCTTTGTACTGAGAATCCTACACCTGTACCCCCTAAAAGTAAGAACATTGTCTCCGAAAATGCGTCCGTATGGTCAATAGGTAAATAAGCACAGTTATAAACTCTATTTGGTGAAATCTCAATTGGTTTACCTCCAAATTGTAAAGATCTCATTGATGGAAGAATTTTCTTATCATATACCATTTTGTATACGTTTTCAATTTCTTCTTTAATTTGTGGGTATTTTTTTTGGTGCATTTCTTTGTTTCTTGTTACCAATTCTTCCCACGATTCCCTTCTATTTAATTCAGGGACAAATTTAGCGTATTTCATATACACCGTAATATCACTCAATATTTTTTGTGAAATATCCATTTTTATTAATTTAATTATTTGTTTAATTTTTTTGTTTGTCTTGTTCTCTTTGTTGTCTTTTCTCCAACAACTCTTTAACCCGTAATCGTTGTCTTTTTTCTTTTTCTTCTTCAAGACCTAAGAATGTGGTTGTGGATTCGGTATCAATGTCAATCATCGCATTATCAAATTTGCAATTTTCAAAAACCACACCGTCATCTCCAACACGAGACTTGGTAATTGCAATTGTGGCTAATTTCATTTCTTTTTGTTGTAACGTTTTTGCTACTGTAATAATAACGTGACCTACTTGAGCCTTTTTGATTGATCCCCCCATTTGATCGGTTGTAACAACTTCAGAAGATATAGACGCTCTATTCCCTTGTGTTGCAGTCCAACCAACAAGATTTAATTCATGACACATAGACTCAAATCCTCTCATAACAGAACCTTCACTTTTCCATTCGTCACCCAAATTTTTATCAGGAACGATACAGTCAATATAATCCAAAACAATCATATCTATCTTTATTCCGTCCGCAATCATTTTTCTGATTTCGTTCTTTATTTGAGTCATTGTTTTGGTATCTGAAGGTAGTTTTTTCAAATCTAATGTGTTTGGCATTTTTTCTTTGATTTCTTTTACCTTATTCATCACCTCTTCCTTTTTTTCTGATAATTCATCAGGGTGAATCTTTGTCCAAAGGGTAAAATGTTTCCTTTGTATCACTTTTGGGTTGTCTTCAAAAAATACTTGAAGAACGTTAAATCCTAAGTTAAATGCGTGATTTGAAATCTTTGTGAGGATAGTAGACTTACCTACCCCTGTTGGTGCCAATATAACACCTATTTCACCTTTTGCTAATCCTCCTTTTAACAACCTATCAATTCCTGGAATTCCCATTGGGATGGGGTGTCTGTAATCCTCGTCCAAGACTTGGTCTAAATTTGAGAAAACATCCATTGTTGTAGTGTCTTTTGACCCAACAAGTAGGGCTTCTCTAACCAGTTCTTCTAGTGTGTCATAGTTTTCAAACTCACCACCGTCAATGATTTTTTGTGCCTTTTTCATTACTTTCTGTAACTCTTGTTGTTTACAGAATTTAAGTGCCTTTTCTTGTACGAAATCTACACCATCGATAGGTGCGTCCTTGATTTTTTTAATTGTGTCAAGAACTACTTTAACTGCGGTTTCTTGTTGTAATTCGGATTTTGCGACTTGTTCTAATGTATCAAACGATGGTGTATGTTCGTATTTTGTATAATACTCTTTTACCATCTGAATGATAATCTTAAAGTATTTATTCTCAAAATAATTATTTTCAATAACGTCAATAATTGAGTGAGAAAATTCTTTGTCTAAAATGATTTGATTAAGTAATTGTATCTGAAAATTGTTACCGAGATATTCAAAATTTTTATTAGTCGCCATAGTTTTTCTTTCTGTTAGTAATGATAAATACTCTTACTTTTGAATAAATTGTGGGTAGAAATAATTAAATTTTTTACCTGAAAAAATGTCAGTTAGGTCTGTAAGTACCTGTTTTAACTTTGGCCGTAGATCTACGGTATATCTTACCTTTGGTGGGTACACTTTAGCATCAAATGATCTCTGACAAATTGTCATGTTATCAATCTTAACATAAAGATTAAAGTTTTCAAATCCTTCTGTAATTGAGGTGTTCAATACATCTGGGTTTTCACTAATCTCGTATTTGTTTTCCAACATATAAACTACCGATCTCATTTTTAAATCATACTTAAGTTCATTACAAAATGTCCTTATATACTCATAAAACTCTTCCGATTTGTGGGCATGTTTATTAAACCCTTTTACATTAAAAAATCTTTGTACTACGATGTTGTCATTACACATTAACAAAAATTCTAACTTAGTTACGTCTTGTTCTTTCATTTTTACTTTTTTGTTCTGTTTCTAAAATTTGTTTTTTCTTTTCTTGATAGTTTTAAAAATGGTTTTAAAAAATTAACCCAAGCGTCATCACCCTTTGGTAAATATTTAAAGAACCCGTCATCCATCATCATTCTAATTAAGTTCCTGTGACCCCTTCCGTCAGGATCCAATGACTCTGAGTAATACGACTGAACTAATTCTTTTCCTTCTTCGGAAATTAAAGGTTTTGATAAATCAATTAATTTTTCGTTTATTACAAAAAACTCATCTCCAAATATCCCTTCTTTTGTTTTTCCACTTAGAAGATTTTTTAAAACCACATTATCTTTTTGTTCTTTAAGTAACTCTTCACCCTTTGTTAAAATATCGGTAAAACTAATTTTTTTTTCAAGTATTTCAGGAAATAATTTTATAAAAGTTTTTTCACCAAGATAAAAAATACCATCAATATTATCCGAACTATCACCGGTTAATATCTTATAAGTTTTAATATTGTAATGTGGGATCTCTGTTTGATCAATTTTGATTGTATCCCCATTTTTAAAGTACTTCTTTGCTTGTGGCGAATAGATACTTATCTTTTCAGAAATAAGTTGTGTGAGGTCTCTATCTGACGAAAAAATTGTTTTATCTTCGTCCTCAGAAATCTGACAATAATAAGCAATTAGATCATCGGCTTCCGAATTCTCAACATCTAGTTGCCTTACAAACATTTCTTCAAGATATTGTTTAACCCTTTGTTTTTGGTTAGAGAAGGACTCTTCTCTAAATTCTTCGGGTTTAACGGATTTACGGTTTAATTTATATTTTGGGTATAACAATCTTCTTTGTGAAGAACTTGTTTCTCCGTCCCAAAATACAACCACTTTATTGTAGTTATTTTCTTCAAGGAAACGTCTTACGGTATTTAGAAAGTGCCAAATACCGCCAACGTGTTCTCCTTTATTAAAGAAATCTTTTACTCCGTGAAATCCAATTTTTAATAGGTTGTTTCCGTCAACCAATAACGTTTTTGTCATTTCTGTCAATTACAGGGTTCTTACTATGATTCTTCTTTTTCTGTTTTCAAATCAAAATCACCATCAACTCCGATAATTTCTTTCCAATACTCAGCGTATTCTTTTTTGTATTGTTCAATTGAAGCCTTCTCTTCGGAAACCTCTTTTCCAGGTAAAAATCCATGTGGTGTTATAATTATTTTTCCATCTTCAAATCCAAGTCCGTTGATGTGGTTTTTCATAACAGATACCTTTGTTCTCGACGCAAATTTAATTGTTCGTTTGTCTTTGGTTGCCGTGATTTTAGTTGTTCCAGCCCCTTTCTGATTTCCAAATAAGAATACCAACGATGAGTTTAACCAAATTGCTTCACCACCTTTTGCTTTAATTTTTGGTTGTCCAAAAGGATTATCAGGTAATTCAACCCAAGGTTGGTTTACAATGATTAATGTATTTTCGAATTTAGAATCAGATTTACGTGATCCTGAAATGCGTTGGTTAATCCCCATACCAATTTTGTCGGCTAAAGT
>Ga0315293_10003276_pt1 | contig 15601 bp, 16 predicted proteins | sample YL17G13_20_MG_FD_203071 | JGI IMG/M metagenome (GOLD analysis project Ga0315293, IMG submission 203071) | Sediment microbial communities from Yellowstone Lake, YNP, Wyoming, USA - YL17G13_20 | ecosystem: Environmental > Aquatic > Freshwater > Lake > Sediment | place: USA: Wyoming | collected...
AGCCGGGCGAGCTGAGTTGATCGAGCAGTTTGGGTCTCTCACCGCAGCCGAAACCGCCAGTCTGACTCAGACGGCGGCCGTAATAGCGGCAGCTTCGATTCGGACTTCCGGCTTAAGGCAAACCCGGTCGGAGCGAATTGACCGGTATCTTCTGCATCCGGTACTGGGACCGATTATGCTCGTGGTGCTGATGGCGCTCATATTTCAGTCGATCTTCGCCTGGGCAGAGCCGGTGATGAGCTTGATCGACCACCTGTTTTCGCACATTGGGTCATGGACGGGTGGGCATCTTCCCGATGGCCCGGTCAAATCGCTTCTGGTGGACGGCGTGATCGGTGGCGTGGGGTCGGTGCTGGTGTTCCTGCCGCAAATAATCATTCTGTTCCTGTTCATTGCCCTGCTTGAGGATTCCGGCTATATGCCGCGCATGGCGTTTCTGGTGGATCGGGCGTTCCGATGGTGCGGCTTATCCGGCAAATCGTTCATTCCGCTGTTGTCGTCGTTTGCCTGCGCGGTGCCGGGGATCATGGCCACGCGGACAATCGAAGACCGCAAGCTCAGATTCATCACGATCATTGTGGCGCCGCTGATGACCTGCTCGGCCCGACTGCCGGTGTACACGATCATGATTGCGGCGTTTATACCGCATCGGTCGCTGCTTGGCCTATTGAATACGCACGGTGTCCTGCTTGGGGCGCTGTATCTACTTGGGCTGGCGGTGGCGGTAGTGGTATCTCTTATTCTTAAGAAGACGTTGTTCAAAACGCAACGCGGGACATTCATGATGGAGATGCCGTCGTACAAGGTTCCGACCGCTCGTTCGGTTTTGATACGGGTGTTCAATCGGGCAAGGCATTTTGTCTCGCGGGCAGGGACAGTGATTCTCGCGATAACAATCATAGTCTGGGCGCTAAGCTACTATCCGCGCTCGGAGTCGATCACTCGCGAGTACGAAGCACGGCGTGCGGCGGTGAGACTGGAATATACTGAGCAGGGAAGCGAGGCGCAGCGAATCCGCGAACAGGATCTCGCCAACGAACTGGCCGGGGCGCAATTGCGCAACTCGTATTTAGGGAGAATCGGGCACGCAGTGGACCCGGTTTTTGCGCCGTTAGGCTGGGACTGGAAGATCACGATGGCGACGTTGGCGTCGTTTCCTGCGCGGGAAGTGATTATCGCAACGCTCGGCACAATTTATAATCTGGGCTCCGATTCAGAAGGGTCCAGCTCATTAGTCGAGAAAATGAGGCAGGCGCGGTGGGAAGAAGGGCCGAAAGCCGGGCAGGTAGTGTTTCATCCGGCGGTGGCGCTATCGATAATGGTGTTTTTTGCCCTATGCTGCCAGTGCGGCGCGACAGTGGTGACGATTCGCCAGGAGACCGGGTCATGGAAATACGCTGCGGGGGTGTTTGTGTATATGACCGTGACGGCGTATATCGGAGCGATGCTGACTTATCAACTGTTCAGCCGCTTGTGGAGCTAAGAAGATGGGCTGGCAGAATCTGATAGTTGGTGGAGTGGTGCTGGGGGCAGGAGTGTACCTGGCGTTGAGCTACGCACGGAAGCGGCGAAGCAGAACTGGGTGCAGCGCGTGTTTGGCCGCAAAGGAAATCAAGGGAGGGAAAGGAACCGCTTCTCGTCTGCGCTCGGACCAGCGATGACGCGCAGTGCCTATTGCTGTTGGCCGGTGTCCCAAGTTGACTTTCCCCTCGGCCTCTCTATATTCCGTTCACTTTGCAGAACTCTTTGATGTCGCCGCCCATCCTGCTTGGTCAGTATCGACCGAGCAATTCCTATTTGCATTCTTTGGATGCCCGCGCCAAGGTGGTTGCGGTGCTGGCGATTATGGTTCTGGCGCTGATGTCGAACGCTATCATCTTCTATGTAGTGCTGATTGGAGCGCTCGCAGTCGGATTGGGCTTGTCGGGGGTGTCGGCGTCGGCCATGCTGAGAAGCTTCGTTCCGGTACTGCTGCTGGTGGTGTTGACCGCGGCATTTCACTTGATATTCAGCGGGCGGGATTCGCAAGTGCTGTTCACTCTATTCGGGTGGTCTGTGCGCTCGGCGGCGGTGAGCGCAGCGGCGTTCTATTCGCTGCGTGTCGTGCTATTTGTGGCCGCGGCGTTTCTTATCACGTTTACCAGTTCACCGTCGGAGTTGGCCGAGGCTCTGGTGAGAATTCTACGACCGCTACGCAAACTGCGGGTGCCGGTGAATGACCTGGGGTTAATTATCTTCATCGCGATTAGATTTCTTCCCATCCTGTACGACGAATTTGTGACGATTAGAAACGCCCAGATAATGCGGGGGGTTGATTTCGGCGGATCGTTTGTTGTGCGCATACGCAAGACCAGCTACCTACTGATTCCGGTGTTTGTGGCGGCGGTTGGCAGGGCCGATGATCTGGCGCTGGCAATTGAAGCTCGCGGCTACGACAGCCACGCCCGGCGGACAATCTACTCGCAGGCACGATTTGGCGCCCGAGAGATCACGTTTGCGGCGCTATCGATCGGCTTGATGATGATCCTGTTCCTGGTGACGCGGCATCATGGCTGAACGAAACATCAAGCTTACGGTGGAATATAAGGGGACCTCGTTTTCCGGGTGGCAGATTCAGGATGGCCCGCGCACGGTGCAGGCCGAAGTCACCGAAGCGATTCGACGAGTGACCGGCGAGTCAGTCGATCTGATCGGTGCAGGCCGAACCGACGCCGGGGTGCATGCGCTGGGGCAGGTGGCGAATTTCCATACAAATCACTCATTGGATGCAGGGCGGTTTCGGGATGCGCTCAACTTTCATCTATCGGATGAGATATGCGTGAAAGAGTCAACCGAGGTTGCGCTCGATTTTCATGCGCGGTTTGATGCCCGATATCGACGGTATCGATATTTGCTGGCACGGGAGAAATCGGCCATCTATCGAGAGCTTCGGTGGGAGAATCCGGTCGAGCTTGATTTCGACAGACTCCGGCAGGCGGCCGCGCTCGTGGTCGGCGAACATGATTTTGGTCCGTTCTGTGTGGTATCGTCGCTGAAAGAGGATAATCGGTGCCGGATTGATTATTCCCGCTGGTTCAAGGTTGGTCCGCTCCGGGTGTATGAGATTCGCGGCAACCGTTTCCTGCACAATATGGTCCGGTCGTTGGTGGGGGGGATGGTGAACCTGGCCAGTCTCAGGCAGGACAACAACATGCATAACTTGACTTTAGAGCGGTTCGGCTCTATCATAGCCGCGCAGAGCGACGAGCGGGTCGTGTTTACCGCTCCCGCATGTGGCCTGTATCTAGTGCAGGTCGGATACTGAGCGGACAGAGAGGTCAATAAAGGACAATGATAAAGCGATATACGCTCCCTGAGATGGGGGCGCTCTGGACAGAAGAAGCCAAGTTTCAGACCTGGCTGGAGGTGGAAGTCGAAGCGGCCCACGTCATGGCGGATCGACGGATAATTCCGCAGGCAGCATACAAAGCGATCAAAGCAAAGGCGAAGTTCGACGTCAAGCGGATAACCGAGATTGAGAAGGAAGTCAATCATGACGTTATCGCGTTTCTGACATCGGTTGCGGAATATGTCGGTCCGCAGGCGAAGTATCTGCATTTCGGCATGACGTCGTCCGACGTGCTGGACACCGCCCTCTCGCTGCAGATGAAACGGGCGGCGGGAATCATTGACCAGAAAATCGTTGCCGCTCTTGGACTGATTAAGAAGCTGGCGCTTGTTCATAAGAAGACACCCTGCATTGGCCGGACACACGGAGTGCTGGCTGAACCGACTACTCTGGGATTGAAGTTCGCCGTCTGGTACACCGAATTGGGTCGGGCACGAGCGAGATTTACATCGGCGACCGAGCGGATAGCGGTCGGGAAAATCTCAGGCGCGGTCGGAAATTTTGCGAATCTTGACCCGGCTATCGAGGAAGCGGTCTGCAGACGACTTGGACTGAAACCGGCGGAAGTAAGCACGCAGGTAGTTCAGAGGGACCGCCATGCCGAGTATGTGACGACGTTGGCGCTGCTGGCATCTTCGTTGGAGAAGTTTGCCACTGAGATTCGTAATCTCCAGCGGACCGAGATTGGAGAGATGTCCGAGGGATTCGGCAAAGGTCAAAAGGGGTCATCGGCGATGCCCCATAAGAGAAATCCGATCACGGCTGAGAGGATCACCGGCATAGCCCGGCTGGTGCGCGGCTATGCGCTCTCGGCGATGGAGAACATTCCGTTGTGGCATGAGCGGGATATCGCGCACTCATCGGTGGAACGAGTCATAATTCCGGATAGCACGATCATTGTCGACTACGGTTTGCAGAAGTTCATCGATCTCCTGGCGGGTCTGGTAATCAACGAAAAGCGGATGTACGAGAATATCTTCTATGGCGGCGGTTTGGTGTTTTCACAGCGGCTGCTGCTGAAGCTTACCGGACCGGTTGGCTCGCGAGAAGACGCTTACCGACTTGTCCAACGGAATGCGATGGCGGCTTTTGAGGGAAAAGGACTGTTCCGTGAACTGGTGCTTCGTGACAAAGAGATATTGAAACATGTAAGCGCCGCCGATATCAGCGGTTGCTTTGATCTGGCGTACTACATGAAGAACGTTGACAAGATATTTCGGAGAGTGTTTCGGAAATGATCGCACGCGAGGGATATCCGTTTATCCTGGTCGGGCTGGTCCTGACCGTGTTGCTGATCCTTCTGGCGACACGAGGGAACAGCCTTTGGCTGTTTTGTCTATCGGCCATATTGGGACTGTTGACGTTGTTTGTCACGTTCTTCTTCCGCGATCCGGACCGCTCGTTTGCGCTTGAGCCGGGCCTGCTGGTTTCGCCGGCCGATGGGAGAGTGATCAAAGTCGAGCAGCTCGCCTCGCACCCGTTTATCGGCGGTCCGGCGGCTAAGATTTCCATATTTCTATCTGTATTCGATGTTCATGTAAACCGGGTGCCGGCATCCGGAGTGGTCAACTATGTTGCGTACAACGCGGGAGAGTTCTTTGTCGCGTACGCGGACAAGGCATCGGAGAAGAACGAGCAAACAGAGATCGGCATGACAACAGGTTCGGGCGAGAAGATACTGTTCAAGCAGATTGCCGGTTACATTGCTCGAAGAATCGTCTGCCGCCTGAAAGAGGGAGATACGGTTACAGGCGGACAGCGGTTCGGCATGATTCGGTTCGGGTCCCGAGCGGAGTTGTTTGTGCCGGCCTCGGCGATGGTCTTGGTGAAGGCTGGGGAGCGGGTGCTTGGCGGCGAAACGCCGTTGGCGCGACTCGCAACCAAAACTCAACCGCTCGGCAATTCGGCGGAGGCTGGTACCTATGACCACTAATTATCGTGGGCTGTTTCCGGGCACATTCACGATGGGGAATGTGGTGTGCGGATTTATCGCCATACTCGAAGCGATTGAAGGGCATATCACATCGGCTTGCTGGTTTGTCATTCTCGCGGGGCTGCTGGATGCGCTTGACGGGAAGGTGGCGCGACTGAGCGGCGGCACCTCGCAGTTCGGCGTGGAACTGGACTCGCTGGCGGACTTCCTGTCATTTGGCGTGGCGCCGGCTGTGATTGTCTACGCGATAAAGCTGAATGATCTCGGTCGCTGGGGCTGGATAATCAGCATAGTCTACATTATGGCGGCGGCATACCGACTGGCTCGATACAACGTTTTGGCGGATTCGGAGGAAAAGAAGGACTTCATGGGGTTGCCGGTGCCGATAGCGGCGATGACCCTGGTGTCATTCATCATCCTCTGCTACCATGTCTGGGGCGGACTGGAGTACAGCGAGTGGTTGATCTCAATGATCGTGCTGTTTGCCATCTTGATGGTGACGCAGGTGCAGTATGACGCGATTCCGGAGAACTTCCAGACTCGGCAAGGAAGAATCAAGCTTGGAATTTTGCTGCTTGCCGGAATAGTGGTGGCGTTCGGTCCCAGAAGACTCCTGTTGTTTCCAATTTTGGCCTCCTATATATTGTTTGGGATAGGCCGGGAGTTGTATCGCCTGTTTTCATCAGGCGTCGGCAGAGTAACCGGCCGTCAATTCGGCAGAAGGAAGACAGATCGAGATGACGTCAACTGCGAAGACTAAGAAACTGATCGTGTATGTCCGACTCAAGGACGGCGTGCTGGACCCTCAAGGGGTGACTATTCAGAAAGCTCTGGGCCAGATGGGATACCCGGACTTTGTGTCGGTTCGCTCCGGAAAGTTCTTTGAGTTGGAAATCGACGCCGATGCTCCGGATATCGACCGCCAGGTCAATGAAGTCTGCGCCAAGCTCCTGGCCAATCCGGTTATCGAGAGGTTCTCGGTGGAGAAGGGCTGATGAAATTCGGCGTCGTGACATTCCCCGGCTCCAACGGCGACTATGATTCATATGCCGCAGTCCGTTTCGCGATGAAGGAGAAAGTCGAGTTCCTGTGGCACAAGTCCGAGGATCTGCAGGGGTGTGATGCGGTCATTCTGCCGGGTGGGTTTGCTCACGGCGACTATCTTCGAGCCGGCGCCATCGCGCGGTTTTCGCCCATTATGAAGCAGGTGATCAAGTTCGCCAGATCGGGCGGGATTGTGATTGGATTCTGCAACGGCTTCCAGGTGTTGACGGAATCAGGTCTGCTGCCGGGGGCGTTGTTGCGTAATAATCATCTGCGATTCAACAGTAAGTTCATCTACATTCGGGTGGAACGGACCGATACGCCCTTTACGAGAGTTTGCCGGAAGGGCGAAGTACTGAGAATTCCGATCGCGCACGGCGAAGGCAACTACTACAATTTCGATGACGATGTACGCAAACTGGAAGAGAACGGCCAGGTGTTGTTCCGGTATGTCGATGCCTCCGGCAAAGCGAGCACTGAGGCCAATCCGAATGGTTCAGTCGACAATATAGCGGGAATAATCAGCGCCGAAGGGAACGTCCTTGGCATGATGCCGCACCCGGAGCGGGCGGTTGAAGATATTATCGGATCGAGCGATGGACTCAAAGTGTTTGAGTCGGTCTTGAACTACTGTACGTCACCCAAAACGGTGGGGAGATTGTGAAGAAAAGAGAACTGACGTTTATCATCGTGGCGCTGGTACTGGGCGCGGTGCTGGGCGGGCTGGTGGGGGAGATAGTCGGGACGTTTCTGCCGGATGGCGGCGCCAAGACACTTTTGTCCAAATCCGTTGTTGTAGGATTTGACACGACCAAGGTTGAGTTTTACGCTGTCTCGTTCACGGTCGGACTGATGTTTAAGATCAACTTTATGTCGGTCTTGGTGGTACTGTTGGTGATCGTCTATTTCCGGTGGTGGTACATTTAGAGGCCTAGACGCCTCAGGAGGTATTTGATATGCCAGGTCTTGGATGGATGGAGATTCTTCTAATCTTTGTCGTCATCTTGCTGATATTCGGTGCCAAGAGGCTACCGGAATTGGCGCAAGGATTAGGCAAAGGGATACGCGACTTCAAGCGTGCGTTGCGCGAGACGACAGATGAGGTGAAGGGTTCGACTGATGTATCAAACTCCAATCAGCCGCCCAAGATGGAGCCGCCCAATAAGCAGGACTACGGCAATTCACAGAAGAAGTAACCGCCTACTGATCCGGGAAGCCGACGTATGCAAAGCAGTTTCACACAACAGGATGCCGACAAGATCGGCACGATGCTGGGCGCCGAGAGGATTTCGTTTGAGAAAGACCATTTCCGCCTGAAAATCAGCAATCAGGAAGAGCGGCGGATTCTGACGCTGGAGGTTTATCCGGAGATAAGCCTCGGTCGCAAGCGGGGGATGCTGGTTGTTATCTACACAGGCAATTCACACCTGCAACTGCACAACTGCTCCGGTTATGTACTCTCAGAGGAGCTCGGGGAAGTAACATTTGTCGCTGAGGATGCCAACCGGCTGTCCGGCTTAGTGGTGGAAAGGGGGGCCTCGTGCAGCTTCTACGCCTCGATTGACCGCTCGCTGATATCATCCGACTTCACGCAGTTGGGGGTGGAAGTAATGCTCTCCGGCGTGGCGCTCTCACTGGCCGAAGAGATTCTGGGAACGGATAAGGGGAAGAAGGGGGAGTAGCCAATCGGTGACTTGCCCGGTAATTCCCTACCAGGACCAAACGTCAGTGCCGCTGAGATAAGCGAACAGAGATCGCAGTCGAAATAACAAAACCGTCACTGGCTCTCGGTGACGGTTTCGTTTAGGAGAAAAAAATGAAGCGAACGTGCTTTTATCGGCTGGCGAAACTCTCCACAAAGTCATGCAGATCAGCCATCAGTTCAGTCGCCTTCTGATAACGTTCGGCCGGCACTTTCTTGAGCGCCCGCATTACGATGTGATCAAACAACAGCGGAATCTGCGGATTCACCGCCGACGGCTTTTCCGGCTCATGGTGTAGAATCGAATAGATCAGCGACGTGATGTTCTCCCCTTTGAACGGCCGGCGACCGAGCAGCATCTCGTACATGACCACGCCTAACGAGAAGAGGTCGGCGCGGCGGTCAATCGGCAGTCCCTTGAGTTGTTCGGGTGAGATGTAGTTCGGCGTCCCCATCGCAATGCCGGTCTTGGTCATGGAGTTGGAGTCAATGCGGGCGATACCGAAATCCATCACCTTGACCCGGTAATCCGACAGGACCATCACGTTGGCGGGCTTGATGTCGCGGTGGACGATGCCCCGTTCGTGGGCGTATTCCAAAGCCTGGCACATTTGCGTGATGATCTGCGCTATGATGCGGTAATTGAATTTGACTTTCTTTTTGATCAAGTTCTCGAGCGTCTGACCTTCGAGATACTCCATCGCGATGTACTGCAGCGGCCCTTCGGAGCCGACATCATAAATCGTTACGATATTCGGATGGGAGAGCTTGCCTGCGGCCTGGGCCTCGCGGTAGAGCCGCTCTTTCAACTCTTCGAATTCCGCAGGATCATTGATGAAATCCAGGCGAATCGTCTTGAGCGCTACCGGGCGGTTAATGGCGGGATCGATGCCACGATAGACCTTGCCCATAGCGCCTTTGCCGAGCACACCGGTGACCTGATAGCGACCGAGGCTCTTGAGCTCGGTTAGTTCGCCTGAATTGGACATTTCACCACTCGAGGAGTCGGATTTCACGCAACCGGATTCCTGCCGGTTCTGCTGGCCGTCATTGTTGTCCGACGGCTGAGCGGCCTCTTCGTTCTGATCGGACCGGCGTGGGTCGGCGGTAGAGTGTTCCAGATCAAGGTCACCCCAGGCCTTATCCGGCGTGGCGGCGGTGTGGTCAACGAGTACATCTTCATCGACCTTGAGTGTCCGGTGATCAACCGGGTGACGATCAGATTTTGACATGGCGACTGTCTTTGCCTCGGAGGCATCGGTCGGCGACAGCGCAAGCTCACGAACCGGCGTATTTACCGGCGTTCGGGCGGCCGATTTGGCCGGACGAGGCACCTTCCGCTTATCTGAAGGTGATATGGTCGAGATCCCGCCAGTCATCAACTGGCTGTCCAATAGCGGCGAAGCAGCAGCGAACAGGCACAGTTGCAGCAAGATGTAGACGGTTTCCGGCAGCGTCATGAACGAAGCAACCGCAAAGTAGTTGATATTGGCCAGTACGAAGAGGGACCCGACCACAACCACCATCCGAAACATAAGCGCGATGCGCGGCAGGATAAAGGCGGCGAGCGCGCCGAGAGCAAAGAGTATGATCAGGTCGATCGCGGCGCTGGCGCGTGTCTTCAGCAAGTTGCCGTTAATGATATTCTCCATAACGTTGGCTTTGACCAGATACTCCGGCAGCGTCCCGGCAACAGGCGTGGCGAATTTCTCGGTCGCTTCCGGATCATCGACGCCGACGACGACCAGCTTATTCTTCAGAACCGAGTAGTCGAAATTGTCTCCCAGCAGATCGGCGGCTGAGTAACGGAAGAAGGAGGTACCTTTGTTGTAGCAGATTAGCAACTCGCCGCGGTCGTTGATGGGGATTGTTCGTTGCGAGCCGAGCGAAATCGTCTCCCCTTCCTTCACTTTGACCTGGTCAGTAGATATGTCAAGATAGGCTGCCGCAGCCGCCAAGGGTACTGACGGGTAATAGTAGCCGTCGTAATTCATCACCAGGGGCTGATGGCGGACGTACTTGTCGTCGTCAGGGGCTAAGAAATCGAACCCGAGTCGCGGTTTCGATGCCAGAAGCTTTTCGGCGGGCAGGAACACTTTGCGAACCAGCAGGCTTGCCTCTTCGCTCATGTCATGGGAGTCACCATCAATCTGGATCGAATTTGGGAACAGATCTTTCGGGTTGCTGGTCTTTGACGATTTGAACGTGGTGAGCGCAATATCGAATGGGAGTACAACGTTGGTAACCCAGCCCATCTGATCGGCCAGAACGGTGGTATTACCGGACGAGTCTTCGCGGGAATCCTCAGGGAGTTCCATGTCGAGAACGACTGCTTTGGGTTGTCCGCCGCCGGCTGCAGCGAGAAGGTCGGCAATCAGATCATAATGCCAGGGCCAGGCTCCGTACTCATTTTGCGAACGTGCGTCGACCGTTACCACGACGACGTTCGGGCGAATATCCTCGTGCGCCGTGAGCCGACAAAGCATGTCATTGATTGACTGCTGGGCGCTCTGCAATGGCCCGAAGTCATTCACGTACAAGACCATCACCAGGATGGAGATCAGAAAGAACACGATATATGACGAGTACTTGCTCATGGCATACCTCTCTAGACGCCTGCCTGAAGTCTATTTATGAGCATAGCCGGCAATTCAGCCTGCTTCATTTTGTGCTGCGCTTTGGAAATGTCATACGCAACGCGATGAAAGGACACTTCGTCCTCGGTAGTGTCATAGGTGACATAACATGCCCGGGGGTCATTGTCTCTGGGCTGCCCGACCGAACCGACATTCACGATATATCTGGTCTCCTCATTAGGCTGGAAATCATGACCGGCCTGGCGACGAATTTGATTGTCACCGAATGCAAATATCATGGGAAGATGGGAGTGGCCATTGAAACAGACGCGTTGCTCGAAGTGCTTGAACGCGGCATCGGCCTCGCCAGGCGAAAGCACGTAGCGCCACTTGTCCGGCTCCCACGGGGAGGCATGGACGAAATACAGGTCATTCATGGATGCAGCCAACGGGAGATCGGTAATCCGAGGCATCGCGGTATCGGCCAATTGGTCCTGGGTCCAGGAAAGGGAGATTTTCGCGGTTCGATTAATCTGCTGGGGGGACAGTTTCCCAATTACGGCGTATTCGTGGTTCCCCATAAGTTTCACCTCACAGGTCTTCTCAGCCAGATCGAGACAAGGCTCCGGATCAGGACCGTAGCCGATGGTGTCCCCAAGACAGATGATTCTATCGGCTTTGCGCTGTTCGATATCGCGCATGACCGCTTCAAACGCCTCCAGATTGGCGTGAACGTCCGAAATCACCGCGAGGATCATTACTGTTTGCCCTCGACGAACTTGAAGGCGCTCTTGCCGACCGTGATAAGATCACCATTCTTCAGCACGCATCTGGTCACCGGTTCGCCGTTGACGGACACTTTGCCGGTTTTCCCCAGATTGTGCAGAGCGTAGGAAGCTCCCTCCTGGACGATCTTAGCCTGAATCCCTGCCAGAAACAGGCCTTTAGCTCTGACATGGACGAATTTCGCCTTGCCGATAGTTGTTACTTCGCGATCCAGTTTGAATTCGGAGAATTCCGAATTCTCTTCGCCGAGCAGCACCGATCCGCCGTAGCGGGCCACGATCTCCCGCTCGACCCGGTCGTTTTCCAGCATTTCCTTCTGACGCTTCGTGTTGAGCACCATGGTTCCGTCCATACCCGCCACGGCCTGACCCTGATGCGATGCTTCCGTGCGGTAGACGAGCGAATACTTACCGATCATGATGATGTCTTCGTCGCGCAGGACTTCTTCGGCTACCTTGCGATTGTTAACGAAAGTCCCGTTGAGTGACTCGTTGTCGATTATTACGGCAGCGTTGTTGTTAAACTCGATCATGGCGTGCTTGCGGGAGACGCCGCGATTTTCAAGTACGATATCGTTTTCGTTGGTGCGGCCGATACTGATCCGCTTCTTTTCGGTGACAATGCGCTCAATCACCTTGTCATCGTATTTGACAATGATCTCCGGCATAGGACAGCCCTTTCGCGTTATTATCGCTATACGTTTATATTCAACGACTTCGAGCTCCGCGGGCCACGACCGAACGGTTTTCGGACGGTATTTGGCCGAGAGGCAAAACGTACGTATATTGTCGGCATGAGGATTGGAAACCTAAACCTGAACGGCCAAGCGCTCCTGGCTCCTTTGGCCGGTGTTTCCAACCGTCCGTTTCGGGTGCTGGCGATTCGCGCCGGGGCGGCGATGACGTTCACCGAAATGGTTTCATCTGAGGGAATAATCCGACACCAGGAGAAGACCTTGTCCATGATGGCGTTCCGGCCTGATGAGCAGCCGATTGGAATCCAACTATTTGGCGCTGACCCGGAAGTGATGGGCAAAGCGGCGGCAATTACTAAGGAACTGTTTCACCCCGATGTAATCGACCTTAATTTCGGCTGCCCGGTCAAGAAAGTGGTCAATAAGAACGGCGGCGCCGCGGTGCTCAAGGACTTAACGTTAACCGAGGAGATCATTCGAGCGGTGGTCGAAGGGGCGGAGGAGATACCGGTCACAATTAAGATGCGGTGCGGCTGGGATGATACCAGTCCGGTCTATTGCGAGGTCGGTCAGATTGCCGAGCGGTCCGGCGCGAAGGGTGTGACGCTGCATGCCCGAAGCCGGGCCAAGGGGTTTTCGGGGAAGGCTGATTGGTCGGCGATTAAGGAACTCAAAGAGTCGGTCGCGATTACCGTCATTGGAAACGGCGACGCGCAAACACCGGAAGATGTCAAGCGGATGATTGAGGAAACCGGCTGCGACGGCGTTATGATTGGTCGGGCGGCACTGGGGAATCCGTTCATTTTTTCGCAGATCTCGCGGTATCTCATGACCGGTGAGGCGCAGGCAGAACCAAGCGCGACAGAGAAAATCAGTATGGCGCGGTTGCATGCACGGCTGATGGCTGAGGAGTTCGGCGAGGTACGGGGGGCGATTATGATGCGGCGGTACTTGGGCTGGTACGTAAAAGGGTTTCCGGGGGCAACCGATCTCAGGCCGCAGTTGTTCGCGGTGAACACCGTAAGCGATATTGACCGAGTATTTGCTGATTATGCAGAGAAATTTCTTCAAGTCGGCCCCTATGGAACCTGATCGGCATTGAACTCTGCCGGGTAGGAGGCGCCGAAAACGGTTGCTCGCCTGAGAGAGACATCATATATTTGGCGCCAATATATCGGGACCATAAGGATACTGAAATGAAGACACTTGTTATTGCGCTACAAAAAGACGGAAAGTTAGTCGCGCCGACCTTTGAGGCAATTGAAGCGGCAAAATCCCTTGGGAGTGAGTTGTTCACGGCGGTGCTGGCTGCCGACGCGGGTTCCTTGGCATCGGAACTGGCTTCCAGAGGAGGCGGCAAGGTTCTGGCGGTCGCGAATCCATCGCTAAGGTATTTTGTCGATGACACCTATGCCCGCGTGCTTTCCGCCATTATTTCAAAGCATAAACCGGACCTCGTACTCTGCCCAGCTACTTTTTATGGCAAAGCGCTTGCGGCTCGTCTCGCAGCGATGAACGGCGGGCGGATGGCGTCCGATGTAACCGCGCTGACTGTTGACGGCGGCAAGATAGTGGTGACTCGCCCAAGCCACGGCGGCTCGGTCATTGCACGAGTGGCGGCCGGTGGCGGACCATTTGTCGTGACATTAAGACCGAAGATTTATCCGGAGTCAAAATCGGGCTTAGGTGAAGTTGTTGCCGAGACGATTGACTCGTCGCTACTCTCCGGGAGAACCAACGTCACCGAGATGAAGCAGGAGACCGGAGGCACGCTCAATCTGGCTGAAGCTGACGTCATTGTTTCAGCAGGACGCGGTGTTCGCGGACCCGAAGGTGTTCCTGTGGTCGAGGAGTTGGCCAAGGCTATGGGGGCGGCGTTTGGAGCCTCGCGAGCAATTGTCGATGCCGGGTGGGTGCAGTATTCACATCAGGTGGGACAGACGGGGAAGACGGTGAATCCGAAGCTATATGTGGCGGTGGGTATCTCAGGCGCAATTCAGCATCTCGTGGGGATGCAGACTTCCAAGACGATTGTGGCGATTAATAAGGACAAAGACGCGCCGATTTTCAGTATCGCGAGTTATGGTATAGTCGGCGATTTATTTGAGCTGCTTCCGGCGCTGTCGAAAAAGTTCAGGGCGGAATTGAAGCATTAGGCGCTGAATTCAGTGAATGAAACGGCAGGTCACACGGCCCGCAAGCGGACCGAAAGACCTGCCGTAACGTTTTTGGGTAAGACATGAAAGGGGAGTACTCACAGCAGAGCTATGGGGTACCAGTACCTTGTCAATTGCGTCGGTTCGAGCGAAGACGAGAACCGGTTTGGCTCCTACAACGCCAACTCCATGTACAGTGCGCCGGGAATTGGGTTATCATAGTAAGGGTAACGGGGGAGAAATCCAAGTGAGCGGTAAAGAGCGACGGCGGCTTTCATCTTATCTTCGATAGTATCCAGCGCCATTTTTCTGTAACCGATCACTCGCGCTTCTGCAATCAGTTTCTCCGCCAAAATGCGGCCAATGCTGAGACCGCGGAATTCGTTCCGCACATATAGCCGCTTCATTTCGCAAATGTCCGGGCCGATCCGCTTGAGCGCGATGCAGCCGGCAACTCTCCCTTCGTGCTCAGCGACGAACAGACGGCCATCGGGCAGTGCATATTCCCCCGGCAGCCGTTCTAATTCCTTGTCAAATCCTTGGAAGCAGAGGCTGAAGCCGAGGGAAGAGGCATATTCGAGGAATAGCTCACGGATGATCGCGATGTCTTCGGGGCTGGAGGCGGGGCGGATCACCGTAGCAGGTTGCACGAATATACTCCCGGAAATTAAGAAGGCAGAACCACAAGGGGTTCTGCCCTACTCACCTTCACAATTTAGCTGCGACTGCTGTGGCGACATCGAGCGTCGACGAATTACCGCCCATGTCGTAGGTGCGGACCTTGCCTTCTTTCACGATCGCCGCAATGGCGTTCTCCAGCGCCAGCGCTTTGTCTTTCTCGCCGAGCCAGTCAAACATCAGCTTGACGGTAAGCAGCATGGCGATCGGATTCACTTTGTACAATCCGGCGTATTTGGGGGCAGAGCCGTGAGTCGGCTCGAATACCGCATAGTTATCTCCGATATTGCCTGATGCCGCAAACCCCATCCCGCCGACCAGTTGCGCGCAGAGATCGGAGATAATGTCGCCGAACATATTCGAGGTAACAATGACCGAATAATCCAGCGGGTTCTTGATCAGCCACATGCACATGGCGTCGATATTCGCTTCGTACAGCTTGATATCGGGGTAGTTCTTTGCCACTTCGCGGGCAGTGCGGACCATGAGACCGGAAGTCTCCCGAATGACGTTCGGCTTCTCGACTATCGTCACGTGCGGACGTTTCTCCTTGCGAGCGAACTCAAAGGCATCGGTGATGATATTCCGGCAGCCGGTCTTGGTATTGATGCGAAGCGAGACAGCGATTTCATTGGCAGGGGTGT
>Ga0315293_10003277_pt1 | contig 15598 bp, 16 predicted proteins | sample YL17G13_20_MG_FD_203071 | JGI IMG/M metagenome (GOLD analysis project Ga0315293, IMG submission 203071) | Sediment microbial communities from Yellowstone Lake, YNP, Wyoming, USA - YL17G13_20 | ecosystem: Environmental > Aquatic > Freshwater > Lake > Sediment | place: USA: Wyoming | collected...
TATACCAGGTTCAGTCCCCATTGCATGCTGATACGAATTATCGTGGTGTTCTGGGCTTGCGCGGGGGTACTACTCGTGATATCCTCCTGAATAGGAGGTAGAATCATGAGAGAGTTCGAGGCGTTCTATGGCGGCCTAAGGTTTGAGGACGAGAACAAATGCCTAAAGTGTTTAATTGGTTCACCTGCGGCAGCCCCTACGAGGAAGTCGCCCATACGAACGCAGCTACGTTCGCCAAGGCAGGGTCGTCTCAAAATTGCCTCGGCATATCCGGGGGGACTGACTGGGTCGCCAACTGCAACCTCAAGCCAAAAGTTGCTCTCAAGATTCTGGGGGAAGTCGCTCCTGGTGAAGGTATTCTCCTGCTTGACGCCGACGCAACAATAGAACAGCCAATCCCATGGATCGAGCTCGTTGGGCGAAACAATGAGGGCCCCTGCTTCGCATATGTCCTACACCACAAGCCAAGTGGAGCACGAGAAGTATTGTCCGGAACCCTATGGATCACGAGGACGACGGAATGCAGGCTGCTTCTCGAGAGCTGGCTTGGCGAGTGCGATTCCAACCCTAAGTCCTGGGATCAGCGTAGCCTAGCCAAGGTGATAGGGTCGACGCCGCCGTCCAAGGGTGGAAGGACGATCAACGAGTTGGACTGGAAGTGGGCATGGATCGAGGGCGTTTCGGACAGGCCACGATCAGGGGCTTACATAGTCCACCACCAGATGTCCAGGCAAGTCCGTGGTATCGAGGCACTCAGGGACTCGAAGGAGAAGGAACGTGAGAACTTCTCGAAGCCAGCAGAACAAGCTTCGCCTCCAAAGGGAAGTGGCAAGGGTGCAGGCGCAGGCAAGGGCAAGGGTAAACCAGCAGTACAACCTGCTGACGACTGCCCTGGAACAGAATCAGCCCCTGGAATTCGATCATGAACGAGAACTCGAACACGCCAGGAACCACGGCTGACTTCCCTGACTTCCCAGTCAAACCCTCCGCAGAGTTTCTGAAAGAATGGGGGACTCCGCCAACTCCAACCGTCAGTGAGACGAACTGGTCCGACATCGTTGGTAAACCACCGAATGCAACCTGGAACTTATCCCCACCCCCAAAACGTCGTATTGATAACCACGTATGGTTGATTCCGGTCGGCCCCGGACATGATCCTGCGGATACCCTCAGCTCAATCGAGGGTGAGAAGGTTGTTCTCGTAGACGACGGCGCCGGGTTGAAACAGTCAAACTACAATCCCAGTCTGATAAAGGTCCGCTCAACAGGCGGAGTTGGAACGGGCTGTGCTCATGCACTCAACGTGGGGCTGTCTGAATGTACTGGAGCATGGGATCGCAAGTGGATTTACCGCATGGATTCCGACGACAAAGCCTTCCCCGGACATGATCGTGACGCTCAAGCGGAATGGTACCATACGGGCGAGGTAGTCGTTGGTGGCTGTATGGTTCGCACGGACGGAAAGCAAATGCGTCTGATTGCCAAGGATTGGAATGACATGACGTCGGTTCTGGCTTTGAGGCGAAACCCCCTGTATCACCCAGCCACGATAATCCGTAAGGACGCCCTGATAAAGGTTGGTGGCTGGCCCGAGAACTTTGGCCGGGCAGAAGACTACGCCCTCTGGCTTAAAATACGCTTCTTTGGTAAGCTTCAGCCGGTCGAGAGCTGCTGGACGATCTACAGTCACTTTGCCGGGTTGAATCCTATCATGGAAGAAGACAGGGCGCATGATTTGGCGAGGGCTGCTGAGGAAGCGGGGCTATGAGTGGCTGCAAGGGTTGCCTTGATCCAAACAGGGATAGGCGAACCTGCGACGGGTACTGCTCGGTTTGCGGGCATGGAATGTCGGGGTTCAGCCCGCCCGGGTCGAATGGGGACTTGAGGGGCTGGTGCATGAACGAGCAATGCGACATGCGCCGAGAAAAGAACGAACATGGACAGCCTTGGTGCAAAGGCAATTACGGGCAATGGAGCAAGACATGAACAAGGACGACGACATTGTGGTGGCTGCGTTGGACCAGGACGAGTGCGACGTCACAATCGCCGGGCATGAGCACCCGCCCGTTGGGGCTTCGCTAGCCTTAACTTGCGGAGAGAACAGGACTGAGTGGCGGATCGTCGCCGTCCGAAAGCAGGCAGACTCGGTTATCTTGACGTGCCGTAGGGATTACGGGGCGAGTACGGGCCCGAACTTGGAATAGAAGATGTCGTCTATGAAGATCGGCCCGCCCGTCTGGGTCTGGTTCGTCGTGATCGTCCCGCTCCATGTCCTCTCCAGCATGATTGCGTTCATAGGCCCCTCGTACGATCCCCCGCTGGCTATCAAATAACTCAGGTGCGTATTGAACGTTGGAACGCCAAGCGTATGGTTCGTGTTCTGGGCGTCGTTCGTGGTCCACGTCGTCGAACTGATGATCCCAAGGTCCGAGTCGTCGTAGGCTATGGCATGAAGAACCAGTGTCGAGGTTGACAGCCCAAGCGACGAGACGGGCCATGTCGGAGACATAATCAGGCCAGTGTACCAGTCAACTTCCCACTTCCACCCCCAGATCATGATGTTCTCGCCCAGCTCCCACTTCTGGCTTCCCATGGAAGTTGTGGGGGTCGTAGGGTCGTTGGGGTTCGTTGGTGGATCAAGCAACGGCCTGTAGTACGCCTTGTTCCACCCATTCAAGTTCGTCCCGCCGGACGAGCCCTTGTATGCCTGCATCTCCATCAGGTTTCCCGAAGGTACCATAACCACCGGACGAATAACGTTCGGGAATTTGGACCTGGACGGGCTCGTCTTCCTTGTCATCCTGTCCATGCGCACAATACCTTTAGCGAGACGCTTACGGAACACCTGAACACCGTCATGTCGATACCAACCTTGTTCGCCGATCCGGACATGGTGAACGCCGCGCCGTCGAAGTTCGCCATGTCGTTGGCTCCTTCCGCGCTGTGCACGTAGAACAGGGGGTTGCTGATAAGCCCCCCGTTGCCGCAAGGGAAGAACATGACGGGGTTGGCGTCCTGGTATAGGACTAGGCTGAGCTGGTATGAGCCGGAGGATATATACCCGGTTGACGTCCCGGAGTAGTCGAAGTTGGCCGTCACGATCACCGGGGACACGGCGACGTTGATCCAGACTCCATTGAGCCCTGGTATCCCTGAACCAGACAACGGGACTGGGTCCCCGACGAAGTTCTCTGCCACGGGCGTGTAGGACGTACCGAGAACCATGGGGGTTCCGGACGTCTTCCTGAGGCTGCCGCCGCCTCCAGCCCCGGCTGGGCGTATCTTCCATGGCCACTCGCCACGCTTGTATTGCTGGACTAGTCGTCCAGTCCTCTCCTGAGGTCCCAGGGGCTATTCCTCCTCGTACGCCTCGACGTCCTTCCTTGTCGAGGTCCTGAGTGCCTTGGCCACGAGCCCTGCCTCCTTGGCGTCCCTCTTCTCCTGCGCCTTGGCGGGGGTGTAGTCAGCCTCCTCCTTACCCTTCGACATCTGGTCCCCGGTCCTGATCGAGGACTTGACTCGCTGCTCCTCCATCTTGTCCTTCTTGTCCCACTCTGCGTTACGGGCGTTCTGCCCAACCTGCCAAAGGAAGTCCTTCGTCGCCCTCTTGTCCTTCTGCTCCTGGGACTCCTCGGGCGGCTTTGGCTTCCCGGGGACCCCAGTGGACGTGTCGTCGCTCCCGCTGGACGAGGTCGTGGACGTGCTGCCTTGGCTGGACGACTGGTCCGTCTTGTACTCGTAGTCCTTCTTGTCCTCGAGGTAGTCGTTGTCGCCTGTCGCCGGTGCCGTCTTCGGAGTCGTGCCCCCAGACGTCGAGGGGGACCCGCCAGCAGTCTGCCCGGACGAGGGGAGCGGGACGTCGTAGATCGTGGCGTTGTCGGCAGCCATCAGCTCGACTTGCTGCGACTGCGTCTGCGAGTTGAATGTGACGGCCCTGATGACGGCCGTCGGGATTATGCTGTTCCCGCCAGTATTGACGAATACCTGCATGCCCGGCCTGAGGCTTGGATTCCATGTGTGCATGGTCAAGGTCCCGTGGTAGTCGATCCGCTTGACGTCCTCGAGTCTGTGGTCAGCGTGTCGCTCGATCCTTGGGCCGTTGCTGCCATGTCTGTCGTACAAGTCCGAGAAGAGCCAGTCTCCGCCGGGGTTGCTGTTCTTGTCCGGGAAGTCCTGGCTAAGCTGCGGCTCCGCTATCTCGTTACCGTTTGGCCTGGACTGGTACCGCTCCCAGTGGACGTAGTCTCCATCCTCGGCCACGGTCAGGAACGTGAACCTCTGCCCTACCCTGTTAACCCTCGAGTTCGTGTTGTTCGGGTCGGCGTTCGCCTTGCCCGTTATCCTGAACTCACGCTCGACGGCGCACGTCAGGCGCATCTTGTTCGCCACCATGGACGACGTGTCGCTGAACGAACCCATGAACGTCACCCTGGTTCCGGACTCCCTGAGCGAACTCACCATGAAGCAGTTGCCCTCGTCTATGATCGTCAGGTTGTCGAAGCTGGCGCAGGCCTTCCACCCAGTCCCGCCATACGAGTTGTCGTAATACTCAAGAATGATCTCCCTTGGGTTCCAGTCCCTTGGGTTCGTGTTGTTCTGGGCGTACCCGGACAACAGGAAGGGAAGAATCCTTGGGCTGCATGGGGGCGTGAACCCTGGCCAGAACGTCTTCATGTAGGAGTCGTAGGCGGGCTTTACCTTGTACGTGCAGTAAACCCTTGGCTCCGCCTTGCAGGCCATCAGGAACGCCGCCTCGTTCTTCCCGTTGTCATCGATGATCTTCTTGAAGTTGGCCTCCTCGTCGTCGCTCCACCCGGCCCATAGCTCCAGGTTGACAGTCGGCCCCGTCTCGTCCCTCATCGAGAACTGGTGCTCAAGCGCTGGCGGATCCCCGCATATGCAGACGTCGTCGAAGAACCCGACAATCGACTCCATCACGGTCCCGCCGCTGATCGTCGTGGCGTTCCCAATCGCAGTGGCAATGTCCCCGCCCGGGTCCTTGGACCCATAGGTTGGCCCGGTAAGCGTCGTCCCGCCATACCTCGTGTTGACCTGGACGAGTCCAAGCTGGCCCCTCCAGCCCACCGGGTTGCATTGAATCTCGTATGGGCCAGCCTTCCGGCACGTATTGCCAAGGGCCGTGGCGACGTCCATATTCTCGCACGAGAAGTTCCTGACAACCCTGTTGAACCCATATTGCGATCCGAACGAGGACGGCCAGTCTATGAACAGGCTTAGCTGCTGCTTGCCGTAGTTCTGCGGGTGGCTTGGCCTGTGGGCGTTGTAGTACATGTTGCGCAGGTACTCTACCACGTCATGGCAAGTCCACGATCTGGACCTATCCTTAGCCTGAGTTGGCTCGTTGGAGTCCTCGACGGCCTGGCTGGGCTTGTACCCGAACATCCTTCCAGGGGCAAACTTCGGCCCGCCGGGGGCGTCCAGGCAGTCAGGAAGGCCGCCCATGTTGAATATGCATGGCCTGGCGGCGTCGAACCAGCTCGACTTCTCGACGGGGTCATATATCGCCGCCCCGAAAACCGTGACCTTGGATAGCAACCACCTGTCGTCCATGACCATGCCGACGCAAGAATCCTCGTCCAGGTTGTGGGCGTACTGCGTCAGCGAGCCGACGAGCAGCGGGATTGAGTTCCCGTTGAAGTCGATCATGTTCACCCTGGCCCTGCTGCGAAGCTTCACCTTGCCAGCGGGGCCGTCCTGCTGGAGGGCCACGGCCGGTGCCCACTCGGCCCCGAACTCGTTGACGGGTATCCCAATGTAGGCATACGAGTACTGCGGGCCAAGAACCCTGCATACCTCGGTGGCGTACCTGAGTCCTGGATGGGACTCGTCCACGATATTGCCGGAGTAGTCGCCGCCATACAGGTCGACGACGAGCTTGTAGGCGTTCCTGTCAAGCTGAGTCTTGCTCTTTATTACCTGCCTAGAGCTCATTACGCATCCTCCTGGGGCTGGTCTGGCTTGTCCCTGATGACCCTGGCGGATATGGCCGTCGGTCCAGGCGGCTGCTCCGTCCCCACCCAGATCGTCGTCTCCTTTGCGTTCAGAGACGGCGTCCCGGCGGCGGACAACGCCTTCGAGGCAACCACGTAATAACCCTGCGCCGGGAACGTCACGGTAACCGAGGCCGTAACCAGCCCGGTCACCTCGGCCGACACGGCGGCGCTTGCCGCCGGGGTAGCGTACGTCGGGCTTGTCGGGGCCACGCCATAATATACGGCGAGCCTAGCCGCGGCGACTTGCTGGTCGTCCGTCCTTGCCTGCAACTTGAACGTGACCGTCGTGTTGACTATCGACATGGACTCTATGAAGCTGGAGTTTGGCCTTGGCAGGATTATGGCCCCCGTCGAGTCAAGCTCGATCACGAGAACCTCGTCGCATGTCTCCTGCAACCCGTCCGCAACCCTCGTCGCCCTGACTATCGCCCTGACATGCCTGTTCGTTACCAGAGGTGTTACAAGACTATTGACGCTGACGTAGTTGGGCATGCCCCCGGCCTCGTTCGATCCAGCGTCCCCGTCAAGGGTTCCTGAGCCTGCCCATGGAAGCGATCCGTCCGAGAACGTATACCTGAGCGTCGAGCCGTCAACCATGAGCGACATCCCGTTAAGGAAGCTCGACATGGCTGGGTACAATGACGACTGGAACTGGGTACTGTCCGTGATCCAAGAGAACGCATTCGTCTGATCGATCAGGTTGTCGAACACAAACCCGATCTGTTCCGAGTGCAACGGCGTCGGGATTGCCACGGCATTCGACAACGACTGCAAGAATGCTATCGCCCTTGGCCTCTGCGTGTTGAGGTTCGCCAGGAACCCTACTGGGCTTGAGTCATACCCCGTGTCCACCTGGGCCACGACGTCGTCTATCCCGGCCACGAACGTGTTCCATGCGGAAGTCCTGTCAAGAGGGGCATAGTTCAGTATGGGCTGTAGGACGGCGGTGGTAGCCCCCACGGGCCTGATGATCGAGGAAGGCGTCGGCCATTGTCCTAGGTTGACGGGCTCGTCCACGAGGCTGTAATAGACGGTGAAGGTACATCCCGGCTCGCCAGGCGTCCAATGAAGCGTGATGGCCGAGGCGTCCCCCGTTGGGTTCCCATGGACGACTGGCTCAGGGGGCTGCTTGATGAGCTTCGGGCTGTCCGTAGGGACGGAAGGCGTCGCCTGGTCCGTGGCGTCGTCCCCAACCGCCTGCACGAGGTAGTTGTAGTTCCCGCCAGGAAGGACTGGGGTTATGGCGACGTAGTTGCTTACGCCCTTGTCATACACTGTCATCTCCGCCGTCCTTGGCAGGACAAGCGGGTTCTTGGAGTAATGAAGCTTGTATGCCCCTGCCCAGCGCAGCAACAGGAACGCTTGGTTAGGAACCACGTCGGCCGTGTACGTCAGGATAGCCGAACCAGACAGACCAGACGAGTTGTTCTCGGACAGGGTGACGAGCCCGTCGCCCGTCCTTGAGCCGGAGCAAAGCAACGAGCCGTTGGCCCATAGCCTGACGATCCTGGCCCCGCCAATGGCCTCTATCGTGTACCAGACTCGTCCCCTGGTTGACTGGAACTTGTCGTCTGGCTCGCAGTTGGTGAAGCGCCTGGCCCCTGCCAAGGTTACCGAGGCAAGGCTATTCTCGCCATTGAGCTCGTCCACGAGGTACCCGGCAACCCATTGAACCCTAATCCTGGCGGCGTCCGAGGCTTCCTCCTCGGTGATCCAGCCCCCTGGGACGTAGTTGGACTCGTCGAATTGCTCGTGGTCCCCAACCTCGAGGACTGCCACGGACAAGTCAGTCGTGGTTCCGGGGGACAAGGGGTGCGCCATTCTGAGCTTTTCCAAGTCCGAGCCAATGTACTCGTTGCGGGCCCACAACCCGTTGACGAACAAGGCATAGTTCCTCGCCCGGTAGAAGCTCCATGGCTCCACGTCCGCCCTGATCCCGCCCATTACCAAGGCGGCATGCAGGCCTAGGACTTTATCTGAGGTCCTGCCGGGTGCGGCGGATACCGGTTCACCAGTTCGCAAGTTATGTCCCCTTCGGTATGTCCAACTTCACCTTGTCCCGGATCGCCTGCAATGCGTTTACCGATTCCATGCGTCCCTCGACGACTTGTTCCCAGAGGGCGACTACCAAGGCGTCGGTAGAGGCCCCCTGCTTGACGTACTCTGTTTGCCTGCGCTCGGCCAGGGTCGGGACGATGGTGATGTCCTTGACCGTCGGGACTCCGCCAAGACGCTTCCATTCGAGGTAGCGGGCGTAGTCCATGTTGTTGGGGTCGCATGGGATAGAAGTATTGCCCAAGTTGACGCACTGTAGCGAGCCCTTGCTCCATAACTCCTCGTACTTCCTGGACATGTCGATCTCGCCTGGCATGAATGTCATTGGTTAGATCTCCGCCGAGAGGTAAAGACGATCCGTGGTTTGGTTATTCGCACAGAAGATCGATCCTTGTCCAGCCGTCAACCCGCTGGCAACCGTGATGGCGAGTGAAGCTGAGGAAGTCGTACCCCAAGAGAAGTCAATGGCTGTTGCCGCTATGACATTAAGGGCTGCGTAGCAACCAAAATTACTTGCAGTCGTAATTGTCTTGGCTGGTATCGCCCTCATTTTGACGGGCAATGGTATCATGACACGCATGTCCGTAGTCGATGAACAATATCCAGCACCAAACCTCTCGTAAGCGGCTTCTCCTCCTAAAGCGACCAGGTACCGCTGGCAACGAGCAAGCTCGTCGGCGTAAACCAGGGCGTCGAACTCCGTCGCCGCCGTCCCGGCCTCGAGCTGGACCTGGCTGAACTGGATGTAGTTGTTCGTCGAGCTAAAGAAGTTCGTCTGGTTGGAGGTACAATACTTGTCGGCCGCAGTCCATACGTTTGGGGCGGTCTGGAAGTTTGAACCCATGGACAACATGAACTCGAAAGCCATCACGCCTCCGTTCACCACTCCTCCAGCGTTCCATGTCCCGATGGTTGGATGCGGGATCTGGATCGTCTTCTTTTCCCATGTCGCACTTGCGTTGATGGTATATTCTGCCACGTAGCTGGCGGTCCCGCCAGCCGTCTCCCTGAAGGCGACGCAGAACACGCCGGTCTGGAAGGACTTCACCCAGAATGACAGTACCCATGGCCTGCCATAGATAATGTTCGTCCAGTCGGCAAGTTCGATGATATGCCTGACCAGGCTGTATTGCCCCGCCCCAATTGACGCGTCTGCCGTGGTGCATGATACCTTGATGGAATACTGTGAAGAGACGGTTGGAACTCCGGTATCCTGGGCTATGGTCACGACGCCATCATTGGAGAAGGCATACCTCCACCTGTCCGCCAAATATTGGGTTGATGCGGCAGCCGCGAAGCTCGTCCCCCGCTGCCAGACGTTGAAGTTGCCGTTGTGTATTACGTTCCTGCCCTTGGCCAAGTGGCTCATTCGACCCTCCAGTTCGTCCCGTCGCTGACCACCGTCAGGCTCTGGTTCTGGTACAACAAGCTCTGGACCGCGTTCCCGTCTATCGTCTGCCCAGTCCCGCTGAACCCGCTGATCATTGCCACGTTGAGCGTGGCGTCCGTCTTCTTGACCACGTACGCCTTGCCCGTGATGGAAGCCGCAGTCGGCAGGCTCACCGTAACCGCCGCAGTCGAGGCGTCAACCAAGGCGGTCCTCTCGCCAGCCGCCATCAAATGATAGGCGCTGTAGGCGGATACCGAAGTCAGGGGGCCATAGCCTGAGACGCCGCTTCCTCCGGACGTCCCGCTGGTCCCGGACCAGCCGCTGGTACCTACTCCGCTGACCCCTGACCAAGCGCTCTGGCCGGAGTTGCCGGACCAGCCGCTAACCCCGCTATACCCGCTTGCCCCGGACGGGGCGGTGAAGATGTCGCTTGCCTTGATGCTCATCAGACTCCCTCGCTCTCGACCACGTATCCACCGCCGAACGAGCTATTGCCGTAGTACGCAACGATCACAATCCCATTGCCTCCAGGACCACCCCAGGCCATAGGGTTTGTGTCCGGCTCGGAATGTGTGCTCCCACCGCCACCGCCGCCCCTTCCATTCGTTCCAGCGACCCCAGGATTATCCGCCGCCCCTCCTCCTCCATCTCCTCCGCTTCCTTTGTTCAGGTCCATTCCTCCCCCCCCTCCCGCATACTTAACACTCGATCCAGATATGGAGCATGACAACCCTGCTCCTCCGTTGCCTCCCTGGTCTAGCGGCGTTCCCTTGCCTTCCAGACCTTCAGCAAACGCCCCTCCTCCTCCTGCTCCTGCCGTGCTGCTATTTGAATAGCCACCCTTCATGCCAGTAGACCCAGCGTCGTTTGCCGCTCCTCCCAAGGAATTTAGTCCTCCTCCTCCACTTGCTCCAGGTACTCCTGGGGTTCCGGCAATCATTGATCCTGATCCGCCTCCCATTGACGTAATCCCAATGGCGGACGAGGCAACACCTGTTCCAGGTGCTCCAAGTACGCTTATGATCCCTCCAGCCCCAACTGCTATCGTATACGTCTGTGGCGTGACGGCAACCGAGGCATTGTAGTTGTACCCTCCAGCTCCTCCTCCGGCTACTCCACCCGCCCCACCGCCGCCGACAACAAGCGCCTCAACCGTCCCGCCATGACTGACGACGAGACTGCCGCTTGACGTGAAGGTATGGATCACCTTCGTCCCGCTGTACGTAACCGTCCCGCCCGAAGCAACAACGCCCATGTCTTGTTCCTTATTGCACCGCCACCGTCACGACGCCCGTTCCAGGCGCCCCGCTGACCCCGCCTATGTCGAGCCAGAGCCAGTTGTCCGCAGCAAGCCCGGGGTTCGAGAACGACGCCGTCGTCGCCCCGGCTACCCCAGCCGCCAAGTCGCTGGCCATGACGTCAGTCCCGGCTGAACCAATCGTGGACCTCTCCTCGACGTTGAACCACATGTTCGTAGCAGCCGTCGTATAGGCGTCAATCCTGAGAACCGTCTTGCCCGACTTCAGCCTCGGCCCAGGTATGCCGCCAGCCGTCGGGCTCGTGATGATCCAAGTATAGGTTCCAGGGTTCGTGGCAGAGAACCCGCTCATGCCGCTGGTGAACCCGGGGAACGTCCTTACCTTCCAGCCGTCCGCCGCCCCGGTGTAGACAAGCTCTATGTTCAGGTTGTTGATGTCGCAGTAGAACGGCCCGGCGACTTCCTGTATCTTCTCGCCCTGCGTGTCAACCGTCAGGTTGTTCGTTGAGAACGTGCCCATGGCGTCGATTACGCTTACTGATTCTCCGACCGCAGGCGAAGGCGGAAGCTTAAGGGTCCAGCCCCCGACGGACGTGTCGGCGATGATTCCCTGCAAGTTGCTGGCCGTGTAGTTGGCCGACTTCTCGAGCCAAGTCACCCCGCCTCCAGCGGCGCCGGAAGGCCCGCTCATGCCGCTGAAGCCTGAAGTCCCAGCCCCGCTGACCCCGCTCCAGCCGCTCGTGGACGCCCCGTCAATCCCGCTTACGCCGCTCCAGCCTGAGGTACCCATGCCTGACACGCCGCTCCATCCGCTCGTCCCAGAAGTCCCGGACCAAGCCGACGTGCCGCTCCAAGCCGAAGTACCACTCTCGCCGGACCAGCCGCTCGACCCTGACCAAGCCGAGGCCCCTGACTCGCCGGACCAGCCGCTTCGTCCCGAGGTTCCGCTCTCGCCAATGCCGCCTGAGACGCCTGACCAAGCCGACGCCCCGGACTCGCCGGACCAGCCGCTTGCCCCGCTGTCCGAGCTGAAGCCGCTGGTTCCGCTGGTCCCCGACTCGCCGCTGGTGCCGCTCCAGCCGCTCGTTGACTCGCCGGACCACCCGCTCGTCCCGATCTCGCCGGAGAAGCCGCTGAACCCGGACAGCCCCGACGGGGCCGTCACGTTGAATGTCGTGTCGACGTAGCTCGGCCTTGTCGTGCCCTGGTATATGAAGTGCGCAGTCCTGCTCGTCCCCGAGTCGTTGTTGAACTGGACCCTGACGATAATCCTGTCCGTCGTGGCGATGGCGATGTCCGCCACGTTGGCCCACGTCATTGACAGCCGCTGGGCCGTGGCGTTGCTCGTCGCCGTTATGATCGCCGTCGACGACGTCCCATGCTCCGTGATGACCCCGGCCGTCGTCACGCTCCTGACCGTGAACTTCGCCGTGACCACGGTGGAGCTCGTGGACGACACCCAGAACACGCCCGACATTGTCCATAGCCCGGCGGGTATCGCAGCCACGCCTGGGACGCCCGTCACCGTGCAGTAGTTGTCTATGCAGACCGATCCGTCGGCAGCCACGAGGGCTATGCTCTCGTCCTCCTCGATCCCGATCACCGGGGTCCGGGTCAGGGTCTCCCTGTCCGTCTGGAACGTGACCGGTATCCCGACGTCCGAGTCCGACGTTATCGAGCCCGCAGACGTGAACGTGATCCTTGAGGTCGTGACCGTCTTGATGCTCCACGTCCCGTTGTTCAGGACGACGCTCGCCCCCGTTACCTTGACCTTCCTGCCGACGACCCAGCCGTCCGTGACGAAGTTGCCAGCCGCCGTCTCGACGTAGTCGTTCGTGCCGCTGTTCGTCCACGTCAGGTCCGAGTATATGACCGTCGGTATGGTCATGTCGCTCTGGGTGTTGTCGAACCAGAGCCTGAGCCCCGCGTTCCCGCCGGCCGGGCCGCTGTAGCCGCTGCCGCCGCTGAACCCTGACATCCCTGAGAATCCGCTTCGTCCTGAGGTACCGGAAGTCCCACTGATCCCGGAGGGGCCACTCCAGCCCGACTCGCCTGAGCCACCAGATTCACCGCTTGCGCCAGATCGTCCCGACGTCCCGGACCAGGCGGAGGTGCCGGACATTCCGCTCGTGGCGCTCCATCCGCTTTGGCCAGAGTTCCCAGACCACCCTGACGTTCCGCTGTCCCCGCTGACCCCGGACCAGCCCGACCTGCCGGACGTGCCGGACCATGCCGATGTCCCGGACCAGCCGCTGGTGCCGCTGTCGCCGCTGACGCCGAGGTTGCCGTCAACCCCTGACCAGCCCGACCAACCGCTCGTCCCTGAAGTCCCGCTCCATGCCGACGTCCCGGACCAGCCGCTAGTCCCGCTGTCGCCGCTGACCCCGCTCCAGCCTGATCGCCCGGAAGTTCCTGACCATGCGCTTGTCCCGCTCCATGCTGACGTGCCGGACCAGCCGCTTTGCCCAGAGGTTCCCGTCCAGCCGCTGACGCCGGACCATGCCGAGCTTCCGGACCAAGCCGACGTCCCAGAGGTTCCGCTCCAGCCGCTGAAAGCGGACGTGCCGGACCAACCGCTGCCGCCGGACATGCCGGAGTAGCCTGAGGGCCCGGCTTCGCCTATCTGCGTGATCAAAATCGAGCCGTTAGCGTTGACGGTTCTCATGGTTTTATTTGTCCCCGTAGCTAACGACGAACTGTGGCTGGGTCCCAGGGCTTCCGTCGATCCATGCCTCCAGCGTCTCGCCTGGCCCGAGGATTATGGCGTCCCCGTCCCCGAACTCCATGGTGTAGCCCTGCAACATGAGCTGCGAGTGAATCTGGTAGTCAGTGCTTCCAACCTTCTTCGAGACGTGAAGCGTCACGGTGACGGCGTCGGTATGGTTGAGGTACAGGCAACGGATCATCCTGAAGACGCCAATGCCAGGGGCCGGAACCAGGACCACGTGCGTGGCGCCGTTCAGGCTCCCATGGTTGCCTCCCCCTGTCAGTGCTGCCATTGTGGTCCTCCAACCCTATTATCCAACTACCCACCCCATACGAAGAACGTGAAACCATCGTCCCCGTCCCCAGAGCCACCGCCCCCCGTAGCCCCGGACGCCCCGCTCCAGCCCGAAGTCGAAAGCCCGCTGAACCCGCTTGGCGCCGAGAACCCGCTGAACCCGCTTGGGCCACTGGGCCCGCTGTAGCCCTCGCCGCTGTAGCCGCTCTGGCCCATGCCTCCGCTATACCCGCTGAACCCGCTAATGTCGGACCCAGCCCCGGCTACGTAGAAGGGCTTATGGATATAGGCTTGGCCCGTGGCCATGCTATGTCCTCAGTATCTTCAGGGCCAGCGTCGCCCTGGTAATCGCAGAACAGCTCGTGACGTAGAACGTCAGGATCGAGCCAGACGCCACCCCAGTCGTCCATGACGTCATGTTCAAGGCTCTCGCCTTCCATGCGTTGTTGATTATCGGGGTATTGCTTCCGCAGATCGAGTTCGTGGCATTGCTTGGGTACCCGGCGTAAGTGGTACGCCAGACGTCCACTTCGAGATCGCCTTCCTGGTCCGCGATCAGGACCCAGTCCTGCAACGTGCAGGCGTAGTCCAGCATGATCGAGCCCTTGATCCCGTTGCTGATCGGGTATTCCCCGCCGTCCAGCACGTAGGTTATCGTGTCCGCCCCCGTCCACGTCCCGGCGGCCCCGGAAGTACCGCTGATCCCGCTTCCAACTGCCCCGGAGTACCCGGACAGCAGCGTCAAACCCGAATAACCGCTGTAGCCTTGCGCTCCAGACGTCCCGGACTCGCCGGAGAACCCGCTGATGCCAGAGCCTCCAGATTCGCCGCTCGTCCCGCTCTCTCCGCTCTGCCCGGACGGGCCCGACCACCCAGAATCCCCCTGGCCGCTGAATCCTGACACGCCAGACGCCCCAATCGCCCCGGAAGGCCCGGAATAGCCACTGTCACCGCTGACGCCTTGGCTGCCAACGGCTCCGCTTGTCCCGGAGTCGCCTGCTTGGCCTGAAGTTCCCGAATATCCGCTCGTTCCTTGTGATCCAATCGTGCCGTCGAAGCCAGAATACCCAGAAACGCCCGTCCAGCCGCTCGTGGCTGCCCCGGAGAACCCGGAATTGCCCTCTACGCCCGAATAACCTGATCCACCTGACTCCCCGGAGACGCCGCTGGCCCCTGGGCCTCCCGTTGCACCCACAAACCCGCTGGTCCCGCTGTATGCCGACGCCCCAGAAGCCCCGCTGTCGCCGCTGACCCCGCTGACGCCTGACTCCGAGCTCATTCCTGACGTTCCGGACCAGCCCGACAGCAACGTCGCCCCGCTGAACCCACTGACTCCAGACGCACCGAGGGAACCTGAGAACCCACTGATCGCCCCAGTCCCTGCTTGCTGCGCCTCGAAGCTGCAACCCTCGTAAAGACTCGAGTTCGTCCCGTTATACGAGCACCATTGCAACGTCAACGTCCCGCCAGTCGTGGTCTGGATGTACCCGTTCAGGTACAACTGGCAGACGCCATAGGCGTTGATCGACGAGTTTGGATCGTTGTACTGAATCCATTCCGTCCCTGCCGCCACTGATCCAACCAAGTTGGCCGTTCCAAGCCCGCCAACCGTCATGCCCCCGGTCTGCCCAGTCGTGACGTATCCCTGGTTCAAAGTCAGGCATGAGAACATGCTGTCCGAGGCCGTGCCGCTGTAGAGAAGCTTGAACTTCCAGCCCGGGCTCGAACTTGAGTTGCTGCTCTTGGCCGTCAAGCCAATCTTTACCTTGTACCTCGAAGAAGCGGCCAGCGTGACGACGAGGTCCGTGTCGCTCGTAACCGTGGTCCCAGTCTTGGTCTCGGTGGCCGTCTTGATCGCCATGATATTGAACAGGGCGTTG
>Ga0315293_10003281_pt1 | contig 15592 bp, 12 predicted proteins | sample YL17G13_20_MG_FD_203071 | JGI IMG/M metagenome (GOLD analysis project Ga0315293, IMG submission 203071) | Sediment microbial communities from Yellowstone Lake, YNP, Wyoming, USA - YL17G13_20 | ecosystem: Environmental > Aquatic > Freshwater > Lake > Sediment | place: USA: Wyoming | collected...
TCTCCGGGGCGCGCCAAGGGGCGCGCCAAGGAGCGCCCCTACTGCGAGAACTACCGCTTGCTGCGCTCTGTCGGGCCGACGTCGTCGGCCTGGGGCCCCAGGCGGGACTCGAACCCGCGACACGCGGTTTAGGAAAACGGTTCAGCCTGTCCCCACGGTGCCCTGGAGCCCCCGATAAGTCCGTCTTTGTATCTGAAAATCTATCACCTTGCCCCTGTTTGCCCCGACGGGCGATCCTAGTTGCCGATCAGTTGATCGGCAAATGATCGGCAAAACGTCCGGCACCGGCCTCGGTCTAGACCGTTCTCTTGACGGCTCGCCCGCTTTCCTGTATGAACAAGGCGCTGGGCCTGGCAGAGAGGCGCGACTTGGCGGCAGGAGGCGAAGATGCCATCATGTGCCCTCTCTGCGCTACGGGACGGAATGACGACCCTTGACACGGTAGGCGGAATGCATATACTAGTACATGCAAACCACCCCTGTCGCTTCGGTGCCAGGGAGCAAAGGGCCACCAGGTAACTGGTGGCCCTTTCATACTTGAAAGGCGCACCCGTGGGCACGAACGTCTACATCGACGGCTTTAACCTGTATAACGGCAGCGTCAAGAGAACCCAGTTCAAATGGCTCGACCTTGGCGCGCTATGTGCGACTCTACTCCCAGGCCGCACAATCAACAGGATCAGATACTTCACTGCTGCCGTAATAGGCTTCCCACATGATCCCCAAGCTCCCGCCCGGCAAGACGTCTACCTTCGCGCCTTGCGCACAATCCCGAATCTCACTGTTCACAAGGACGGCTGGTTCGCTTCCAATGCAATTCTATTGCCTCAATACCCTCTGGCTTATCGCAATCCCCAACGTCCTCCCCAAGCGGTTCAGGTTCAAAGGATGGAAGAGAAGAGAACGGACGTGGACCTGGCGACCCATCTCCTGGTCGACTGCTTTTTCAATGATTTCGACGAGGCGGCGGTCATCTCCAATGATTCCGATTTTGCCTTGCCGATTGAGATCGTGAAGTCTAGATTTGGGAAACGGATCGGAGTCATTAATCCCCATCTCCCCGACAGAATGAGTGGGCATCTGCAACGGGCCGCAAGCTATCACCTTCGAACGATCAACAGAAGCGTTCTCGCCAAGTGCCAATTTCCGCCGACTCTTACTGACGCTCAGGGCAGGACTATCACGAAGCCTGCTTCTTGGTAAGTGCGGCTACAAGATCCCCTACCTCAAACTAGGACACCACCGCCCGGAGCGCTGCCTTGACGAACCGGTCGTGAGGTGTACTGGAGCCAGTTTGGCCTTGGCAGTCCCGCCTCAACTGTGTAGAATCTGATTGCGATAAACCCGCTCGCTCCGCGTTGCGCAGGGATGCCAATGACCCAGATCGTTATCGAGAACCCCATCCTTAACTCCCCGTACGAGGAGCCACGGCGCCATTTCCGTTTCTCCGACGAGGGGATCACCAACGACATCGTTGAGGCTCGCCGTGTCAGCTCCTACTTCATGCCCATTCCGGCCCCCAAGAAGAAGGGCAAGCAGCTGGCCTTCGATACCGAGTGGACGAAGGATCGCGTCGAGGAGAACAAGTTCATCAACCGGGTGCGTGGCCGCGTTGCTCAGTGGCGGCAGGGCGGCTACGTCGGCATCACCAAGACTACGAGGCAGCTTCTCGAATACTGGACACGCCCCGGCCGCGACCGCAGGCTGTTCTTCTGCCAGATCGAGGCGGCGGAGACGGCGATCTATATCACCGAGGTAGCCAACAAGTACGACGCGTGGATCGACAACGACCTGCGCACGTTTAATCAGGACGCCAACCCCCTTCTGCACCGCATCGCCTTCAAGATGGCGACCGGCGCGGGTAAGACGGTTGTCATGGCGATGGTGATCGCCTGGCACACGCTAAACAAGCTAGCCAACCCCCAGGACGCCCGCTTCTCGGATGCCTTCCTCATCGTGACGCCTGGGATAACCATCCGCGACCGGCTTCGCGTCCTCCTGCCAAACGACCCCCACAACTTCTACCGCCAGATGGATATTGTATCGTCGGAGCGGATGGCCGAACTCCACAGGGCAAAGATCGTCATCACGAACTTCCACACCTTTAAGGCGCGGGAACGGGGCGACGCGGGCAGGCTCACGAAGAGCATCCTCAGCGCTGGCGGCCCTAGCCCCTTCACCGAGACGCCCGACCAGATGGTGCGTCGCGCTTGCCGAGAGCTTGGCAACAAGAAGAACATCGTCGTCATCAACGACGAGGCTCACCACTGCTACCGGCGCAGGGTAGGTGGCGAAGAGGTGAAGCTGACCGGCGAGGAGCGCAAGGAAGCGGAGAAACGCGAGGAGGAGGCGAGGATCTGGATTTCCGGCCTGGAGGCCGTGAAGGCCAAGGTCGGTGTCAAGGCGGTTTATGACCTGTCCGCCACGCCGTTCTTCCTTCGTGGCTCTGGCTACGAAGAGGGCACCCTCTTCCCCTGGGTTGTCTCAGATTTCTCTCTCATCGACGCCATCGAGTCGGGTATCGTGAAGGTGCCGCGCGTGCCCGTGGCCGACGACTCGATGGTGGGAGGCCAGCCCACGTACCGCGAGCTGTGGCTCCGGATACGCGATGACCTACCGAAGAAGGGCCGCAAGGCGGAAGCCCTCACCGGCGAGCCGAAACTCCCCGCCGAGCTTCAGGGCGCCCTGCACAGCCTCTATGGCAACTATGAGAAGTATTACCGGCAGTGGGAACACAACGCGGAAGCCCGCGCTGCTGGCACGACACCGCCCGTCTTCATAGTGGTATGCAACAACACCAGCGTGTCGAAGCTGGCGTTCGACTGGATCGCTGGATGGAAGAAGACGCTGGCGGATGGTTCCACCGTGGTGGTGCCGGGCGCGTTGGCCGTCTTCAGCAACGAGGAGAGCGGCGACTGGACTAGCAGGCCGAACACCATCCTGGTGGACAGCACCCAGTTGGAGTCCGGCGAGGCCATGAGCGCCGAGTTCAAGAAGGCCGCCGCCGCTGAGATTGAGGAGTTCAAATGGGAATACCGGCAGCGCACGGGCCGGGACGCTGAAGGGTTCACCGACGAGGACCTGCTGCGCGAAGTGATGAACACCGTCGGCAAGCTGGGCAAGCTGGGTGAGAACATCAAGTGTGTGGTGTCCGTGTCTATGCTCACGGAGGGCTGGGACGCCAACACCGTCACCCACATCCTCGGCGTGCGCGCCTTTGGCACTCAGCTTCTGTGCGAGCAGGTGATCGGGCGCGGTCTGCGCCGCATGAGCTATGCCCTGAACGATGAAGGCCACTTCGAGCCCGAATACGCCGAGGTCTATGGCGTGCCCTTCTCTTTCATTCCCTGCTCGGGCTCGCGCAAAGACCCGAAGCCCGGCCCCATGCCCACACGGGTGCGCGCCCTTGAAGAGCGCATCGCCTGTGAGATCGCGTTCCCTCGCCTGGTGGGCTACCGCTACGAACTGGGCGGCGAGCGGCTGAGCGCCCAGTTCACCGACGAGTCGAGGTATTCCCTCTCTACGGCTGACATCCCGACCAAGACGGAGAACGCCCCTATTGTCGGCGAGTCGGTCATCCATGACTTGGAGGACCTGAAACGTCGCCGCGAGCAAGAGGTCGCCTTCCTGCTGGCCAAGCTCGTCCTGGAGAAGTACTTCCGGCAGGACGGCACGACCCGAACAGATCGCCAGCCTGAACATCGGTTTGACCCCGAGGTGCAGGCATGGCTTTTCCCGCAGTTGCTCGGCATCGCCCGACGCTGGCTTGCGGAGTGCGTGACGCTGAAGGACAACACCTTCCCACAACTGTTGCTGTTGATCGAGTTCGCCCACGACGCCGCCGACCGCATCTACAAGGCTATCGTCGCCTCTACGGACGGCAGCAAGACCTTGAAGCCCATCTTGCGGCCCTATGACCCCGTGGGGTCGACACGCTACGTGGATTTCGACACGACGCGCCCCGTCTACCCTACCCGACCCGACAAGTGCCACATCTCCCATGTCGTGGCCGACACCGAGTCCTGGGAGCAGAAGATGGCCCAGGTCCTCGAGGACATGGACGAGGTAGTGGCCTACGTCAAGAACCAGGGCGTGGGCTTCACCATGCCGTACACCCTCAACGGCGAGGAGAGGAACTACATCCCCGACTTCATCGCCCGGGTCGGCGACGGACACGGGCGTGACGACCTCTTGAACCTCATAGTGGAAGTGACCGGCGAGAAGAAGAAGGATAAGGCGGCGAAGGTGGCGACAGCACGCACACTCTGGGTGCCGGCTGTGAACACCCACGGCGGCTTCGGGCGCTGGGCCTTCCTCGAGATCTCCGACCCCTGGGATGCCCAGAACACTATCAGGGCACTGCTTGCGAAAGGGGCCAAGTCCGAATGAGCTACAAATCTGACACAGTTGTCACAGTTGTCCCACGTTTGAACGTACAGTACTTCCTCCCAGCAATACAGCGGGAATTCATCTGGCCTCCGAACAAAGTGGTCCAGCTCATCGATTCAATACTGCGGGGATATCCAATCGGATCCTTTTTGTTCTGGGAACTGAAGCCCGAGAACAAAGACAAATGGGAGGTATACCAATTCATCCAACAGGCGAGCGAGAGGGATAGGCACAACCAAGGGGCTTCAACGGCTGGCGTGCAACAGCTAACGCTTATTCTGGATGGTCAGCAGCGCCTGACCTCTTTGCTGGTGGCTTTCAAGGGCAAGTATGAAGTGAAGAAGAAGTACCGGCGCTGGAACAATCCTGACGCTTGGGTGAAACAGACGCTTTACCTCGACCTGCTGAAGAACCCCCGCGGGCAGGAGGAGGACGGCGAACTTGGTCTGCACTATGGGCTGGAGTTCAGAGAGGGAACACCGGAAAACGATAGCGACCACCACTGGTTCAAGTTGAGTCGAATACTCGATTTTGACAGCGAGGACGCGTTCGACGAGTTCAGATTCGCCCAAGAGGCAGCACTTCCAGATCAGGTTACCAAGGGTCAATTGTCCACATTCCGCAGGAATCTGGAGAGGCTCTATCGGGCCGTGTGGAAGGACGATGTCGTTTCATACTACACAGAGCAGGATCAGGACTACGACCGTGTTCTGGACATCTTCGTCCGGGCCAACCAAGGTGGCACCATACTGAGCAAGTCTGACCTGTTGCTGTCAATGGTTGCGGCTAAGTGGGGAGAGATGAATGCTCGCGACGTGATATACAGATTCGTTGACAGCATTAACAATGATCTGACCCGGAAGAACGACTTTGACAAAGACTTCATCATGAAGAACTGTTTGGTCCTTTCGGATCTGCCGGTGCAGTACAGAGTCGAGAACTTCAATAACCAGAATTTGGAATTGATGCGTGTCAAGTGGGAGGGAATCAAGACCGCGATTAGCGCTGGCGTCGACCTGGTCAATTGCTTTGGTGTGGACCGCGACAACCTGACAAGCAAAAATGCCCTAATCCCCATCATCTACTATCTGTACGGACATCCAGGCGTCACGGTCAGAGGAGGAACCACTCCCCATGATGTCCGGAACGCTTCTAACGTCAGACGATGGCTAGTCGCTGCATTGCTGAACAACGTCTTCGGTGGGAATTCGGACGGAGTGCTCGAGGCAGCAAGGAGGGTACTGCAACAGTCCAGAGATGAGGGAGACTTCCCAATCAGTCAACTCAATGAAGCGCTCGCCAAGTTAGGGAAGAACTCCGCCTTTGACAAGTACGCAGTTGATGACTTCCTTAGTTTGACATACGGGCGGCAACTGACGTTTCTCGCTCTTTCTCTCCTCTATGATGACAAGGACTGGGGTACCATGACATACCATCAGGATCATGTGTTTCCCAAGTCCCTTTTCACCCCCGACAACATGGATGCGGCCGGGCTGACATCTGAAGAGCGAGTTCGGTACCTCGCGCTCCGGGACAGGATCGGGAATCTGGAGCTGCTGCTACAGCATGAGAACGAGGAGAAGTCGAACCAGAGTTTCGAGGCATGGTTGCGAACGCGGGACGCGAGTTTCCGCCAGAGACACCTGATTCCAAGTGAGGATGACCTTTTGAGGTTTGACAGGTTCGAGGACTTCATCAGGGCGCGGGAAAAGCTGATCGAGGAACGCTTGGGGAGTTTGTTTGGCGCAACTCGGGCGTGAGGTGAACACATGGCAGTCAAGAAAGCGGGCCAGAAGGCCATCCCCGTCGAGGCCGTCCGCCACAAGGACAAGCGCAAGAACATCCCCACGGAGGAGCTGCGCGGTTTCGTGGCCGCAGACGAAGCGAAGCCGAAGACGCTCCTCTACCCGCGCGACCCGTCGCTGGACCCGCAGCTAGTGTGGAAGGGTAAGGACGAGCAGGACCGGCAGCCGCTGGAAGTCCCATCGGTGCCCGTCTACATCCAGGAGAAAATCCACCCCAAGGTGATAATCGAGAATGTAAGGTCGCAGGCGAAGAAGGGAAAGCCAGAGGCGCAGCTCACGTTGTTCGCCGACTTCAACGGCCTCGCGTTTGAGGAACTGATCGAGTTCTACCAGCACGAGCAGAACTGGACGAACCGGCTGATCCTGGGCGACTCCCTTCTGGTGATGACGTCGCTGGCAGAGAAAGAGGGGCTGAAGGGTAAAGTCCAGATGATCTACGTGGACCCGCCCTACGGCATCAAGTTCGGCTCCAACTGGCAGGTGAGCACACGGAAGCGGGAAGTGAAGGACGGGAAGGCTGAAGACCTCACGCGACAGCCCGAGCAGATACGCGCGTTTCGCGATACATGGGAGTTGGGCATCCACTCGTACCTTAGCTACCTGCGCGACCGCCTCGTGGTCGCCCGCGAGCTGCTGACCGAGACGGGGAGCATCTTCATTCAGATGGGGGACGAGAACGTGCACCTTGTCCGCTGCCTGATGGATGAGGTCTTCGGCAGCGAAAACGCCCATCCTCCGATTGTATTCCGCAAGAAGTTGATGCCGATGATGCGGGAGCCCGGCTTTGAAAGCGTGTTCGACTACCTATTGTGGTACCAAAAAGACAAGGAGACTGGCAGGAGGACTCTCAACAGTCTGTTCGTCGATCAGCCGATGGAGGGGGGTGGCTGGGATTGGGTTGAGCTGCCGGATGGCAGTCGCCGCCGCCTATCACGCGAGGAACTTCAGAATCCGTCGCTGCTTCCGACTGGTTCCCGCCCATTCACCACCACGCCAATGCTGCCCAGGGAGTATCGTGTCAATCAAGACTTCGTTTTCGATTTCAGAGGTCGCCAGTTCAACCCACCGCGTAGCTCATGCTGGGCCACCGCGAAGGAGGGCATGGAACGTCTCGCACTCGACGATAGGCTGATTGAGAGCGGGCCGGAAGGACTCAGATACATCTACTATCGAAACGATTATTCTGTCATGCGCTTAAACGACCTTTGGGCGGATGCGGCGCCGGCCGTGCAAATGCACTACGTTGTCGAGACCAGTCCCAGAGTCGTGGAGCGCTGCATTCTGGCCACGACTCACCCTGGCGACCTCGTCCTCGACCCAACCTGCGGCAGCGGCACCACCGCATACGTCGCAGAGCAGTGGGGACGCCGCTGGATCACCATCGACACCAGTCGCGTGGCCCTGGCGCTGGCCCGGACGCGCCTCATGTCGGCCCGCTACCAGTATTACCTGCTCGCCGATTCTCCGGAGGGGGTCAAGAAGGAGGCCGAGATCACAGGCCTTACGCCGCCGGAGTACAGGACCGAGGGCGACATCAAGAAGGGCTTCGTCTACAAGCGCGTCCCCCACGTCACCCTAAAGTCCATCGCCAACAACGACGAGATCGACGCCATCCACGCCCGCCAGCAGGAGCAGATCGAGCCGGTGCGGGCGCGCCTCAACGCCGCCCTCAAGCAGAACTGGGAGGAGTGGCAGGTGCCGCGGGAGGCATCGCCGCACTGGCCGGAGGAGGCGAAGCGGCTGCACGGGGAGTTCTGGCCGCTGCGTCGCGAGCGCCAGAAGGAGATCGACGCCTCGATAGCCCGCAACGCCGACATCGAGCTGCTCTACGACCAGCCGTACGAGGACTCCAAGCGCATCCGGGTGTCTGGCCCCTTGACAGTGGAAAGCCTCTCGCCGCACCGTATCCTGGCCGCAGACGAGGAGCGTCCAGAGAGCGAGCGGGAGGCCCAGCGGTCAGCAACGGTCGGCCAGTTCGAGACGATGATCCTGGAGAACCTGAAGAAGGCCGGGGTGCAGAACACCCGCAAGAACGAGCGGCTGGTCTTCGACCGCCTCGAGCTCTACGCCGGAGAGTGGCTCCACGCCGATGGCGAGCACACCGACAAGAGCGGGCAGTCCCGCCGCGTCGCCATATCGCTCGGCCCGGAGCACGGCACGGTCGGCGCCGAGCAGGTGAAAGAGGCTGCCAAAGAGGCGCTGAAGGGCGCCGGATTCGACCTGCTGGTAGTCTGCGGCTTCGCCTTCGACGCCCATGCGGGCGAGACGGCCAAGGAGTTCGGCCCCGACCTGCCCAAGACGCGAGATGGCTTCGTCGCCGAGGAGACCAAGCAGTACGGCAAGCTGCCGGTGCTCCTGGCCCGCATGAACCCCGACCTCGCCATGGGCGACGAGCTCCTGAAGAAGACCGGCGCGGGCAACCTGTTCATGGTCTTCGGCGAGCCGGATCTCGCCGTCGAGAAGCAGAGCGACGGCAGGCTAGTGGTGGAGATCAAGGGCGTCGACGTGTACGACCCGACCACCGGACAGATACGGTCGAGCTCCACAGACGACATCGCCTGCTGGTTCGTCGACACCAACTACAACGAGGAGAGCTTCTTCGTCCGCCACGCCTACTTCACCGGCGCCGAAGAGCCCTACGAGAGGCTGAAGCGCGCCCTTCGCGCCGAAATCGACGAGGCCGCCTGGGCCACGCTCTATTCCACCCACAGCTACCCCTTCGACCCGCCCGAGACCGGCAAGATCGCCGTCAAGGTCATCAACCACTACGGCGACGAGGTGCTGAAGGTGTACGAGGTGTGAGCGAACTTGTCCGTAGTCGTTGCCCACGCTGCTAGGCCCAGCGGCTCCTCATCCCTGGCGCCGGCGGTTTCCTGTCGGGGTATTGACACTAACACCCCTTAGTGTTACGCTATCCCTGGAGGTAAGCCGCCATGAGCGCCGCCAGGGAAAAAGCCGACAGCCTGCCGACCGCCTACGTTCCCCCCGACTGGGAGGGCACCCTTCGCGCCTTCCTCGCCGAAAAGCGGGAGCGCTCCGGCTCGCAGCGCACCGCCCAGGAATACGCCCGCATCCTCGCCCGCTTCTTTGACGCCCTGGGCAAGACGCCCGACGCCGTTACCCCCGATGAGGTGTTCGCCTTCGCCTACGGGCCAGGGCCAGCGGGCCAGTCCCCCGGCCCGGCCAGCGTCAACGTGCGCCTGGCCGCCCTCTCCAGCCTCTACGGCTTCCTTCTGCGAATGGGCCTCCTCGATCGCAACCCTTGCGACCGCGTCCAGCGTTCCCGCCAGGAGCCACCGCTCCCGCGCGGCCTAGACCGCGAGGAGATCAAGGGCCTCTTGGCCGCCATCCCCGATACCGCTGTCGGCCTGCGGGACAGGGCCATCATTCTGACGTTCCTCCTGACGGGTCGGCGCCGCTCCGAGATCCTGGGCCTACGGGCGGGCGACCTCTCCCGCAACGGCGCCGTGTTCTACGCCTACCGGGGCAAGGGGGGCAAAGTGAGGCGCCGCGAGTTGCCCGAACCCTGCTTCTCGGCCATCGTGGAGGCCCTGAGTGCGCGCGGGAAAGACCTCCAGGCGATGGGGCCAGAGGAGCCGCTATTTGACGTGTCGGCGCACGGCTTCTACATGAACCTGCGGCGCTACTTCCGCAAGGCCAAGCTGCCCCCCGGCGGGGTGCACGTCCTGAGGCATAGCGCCGCCAAGCTAAGGCGGGACGTGGGGGAGACGGTGGAGGAAGTGAGCCGCTTCTTGGATCACGCGAACCTGGCCGTCACCACGACCTACCTGCGACGGCTGGAGGGGGAGGAGGACAAGGGCTGGCGCAAGGTGGCGGCGCTGTTGGGGTGAGAACAGAGGTGCTAGAATGAGAGCGGCCCCCAGAGGCTAACCTGGGGGCCAGTCTAGAGACGCGCCGGGTCAGGGTGCGCCGCTACCTGCATTATAGCACGGCGGCACCGCCCGGCAGAGGGAAACTGAATGGCTAAGACTGTCGGGCGGCTGGAGCGCCCAGGAGAGCGGCAGTACAACTTGCGCTCCCACCTGCTGGCACTCTACGCAGTTGTACAGCCGGAGCTCATGGTCAGCCTATCCGCGATGTTGGAGCGCTACAGGGAAGCCCTCGCGCTTCTGGCGGTTGCCAGGTTCCCAGGGGAAGTCATGTCCTACTACTGGTATCCCTGGCACGACAGGGGATGGGCGAAGGCGCGTGCCGTCGCGAATGGCTGGCCTGACCTTAGAGGCTACCCAGAGGAGCTAGAGGCGCTGGCCGACAGGTGGGGCCTGCGTTGCGACTGGGCACCCACCTGGCTCCACGCGTGCCTAATCGAATGTCTGTATCCAGAATTACCCTTCTCACAGGGCCTCAGCCTTGTGCCCTTTCAAGTTAACTCCGACTTGCAGAGCATCATAGAGACCGTTCGCGGCGAGTACGACATCTGCATCAAGGTTCGCTATGAGCCCTATCCTCCCGTTGTTCTGCGCGACCCCTCACAAGACCTGGCGACCATCGACTGGAAGCGGGACTTCATTAAGGCGCGAGAGAAGGCCAAAGAGGAGGCCCTGGAGCAGCTCGGAGAGCAGATGGACGAAATAGACAGGAGGCATCTGGACCGAGGGTACATCCGCCGAGACACCGAGCCAGAGCTAGGCTGCCACATCCACTGGCTCTATCTGCGCATCTGCCCTCAGCCGGACATTGGGAGGCCCTGGGGGTATCGGAAGATAGCTGACACCTACGTGGTCGGCAAGACCACTGTCCGGGATGCTGTCCTAGCTCTGGCCTGTGAGATGGGCATCACCTTGCCCAAACTTCCCGCCGGACCGCCCCCAAGGTTCCCCTAGTGACCGTCGTAGTGATTTAGCCCATCCACCCAAACCCGACCTATTCACCGCGTGGCTAAGCCCTTACTTTGAGGCCATGGACGGTGACGTTATGGCCCCTGAGGACTTCAGGGCGGAACTCGCTCGCCTAGGTTTGCCGCATTACGTCGCTGCTGCCCGGATGCCGATCCACCCTACGCAACTCAGCCGCTGGCTGTGGGGGCGGGACCCGATGCCTGCAAGCGCTAAGCGCCGGCTGGCCCAGGTGTTGGAGGAGGAGCGGGTCGCTCGCCAGGAGGCCACCCCGTGACCGCCGCGCCGCGTTGGGGCGGCATGACCGCTCTGTTAGGCGCGATCCTGGACGCCCTGGGCTCCCGCGTCGCCCAGCGCAAGCCCAACGGTGAGATCGTCATTTGGTGTCCATTCCACCTGGACGGCCAGGGCAGCCCGCCGCATTCCCCCAATCTCACGATCAAGCCTGGCAACAAGGCGGCTTACGTTTGGGCCTGCCCCGTCTGTGACATCGGTGGCACCCTGCTGGACTTGGCCGACCGCCTGCGCGAGGCAGGCATCATGCCTCCTAGAGACGGACAGCGGCCCAAGAGCAGGATCGCCACGACCTGCGACTACCGCGACGAACAAGGCACGCTGCTCTCTCAGGCCGTCCGCTACGAGCCGAAGGCATTCAAGCAGCGTCGGCCCGACAGTAAAGGCGGCTGGATATGGAACCTTGACGGCGTGCGCCGTGTCCCCTACCGCTTGCCCGAACTCATGGCCGCCGATCCCGCTCAGTGGGTGCATATCCCCGAAGGCGAGAAGGACGCCGACAGCCTGGCCCGCCTGGGGCTGGCAGCGACGACCAACAGCGAGGGCGGTGGCAAGTGGCGAGACGAGCTCAGTCCCTATCTGAAGGGCCGCCGCGTGGCGATCCTGCCAGACAACGACGCGCTGGGCCAGGCCCACGCTCAGGGCGTGGCCCGTAAGCTGGCCCCCTACGCGGCAGAGGTGCGCATCGTCAACCTTCCTGGCCTGCCCGATAAAGGAGATGTCTCTGACTGGCTGGCCCAGGGGCACACAAAAGAGGAACTAGTTGCGCTGGTGGAGGCGGCGTCACCTTACGAGTTGCCCGAGCCGGTAGGCGGCGCCGTCCTACTGGATGATGTAGTCGCCTACATCCGGCGCTACGTGGTGCTCAGCGATGAGCAGGCGGCCGCCCTGGCCCTGTGGGTGCTCCACACCCACGCCATCGAAGCCGCTGAAGCCACACCCTATCTCTCTGTGGGCTCCCCAGAGAAGCGCTCTGGCAAGACTCGGCTGTTGGAGGTGTTGTCCCTCCTAGTGCGCGGGCCCTGGTTCACCGGACGGGTGACAGCGGCGGTGCTGGTGCGTCGATTGGCGAAGGAGACCCCGACGCTGCTGCTGGACGAGGGCGACGCGGCTTTCAGCGCTGAGAAGGAATACGCGGCGGCCCTCCGAGGCATCCTGAACGCTGGATACCGGCGCGGCGGGTGCGCTTCGCTCTGCGTCGGGAAGGGCGCCGAAATGGATTACCGCGACTTCCCGGTGTTCGGTCCGAAGGCCATCGCCGGGATAGGCCAGTTGCCCGATACCGTGGCCGATAGAGCTATCGCCATCACCCTGAAGCGACGGGCACCCAATGAGCCCGTGAAGCGCTTCCGCTGGCGTGACGCTGAAGAGGAAGCCCGCGAGCTACGTGATGCGGCGGCGCTCTGGGCATCGGGCAACACCGCCGCCCTCGCCGAAGCGCGACCCGACCTTCCACCTGAACTAGACGACCGGGCCGCTGACGTGTGGGAACCATTACTTGCCATCGCCGACCTCGTAGGTGGTGACTGGCCGAGAATGGCGCGGAAGGCGGCAAGGGTACTATCGGCTGGTGAGTGGCGGGATGACGACAGCGGCGGTGTGAAGCTGCTCACCGACATCCGCGACGCCTTCAAGAACGACGACCGCCTGTTCACGGTGGTACTGCTAGAACGACTCCATGCCCTGCCCGAGTCTCCCTGGTTCCACAACGCCACGACCTTGGCTAAGGCCCTCAAGCCGTTCGGGGTGAAGCCGAAGCTGGTGCGCGTCGGCGAGGCGGTGGGCAGAGGCTACGAGGCCGCCGCCTTCGAGGACGCCTGGGGGCGCTACTGTGGCCCTGCTCCCATCCCTGAAAAAGGCGTTACACCCGTTACGCCCGTTACAAACGACGGCCCCAAATACAATCTGGGGGAGCCCTCTGTAACGCCTGTAACGCCTGTAACGCCCTCCGGGGGTATGGACGGAGGGGTAGAGGATGCCGCCGCCGACAACGCCCAGCAGGACAGCGACCTAGACGACGCCGCCGCTCCCCCCTGTCCGCACCGACCGCCGGGCGAGGCCGATGATCGCTGGGCTCACCAGGGCGGCCCCGACCCCTGCGTTTGCGCCTGTTGCGACGGGCCAGTGCGCCCCGATCTATGGGCCGACGGCCTCTGCCCCGTCTGCCGCAACGGGCGGCCTGTCAGCGGCTCCCTGGTGCGCCTGGCCGTTGATCTAGGGGCGAAGGTGGTGGAGGCATGAAGCTTTCTGAAGTAGTCGCCTGGTGTGCTCCCATCATCGAAGAGTACGCCCCGATGACCGTGCGCCAGCTCTACTATCAGCTCGTGGTGCGGGACTACATCCCCAACAGTAGGAACGCCTATTGCTCGTTTGACCGCCACCTAACCACTGCCAGGGAAAGGGGACTCATCGCCCCCAGCAAATTCGTTGACCGCAGCCGTCCAGTTAGAGACGTGACCCGCCCAGGATATGAGTCCCTGACAAGCTTTCTGAATGTCGTGCGACGTGCCTATGAGCGCGATCCACTCGAAGGGCAACCGGAGAAGGTTGAGGTGTGGATCGAGAAGGATGCGCTGGCCCAGATCGTAGCGGACGTGCTGGCCGAGTGGAGGCCCACCATCATTGTCACAAGGGGTTACTCGCCCTTCACCCTGCTGCATGAGGCCAGGGAACGCCTGCGCGCCAAACCAGCAACCATTCTCTACTTCGGCGACCACGACCCGACCGGCCTCGACATCTACCGCGACATCGCCGAGAACCTGGAGCCAGTGGCGTCAACGGAGCGTGTCGCCTTGACCGAGGACCAGATCGCCGAGTATGGCCTGGTGCCCCAGATCACTAAGGACGGCGACTCGCGCCAGGCCAAGTTTGTGGAACGCTACGGCGACGCCGCCTATGAGCTGGACGCCCTACCGCCCGACGCCTTCCGGGATATCGTGCGAGAAGCCTTCGAGGAACATATCGACGAGGAGCAAGTGAGTCTAGTCGCAGAACGGGAAGAGAAAGAGATACAGCGGCTCATGGAGATGCTGGACTCTCTGGAGGCGGCGTCGTGACGGCCTGGCGCTTTCGCCGCTGCCCATCGTGCGGCGCCACCTTCCCCGGCGGACAGCTTCGGCCCCTACGCTACGGCGAGAACCACTGGCGACAGCACGGGTACAGCCTGAGGCGCTGCCCCCGCTGCGGCCACGTGGCCCAAACGCGGGAGTTCTGCATCATGCGGCAAGGCCACCGGGACACGGCGAGAAGCGGGAGGTGAAGCAAATGAGTGATCTCAACCACCGTCTAGGCCGCCTAGAAGCCGGAAGACGGCAGGCGCAGCCGACCTGCTACGCCCTCACGCGCGTTCAGTGGCAGGCAGTCTATGCGGCCGAGCGCGCACTTATTCGGGCCACCAGCGCCGGGCGAGACGAAACAGCACTGCAAGAGGCGGAGACGGCCTACTCAGAAATGCTGGCGGGCCTGGAGCGGGCTCGCCGCGAGGGCAGAGGCGAAGCGGCGCTGCATGAAGCGGAGGAGGCCGACGCAACCTTTCAGAAGACCTTAAGGTGGAGGCCCGACATCGCGCCTTTGGATGCGCGGGAGGTGGATAGTAGCCGATGGTAACGAAAGCTCGCCCCGTGCTTTGCGCTGGACAGAGGCGCGACGGCCAACCCTGTCGGGCACCGGCCACCATCGGCCCTCACTGCATAGGCCATGCCCCCGTCCTGGCCGAGAAGCGCCAGGAGGCCAGGCGGCGGGGTGGCAGGAACAAGGCCAGCGTTATCCGCCTAGGGCGTCTGTGCCCGCCCCGGCTGGTCAAGACCTTTGACCTCCTGGAGCAAGTCCTTGATGAGCTCCACAAGGAGACGCTGCCGCCGCAGGTGGGCAGCGCGATGGCCGCTGTCGCGGGACAGATGGCCCGCATCCTCGTCGCGGGCGAACTAGAGGCGCGGGTTCGGCTGTTGGAGGCGGCCAGGCCCCAGGCCAGCAGCGACGGTAGGAGAGAGAGATGAAGGGCAGCCTTGATAGACGGCTAGATAGCCTAGAGCGGGTTTACGGCGGTGCCGACGAGCCGCCGATCATGGTGGTATTCCACCTTGGGGAGGCCAGCGAGGCCGACGTTCAGGCCGCCATACGACAGGCCCTTGAAGGTGGGCCAGGGGAGCCCACGTTCTCAGGGCAGCGCCTGTACGTCGTCAAGGTGACCGGCGGGGAGTCCGGGGGCCAGGATGAGCCTTGACCGTCGCCTGTCGCGGCTGGAGCAAG
>Ga0315293_10003282_pt1 | contig 15591 bp, 6 predicted proteins | sample YL17G13_20_MG_FD_203071 | JGI IMG/M metagenome (GOLD analysis project Ga0315293, IMG submission 203071) | Sediment microbial communities from Yellowstone Lake, YNP, Wyoming, USA - YL17G13_20 | ecosystem: Environmental > Aquatic > Freshwater > Lake > Sediment | place: USA: Wyoming | collected...
AACGGCTTTCTCTTCATGCGCCCCTACAACGTCACGCTCGGGATGCGGTACGAGATGTACACGCCGGAGAAGCTCCATCTCGACGGCTTCTTCAACGACAAGGGGGTCGTGGAATCGCGCAACGGCACCTTCCTCAATCCGCGTGTTCGCCTCAAGTACGTGCCGCGCGACGGCACCCAGTTCCGGTTCGGCTGGGGCAAGAGCTCCAAGATGCCGGGGCTCACGCAGATCTTCCAGGGACCGGAGTACATCGACGTCGTCGAGCGGAACATATCCCCGCCCGATTCCGTGCCGCTCGTGACTACCTACGTGTACAAGTTCGACACGAGCGACATAATCGGATACCAGGAGGAAAAGGCCGAGCTCTCGTTCGACCAGAAGGCGGGCCCCGTGGGATTCATTCTCACCGGCTGGTACTCGCGGGCGGAGCATCTCCCGCGCTCCGTGTCGCTTCCGCTCACGATCTACCGCTACGAATGGACCCAGTGGCCGAGCGATGCGGGGCGGACGGCGATCGACAGCATCTATCAGGTGGCCCCCGGAGAGGCGTACTACCGGTACTCCGGCCGGTACAGGAAATACGGCGTGGAATTCCAGGTGCTCACGAAACGCATCGAGCGGATCTCGACGACCTTTCGCATGTCCTCCTCCTATGTGCGGGCGCACAGCGGCGCCGAGGGCACCTATATGTCGTCGCCGCGCTTCGTCAGGGAGCTCGGCGGGGGGCTCGGGCGAACCGTCTATCCGTATTTCTACTACACGGAAGGATGGGGGGAGAAGCTCCTCGTCGATTACAACGTCGACTGGATGATCAAGAAGCTCGGCATGTGGGTGACCTTCTTCGTGCAGCAGACCCTTTTTGACGCGGACAAGTCCTACGACAATCCGATTCTGCCCTCGCCCATGTATTTTGACCCGGTCGCTGGTAGAATGGTATATATCACGCCCGCCGAATCGGAGGCGCTCGGTTTCACGCGCGAATACGACGAATGCAGCATCGGCATCGACCGTCGGCCGAACGATCGCCTCCTCTTCAATATCAACGTTTCGAAGTCGATCGGGCGCGGCGCCGAGATATCGTTCTTTGTCCACAACGTATTCGACGATCCGGCGACCTACAGGACGTGCGCGAATTCGTATTCGACCCGGAACCCGAGCATCTTCTACGGCGTGGAGTTCAGCACGATCCTCGACGAGCTCTGGCATCGCGCTCCGGCGGAGGAAGGGAATTAGGATGGGCCGCATTCTCGAATCAATCGCGCTCGCGAGTCTCGCGCTCGCCGCCGGCTGCGGCAGGGAGATTCCCGATATGCCGGATGGGCGTGGGGCGATCGTCGTGACCGTCACGGACACGTCCGGGTTCTTTCCCGGCAGCGTCCTCGGCGAGCCGTTCTCCGTCGACAGCGCTCACGTGAGCCTCGAATCGCGCACGCATATCTTTACCACGACCGCGATGACGAGCGGGGACGGCATCGCCGCCTTCGAGCGGCTTCCCTCCGGCAATTACTCGGTTTTCGTGCGGCGGGAGGTCAGCGTCGGACCGAATCGCAAGGTGTTCACCGGCGTCGCCGACGTCGCGCTCCAAGGGGATGAGGAAAAATCCGATACGATCCTCGTGAGTACCGTATCGGTCAGCAATCTCATGATCAACGAGATACTCTTCGGGGGCTCGTGCGCGGCCACGTTCTACTTCTACGACCAGTTCGTCGAGCTGTACAACGCCTCCGCAGACACGCTGTACCTCGACGGGATCATCCTCACGCGCAATCGAGGCTACGACCCCGAGAAGTATCCCGATCCGGAAACGATAGACTACGTGACTGGAATATATGCGTTTCAGTTCCCCGGAACGCCGGTCACGGGGAGGCAGTATCCGATCATTCCCGGCCAGTTCCTCGTCATCGCGGCGGACGCGGTGAACCACCGACAGTGGTGCTCCAACGCGGTCGACCTGTCCCATGCCGACTGGGAGACCTTCAATGCTCTCGGGAACGACTACGACAACCCGAGTGTCCCCAATCTCATGAACGCCATTCCGGGGCGCACGATCGACTATCTCATCAGCCTGGGGCATAACGGCGCCGTGATCGCGACGGGAGAGGAGTACACGATCGACGAAACCAACTGCATGCGCATTCCGATCAGTGACGTGATCGACGGCGTCGAGTGGAGTCCGAATCCCTCCCTCCGCAAGGAGATAACCGTGCGCGTCGATGCCGGATTCGCGGGCATCGGCGTGGTGAAATACAGCGGACAGTCGACCGAGCGCAGGGAGCCGGGGATGGACACGAACAACTCGACTTTCGATTTCGTCACGATCGCTCATGCCACGCCGGGGTTCTTCCACGCTCAACGGGAACGGGTGAGTCTATGGCGATGAAACTGAGGATCGCCGCGGTATCGGTCCTGTGCGCGGGGGGGATGCTGCTCTCCTGCGGCCTCGACCGGCCGGAGTACGCGGAGGGGCGTAACGTGCTCATCATTCAGGCGATCGATACGAGCGGGTCGACCGGCGCCGCGCAGGCCCCGGTGCCGGGCGCCTCGATAGAGATGTCCAGTTCCACGTGCGTGTTCAAGGAGACGTTCACGACGGATGACTCGGGGCGCGTCGTGATCGAGAACCTTCCCTCCGGCGACTTCTACGTCCAGGCGAGCAAGCGCGCCGACGTTCAGTACGGGCTCCTCACGGCGCAGAAGGAGATCAGTCTCAAGAACGAGGTCGAACGGGAGGATACGCTCCGCATGTCGTTCGTGCCGCTCTCGCCCGTCGTCATCAACGAGGTCTACTTCTGCGGGTGCAACGCGTCGACCTTCTATTTCTACGACCAGTTCATCGAGCTGTACAACTCGACGAGCGATACCCTCTACCTGGACGGCTATTACATGTGCCGGAGCACGCAGGTCGACGACGTCATCGGCTACGATATGGAGCGGGAGCCCTTCGCGCTCGGCTACTACGTGTACAAATTTCCCGGGATCCGCGGCGTGACGCGCCAGTGCCCGATCGCGCCGAACGACTATCTCGTCCTTGCGGGGGACGCGATCAACCATCACCTGTACGGCGCGCTCTGCGTCGATCTTTCGCGTGTCGATTACGAGTTCTTGAACGCGGCGCAGAACGATTACGACAATCCGGGCGTCCCCGATCTCACGCCGGTGTCGACGGAGGGAAAGGATTTCACCTTCAACCTCGCTCACTGCGGCCTCTTTCTCGCCACCGGAGAGGAGTGCGAGTTTCACGAGCACACCTATTACTCGGGCACTACTCTCATGACCGCGGTCTACGCGCACATCCCTCTGCGCACGATCGTGGATGCGATCGAATACTCGTCGAATCCGCAGTCGCCGCGATACACGACGCTGCGGCTCGACGGTGGATACGGCGGCAACGGCGTCGTGAAGTACAGCGGATACTCGATCGAGCGGAAGCTGCCCGGGTTCGATTCGAACAACAGCGCGTTCGATTTTGAGAATATCAGGGTGCCGACCCCAGGCTGGAGCCACTCACCATGAGGAGAAGGAGTTTGATGAGACGGAATGCGATATCGAGGGCCGCGGGATTGGCGGCGGCGCTCTGTACGGCGATTGTCGGGACGGGCCCCGCCGCGCGCTCGGACGAGATCCACACCTCGACGATGGGCAACTGCTCCATCGCACTCCCCGATCGCGACAACCAGCTCAACCCGTACGATTTCGGCCGGAATCCGGCGTACCTCATCTCCGACTTCGAGGATGCGTGGGTCAGGCTCGCGTTTTCACTTTCCGAGGATCAGGGGGGACTCAAGCGCCCGTACGATCCCCAGCTTCAGAACGACGCGCGGGCGACCTTCCAGGGCCGCAAGCGTCTGAGCGACCGTCAGGCGGCGGCGGGATTTTTCCGCTATGAGCGCCTCTGGCAGCGCGAGCAGCGCTACTCGCTCGAGGGGGACCCGTACAACGATCCCTTCTATCTCACGGACCGCACAACGGGCGATCTGAAGCACTGGGGCCCCGTGATGGCGGTCGATTACTCGCTGCGTCTCGGCGATCGGGCGGCGATCGGCGCCGGTCTCGACTACGAGATATCGACGGGGCTCAAGGACTACTATACCCGCCCCGAGATCGTGCACAATTACGCGCGGGGCAATTTCGGCCTCATCCTCCAGCCGCGCCGCGCCTGGCTCGTCGGGTTCATCGTGCGTCCGGAGCGTCTCCAAAACCGCACCAATTTCGACAAGGCCGACGAGGGATACGACAATATCATCTACCGCTACTCGGGAGACGGCATCTATGAGATTCGATCGTTTTCCAGCTATACGCTCAAGGAGCTCGGGCACGGCACCGAGCTCGCCGTCCAGAATTTCGTTATGACCGGCCGGCTCGGGATCGGGGCGGCGTTATCATACCGCTATGCCGACAACTCGATCCGGTACAACGTCACGACGCCCGAGGAAGTGGGGTACTGGCAGGACGAGACGGTTGATTTCCGCTTCCTGGCGAGGTACACGCCGCGGAGCTTCCCGATCGTCTTCGGTCTGAGCGGCCGGACCATGAATCAGGACGGCTGGGCGAAGCGTCCCCGCTTCGAACACGTGCTCCTCTACGACAACCCGATCAAACTTCGCTCGATCGGCGCGGGCGCAAGCTGGCACGTCGCGCCGGCCAAGCTCACCGTCGCGGCGGACTACGTTCTGAACTCGTATGACATCGAGGCGAACGACTACGGCGCGAATGCCTTCCGCGAGCAGGAGTTCGTCCAGAACATCGGGCGGCTCGGGGTCGAGTACGCGGCCTACGACGTCTACGCCGTCAGGGCCGGCGTCGAAGTGACCGATTACCTCGCCGACCGCTGGCTCAAGCTGCCCGTCAATACGGATCGCTATCGCTTCTCGGCGGGCGCCTCGTACCAGATGCACTGGTGGCGGGTGGAAGCCGAGCTTCTCTACGCACGAAACACGACTGAAGCCTCGGGTTACGAGGATCTTCAGCGAAGAAACCTGAGTGGCATTGTCTGGTTCACGCGTCTTGAACGATGAAGGGGGTGGTGCTCCGGATCATTCCGTTAGGTCTAAATCAGCGCTCTACGGGTCCTTGAGCGAGCGATGGGGGGAACACACGTGCACACAGTCGTTCAGGGACATAGCCTTCCTGATACAGCACCAGGGGAGGTCGCAACATGAAATTCAAGCTAGCAGGCTTCTGTATCGTGCTGCTCCTGCTTCTTGCGGGCTCGGCCTTCGCGCAGTGGCAGCTTCAGTATCAGATCGAGCTCAACTACGGCTTCAATTCCGTTGTTTTCCCGTCGGCCAATATCGGCTACATCGTCGGCACCGGCGGCGTCATTTACAAGACGATCGACGGCGGCTCGACGTGGGTTCAGCAGACCTCGCCGACGGCGAACACGCTCAACGACGTGTCTTTCAGAGATGACACGCACGGCTGGGCCGTCGGCGCGAGCGGCACGATGATCTACACGAACGACGGTTCGACGTGGACTCTTCTCACGCCGAGCCCCACGGCGGCAACGCTGTACGGCGTGTCGTTCGTCGGCCTGAACGGCGTGGCCGGAGGCGGCGCGGACAACGCCAAGAGCACGATCCTGTACACGACTGACGGCGGCACCACGTGGACGGCCGTGCTCGTCGCGAACAACCCGTCGCTCGACCAGTGCACCGACATCATGCTCTCCGACGCAACGCACGGCTTCGCCTCGTGCGACGGCGGGAATGGCGTGAAGCCCATGATGTACACGACGGACGGCGGCGTGACCTGGACGGCCGCCACTACCGTGAACTACGGCGCCTATTCGTACACGCGCTATGACCTCGAGGGTCTGCGCGCCATCTCGAACACCACCATAATAGCGACCGGGTGGGGATCGAGCGCTGCCGGCGCACAGCCGACCATTATCCTCGTGTCGACGGACGGCGGGGTGAACTATAGTGCCCCCGACCCGTCGTATTCGTGGAAGACATATGCATACGGCTACAACATTGCGGTCTTCGACGACGGCGAGGCGGTCGCCGTTGGCGGCGGCACGCAGTCGACCGGGTTCACGATTCACGGGACCGGGCCGAGCTACACGGCATGGGCGCGCTACCCGGCCTTCTACGGCGAGTCGATCCAGGATGCCTGCGCCGTGCCGGGGACGAACAAGATCGTCGCCGTGGGGGACGCCGGGCTCATCGCGCTCTCCAGCGATCGCGGCGCCACCTGGTCGTTCCTCTATGACGGCGGCATGCCGTTCCAGGGCTTGCAGGATTTTGTCGCATTGGGCAAGGACAAGGTCCTGGCGGCCGGGTCGGGCGGCTCGATGCTCCACTTCGATCTCGCCGGCGGCACGGTGAAGTATGGAATGGCGTCCCCGAACAACTGGGGTCCCTCGAGCATAGGCGACATGGACTTCGTACCGAACTCCGACGTCAAACCGGCGGGTGTCGTGGACGACACGCTCTATAACGACGTGATCTACCTGAGCGGCGGCAACAGGTACTTCTGCAAGTCGTACGATTACGGGAATACGTGGATCGAGCTGTCACACACGGTCTCGTTGTTTGACGGATTACTGAGCATGTACTGGTTCGATCCGGACACGGGTTTCGTCGTCGGCCACAAGTACACCGGCGGAACCCCCAACAAGGACGAGGTCATCTGGAAGACGGTCAACGGCGGCTATACCCTCACCGAGGTGCTTGCAGGCACTATCCCGGGGACTGCGGCCCTCCAGTGGAACGGCATCGAGTTCGTGCCGGGGAACCGCAGCATCGGCGTCGTCGTGGGTGACGACAACAACATCTTCTACACGACGGACGGCGGTACGACGTGGAACCAGGCGACGGAGAACATCGCAACCGCGACCCTCGACCTCGAGGACGTCGTCATGGTCAACTCCACGACCGGTTTCGCGGTCGGCGACAGCGGGACGCTCGTCAAAACAACCAACGGCGGCGCCGCGTGGACCGTGCAGGCCGTTCCATGGGGCACGCTCAATCTGCTCGACATCGAGTTCAGCACGCCGAACCGGCTCTGGGTGGCGGGCCAGGACAACGGCGCCATGTGGTACTCGAAGGACGGCGGCGCGAGCTGGACGAGCGCGAGCGTCGGTTTCGTCACGCCGACGACCGACGTGAAGACCGTGTTCTTCCATGGATTGTCGGGCATCCTCTGGGCCGGGTGCGAGAACAGCTTCGTGGCGAGCCGCACCGACAACGTCGCCGGCACCGACACGCCGAATCTCCCGTTCGCGCTCAACCAGAACTATCCGAACCCGTTCAATCCGACCACGACGATCGAGTTCGCGATCACGAGCGACGACCACGTGAGCCTCAACGTCTATGACGTGAGCGGCAAGCTCGTCGCGACGATCATGAACAAGGATCTCAAGGCGGGCACGTACACGGTCGCCTTCAAAGCGGACAACCTCGCGACCGGCGTCTACTTCTACAGGCTCACGACGAGCACGTTCGAAGAGACCCGCAAGATGGTTCTCATCCGCTAGTTCTGAAGGATGGGACGATGAACAGGGAAGAGGCGGTTTTCGAGAGCCGCCTCTTCCTCTCTGTTCCTCGTTGTGATTGGGTCCACCGGGTGCTAGATTTCAAGCAGGAAATATTTCAATTCGTGTGTCCAAGCAGGCAGGGTAGAAAGAAAGGTTCGTGATGAGAAAGACTGTGCTCTTCGCGCTCGTGATCGTGTGCACCTTCCTCGTCTCCGCGGTGCACGAAGCCGTCTCGAGCCCGGGCAGCGACCCGATCAGGCTCATGCGCCGTCCCGACATCAGTAGCGGTCGGATCGTCTTCTCGTGGGCGGGAGACCTCTGGATGGTGAGCGAGGAAGGCGGCCAGGCGCGGCGTATCACCGTGCACGAAGGCACGGAGGACTATCCGAAGTTCTCGCCGGACGGAAAATGGATCGCGTTCTCCGGCACCGTGAACGAACGCCCGAACGCGGTTTGCAGGATGCCCGCCGACGGGACCGGCGCGCCGATGCTCCTCACGTATCACGCGGCCGGCGGCCGTCCGGTCTGCTGGACGCGGGACGGAAAGGACGTCGTCTTTTCCTCGACGCAGGAATCCTTCGTGCGTTTCTTCACGAAGCTCTTCCGCGTGCCGGTCGACGGCGGGCTCCCCGTGGAGCTCCCGCTCGGCAAGGGGAGCTTCGCGTGCTACTCCCCGGACGGCTCGAAGCTCGCTTACAATCTGCATCCCGATCTCTTCTGGTGGTGGAAGCGCTACAAGGGGAGCATGAACCAGGACATCTGGACGTACGATTTCAAGACGGACGAGTTCAAGCAGATCACGAATTGGGAAGGAACGGACTCCTGGCCGATGTGGACGCTCAGCCGGATCTACTTCGCCTCCGATCGTGAAGGCGGCGTCAACAACCTCTTCTACTACGACACCGCGACGGGCCAGACGACCCAAGTGACGCGTTTCACGAAGCACGGCGTCACGTGGCCCTCGATGAGCGCGGACGGCACGAAGATCGTATTCGAATGCGACGCGCGCCTCTACGTGCTCGACACCGCGAAGGGTGAATCGCGCGAGGTCGTCGTCTACGCGCCCCTCGACGCGCGCAACGATCTCGTGAGCTACATCAGCCCGATCCAGTTCCTCAACAGCTTTGACATTTCGCCCTCCGCGAAGCGCGTCATCTTCGAGGCGCGGGGCGATCTCTATACGATCCCCGAGGAGCACGGCGACGTCCGCAATCTCACCCAGTCGTGCGACGCGCGCGACGTGAGCCCCTCCTGGTCCCCCGACGGAAAGTGGATCGCCTACGTCTCCGACAAGAGCGGCGACGACGAGGTGTATCTCGCCGATCAGATGGGGAAGGAAAAGGAGAAAAAGCTCACCTCGAACGGCCATTTCAAGACCGGCATCGCGTGGTCGCCCCTGAGCGACAAGATGCTCTACACGACCGAGGAGAACGCACTGTATCTTCTCGACAAGAACGGCGGCGACCCCAAGCTCATCGCGAAGAACGAGCACGCCGACATCACCGGCTACGCGTGGGCCCCGGACGGCAAATGGTTCGCGTACGATTTCGCCTCCCGCAACCGCAACCGCGACATCTTCATCTATGAGATGAAGACGGGGGAAAGCCACCAGATCACGACCGACCTCGGCGACGATTTCGAGCCGGTCTTCACTCCAGACGGCAAGTACCTTCTCCTCATCACGGGGCGCGTCGGCGATTCGCCGGCGCTCGCGCGCATCAGCCTCCTCCCCGAGGACAAGGCCCCGTTCGAGTTCAAGGACGACGAGGAGACGGGCGTCGCCGACACGACGAATGAGGAAGACGCCGACGCCGACAAGGACGATACGGACACGGACAAGGACGAGGCCAAGAAAGGCAAAGGCGCCGAGGCGAAGAAGGAAAAGAAAAAGGTCGATGTGAAAATCGACTTCGCCGACATCGAAAGCCGCATCCGACGCATCCCGAAGGTGGCGGGTCTCAGCATCCACAACATCCAGGCCACGGACAAATATTATTACTACTTACTTCAGGGCCAGCGGATGTTCCTCTTCAGGCCCTCGTACGACCTCTGGATGTTCAACGTCGAGAAGGTGAAGAGCGAGAAGGTCGCCTCGTCCCTCGTCACGTACGGGATCGCCGCGAACAAAGAGAAGCTCGTGACGTGGGACGGCTCCGAGTTCAACTGGCTCAAGGCCGGATCGAAGGCCGCCGCGGCGAAGAAGGGGGATTCCGATTCCGAGGATACAAAGGAAAAATACGACTTCGCCAAGCGCACGCGCATGAGGCTTGACCGCAAGGCCGAATGGCGGCAGATCTTCAACGAATCGTGGCGCATGGTGAAGTACCTCTTCTACGATCCGAATCTCCACGGTGTCGACTGGAACGCGATGAAGGAGTACTACGGGAGTCTGCTCCCGTACGTGCAGACGCGCGGTGAGCTCAACACGCTCCTCTCCGAGATGGTGGGCGAGCTGAACGCGTCGCACCAGGGCGTATCGGCCGGCGACTTCCCCGATACTCGGAGCGCCTCGATGGGCTTCCTCGGCGCGAAGGTCGTCCTCGACGAGAAGACGGGATATCCGCGGATCGCGAGAATCTACCACGGCGACAAGGCCGCCTTGAACGACAAGGCGCCCCTCGACAACAGCTACGTGAAGGTGAAAGAGGGGGATTATCTGCTCGCGATCGACGGGCACGAGCTCGCCCCCGGCGAGGACTTCAACAAGTATCTCGTCGACAAGACCGCGAACAAGATCACGATCACGACGAACGCGAAGCCCGAGATGAAGGGCGCGATCGAGACGGCCTTCATGCCGCTCTTCTACGACACGAAGCTCCAATACAGCAATTGGGTCATGGACAACGAAAAATGGGTCGACGAGAAGAGCGCCGGGCGCATCGGCTACATGCACCTCGCCGACATGCAGACCCTGGGCTGGACCGAGTTCCGCGAGAAGTTCGAGAAGTACCGTTACAAGGACGCGATCATCATCGACGTCCGGTATAACGGCGGCGGGAGCATCGACGAGCGGATCATCGACCTTCTCGAGCGGAAGCCGTACCAGATCGAGAAGGTCCGCAATCAGTCCGCGGAGCCGCGTCCGACCGAGGTTTTCATGGGGGAGATGGCCGTGCTCATCAACGAGTACTCCTTCTCCGACGCGGAGGTCTTCCCGAGCGCCGTCAAGGAGCGCGGGCTCGGCACGATTATCGGCAAGCAGACCCTCGGCTTCGTGATCGCCGTGACCCCGCATGTGCTCATCGACCAAGGGCAGATCCGCAAGACCTTCATCGGGATCTGGGAGCTCAAGACGGGGGATCAGCTCGAGGGCAAGGGCGCCGTTCCCGACATCTTCGTCGACAGCCCGCCCGACATGGAGAAGGCAGGCCGCGACATGCAGCTCGAAAAGGCGGTCGAATTTCTCATGGACAAGGTGGCGAAGAAGCAGCAGGGCGTTTTCGAGCACGAACCGAAGATCGACAAGCGGTAGCGCAGGCGCCGCAGAGCACAAAAAGAGAGCCGGGGCGGCTGCCCCGGCTCTCTTTGTATTGATGCCTCTCGAGAAGCTACTTCGCGCGGCGGGCCATCGCGCGTGCGTAATCCTTGATCGCTTTCCACTGGCCTGCGCCATCCAGCCCCGCCTCCTCGAGCACCTTGTGGGCCTGGCCGCTTCCGAGGTAGTGCCCCTTCATGAAGGCGTGGAGCGTTCGCTTACGCCCTTCCTTCGACGTGACCCAGCGGTACATGGTCGCGAGCGTGTATCCGGTGATGCCCATCGCCTCCGCCATGAGCGCCGCCGGGAAGATCTTCTCCCTCTCCTTCTCGGGGAGCATCGAGAAGAGCTCGGCGCTCGACACGTAGTAGATGTTCATGTTGAGCTTCGCCTCGTCGATCTTCGGGAGCACGTCCGTCATGAACGTGCACGTGGTGCCGCTTCCCTGGAGAACGAGCGTGCCGTGGTAGGGCTTTTTCGCCGATTTCACGGCCTTGCGGAGCGCGTAGACCCCCTTCACGGCCGCCGTCGCCGGGGGCACGCGGAGCTTCGCGCGATCCATGACCATCTCGTTCGGCCGTGTGACGAAGGGCGCGATGACCGCGGGCCGCTTCTTCAGCGCCTCGACCGTCAGCGGGTAGAGCTCCTGCGGATCCCACGGCGTGAGCGTGATCATGACGTCGTCGGGGAAGTTCTCCTGGAGAAGCTGCAGCGGCTGTGGATCGGCGTGCGTGGGTCCGTCCTCGCCGGTCTTGAGCCCCGCGTGGCCGCAAATGATGATGAACGGATTGTACGGCGCCCCGAAGGTGTGGTGCCGAGCCTGCTGACCGATGCCGTGGAGCCGCGCCGCGATGTGCTCGAGGGCCGCGATGAAGGCGCCGTACGACGAGCCCGCCCCGACGTTCGTGCCGTACGCGGCCATGCCCGACATGAAGGCCCCCATACCGTCCTCGCAAATGCCTCCGCATGCGATGAGGCGCGCGTTTGGATTCGAGACCGCATTGTAGAGCCCCTCGGGGAACCCTTTCGCGAGGTTGGAGACGCTCGTCGATTCGAGAAGGTCCGCCGCTGCGCCGATGAAGCCGCCGCCCGAGGCTTTGTTGAGATAGTTCAGGGCGTCGCCGAGCGCGCCGCGCAGGGTCACCTGCGAGCCGATCTGGTACGTGCACTCGCTCGGGATCGGCTCCGCCTTGATCGCGCTCGTGTAGATGACACCGAGGTTCGGGCAGCCCGGGCGCTTCGTACGGTTCGCCGCTTTGAGCCGCTTTTTCGCCTCGTCGAGCCGTCCCGCGAAGAACTCGCAGAGCTCGCGGTTCGATTCGAGCGCCTTCCGAACCACCAGGATGGTGTCCCAGAAGTTCTGCTCGACCGCGACGGGCGCGGGCTTGCCGTCGAACTTCGGGAACTTCACGTTGAAGCGTTTCTCGAACGGCTCGAGCGTCTTGTAGTACTCGGGGGAGCAGAACTTGTGCCCCGCGCCGTGCGACTTGCGCCCCTCGATCCCGTACTGCCAGCCCTTCGTCGTGCGGTACACGACCGCGGTCGGTTGATCGTTGATGCGCTCCTTCGCCACCTCGATGGCGGCGAGAACGTGTCTGAAATCGTGCCCTTTCTCGACGTAAATCACGTTCCAGTCGTGCAGGAAGCAGAACTCGACCGGATCCCATTGGACGTACTCGCCGGGCTTGTCACCCTCGCGGCAGACCCTATTCGAGTCGATCGAGGCCTGGTTCCAATCGATGTGGAACTTTATGTTCCAGAGCTGGGCGGCCGAGGCCGTCGCGAACGCCTCGGCGACGCGCCCCGGCGTCATGCCTCCTTCTCCCTCCGTGATCTGGATGAGGGGAGCGGCCTCGCCGTATGTGTCCATCGCCCCGAAGGCGAGCCCGAAGCTCGAGCCCACGCCCACGCCCGAGGCTCCGGTCGAGAGCTTGACAAAAGGCGTCGCCGGTGTCGGGTGCCCGTCGAGAGGTTTCGCGTGATACTTCGCGAAGAGCGGCGTCTCCTGGGTCGGATTGCGCCTGAATCCGAGAAGGTCCTCGAAGCGCAGCTGGAACTTCTCATCCTTCGGGAGCAGGCTCGCGCGCCCTATCCGCGCGACCTCGTTGCGCAGCGCCCACATCGCGTAGAGCCCCATCGCCTTGTGCCCCGCGGCATAGGAAAGGAGATCCGCTTCCGCGCATTCGGGGTCGCCGATGTCGTAGTCGAGGGTATGGAACAGAACACCAGCGACGTGGCGTCCCGACGAGATGCTCCCGCCCGGGTGCCCCGACGTCGGCACGAAGTTGTAGAGGATGCCGCACAGGGTGCGGTAGACGAGGTCGTAGTCCTCGAAGTTCTTGATCGTTGTTTCGGGGAACTGGAACTTGTCGATGTCGGGCCCAATATTTATATAGACGCTGCGCCGAGGCCCGAAGTCGAGCTTTTTCATCGTGACCTTTTCCTTCGCCATTCTCTATGCTCCTCCTTGCTCTGAAGACGAAAGTGACGACTTTTGAATTCCAAAATAATGTAAGGATTAGTATATAGCAAATGCCTGAAAGGTGTCAACGGGGGAGAAGCGGGCTGTACGATCCCGCTTTTCCCCCGTTCATTTCTCTTCGTCGGGCGCTTATTTCAGCAACACCATCTTGCGTGTCTGCGTGAACGATCCGGCGTCGAGCCGGTAGAAATAGATCCCGCTCGCCACGGCACGGCCGCCGTTGTCTTTGCCGTCCCACAGCTCGGCGTACGTTCCCGCAGGGCGATTGCCCTCGACGAGCACGCGCACGAGACGTCCCGCCGCGTCGTAGATTCTCAGAGACACGTTCGCGGGCGCCTTCAGCCCGAACCCGATCCTCGTCACGGGATTGAACGGGTTGGGGAAATTTTGCCCGAGATACGTGGCGAGCGGCGTGCTTTGTATCTCGTCCCCCGTCACGTTGTCTGGCGCGAGGATCGCGAAGCCGCTCTCGTTCCCGTTCGCGTCGATCGCCGAGACCTTGTAGAAGTATCCGCTGTCCCACCGCCATTCGCCGTCGATATATGAAGCCTCGGCCGGCGAGGCGATGATGTTTTCCCCACCCGGGACAAAATCGCCGCTCTCGCCCCGGTACACCGCATAGTGAGCGATATCCGGCTCGGCGTTGGCGGTCCAGGTCAGCTTCAATCCGCCCGGCTCATACAGCTGCTCGGCCGCGAGCGCGATCGGCGCCGCCGGAGTGAGGTTGTCGACGGAATGGCACCTAATGGCCTTCGATTCCCACCAGGACAATGTCATGAAGGTATTCGCCCTGATCTTGAAATAGTGCGTCGCCGGGCTGGACTCGCTCGAATCCGCCGTCGTCGCCGCGGCATACTGGTAGCTCTCGAGGTAGTAGGCGTCGATGCTGTCGATCGGCGCATAGGCGGTCCCATCCGTGCTCCGCCAGATCACGTAATGCGTGACGAGCTCTTCCGGATACGCATCGAGATACGATGCATCCCACGTCAGGAGCACCTTGCGTCCCTGATCGTGGGGGACGTCCGCGCCTGCGGGGTTCAACGGGCAAGGATAGCCCCAATAGCCGTGTTTCTCCATACGCTGCGCGTAGACGTCGACACCGTTTTCCTCCGTCCGATAGTCCCCCCATGACATGATCGCGCCTTCGGCGCCGTCCGATATGATTTGCAAGCCGCTCTGGACGAGAAGGGCGGTGCAGACGTTCTCTCCCTGCATGAGCCACTGCGGGGCGCCGGTGGCGTTGATCCGCTGGGCGCGGATGTCGCCGGAGTTGCTGAACAATTGGTCAAACCACCCGATGATCGCGCCGTAGACGCCGTCGGAGACGATGACCGGTCTCGTTTGGCTCTCCGCGGGATCGGACACCGACAAACCGTTGGTTGTCCATTGAGCGACGCCGGATGAATTGAAGCGCTGCGCGTAGATATCTGTATATGGCGGAGTCGTCCGCGCGTCGGCCCATGTGAAAATGGCGCCTCCCGCGCCATCGGTCGTGAGATCCGGGTAGGTTTGTTCGCCCGTCGCGACGCATACGGTCACGCCGACGCTCGCCCACGCGCGGGTTCCGGCGCTGAGGACGCGCTGGGCGTAGATGTTGTTATCCGTTCCGTTGCGCATGTCGTACCACACGACGATCGCGCCGCCCGCGTCGTCGGAGATAATCTTCGGCAGATACATCCACGTGTTGACCGTGCAGAGACGGACGCCATTATCGACCCACTGAACGGTTCCCGAGGAGTTGACCTTCTGCGCGTAGATGGGCAAGTTTGCCCCGTCCCGATTGTCCTCCCACGTGAAAATGGCGCCGCCGGAGCCGTCCGCGATCATCTGCATTTCGCCCTGGTCGTTCGCGGCGTCGCAGATCACGACACCGTGGGCATTCCAGCTGAGGGCGCCCATGGCGGTGACACGCTGCGTATAAATATTCGGGTCTCCGCTTCGCTCGTCGATCCAGCCAATGATCGAGCTTCCCGCGCTGCCGGCAACGACGCGCGGCGCTCCCGGAGAGACCGCTGATGAGTAGACCACGACGCCTCCGGTTCCCCATACGAGTCCCCCCGACCCGTTGACGCGCTGCACGCGGACGTCAGAGCCGTCGATGTAGGCGACAATGGCGTTTCCGTAGGTATCGCGGCCGACGCAGGGCCATTTCTGTAG
>Ga0315293_10003287_pt1 | contig 15577 bp, 14 predicted proteins | sample YL17G13_20_MG_FD_203071 | JGI IMG/M metagenome (GOLD analysis project Ga0315293, IMG submission 203071) | Sediment microbial communities from Yellowstone Lake, YNP, Wyoming, USA - YL17G13_20 | ecosystem: Environmental > Aquatic > Freshwater > Lake > Sediment | place: USA: Wyoming | collected...
TGAAATTGCTGAACCGGCCGACCAGAGTCGATATCTGGAACGATTCGAGTCGAGTGCTGAGCAGGCGAAGGCCATCAGTCAGGAAGGCGCTGACCATCGCCAGGAGTCCGGCGATACCTAGGGCGCGAGCCGCGCGCATCCCCTTTTGTCCCGTGGCGTGAAGTGCCCGTAGTGTCTCCGCGGCAGCGATCCCGCTTGGAAATCGGAGTTGTTCAACATTGATCATTTGTCGCTTCATAGGAACGGCCATAGTCACGCCGAGAATGGCGATGAAGAAGACCCAGGCCAGCATAAGCGACAATGGAAGTGTCTCATTGTTGATCATGATGTAGGCGGCAAAGGCTGAAATCAAGGTTCCGCCGGTGGAGTAGCCAGCGGCGCTGGCGGTGGACTGCATGCAGTTGTTTTCCAGAATTGTCATCTGCGTCCGAGCGAGTTTCATCTTGTAGAAGCTGGTCCAGATGGCGTAAGACAGGATGCATGCGGTAATCGCAACTCCGAAGCCCCAACCGGCCTTGAGACCGATGTAGATGTTGGTCAGCGAAAGGACTCCGCCCAGCACCCACCCCATGATGATGGAACGCCAGGTGAGCTGTTTGACCGTGTCACCCCGCCCGAGGTAACACTTCTCATACCACTGGTGCTCAATCTCCTCCGGGGTTCCTTTGAATCCTTCGACGGGAAGTTCGTAGTTCTCGTAGGCTTTCTGCGCGGCCGTTGCTTCGCCGCTCTTTGAAGGGTGCTGTTGCTGCTGGTCCATCGACATAGACTTGGTCTCCTTGCAAGTAAGTCGGCATGGTTCAATGCGGGGTGATGTTGCCCCGCGTTTTGACCCAAGGTAATGCGGTTCTGTCGGCTGTGCAAATACGTTTCTGCTGCCTCGGCGCGTGTCTTGAACCCCAGAGCACTGTGCGGCCAAACCGGCCGTTCCGCTTGACAGCCGGGAGTTGGAGCAGAATGTGGGCGGGAAGGTGGCGGTCGGCTGCTGGTGAATCGCAAGCGCCAGCTATCCGGAACCCCTGTAGGGAAAGGTCATTGCAGCACCTTTATGAGCGGTTCACTGGTCGTCTGGCACCAATGTGGCACAAACGCGAGATTCTGGTTGTTGGAGACTTCAAACCCACTGAATAATAATGGATTATTAGCCCCCTAGAACCTAAGCTGGGAGACAGGGACTCGAACCCCGATCCCACGGTCCAGAGCCGTGTGCCCTACCATTGGACGATCTCCCAGTTCTAATCTGTGCGCTTCGACCCCAACCTGAGCCCAGGTTCAAAGCGAGCGCCAATATACTCTCCCTTGATCGGCTGTCAAGCGCGGTTTTCTTAGGCGTTTACAGGCTGCAGCGATAAAGCTTTCTCCCGTTATACCTGCCTGACCCAAAATCTAAGTTCTACCGGCAAACTGCCGAATTACCAGCGCCGTACCCCGCACGCGGATATGCGCAGGGTTTGCCGTGATCCTGTTGCGCAAGCCTCGGCTCTCGCCCCGTTGAATGACCAGATTGGTAACATCATATTCCGTGCCGGACAGCGTCAAGGCAATTTGGTCGGAAATAGGCACCACTGAAAAAATGTCGCCGCGCCCGCCACTGATCATTCCCGCGCCGTCGGCCAGCGCACATACCCGGTACCGGCGATTGACAACATGCACGCTGCACCCCTGCATTCGCCGCCTCAATTGAGCGGCGCGAATCAGGAGCATAAGATTCCCGACGAACTGATCCGGTTCACCGAACGACGGTTGCACAATGTAAATCTCTTGCACTCCGAGCGAGAGACAGTGATCCACCGCCAACTCCGCGTCAGTCTTGTCCTTGTACGCCGGATGCTGCACCACGGTAGTCTTGGCCGTCAATGTTCGAGGCATCCGGCCGATCGAGTCAAAATCCCCAATCAACAGATCAGGTGTCAAGCGGGTCTTCCGAAAGAACGAGTAGCCGCCGTCCACCGCAACCAGATATCTGCCGCGAGTGAGCCTCTTGTAGTAGTTCAAGTCGACGGCCGCGTACTTCCCGTGCAAGAACAGAATGGCGTTTCGCATAACCCTACATCCTCAAAGCCACCGCCGCTGCACCGAGCAGCGCCGTCTTTTCCTCTATTACTACTCCGACCGGCATGCGAGCCAGAATTGACTCCATTTTGCCGCGTCGGATGAATCGGCTCATAAACCGCCCGCCGTCCAGCAGCGTAATTATGCGCGGACCTATCAGGCCGCCGAAATACACGCCGCCAAGAGTCATCCCCTTGAGCGCCAGATTCACCGCCTCGGAGGCAAGGCAGTCAATGAAAATGTCGAGAGTACGCGATGCATACTTGTCCTTGCCCGAAAGCGCTCGCTCGATTAGGGCGCTCGGCTTGTCGGCCGCCTTCTCATACCAGCCGGCAACCGCGGAACCGTCTGAGTCTGTGACGAAACTGTAGATTCGCTCCAGACCGGTGAGGCTGAGCACATCCTCTACCTCGACAAATCCGCCCTCACCGTAGATGTACTGCCACAGTTCCGCCTCGAGCTGCGTGCTGGGACTGAATCCGGCATGCCCCCCTTCCGAGGCATACGGATGATGCCGCCCTCCCGTCACATAAATTAGCGCTTCACCAAGCCCGGCCCCGGCTGCGATAACGCCGATATTGCCCCCTGACAGCGGACCCTGCCCATTCAGCATATAGAACCGGTCGCGGGTCAGTCCGGGCAAGCCGTACGCAAACGCTACGATATCATTGAGCAACTGCACTCTCTGAAACGAGAAGCGCTGTTCGATGTCTTCGCTGTTCAGATGCCACGGGAGATTGGTGGTCCAGACTTCATTGACAATTACCGGGCCGGCCACGCCCAAACATACATGCGATATCTCGCCCTTGTGCTGCTTCAGATAAAGGTTGAGAATCGATTCGAAATTCGTGAAGTCGCGGCTCACAAAACTCCCCTGACTGGACAGTCGGACCTGGCCGTCCTTCTCGCGGACCTTGGCCAATTCCACGGTCGCACCGCTGATATATCCGGCCAGGATTTCCGGACCCGGCTTCACGCTCGGACTCATAGCTTGCCCTATCCTGCGTCAGAGTGATTCAACCACTACGGCCGTGCCGCTGGCGCTTACCATCAGCATACTGCCGTTAGCGCCGACTGTCTCATAATCCAAATCAACTGCAATAACCGCGTTGGCGCCAAGCTGCTTTGCCTCAGCCGCCATTTCCTCAAGCGCAATATCCTTCGCCTTCTGCAACTCCTGCTCGTATGCCTCCGACCGACCCCCGACAATATCCCGGAGTCCGGCCAAAATGTCTTTGAATATGTTCGCGCCGAGAATCGCTTCACCGGTCACGATCCCAAGATACTTGAGAACCTTTTTCCCCTCCAGCGTATTAGCCGTTACCACCAGCATATCCTGTCGCATGGCTCATTTCTCCTTCTGGACTATACCCGCACGCCGCTCCGTTTCAATATTTCGGAAATCCGTGCCGCCACGCTGGCGGCATCGAGCCCCAGCATCTTGTACAAGTCATCCGGTTTCCCCGACGCCGCGTACTGGGTGACGCCGATTCGAGTCAGGCATCCGGTATATCTGCGCTCCAACAATTGCACGGCAAGCGAGGCCCCAAGACCGTTCTTGACATTATGGTCTTCAAGTGTCACAACGTGCGGATACGCTGCCAGACTACTAATATCCTCACCATGCAGATCAGACCAGTCTGACACCGAAACAAGCGCAATTCGCTTCCCGCTGCCGTTAAGGGCAGTCCATGCCTGTAGCGCTACCGGCAGTATATTTCCGGCGGACACTAATACGACATCCTCCCCTTTCCGAATCATCTCCATGCGTCCGTATCGATAGACATACCCATCGCCAAAATACGGGCGGCCCGACTCATCCGTGATCATCGGCACCACCGACCTCCCCATGATTACCGCGAAATTCCCGGGTGTCGCGAGAACGAATCGCACGATGCGGTCGGTCTGATTCGGATCGGCTGGCGTAATGACCTTCCAGCCGAAGGTTGAATTAAGTAATGCAAAGTAGTCGATACACTGGTGCGTCTTGCCGTCTTCACCTACATTGACACCTGAATGCGTGCAGAACAGCTTCAAATTCGTATGGTTAATGTCATTCAGGCGCGCCTGGTTATAGGTTTCGTCGATGCCGAACACCCCAAAATCCGACCAGACCGAAAGTGCCTTCTCGGCCGAAAGTGAACCGGCTGTCGATGCGGTGCTGTGTTCGGTGATTCCAAACTGAAAGAAGTTTGACGGATGCTTCCTTGCGAATCCATCGGTCTTCACGGACTTGGATAGATCGCAGTCAAATACTGCCATCACAAAATCCGGCCGGCTCATATTGGCATCGGCCACCGATACCAACGCCTTTCCCCAGGCGCTGCGGTTATCCAATTTGTCTTCCGGTTTATATGTAATCGGCGCGCCCGGTTCGACTCGAACATGGTCGCGAAACGGCTGCTGGAAGTAAGGAGGCGTCCCCGGTTTCCGTTTGGCGAACAGATCGTCCAGATCATCCGGACACCCAAGCTCGATCAGCGCTTTGCGCGCCTGATCAATCGACAGCGCTGCCCCGTGATATGATTCATCATTCTCCATAAACGATACCCCCCTGCCCATAATCGAATGCGCCAGGATCATGAACGGCGACGATGAATCATGGGTCGCGGCATACAACGCCTGATATACCGCATTCAAATCGTGCGCATCGATCTCCAACACGCGCCAGCCATCCGCCTCCCAGTTTTTCCGAATCTGCTGAGGCATGATGTCGCTCAACTTGCCCGATATCTGGAGGCCGTTATAATCGATGATTGCCGTGATATTCGAAAACCCATACTTAACTACGGCGCGGCGCGCTTCGCCGATCTGCCCTTTCTGCTGCTCGCCGTCCCCCATGACGACGTACGTATGCCAGTCCTGTCGCGACAGCCGCCCATAAATCCCCTTGCCCAGTCCGACTGAAAGCCCCTGACCAAGATTGCCGGTGTCCCATTCAACTCCGGGCACTGACCGTTCAACATGCCCCTCAAAAGGCGAACCCGCCTGCCTGAATCCGTGTAACGCCGGGCCAATGTCGAAGAAACCGGCGGCCGCCAGAGCGACGTAGACGCCCGGCGAAGTGTGTCCGTGCGAAACAATGATGCGATCCCGGCTGTCCCGATATGGATTCTTCGGGTCGATTCTCGCGAAATTGTACAGCGTAAGAAACAGTTCGAGCGAGGACATCGATCCGCCCGGATGGCCGGATGACGCGACCGTTGTCATCTTGATAATCTGGCCGCGCCCGGTGCGCGCCTGGTCGGTCAGTTTGCGATGCCACTCCGGCGAGAGAGCCTTTTCCCTGAAACCGCGCCACGGATCAAACATACCGATGTCACTTCCTTTCCTGCTGCAATACCGATGATACCATCTCTCGAAAAGCTCTCAGCCCTGAAGTCACTGGACCATTGACACTGATCATGAGCGACGGAAGTCTGCGGCGAGCCAGCGCTTGTGTATCTCCCAGAGCCTGAGCGCTTATTAGCTGTCCAAAATCGAATGACCCGCCGGGAATCCGCAGTTTCCCGTACTGCCCGCGCACAAATACGATGAAGTGCCCGTTCGGCGCCCCCCCCTTGTAAAGCTGGCCGATTGAATGCAGGAATCGCGGACCATACCCGCGAAGCGTCGCCGCGCCCAGTCGATCTCGCAGCACACTGCGAAGCTTGGCCAACTCCCGCTCTGTCCCCGGATTGGATGCCACGTAACTAAGCGTTGATACATAATGCGGTGCCCGAATACCCGACAGAAACTGCTTGAGCACTGCTCTGACATCGTGCTCGCTGCCAAAATCGTGCGGCACCGCTTCATCGAAAGCAAGCACTGTCAGTCGCTCGCCGGTCTTCCGCTTCGACCTGCTCGCACCGACACCAATCAGCTCGAACCCGGCAAGAATCTTCTTGGTGTTCTCTTTGCTTTCGGTGACATTCGGTTCGTCGAACGGGTTGATTTTCAGATAGTAACCGGCCAGCGCCGTAGCAACCTCCCAGAGCAGGGACTCCCCTCCCAGATCGGACGCCGATTCCAACTCGATATCCACAACCGGCGCTTTTCGTCCAATCATTTGCTTCCGCAAGGTCGCCAATGATCGACTCTTCTCCCCCGTCGTCCGAATGAACAGAAACGCCCGATCATCACCGTATGAATCGGCCTTACCGAGTGGTTCCGCTTCGATCGGCACAATCCCTTTCCCCTGCTTGCCGGTCGATTCCGCTACTAGTTGCTCGATCCAGGGGATCAGCGGAGCCCATGTAGGGGTCGCTAAACAAGTCAGTTTGTCTCTTCCGGTTTGTGCCGCCGCGGTCATCAGCGCGGCCAGCGCGACCGCGGGGTTGCTCTCGTCGTTCCGCTCTCGCACCAGTTTCTCCATGGCAATCGCGCTCTCGATCAACCTGCGCAACTCCACTCCCGCGAAAAACCCCGGCACGAGCCCAAAGTAAGACAAGGCCGAATACCTCCCTCCGATATCCGGCGGATTCAGGAACACCTTACGATACTTGTGGTCTTTCGCAAACGCTTCCAGGCTACTCCCCTTGTCCGTGATCGCCACAAACTGCCGCCCCGGGGCCCGCCCTCCGAGTTGTGTCACCTTGTTAAGAAAGTACGCCTCGTGTGATCGAGTCTCGACTGTTCCACCCGATTTCGAGGCAATTATGAATAACGTCTTCCTGATGTTGACCCTCTTCTGAAGATTCAGAATTGCGGCCGGATCGGTTGAGTCCAGAACGTCAAACGAGGCGAGCTTCCGATGTTTCCCGAACATGAACTTGAACAGTTCAGGGCAGAGCGATGATCCCCCCATGCCGACCAATACCACATGCTTGATACCGCTCTTGATGACTTCGTTACCGAACCGCTCGATCACCGGAATTTGCCGTTTCATCGTCGCGGTGATATCCACCCAACCAAGCCGATTCGCAATCAGCTTGCTGAGCGCACCATCGGTTGTAAACACCGATGCATCCCGCTGCATGATTCGCGATGCCGCGCGGTCGACTATACCTCTTGCCAGTAGCGCGTTGTATTCGGAAGACACTGTGCCGGGCTGAATTCGAATCATTCCTTGGCTCGCTCTCTCTGCTCCCGTCCCGATACCAGATGTGATATCTCCTGAACCAACTGTGTGCGATCCTGTCGGCCGAAGAACCCGGTTCCCATTACCAGTATATCCGCTCCCGCCGCTGCAACTTCGGCGGCATTGTTACCGTCAACTCCGCCATCGACCTGAATCTGAGTTTTAAGGTGATGACTATCGATATACGTACGGGCCGTACGAATACTCCCCAACGCCGACTCGATAAACGCCTGCCCGCCGAATCCCGGAAACACCGACATGATCAGCAGCAGATCAAAATGCTGCAAGAACGGCAGTACCCGTTCTACCGGCATATCCGGGTTGATCGAGATACCTGCTCTAACCCCCAGTTCTGTCAACTGCTTGACATATGGCATCGGGTCCGGGTGAACTTCAAGGTGAAACGTAATGCTGTCCGCCCCCGCCTTGACAAACGCGCCGAAATACTTCTCCGGCTCGGACAACATCAGATGCACATCGAGAAAGCCGCTGGTGAGCCTGTCGATTGTCTTCACAATCCCCGGCCCAAACGAGATATTGGGCACGAAATGACCGTCCATAATGTCGAGGTGATACATCTTGATGCCGGCCTGGTCGGCGCTCCTGATTTCGTCGGCTAACCGTCCGAAATCTGCCCCTAAGACCGACGGCGCGATCTGAACCATGTGGCAATGTGCGCCGAATTATCCCCCAACGCAAACGGAAAAAAGCAGCAGATAATGAATGGTTATTGACCCTCCGGCAGACAACAATCGTCGGGTTGAATGTAGTCGAAGCCCACTCGACAGGGTACGCTGCGTTTCGACTTCACTCGCCGCCGCGGACACATGGTCCGCATCACTGCAGCGAAAGCCACTACCTCCTCACCCCAGCGAAAGCCTTCTGCGCCCCACCCCAGCGAACGCCTTCTGCGCCCCACCCCAGCGAAAGCTGGGGTCCAGGTTCCCCCGGTTCCGGCAGGTCTTGCGCGGCGCCTCGCAGCGTGTGACCTGCCGGCCACGTATCCCCAACCGGCCTCGTTCAATTCTCAATCTTGTTGCCGCACACCCCACAAGCGGGTTCGTTTTCCTTGTCTTTCATTCGCAGTGATTCAATTTGCCATCAAAATTACATCCGCACTCAGATGTCCGGTACCACACCCGCAGGGTGTGATTAGACGAATTCACACCTTTCAGGTGCGGTACCGAACTAATCATGGCTACAAACGGTGCTGGCGCGGCAAATTGATTCAATTTGATGGTGAAATTGCGGGGGGCTGGCGGATCTACGACTTCACTTAGAGGGCGGTGGCCAGCCGGATTGGCGAAGCTGCGGGCTCAAAACGGAAGATCATCCTCCTCCTCGGATTGAGAGGAACTTGGTGCCTTCTCGTCCGAGATGCGCCGCTCCATAGCCTGCATTAACCTGATCACGCTCGCCACATGGCTGAAGATGAGCAGGCTCTCGTCATAGTTCAGAATTTCGTTGTCGTGAGCAAGGCTCTGATCGTTCCTCACCCGGTTGAAGGCTTCTAGAGTCGAAATACTTGATTTGAGGATACGTTCCGTCATTACAGACTCGATATGTCCTTTCTCTTTGAGAGCCTTGACATATTCACCAACAAGGCTGTGGAGCGGTTTGTCTTTTTCTGCTGCTATTCCATGCTTGCGGCACAGTTCTCGCATGTACTTCACAACAAAAGTGTGCAGACGATCAATTCCCAATTCTGGTTCATTCTTTTCAATCGCCTCTTTAACAGATTTGGCCAAGGTGTTGAAACTTCTTTCATCCGTGATCGGGAGAATTGCTTCGATCTCAGAAATTGGTGCACTTTGCGACAATCGTTGAACGGCACGCTGGCAATTCTCGACGAGCTGCTTCTCTTCTGGCTTCACTCCAGTTTCGGCGGCGTATTGCAGCATATCTCCCAGCAGCTTGGCCACGACATAGTTTGGCTCAATAGTCCAGAAAGCACGGAGACGGTTGGCCTTTGAGCCACTGGCATTGTCATACCTTGAGTCGTAGATGCTCTTGCCAGTAGTGTCAAGAATGAATTCGTCAAGGGTCCTGTTGGAAAAATCCAGCACGTAGCCGGAGCCCATACGAAAGAACCTCTCAAAGCTCCTTTTTTCCGTATTGGACAAATCTGACATCACGCCTCCACACGTGGCGTTTAGGGGCCGTTAGACACCCTCATCAAAGTAGTCCGTATCGATTTTTTTCAGTGGGTACAGCGAGACCGTAGAGACGCCAACATCATGCTCGACCATCAAGTTCGAGAGCCGGTTTCCATCGATCAAGACGATCTTGCTTCCAATCTGGGAAACGTAGCTGCGAGCATCTTCAGTAAATCTTGAGGTCGTGATAAAGATGCCCTTGGTCGCCTTCTGCGCCTGCAGGGCGCCTGCAAACTGCATGACGTCAGGTCTTCCAACGGGGTTGTTGTCCCATCGCTTCGCTTGAACGTAGACAACATCGAGACCAAGCTTGTCCTCCTTGATTATTCCGTCGATGCCCCCATCTCCGCTCTTGCCGATGGCCTTCCCAGCGTCAGCACGCGAGCCCCCGTAGCCCATCTTCACAAGCAGATCGACAACGATTCTTTCGAAGAATGATGGCGTCGCTTTCTTGAGCTTGGCGAGCAACTCATCGACCAGCTCATCCCGGAGATTTTCATAGGCAGCCTCAAGCTCCTCCGAGGGAGTTGCGGTCGATGTGTCCTTAGACTCTCCTGCAGAATCTGTCTTTGCACCGCTGCGCGTTCCCTTGAGTTGCTGAAATTCAAGAAACTCAGGGTACTGTTGGAGAAGCTTCACATCAATAGATGCGGGCGTTTTCTGGAGGAGTTCTCTGCCCCGCGCTGTGATTCGATAGTAGCCTCTGCGAGTGGGTTCGAGAAGGCAGGCTTTCTTCATATAGGTCGACGCCCATCCAACCCGGTTTACAAACGTGCGCTGCAGACCGCTCGGAAGCAACTCCTTCAGATCTTCGTCAGTGAGGCCTAAGCGGGCCGCAAGTGCTTCCACTGCTTCGTCCGTTGATATCTCTACTCGTTTTTCATCTGCGAACTTGAGCAAAGGTAACATCAGACTCTGGTAATCTGGTACAGACACAACATCTCCTTCTTATTGCCGAAAGGTAACAATTTGATACCAAGTTGCTGATAGACAGAGGTTATCCTGTGTTCACACATTTTCAATCTTCATCTACGACGGCCAAGTAAACCCCATCAAGATAGAGTAGTATAGCTTCGAAAAGTGGGCAAATCAAGATTCGACCCCCCCTCCCGCAATTTCGCCATCAATTTGCATTAAATCATGTCCCCCGCCCCTTATGTAGAAGGAGTAATCTGTATGCGTGCACCAAAGGCGAGCTCTCGAACAACCAGTCCGGACCACATTGCCGGGAAGATGTGGGAGCCCTCTTTGTTTTTGCCCAAAACGAACCCAATTGTTTGTTGTGAGGCAACTACTTAACATAAAAAGCAAAGCCATTTCAAACCCAATCCAAAGCCAATTTGAACCCGTCAGAGACCAGATTTGGACCGGAAACCACATGTTCATCCCCCTGTCCGAGTCGCGGCGAGCGCCGGTCTCACTGCGGGCGCAACACGTAGATCACCCATGGCGCGACAGTCGTTTCGTTTACCCAGGCGTACGGTTCTCCTTGGTGGGCTAACGGGCGATGCGTTTCGAGGAGCTCAAGTCCGGCGATTCTGAACATCTCGCGATAGTCGGCATCGGTCCAGAAGATATCTTCAACCGGTCGGCGATCACCGATTCCCTCGATTATCGTTTTCACAATGTCGCCGCTTCGTGGCGACTTGTTCTCCGGGAAGACGCTGGTCGTGAACGATGCCCAGTCCCTTCCGTACAGTTCCGGCGTGGCGTCAAGCAGGATGATTCTCCCGCCTCCGTTGAGCCGCCGTTTCAGTCTGCCAAGCAGCCGGGTTCGTCTATCTGCACCGGGGATATTGTCAAATGTGAAGACCGAGAGCAGCAGATCGTGGCGGCCGGCTCCGACCTCGTCATAGTCTCCGTCAGTTACAATGCGGTAATCCCCATCCGGGTCCAGCTCCCGCGCTTTGTGAATCATTGCTTCCGAGACGTCTATTCCGATCGCATCGAATCCGAGACTGCGGAGAAATCGTGTCGATCGACCCGTGCCGCAGCCAAAATCAACCGCCCGATTCCCCCTCACCTGCCGCCCGATAATCCCCGGCAGATCGCGATACGCCAGATAGTAAGTCCCGGAGAATTCAAGTCGCGCATACGACGCAGCCCGTTCATCATTGCCATACGAGTTCTCAAATACCATGGCTCGTCTTTTGCCTCACGCTTGGGGTCTGACGTGGGCACTCTCGTGCCGGACGAACTTGCCGATCAGACGAGCCAGTCGCTTGATGCCTTCCACAATCTGCTCCTCTGTCGGGTACGAGAAATTCAGGCGCATCGTGTTCCCGCCTGAGCCGTCGCAATGAAACGCCTTACCGACGACAAAGATCACTTTGCTCTCCGCCGCTTCCTTAATCATCTCTTCCGTATCCATGTACTCAGGCAGAGTCACCCACAGGAATACGCCTCCTTCCGGCTTCGACCACGACAATCCTTCCACCTCGGGCATGTACTTCTGCAATGCCTGCAGCATCAATTGCGATTTCCTGAGATACCGTTCCTTGCCAAGAGCAATTTGTTTTTCCAGATGCCCGCTTTCGATGAAATAGGCAGCAACAAACGACGTGAAAGCGGACGAGCAAAGGTCTGTTCCCTGTTTAGCCATCACCAGCTTTTCAACCAGGTCTGCCGGGCCCATCACCCACCCGATGCGAAACCCGGGGCAGAAGATCTTTGAAAACGTCTTGACATATAGTACCCGCCTTTCCGTATCCATCGAATACAGCGACGGCAGCATTTCCCCTGCAAATCGTAGCTCCCGATACGGGCTGTCCTCAATCAGGAGAAGATCAAAACGGGATGCAATCTCCAGCACTTTCTTGCGTCGCTGCAAAGAGAGGGTGATCCCGGACGGATTCTGGAAATCCGGAATCAGATATACGAATTTGGGCTTGCGTCCCGAAGAACAGAGCGCGGCCACCGTTCGCTCCAGTTCCTCCGGAATCACGCCGTTGTAATCCATCCGAATACCGCGGTATTCCGGGTTGTAGCTCGTGAACGCCTGAAGCGCGCCGATGTAGCTGGGCAGTTCCACCACAATCGGGTCATGCGGATCGATAAGTACTTTGCCGATCAGATCAAGCGCTTGCTGCGATGAAGCCACTTCGAAGATGTCGTCAGCCGCAACGCTCTCCCCTTGCCTCTGCATAAAGGCAGCGAGTTGTTCACGCAGAAATGGCTCCCCTTCGGTCGGGCTGTACTGGAGCGCCAGCGGTCCGCGCTCATCAATCGCGCGAATGGCTGCCTCCTTGACGGCTTGATATGGAAAAATCGACGGGTCTGGAAGCCCCCCGGCAAACGAAATCACGTCGGACATGCGGGTGAGCTTGAGCAACTCCCGTATTTCGGAGCGGCGCAGCCGGCCCGCGGCCAAGGAATACTGTATGGCTGGCATTTTGGTTCTCCTTTCAATGACGCACAGGCACATTGCCTGCAAAGTCAATACTTGACACAAATAATGTCTTGCTATATTATATGATGTGATTTGTATATGCGTCACAATCTTTATTGTCCCTGTGACAATGAGACAGAATTGACTGGTGACAAGTAGTCTGGGCATAAGAACTTCGCCCTAAGACGCTGTCGTCCAAAGGAATGAGAAGATATGAGTGAAGCATGGTCGCCACCGTTGCCGATTAGTGACAAAGATGAGCCGCTCTACGAGGCGATTATCCGAGCGCTCGGTGATGACATAGGAGCGGGCAGGTTGTCGGCTGATTCCCGTCTCCCTACTCATCGTGAACTAGCCGATATTCTGGGAATAGCGATCGGCACTGTTACACGGGCCTACAGTGAAGCGGAACGGCGCGGATTGATCCGTTCCGAGGGAAGACGGGGCACTTTTGTCGGGGCCATTAAGGGACCGTCGCCGCTCTCCCAAATCATGGATCAGGGTTCGCCGCTTATTGATCTGAGTCGCAATGAGGCGCCTCATGTTGTTGATCCGTCGCTGGCGCTGGCGCTCAAGAATATCGCGCGCCAACCGGACTCGCAGCAACTGCTGCGCTATGCTCCTGCCTCAGGGTTGCACCGTCACCGCGAGGCGGGAGCCAGATGGATCGCGCAGCACGGTTTGCAGACGAGCGCAGATTCGGTAATCGTTGCGGCAGGGGCACAGCATGCGTTATTGACGATTTTCTCTGCTTTGCTTGAGCCGGGCGACGCGCTCGCCACCGATCATTTCGCTTACCCCGGCCTGATGACAATCGCGGATAGGCTGCGATTACAGCTTGTCGGTGTCGCAGGAGATGAAGACGGCATACTTCCCGACGCGCTGCGGGCAGCTTGCCGTCGACGCAAAGTACGGATGCTCTACTGCAATCCCACGCTGCACAACCCCACCAACATTATTGTCTCCGGGGCGCGACGCAGGGGGATTGCCGAAACGGCAGAGAGACTGGGTATCGGCATTGTCGAAGATGAGATCTTTCGCCCACTGATAAGCGAACCGCCGCCGCTGATCTCGTCCTTTGCTCCAAATCGGAGCTGCCTGGTAATGTCGGTCTCAAAAACGATTACGCCTGGACTGCGGGTGGGGTTTATGGTGCCGCCAGCCCAATGGCGCCAGAAGATTGTCGACTCGCTGCAATCCGGAATGCTCAACGTGCCGTCGCTGTCATGTGAGATTGTCGCCGGATGGATACTTGACGGCACGGCCGACAAAGTGATCGCCCGTCGTCGCCAGGAACTGGCGTGGCGACACGGCTTGTTGGAGGCTACCCTGCCGGGAGCTGCAACTCATGCCAACCCGCATTCCTGTCACGCCTGGTTACAGTTGCCGGAGCAATGGAATTGCACACAATTCTCGATGGAAGCACAGCGGCGCGGAGTCCTTGTTGCGCCGGCCGAGATGTTCGCCGTCGGGCGCAAGACATCGACTAACGCGATAAGAATCTCGGTCGGCGCCGCCGAGAGTCGGGAAAGTCTCCAGGCCGCTCTTGTCATTCTTGCGGGGATTCTGGAGCGTCCGGGACGGCCGCACGCGCCGTCTGTGTGACCGCTGATCCGTCCTGCACGCACGCCTTGACAACCGCGCTCGCTAACAGCTTCTTAGGTACTCAAATTCTGGCGTGTGTGGTCGATAATTAAGCAGTTATGAACCTTTCGCGGTATCTGACAGAAGAACTCGTGAAGCTCGAGATGGAAACAGAAGTCGAGGCGTTCGTCGAAGGCTCATCGCGTGACAAATGGCTGCTCCGATCCAAAGAGCAGGTCCTGGATGAGCTTGTCGGTGTGCTCGACCTGGGCGCCCGGATCGGAAACCGGTCCAAACTACTGCTCGACTTTATCAACCGCGAGAAGAAAGCTACCACCGGAATTGGCATGGGAGTAGCCATTCCGCACATTCGTTCGCTGCAGGCCAAGGAATTCATGTTGGCGTTCGCCCGATCATCGCGGGGGTATGAATTCGACGCTCTCGATGCCAAGCCGGTCCATATGTTCTTTGTGATGGCTTCTCCCCCGTATGATGACATCATGTACCTGAAAGCGTTCAAATCGCTGGCATCAATGCTTCAATACGACTCGTTTCGCCAGGAACTAATGTCCGTTGGTTCTCCCGGCGAAGTCATCCGCGCTCTCCGCCAGATGGAATACAGTCTCTAGTCGCCGTTTCTCCTGCGTTTCTCAGTATTTCGGCAAGAGAATCCTGTGCCTTTCGGACCGGCACCGGATGGGGCGGATCTTCACGTAGGCATTGTCGCGCCAGGCTGATCGGGCATCCACGGTTGTGCTCTTCCCACCGCTGGCGCCGATCTGAAACCAGGGATCAAGACAGATCACGACGTGCGTAGCTTTCCCGGTACCATCAAGCGTAAACAGCAGCGCACCTTCAGACGGTTCGTCAACAACAGTGGCGTTAAGGGTGAGCAACAAGCTGTCGGCCGTATGCTCCGAGTGTTCGTCCATGAGGCCGGCGGATTTCAGGCACTCAAGCACAAAACCGGAGCAGTCAAACCCGGACGGATCATCCCCTCCCCAGATATAGGGCGTGCCAAGGTACGAGAGAGCTGTTTGCACCAGCCATTTTCTGGCGGCTTCCGATTGATCCATAACTAGGCTGACGAGACCTAAATCAGAGGCAAAAATGCATCAAAATTGCTGGACTTATCGAGAGCGCCGCTCGGCGATCAGGATTCCCCCCAGCACCGCCGCAGCCCCTATGGCAGTGAACAGGCCGAACTGCTCATTCAGCAACGCGACGCCAAGAGTAGTTGCAGTTAGTGGCTCCAGGTAGAGAAATATCCCGGCCCTGGCGGCCCCAAGCTCAGCGACCCCTTCCTGCCACCACCAGTGAGCCAGTGCCGTGCCGAAG
>Ga0315293_10003288_pt1 | contig 15573 bp, 14 predicted proteins | sample YL17G13_20_MG_FD_203071 | JGI IMG/M metagenome (GOLD analysis project Ga0315293, IMG submission 203071) | Sediment microbial communities from Yellowstone Lake, YNP, Wyoming, USA - YL17G13_20 | ecosystem: Environmental > Aquatic > Freshwater > Lake > Sediment | place: USA: Wyoming | collected...
ATTATAACTTTAAGCTCAAGCACGCAATGAAATTCCTTGAGGAGGGTGCAAAAGTAAGAGCTTACGTGTTCTTTAAAGGAAGATCTATTCTGTTCAAGGAGCAGGGTGAAGTCCTGTTGCTGCGTTTTGCCAACGACCTCGAGGAGTTCGGGAAAGTGGAACAGCTTCCCCGGCTGGAAGGAAAGAGAATGATTATCTCTTTCTCTCCCAAAAAGAAGAAGTAGTTTATTAATATATTTTGATAAAAGGAAAATGCCAAAAATGAAAACTAATTCCGGTGCAAAAAAGAGGTTTTCTCTGACCGGAACAGGAAAGATCAAGCGAAAGCATGCATTTAAGAGTCATATCCTGACGAAGAAATCGACTAAGCGCAAGAGAAACCTTACGTATGGCGGACTGGTTGACAAAGCAGACAGGAAGAACGTGAAACTTCTCCTTGCAAGCAAATAAGTAATTGCTGACGTATTGATTAAATTAAACTAGTATTAACAGATTGTTCAGCATGAAAGATTTCGTCGAAAGCGGAACGCTGGCAATCAAAAAAATTGAGTTATGCCAAGATCAGTAAATTCGGTTGCATCAAGAGCCAGGAGAAAAAAGGTTCTTAAGCAGACAAAAGGGAACTTCGGTTCAAGAAGAAACGTAATAACAGTTGCAAAAAATACTCTCGACAAGGGTCTTGGGTATGCATACCGCGACAGGAAAAAGAAGAAAGGTGAATTCAGATCACTGTGGATCCAGAGAATTAACGCCGGAGTACGGCAATACGGTTTGAGCTATTCACAGTTTATCGGGAATCTTGAGAAAAAGGGCATTGCGCTCAACAGGAAAACCCTGGCAGATCTCGCAATGAATCATCCTGAAGCTTTCAAGGCGATTGTCGAAAAAGCAAAATAGAAAATATCATTCCAAAAGAAAAGGGACAGATTAAATCATGTCCCTTTTTTTTATTTTATTTTTTTCGCTATTCTGTTAAACCTTATCTTTTTAAATCCCGAGGCTTCCTTATCGATAGAGAGCCAGATGAACTTGGGCTTGCCAACTATATGGTCCTTGGGAACAAAGCCCCAATACCGTGAATCAGCTGAATTGTGGCGGTTATCTCCCATCATAAAATAATAATCCATTTTAAATGTATACGCATCTGCGGGCTTATCATTAATATAAATGGTCCGGCCTTCAACACGGAGATCGTTGTTCTCGTAAACATCAATTATCCGATCGTACAGGCAAAGGTTTGAGGTATCAAGTTTGACAGTGACACCTTGTACCGGTATCCAGAGCGGTCCGAAATAATCTTCATTCCACGTGTAAGCATTGCTGTGCGGGAAGATTAATGGATTTTTATCCTCTGGCGAAGCGAAATAGGGAGTGACCTCTTTTACAGTGGCAAATTTTGAGATTGCTTCGGAGTTGGATTTTGTCAATGGTAGAAAATAAACTGATCCGGACACCATTGTTTGGTCCGACTTGTAAATACCAAGTCGTTCAAACGTTTTTGGATTAATTGTTGTGCCATTTGTGGCGACAAGATAATTGAGCTGCTGACCATTATTTTCCGGGACAAGCTTTCCGTTAATATAAACTGAACTCTTTTTAACAACCAGTGTATCACCCGGTAAACCAATGCATCTCTTTACATAATTATCCCTTCGGTCAACTGGCCGGTAAACTATATTAAACCTGTCCCATACCTCTTTCCTCGCTGCTTTCATATAGTACGACACAGGTTTGGGTTTTGGATTTCCCATATTTTCCCTCTGCGCCATATTTCTTGCAGTTTCCCTGACAATTTCATAATAAGAAGTTTCCGTTCTTTCAAGGACAACGGTATCCCCTTCAGGGAAGTTGAAGACTATCGCATCATTATTCTTAACCTTACCTAACCCGGCAAGCCGTTTATAAGGCCAGGTTATAAGATCCGACCACGATTTTCCCTTAGTCAGAGGCATTGTATTCTGAGTAAAGGGAAATGCTATGGGTGTATTTGGCATTCTCGGACCGTAAGCCAGTTTACTTACAAACAGATGATCGCCTATAAGAAGCGATTTCTCCATTGAGCCTGTCGGAATGCGATAATTCTGGAAAAAAAAGATATTTATCAGAGAGACGGCTATAACAGCAAATATTATTGCATCGAGCCATTCTATGAAGTTACTGTTTTTTCCCTCTCTTTTTTTCCAGAAGGTCCAGTTAACTTTCTCACTGACATACATATCAAATATGATCCCCAGACCTAAAAGAAACCAGTAGTTACCTATCCAGATTACTACCAGGATATAAAGCAGTGCGGCAATAGCAAACCTGATGTATTTCTTCCTTAATGATTGAGTCATATTAAATTCTTGAGTAAGAACCCGCAAAATTAAGAATAATTATCAGAATCCCAGTACTTCGTTCATTGTGAATACTCCTTTCCTGGTTTGGATATATTCTGCTGCAATAACCGCTCCCAGGGCGAGCCCCTTTCTGTTTTTTGCTTCATGCCTGATGCCTATGGCATCTATTTCGGAATCCCAGATAATTGTATGAGTCCCCGGGATCATACCTTCGCGGACTGCTCTTACAGGAATTTTTTTATCAGCCTTATCATTCTCAAAACACCAACCATCATATCCCGGATGCTTACTCGAGATCCCTGTGGCAAGGGTTATGGCTGTGCCGCTTGGAGCGTCAAGCTTTTTTGTGTGATGAATTTCCTCAATAAATGGCTTATATTCATTAAAATGCGCCATTTTCTCCGCAAGTTCCGTGTTAAGCCTGAAAAGAATATTCACTCCGATGCTGAAATTTGAAGAGTGTATAAATGAAGTTCTGTTTTCGTTGCAGGCAACTACTGCCTTGTCATAATCCTTCAGCCAGCCTGTTGTACCGCACACAACAGGGATCTTCATTTTCAGGCATTTCACGACATTTTCAAATGCAGTTTCAGGGGTTGTGAATTCAACAACAATATCAATATCCCTGGTGCTGCGTTCATTCAGATCCTGCAAATTGTCTTTATCAACAATAAGCTTTATGAAATGACCACGGTTGGGAGCTGCTGATTCTATCTCATGACCCATACGGCCGTACCCGATAAGAGCAATATTCATGTTTTTGATTTTCTGCGAATTTATACCTTTTAATAAAGGGTAAGTAATAAGAAACTCTTAAAATTCTTAACAAGAAGTTAAATTGTTCGCTTCTGCCCCCCATCCCCCCTGAAGGGGGGCTTATAATTACCGATTTTTAAGCCCTTTTTAGAGGGTTGGGGGCTATTCCTCTGTATAAGTTGTTTATTTTTTCATATATTTCCAGATCTTAATGAACTTTACATGAGAAACCTAATCACCTCATTATCAATTATAATCATGATAATTTCCTGTTCAAACAACAAAAAGGAGAAAGCCGATCTTGTTATTATTAACGGCAAGGTACTGACAGTTGACAAGGATAATCCCATGGCGCAGGCAATTGCCATAAAAGGTGAAAAGGTAATCGCTGTGGGTACCACGCAGAAAATATCCCGGATGATTGATAAAAGTTTCACTAAAGTTATCGATGCCGGAGGAAGACTTGTAATTCCCGGATTCAATGATGCCCATGTTCATTTTGGCCCCCTCGATCCCGACTATATTGAACTCCGGTATACTACCGATCCTTCGGTTATCACCAGAAAAGTCGAAGAACAGGTTTCAAAGAGTAAACCTGGAGAATTTATCGAAGGAGGGCACTGGATCCATGAAATGTTCATCGATAAAAAATGGCCTCACAAAGAATTAATTGATAAAGTATCTCCTGATAATCCTGTCCTCCTCGACCGTGCTGACGGCCACTCGGTTCTTGTCAACAGCTATGTTCTTAAAATGTCACATATAACCAAAGATACAAAGGATCCATTCGGTGGTGAAATACAAAAAGATCCGGTAACAGGTGAACCTACAGGGATTCTTAAGGATGCAGCAATGGACCTTATTAAGACAGGTAATACCAAGATTGGAAGGAGTGCTGAAGAAGAAAAGGAAAGAACATGGCAGGGGTATCTGCTTGCAATGAAGGAAGCGCGTGAGCTTGGTGTTACAAGCCTTCAAAATGCAGGTGGCGCTGATTTTGATGCCTATGAAATGCTGCAAAAGGAAGGATCCCTCACAAGCAGGATTGATATAGGGGCTCCTCTGACGGGAGACACTGTTGTACTCCTGCAATATAAGGAGAAGGAGAAAAAATATCCCGGGGAAGGGAATTGGATAAGATTCGGATATCTCAAGGCTTTTGCCGATGGTTCAATAGGCTCCTCAACAGCCCTGATGTTTGAACCATATACCGACGATTCTTTAAATTCAGGTCTCGCAATGTGGCCTTATGAAGAACTTGAGAAAATGGTTCTTACAGCCGATAAGATGGGTTTCCAGATTGGCATTCATGCTATCGGAGATAAAGCAAATAACTGGATACTTAATGCGTTTGAAAAGGCAATTAATGTTAACGGTAAACGCGACAGCCGTCACCGTGATGAACACACTCAGACTGTTCAGTTACAGGATATACCGCGATTTGCCCACCTCGGAGTGATACCATCCATGCAGCCCACTCATTGTATTTCTGATAAGTTGTATTATGAAAAGAGAGTCGGATATGAACGATGCAAGGGAACCTATGCATGGCGAAGCCTGGTCAATGCCGGATCAGTGCTCGCATTCGGAACTGATTATCAGGTCGAACCTCTAAATCCGATGGAAGGGTTATATGCTGCAGTAACAAGGAAAGACAGGATGGGTGAATCAGGTGATGGCTGGTTCCCGGAACAGAAACTCACTATGGAGGAGGCAATAACTTTCTATACTCTTGGCTCTGCTTACGCACAATTCATGGAAGGCAGAAAGGGAATTATCAAAACCGGTTATCTGGCTGATATAGTTATAGTCGATAAGGACCTTCTAACTATCCCGGAGGATCAGATTATGAAGACGAAGGTCGATTATACAATTACAGGGGGTAAAATAGTGTATAGTTCCGCAAAGTAGAACTCACAAATTGAATTATTTGACTCCTCCGGAAGGTGTTAAAATACTCATTACTTTATCCCGATACATTCTTCCAATTGGCAGTTGAGTATTTTTAAGAATTACCTGGATTGAGTTGAATCCTGTTATCTTCTGAATATTAACAATATACGATTTATGTATCCTTATAAAATACTCAGTGGAAAATCTATGCTCGAATTCTGAAAGAGAATCACGAACCATATAGTTTTTACTGACTGTAATTACTTTTACATATTCTCCGTATCCTTCAAAATAAAGGACATCGTCATAAAGAATCTTATAAATGTTTTTACCGTCCTGTATATAGATGAACTTCATTTCATGAGATTCGGAGGGAGTATTAGTGTTTTTGACCACTAAGTTCCGGGACCGGTTGCAGTACCTGTTTAAGGAGAAAATCAACAACATCCAGATCATATCCTTCAATAGCATATTCCCTGTAAGCCGTTGTAATTATTACATAGGGAGGGTCCGGAATTGATTTAAGAAAATCAAGGCCGTTAATCTCAGGCATGTTGATATCCAAAAACATAAGATCAATTTTTTCTCTCTGCAGGTATTCAACAGCCTTTAAAGCACTTTTGCATTCCGCTGCAATTTCGAAAGATTCCAGCTTGCTAAGATGTGTTTTTATAAGCTTTATTGCAAGCGGTTCATCATCAATAATAAGACATTTGGTTTTATTGCAATCCATTTTTTCATAATTCTAATTTCAGAAAAACCGAATACGTATTACCTGAATGATTCATTACTAAATCGTGTTTATCCGGATAAATCAGGTCGAGTCTTTTAATAGCATTACTGATCCCGATACCCGAAGCTTTGTTCTGGTGCTTCTCATCTTTTATAGTACTGTTAATAATAGTAAAAAACAGCTGCCCATTGTTCACGGTAATTGAGATTCTTATCCAGGGACTTCCTGAATCTTTATCGGGTCCATGTTTAAAGCTGTTATCAATAAATGTATGAAGTATCATCGGGGCAATTTGATTATTATTCATGTCGCCGCTAATGTTAAAATGTATGTCGCATGAATCATATCTTACTTTCTGCAACTCAATGAAGCTGTTAAGAAAATCAATTTCTTTTGCCAGAAGCACCCTGTCCGAGTTGCAATCATAAATAATATAACTTAGCATATCAGCCAATCTGATTATCAGGTCAGGTGCCTTATCCGATTTTTCAAGAGACAGAGAGTATAAATTATTAAGCGTATTAAACAGAAAATGCGGGTGAATCTGACTCTTTAACAGTTTCAATTCAGCTTCCTTAAGTTTAAGTTCCGACTCCAGCCGGTCGTGTTCAATCTTTTGCTGAAGCAAAGCCTTTTCTCTCAAATGCCCTGAAATTTTAAATGCGGCAAGGGGAGCCATTCCAAAAACAAAAATCAGCATGGCCGCAAAATAATTGTATAACGTATAATCATTAGGATCATTAAAAATAAAAGGTTCAACAATATAGGCCCGGATCAGGAATGGTACAACAGGGTATAAAACAACGATAAGGACAAGTATCAGGGAAAAAAGAAAAAATCTGTTAGTGAAATAAAACTTTGGCAGAACAAAATTTATTGCAAGGTGGGTGACAGCTATTACACCTGGCAGAAACGCCAGATTTGTTAGAAAAGATATTTTTAAGGAATCCAGATAATTAATATTCACCCCTCCTACTAAAAAGAAATAATGTTGCGCAGTTGATCTTTGAATAGCAAAAAAGAGTAAATAAAAGATCCAGTAAAGAATATAGAAATTCAGATTCTTATTAGAAAAAACCCCTTTAGCCACTTCTTTAAACATATTATGGATTATGGTCTTTATTCAAAGATACAATCAAAATCAACAAAGTACCAGGGTTGAATTCAAAATGAAGTGAAATTCATTTAAATGTATATGAATGACATTTTCACACTGAAAACAAATTAAAAGTGTTGTTTCCGGTAGTTTCATAATCAAATCCTTACCGTTCAAAGGCACAAAACAACGTTTAATAGCAAAAACCTGTCGTTCGTTGATTTTATTTTTCTGAATAAATATAATCTCCCAATTTTGATCAGCCAGATGATTCTCATTCAAGGACAGTAAAAGACAGGAAGAGAATCATTAGACAATTTTAATATTAACATAATCTTTTCCCTATGAAGAAATTTGTATTTCTGATTTTTGCATTTTTGTTTATTTGTGTTTCATCTCTTCTGGCACAAAACAAAGTAATTTCCGGCACAGTAAGATCCTCTGTTGAATCTGAAGGTCCGATTGCCGGTGTTTCAGTATTTGTAAAAGGAACAACTACTGGTATTACTACAGGCATTGACGGCAGGTATTCACTATCAGTGCCTCCCAACTCAACCACACTTGTTTTCTCATTTATCGGCATGAAAAAAATGGAAATTGATATCAGCGGCCGCAGTGTGATTGACGTTACGATGGAATCTGATATTTTAGGTCTTGACGAAGTTGTGGTAACAGCACTTGGCATTTCGCGTGAGAAAAAGTCATTAGGATACTCTGTCCAGGAAGTGAGAGGCGACAATATCAGCAAGACAAAGGAATCCAACTTTGTTAACTCACTTTCAGGTAAAGTCTCCGGGGTGCAGATAAAACAATCGAATACAATGGGTGGATCCGCAAATATCCTTATCAGGGGGAACAAATCGTTAATGAATAATAACCAGGCACTGTTTGTTGTGGATGGTGTTCCGCTTGATAATACTGTACCCAATACCACATTGCAGGTAAATGGTGGCGGGGGCTATGATTATGGTAATGCCGCAGCTGACATCAATCCCGATGACATTGAATCAATGTCAGTTCTCAAGGGGGCCGCTGCTACGGCCCTGTACGGCTCTAGAGCCGCTAATGGAGTTATTATGATAACCACAAAGAAAGGAACAACCAGGAAAGGTATCGGAATATCACTATCTGCCGGCTTAACATTTTCCAGAATTGACCAGCAAACTCTACCCAAAATGCAGAAGGAGTATGGCGGCGGTTACGGAGCCTATTATGAGGATGAAACAGGCTACTTCTTTCAGGCCGACCTTAATGGTGACGGAACTGATGAACTTATTGTTCCGACTTCAGAGGATGCCTCCTGGGGGGCAATGTTCGATCCTTCTCTGATGGTCATCGACTGGGTAGGACTCGAACCCACTGATACCGAAAACTATCTTAAGCCTGTTCCGTGGGCTGCTGCCAAACATGATCTGAGAGATTTCTTTGAGACTGGTATTAAGCAAAATTACAACATTGCATTCGATGGAGGCAATGACAAAGGGACTTTCAGATTGTCCTATACCAACCTGACTGAGAAAGGGATTATGCCTAACAGCCAGATCAACAAGAATATTGTAAATTTTAATGGTAGTTATAATTTCACCAGTAAGTTAAGTGCTGAATCAAATGTTTCATATATAAACGATTTTACAAAAGGTCGATTTGGTACAGGATATGATCCGGGAAACCCTATGCAATCACTTGGCCAGTGGTTTCAGGCTAATGTCGACATAGAGGATCTGAAAAAATACCAGAAAACTCCTGATGGCAGACAGCGGACGTGGAACTATGCCTATTATGATGACCTTACCCCTATTTTCCATAATAATATTTACTGGACCCGTAACATGAACTATGAAGATGACGGAAGGGACAGGGTATTTGGTTATTCAACAATCAGGTACAAACTTGCACCCTGGATCACCCTCGAGGGACGGGCTGCAACAGATACCTATTCACAGTTCCAGGAAGAGAGAGTCGCCGTTTACAGTAATCAGACCTCGCAGTACAGGAAATTTCTCCGGAATTTCTCTGAAACAAATATTGATTTCATGGCCAGGATCAACCATAATTTCGGAAATTTCTCATTAAACGGACTCCTGGGCTCTAATATAAGGAGAACCACAAGCAAACTGACTGATGCGTCAACCCTTGGAGGATTGATTGTTCCGGAACTCTATAATCTTTATAATTCAAGGTCACCGATTCAGAGTACCGAATATGAAATGCTATCCGGGGTAAACAGTCTGTTCGGCAACCTGTCATTAGGTTACAAAAACCTGATTTATGTCGATGTCTCGGGACGTAATGATGTGTCTTCGACATTACCTGAAAATAATAATAGTTATTTTTATCCTTCAGTATCAACGAGTTTTATCTTTTCTGAACTGCCAGGAATCAAAGGATCAAATGTCTTTTCATTTATTAAGCTGAGGCTCAATTATGCCGAAGTAGGAAATGATGCCCCGGTTTACAGTCTTAACTCGACTTACAGACAGAAAGCCAACTGGGAAACTAATGGCCGGTACTTTGTAAACAGGGTTTTGCAGAATCCGGAACTAAAGCCTGAAAGGACCAAAAGTGTTGAAGCAGGCCTTGAAGCAAAATTTCTTAATAACAGATTCGGATTCGACCTCTCCTTATATAAAACAAACAGTATTGACCAGATCACTCCGGTTAACATCAGCCGGGCGTCAGGCTATAACCAGAGATATGTCAATTCAGGAGAAATTGAGAACAAGGGCATTGAACTTTCACTCTCAGGAACAGTGATAAAGACAGGGGATTTCAACTGGGATCTTCAGGCAAACTGGTTTAAAAATGTGAATAGAGTCAAGAGTCTTTATGAAGGTGTGGAAAACATCCTTCTCAACTCGCAGTGGGACATAAGTACAAATCTCGTGGTCGGCCAGCCTTATGGAATGTTGCGCGGTTCTGATTTTGTTTATACAAATGGTAAAAAAACAGTCGACGAAGATGGGATGTACCTCGAGGGAGATGATCCGATTGCCCTTCTCGGATCGACATTGCCAGACTGGAATGCAGGTATTACGACAACACTCAAATATAAAGGAATTTCACTTTCCGGACTTGTTGATATTTCACAAGGAGGAAAGCTATATTCAGTTGATATGCAATATGGTCTGGCAACCGGAATCTTTGCTGAGACAGCTGGCCTGAATGATAAGGGTAAACCAAAAAGGGACCCGGTTGAAGATGGAGGCGGTATATTGAATGAAGGAGTTTATGAAAACGGTAGTCCGAATACTACATATGTCTGGGCCGGAGACTGGTATGGTGCATTTCAGTATGACTATCTCCCGACAGCTGCCTATATTTATGATGCATCATATGTCAAACTCCGTGAGGTAGCTTTAAGCTATTCGCTGCCTTCAAAACTACTTGCAAATAGTCCGGTTTCGAGGGTTTCTATTTCAATTGTAGGGAGAAACCTTTGGATAATTCATAAGAATATGCCTTATTATGATCCTGAAGCAAGCCTGAGCGCCGGCAATATACAGGGCATAGCCGACGGAGCTTATCCCTCTACAAGGACTCTGGGTCTTAACATATCTGTAAGCTTTTAATCCATTCTAACAATTAATAAAATGAAAAAGAAAATTCAATATCTGTTAATAATCCTTGTTGTCCTTGTAAGTTCCTGTGAACTTCCCGACAATATTGATCCAAAATATCCCAAAGTAATTTCCCCCGAAGCAGTCTTTACAACTGCCCTGGTGGCCCTCGATAGTCTCATTGGCGATATCAATGTAAACGACAATATTTCAAGGCTGCTTGTTCAATATCAATCTGAAGTCACTTATGTTCAGGAAAGCCGGTATAATTTTCAGGACAGACAGATCCCTGACACCTATTGGGGAGTTCTTTACAGGGATGTTCTTATGAATCTTAAAGAGGCGAGAGTAAAGCTTGAAGCAACAAATATTCCTTCGGAAACGGAAATTGGCAAAAAGAAGAATAAGCTGGCAATTATTGATATATGCTCAGTATATGCTTACCAGGTACTGGTTGATGCCTTCGGCAATGTCCCTTATTCTGAAGCATTGATGGGATCGGAAAACAGCCGTCCAAAATATGATGATGCATTTACTGTGTACAAAGATCTCGTGGTAAAACTGAATGGGGCTATTGCAAATCTTGACGCAAACTATGATGGTTTTGGAACTGCTGATGTTCTTTATAACGGAGATGTGGGTTTATGGAAGAAATTCGGCGCCTCGTTAAAACTTAGAATCGGAATGAGACTTGCCGAAGTACCTGCATCCAATTCATCAACAATTATTAAGGAGGCAATTGCTTCCGGAGTCTTTTCCGATCAGTCGGAAAGTGCCATTCTTCATTATATAGGAGTCACTCCCCTTGTTAATTCCTATTACAACGAGTTTATTATACTCGCCAGGCATGATTTCTGTCCCACAAATACTATTGTTGATATGATGAATTCCCTGAACGATCCCCGCCGTGATATCTGGTTTACTAAATATAATGGTGCGTATGTCGGCCTCCAATACGGAAAAGCAGGGGCATCAAGCTATTCCAGATATTCTCATTTCGCCGATTTAATCAGGATTGATCCCAAATATCCGGTTATTATGTGCGACTATGTGGAGGTGGAGTTCCTTCTGGCTGAGGCAGCGGAAAGAAGTTTGTTCGGAGTTCCCGGTGATGCTGCAGGACACTACAATAATGCTATCCTGGCAAGCATGAAATACTGGGGTGTACCCGATGCTGCTGCTGCTTCGTATCTGGCACAGACATCTGTTGCTTATGCCACAGCGGTGGGAACCTTCAAACAGAAGATAGGAAACCAGAAGTGGCTGGGTTTATTCGACAGAGGGGTGGAATCGTGGGCTGAATGCAGAAGGCTTGACTTCCCGGTCCTTTACCCTCCGGAAGGGATGGCTTATTCAGATATCCCTAAAAGGATGCCATATCCGTACAATGAAAACAAGATGAACCTGGAAAACTACACAGCTGCAGCTACCGCCATAGGCGGCGATCTGGCTGCAACGAAACTTTTCTGGGACAGGAACTAATTAAGAAGGTTATGCAGGTTTTGCAGGTTTTGCAGGTTTTGCAGGTCTTTTAGGTCTGACTTGCACAACATGCAAAACTTGCAGAACTTGCATGACAATTTTGCCTATTTACTGAGATTATAAAGTATCAGGTATGCCTCATCCCTGTGGCTTCCGCAAAACTCCGGTTCTGCTTTAAAATCTCCGCATACTTTTGGCCTTTCAGGACTATTGTACAGAGAACACCTGTAATCATCAAGGAGGTGAATACATCTGACGCCAGCTGGTTTTCCATCTGGCATTCCGGGGATTGGTGATGAAATTGAAACAGCAATACAGCAGGCGCCGCAATTCAATCTGCAATCCATTTTCTATTGAGGTAGTATTTTAATGTTACCAATTGGGGACTGTTATTTCAAAATGATATCAAAAAGATATCAAAATGATATCAAATTGATATCACTTAATCATGCCAGTAATTTTATGCAAAAGAATATCTTCTTCATTAATCCGTAAATGGAAAGCAATATAATCAAACCTGCAAACCATCAACTACAACCTGCAATCCGTTGATTTCTTTGGAGATAAATATAATTATTCCATAAATTTACTCACAGGTAAATAAAATAGAATTACATTCGTAAATATAGAATGGAATAAATATAATCGACTAATTAATAAATGAGATAGTTATGAACAGCAATAAACTCTTTAAATACATCGGAATCGCACTAGTTATGTTGCTGGTTTGCATGACCTTTTTCACCCCTATACCTTCCACCCTTAAACTGGTAATCAGAATCTTCTTTCTGATTGCATTCTTTATTTTATGGAGATATTTTTCCAGAAGGAATCAAATTGAAGCCAGGGATCTCTCCTTTGCTTTACTTGTGCTGAATCTTGCATTCCTGATAGCTATGCCTTTTACACCTGATTTCTGGAACCTTAATCAGGAAACCTCTGAAGGCTTTGCGCTTATCAAATTAAGCGATTCATTTATAATAAGTTCCGTAATAATCGTTTCGTTTTTGCTTGCCGGATACACTTTGAAAAATTTATACCTTACAAAAGGAAGGTTAATAGCAGGTCTTGTTACCGGAATTCTTTTTTTCCTGTTATTCGGATATTTTGCTTTGAATAATCCGCAACAGAAACCTGAAGCAGGATTTGTATGTAAAAACTGGCTATGGGTACTTTTATTCGTAATTGCCAACGGATTTATGGAAGAGCTTCTCTTCAGAGGTGCCTTGCTTGAAAGGTTAAATGCCTTCTTCAAACCCTTCTGGTCCATACTTTTAACCTCTGTTTGTTTTGCGGCACCTCATCTTACAGTTATTTACCAGCCAAATGCCATTCTTTTTTCAGGGATTACGTTTATCCTTGGTATGATATGCGGATATGCTATGCAATATACCAAAAGCATAATTGCCCCAATGCTTATCCATGCAGGCGCCGACCTGATGATTATTATTCCGGTATTTGCTACATACGGAGTCAGTGGATGATGATCTGGAGTTTGGAGTTTAGTTATTGAAATGAAAAACGAAAAAAATATACAATTAGATATCAGCCGGTGAATTAATCAGGTTGCTGTTTTGCATCTTTATATCTGTAGCTCCGTCTTTTAGTTATAACAAGAAACCTTAATAAATCAGTTTTATCAAAATGGGAATCAGAAAATCCATAGTATTAATTATCACTGCACTCCTAACCTGCTCACCGGGATATGGCCAGGATATTTCTGAAAAGATCGACCAGCTGATTAACAGCTATTATCAGAATGGAATATTCAATGGTGCGGTTCTTGTTTCACAAAAAGGTAATGTAGTATATAAGAAAGCCTTTGGTATTGCCGATAGGGATTGGAATATTCCTCATACAACTGATACAAAGTTCAAAATTGCCTCGCTTTCCAAAGCTTTTACTGCCCTGGCCATAATGCAGATGGTTTCGGAAGGGGAAATCAGCCTGAACGGCAAAATAAAAGATTATATCCCGGATTATGCCGGACAACTGGGCGACTCTATAACTATACATGAGCTGCTGACTCATTCATCCGGAATCAGGAGCAACCTTGATCCGGAGGAGGAGTTGATTAAGCAGAGGCTTCATCATGACCTCAGGGAAATGGTAAATTATGCCGAAACATCCAAACTGCTGTTCAAACCCGGAAGCAGGTTCGAATACTCCAATTTCGGATACAATATCCTCGCATACATCATACAATCCGTCTCTGGTAAATCCTATGCTGACGTTCTGAAAGAAAAGATCTTTGAACCAGCAGGGATGAAAAGTACTGGTCAGTATGACAACAGTCTGGTTGAATCAAGACTTGTCAAAGGATATGAATACAAGCTCATTTACGGATACAGGAACGCCGATTTTGTGGATGCATCATTTACGACTGGGTCCGGAGGGCTTATTTCAACGGTTGAAGATCTCTATCTTTTCGACAGAGCGTTGTATTCGGATAAACTGATTCCGCATGAATCTCTTACAGGGATTTTCAAACCATACCAGCCGGGTAACTATGGCTACGGATGGTTCATCTCAAAAAGAATGGTAAATGGAGTGTCAGATTCTCTTGTAATTGCTGATCACTCAGGCAGTATCGACGGATTTGGCTCATACATGGCAAGGATATTAAATGATTCAAGCTTTGTTGTGGTTCTCAAAAACCATAGGGCAGATACATATATAGACCCCGGATTTGCACCAGACATAGGAAGACAGATAATTTCACTTCTTTATGGCGAAAATGTAATCCTTCCAAAAATATCGGTTGCAAGGCATATTGCCTCACTCATTGGAAACTGTGGAATTGACAGTGCAATAAATGTGTATTACAGGATCGTTAAAGAGAAGCCCGATAATTACAATCTCGGCGAATCAGAACTTAATAAACTAGGAATCGAACTCTATTTCAGATTCAGTATGCCCAATGAAGCCCTTAAGATCTTTGAGGTTAACATGCTGCAGTTTCCAAGGTCTTATAATACTTACGACAGCTATGCCTTTATCCTTATGAAGAAAGGAGATTATGCCAGCTCAATAAAGTACTACAGGCTTGGACTGGAGGTTCTGAAGAACTATCCCCTGGAAAATAATAATGATATGGTCAGGAAGGATGCTGAAAATGCTTTGGCTTACATTAAAGATATGGAAGAGAAACTAAAAATGTAACAAACTGAAATCATGGAAAATACCTCTTCAAAAGGCACCATAAAGAAACAGATTCTCATAAGATCTATTCTTGCCTTTATGATTTTATGCATTGTCTTCTTTCTCCCGGCCAGAACATTAAGATACTGGGAGGCATGGATTTATATGGGTATATTGTTTTCAGGCGCTTCCAGTGTCATTATTTATTTCCTTAAACATGACCCGGAATTTCCTGGAAAGAAGAACAAGAACCAAAGAAAAGGTTAAAGAACAAAAACTGATTATTGCGGTCGGATGGTTACTTTTCCTTCCAGTATTTTTGATCCCCGGATTTGATAAATACTACAACTGGTCAGATGTACCACTGTTTTTGGAAATTATCGGGGATATATTTGTTCTTGCCGGATATTTAATTGTAATCAGGGTTTTCAGGGAAAACAGTTATGCATCCAGGGTTGTTGAAGTTTACCCCGGCCAGAAAGTAATCACTACGGGTCCATATGCTATTGTTCGTCATCCAATGTATGTTGGAAGTCTGCTTATGTATGGATTTACGCCAATTGCCCTTGGTTCCTT
>Ga0315293_10003292_pt1 | contig 15563 bp, 14 predicted proteins | sample YL17G13_20_MG_FD_203071 | JGI IMG/M metagenome (GOLD analysis project Ga0315293, IMG submission 203071) | Sediment microbial communities from Yellowstone Lake, YNP, Wyoming, USA - YL17G13_20 | ecosystem: Environmental > Aquatic > Freshwater > Lake > Sediment | place: USA: Wyoming | collected...
GCTGTCAGCACAAGGTCTGCCTTACCTATGTGACCTCCCGCGGGGCCTGGTATCACGTATCCTGGAAAGGTTCCATCGAAAAGTCAGGGGGAGTTTCCACCAATATCGGGGTTCATTTCTTTGATCTTTTGCTCTGGCTTTTCGGAAAGGCGGGGGAATGCCGGGTTTATCATTCTGATGCCAAGAGGATGAGCGGTTACCTTGAACTTGAGCGGGCCCGCGTCAAATGGTTTCTCTCGGTCGATCCCCATGATCTTCCTTACGAGGCAGCCCCGGGTGTGCGGAGCACCTACCGGTCCATCACCATTGATGGGGAGGAGATCGAGTTTACAGACGGGTTTACCGATCTTCACACGCGGGTGTATGAAGAGGTTCTGGCAGGGAGAGGTTTCGGGATTGGCGAGGCACGGCAATCGATCAATCTGGTTTATCGCATCCGCACTGCGCCACTCTCGCCATTGGATGACATGGCTCATCCGTTTATAGTAAAAGATTAATAGGGCTCAGGACGTTTGATGATGCGCGATCTATTAAAGCAAGGCGAGACGTTTTTTTCCGAACAGCGATTCGAAGAGGCAAAAAAGTGCTTCTTGGCTGTGATCGAGAAGGACCCGCTCCATAAGGAGGCATTCAATAACCTGGGGGTGGTTGATTTTAAGATGGGAGACCGGGCGGCGGCCTTCGAATGGGTTACGCGGGCATTGACCCTCGACCCGTTCTACAAGGAGGCTATTTTAAATTTCTCCGAGATCCTGAGGGCAATGGGACAGCTCCATCAGATCCTTCCGTTCCTGGAAAAAACGATTCAGAGATATCCCAACGACTGGCATTACGTCAATCTCTTGGCAGAGGCAAAGTCTAATCATATTACCAATGGCAATAGAGAACCAGCCCTGGCGCAAAAAGAGCATCGGAAGGCCTTTTTCGTTCTTTCCTCGGGCCGTTGTGGAACGTTAACCCTGGCCCGACTACTCGCCACCTCCAGAAACGCCAAAGTCCATTATTACCCCAAACCACAGATGTTCCAAGAAGCCCTTCAGGCTTATTGGGGAGAGATCGACAAACAAAAAGCCTTCTGGAGTGCCCGGTCCTCGTTGATGCGAAATACATGGGCGGATGGATATATCTATGGTGAAACGAGTGCGTTTGTAACGCCCTTCTGTCACCTCCTGGCCGAGGAACTTCCGGAATCGAGATTTATTGTTTTAATAAGACATCCAAAAGATTTTGTGCGCTCAGGACTGCGCCAGAATTTTTACCACGGCCATCCCTCAGATGCTGGCCTCCTTCGGCCTTCACCTAAAGGCGAGACCTTCAAAGGATGGGAGAAGCAAAATCAGTTTGAAAAGATCTGCTGGCTCTGGAGGGAGACCTACATCGCCATTGAAGGGATACTGGAGAAGGTCCAAAAGGAGAGAGTTCTCGTTGTCCGCTTCGAAGACCTCATCTCAAACATCGAAAAGGTCCGGGAGATCTTTGAATTCCTCAGCCTGGAGGGGTTTAGTGAACAAAAGGCAGCCGAAGTTTTGTCGGCAAAACTCAATGCACAGGATTATAAACATTTCCCGGAGCCCGAAAGCTGGTCTTCCGATTTAAATGACCTATTGCAGCGCCTTTGCTGGCCCACTGCCGACAAATACGGCTATTCCCTTTCGGAAAAGAGAAAGCCTCTGGAGCGATCATTGGGAAATGACTCCTCTGTTCGTGCCTCAGCCCTTTCTCACAGGGAACACCCGATGGTCAGCATTGGACTTCCTCTCTACAGCGGGGGGACCAATCTGGCGGATGCCATCGAATCAATTCTCTCTCAGGACTATGAGGATATTGAACTGATCATCTCCGATCATGGAGTAGATCCGTTTGTCAGTGAGATAGGGCACTATTATCAGAAACTGGATAAACGGGTTAAATACGTCCATAGCGGCGATCAAATTAATTACATAGGAATTCATAATTTTGCCAGGATGATTGAATTATCCACAGCGACCTATTTTATGTGGGGTTCCTATGATGATCGTTTGGAGAAATCGTTCATCAGCCGATGTCTGGCGACCATAGAAAGTGATGACTCGATTGCTCTAGTATATCCGAGGTCAAAGGTTTATAACAAAAAAGGTGTTTTTTTAGGATTAGGGGCCGATTCCGTAAAGGCGGACTCAGATGATGCCTTTGATCGCTTCATCCATGTTATCTGGGAACTCCAGATGTGCCATGCCTTTCATGGACTCTTCAGACGCAGTTACATGAGAAAGACCCACTCGTTACGTAAAAACTGTTATGCCCATGACAATCTTTTTCTCGCAGAAATAGCCTTACTAGGCAAGATCGTCCAGATCGATGACGTTCTTTTTATCAGACGCCTCACTAGAAAATTAAAATCAAACTTGGATGAGCACCATGCAGATGTCATAAGTTCAATGGATCCAATATACTTGGAGGAGGGTCTGACCCTGCCCTTTTGTCGATTTACTTACGCCCATTGCGAACTGGTCAACCATTCAGCTCTTCCGCCAGAGCGTAAGGAATCATTGACCCGGGAGATCCTGCGTTGTTTTAGACGCCGCTGGGCCGTACAACTGAATTATGAAATAGATCGAATGATTTACCTCCTGAATAACGGTGTTTACTACCAAACATGGGACGGTCGGACCTATAATCATGACCTCAGGAAACGAACTCCAAACCTTCATTATTTCCACGTGACGGACGTCCTGAAATCAATCAGGGAGGCCCTTTTTATCTTTCCGGAGCATCAGGAGCTTCAAAAGATATATGAATCGTCCATAGCCAATATAAAAATCCCTGAACGAACCGTCATAATACCAACCCAAGTCCATCAAGAGGTAAGGTGATGATACCCTGTCTTATCTGCTCGCAAAGTATCGAACCTTTCATGTCCTTCGGCAGGATGCCGATCGCTAACGGATTCCTTACTGCCGATCAGTTTCCGGAAGAATACTTTTTTGAACTCAAGGCGGGTTTCTGTGACCGGTGCAAGATGGTTCAGCTCACAGAATTGGTTGACCGTGAGCGTATGTTTCATGAAAATTACGCTTTCTTTTCCTCCACATCTGTCCGAATGGCCCTTCACTTTCGGGCATTTGCAGATCTTGTAAAGGAAAGGTACATAGAGGAAAGCGAACCCTTTATCGTGGAAATCGGCAGCAATGACGGGATCATGCTTCAACACTTCGCCAAAGCAGGCATCAGTCATCTTGGCATCGAGCCATCGGCGAACGTGGCGGAGGCCGCCCGGAAAAACGGAGTACAGACGATCTGCCGGTTTTTTGATGAGACCCTGGCCAGGGAAATAGTAACCCGGCATGGTCGGGCCGATGTTTTTCTCGGGGCGAATGTCATGTGCCATATCCCTTACCTCCACTCCGTCGTCGCGGGTATCAAGATCCTCCTGAAACCGGAAGGGTATGTTCTCTTTGAAGATCCCTATCTGGGAGATATCATAGAGAAGACATCTTATGATCAGATATACGATGAGCACGCCTTTTATTTTTCTTTAGCCTCTGTCCGTTATCTTTTTTCTCAATATGACATGGATGTTGTGGATGTGCAGCCGCAGAACGTCCATGGTGGATCGATGCGCTACATCATCTCTCATCGCAACGCTTATCCGGTTTCGGCGGCCGTTCGGAATTTAGAGGAAAGAGAAAGGGCTCTAAATTTGGATCAAAGGGAAACTTACAAAAACTTTCAAAGGAATGTGGAGAAATCCCGGCAAGACCTCATAGCCCTTTTAAAAGACTTAAAACTGCAGGGGAAAAGGGTCACTGGCTACGCCGCGACGTCAAAGAGCACAACGGTAACCAACTTCTGTGGTATCACGTCTGATCTTCTGGAATATATCAGCGATACAACCCCTATCAAACAAGGGAAATACAGTCCCGGCGTTCATATCCCCGTCCGGCCTTACGAGGAATTCAAGGCTCATTATCCAGATTATGCCGTTCTCTTCGGCTGGAATCATGCCGAAGAGATCATGGCCAAGGAGCAGGCTTTCATAGCCGCTGGCGGCAAGTGGATTCTTTATGTACCGGAGGTTCATGTCGTATGATGATTCCCGCAAGCAATCCTCTCGCCTCGTATCGAACACGGAAAGAAGCCATAGATAAAGCCGTGCTTAAGGTTCTGGAAAATGGATGGTATATTCTGGGAAAAGAAGTTGCAGCTTTTGAAAGTGAATTTGCCGCATATGTCGGCTGCATCCACGGTATCGGTGTGGGCAGTGGCACGGAAGCGATCCATATGGCCTTAAAAGCCTGCGGCATCGGTGCGGGAGATGAAGTCATTACTGTATCCCATACGGCCGTGGCCACGGTGGCGGCCATCGAGGCGGCTGGGGCCGTCCCTGTTTTGGTAGACATTGAACCGGATTATTTCACGATGGATCCGGACAAACTGGAATCGGCCATTGGTCCCCGTACCAGGGCTGTTATCCCCGTCCATCTTTATGGACAGCCGGCAGATCTAACTGCCATTCTGGACATTGCCCGCCCAAGAGGGATTACCGTTATAGAAGATTGCGCACAGGCCCACGGGGCGATTTACAGGGACAAAACTGTCGGTGCCTGGGGCGATATGGCCTGTTTCAGCTTTTACCCGACAAAGAACCTCGGTGCATACGGCGATGGGGGCATGGTGACAACAAACGATCCGACCCTTGCACAGCACTGCCGTATTCTCAGGGAATACGGCTGGACCGAACGGTACATAAGTTCAACCCCCGGCGGTAATTCCCGCCTCGACGAGCTCCAGGCGGCAATATTACGTGTGAAGCTCCCCGGTTTGGACGCCGATAACGTCCGTCGGGTCAATATCGCAGAGCTTTATAATCGTCTCCTTGACAATACGGGTTTGACGCTGCCGAAACGTCGTCCCCAAGCAAGCCATGTCTTTCATCTTTACGTGGTCCGTTCCAGCAGAAGAGATACCCTACAGACCTTCCTGAAGGAATGCGGTATCGGCACTCTTGTACACTATCCGGTTCCCGTCCACCAACAACCGGCCTACCGGGGGCGTCTTCACTGCGGAGATCGCATGGAGGAAACGGAAAAAATTGCCCTTGAGATACTTTCCCTGCCTGTGTATCCTGAACTGACGGAAACAGAAGTGCATGCCGTAGCGAGGGCAATCCGCAAATTCACGGAGGAAAATGATGATTGAGGGCGTCATATTCAAGGAATTGATCACCCACACCGACGAGCGGGGCTTCTTCCGGGAAATCATACGATGTACAGACGATTTTTTTGTTGAAGGGTTCGGTCAATGGAGCCATTCGCTCATGTACACCGGTGTAATCAAAGCGTGGCATATCCACAAGACACAGACTGACTGGTGGTATGTCGCGGGCGGTGTTTTGAAAGTAGCGCTACACGACAAACGATCTGACTCGTTGAGTTATAAAGAAACGATGGAACTTTTTATGGGTGAAAACCAGACCGCAAGAGTTCTGCGCATTCCTCCTGGCGTGGCGCATGGCTGCAAGTGTATTAGCGGGCCGGCACACCTATTTTATATAACATCCAATGTGTACACTCCAGAGGACGAGGGTAGGGTTCCGCATGATGACATGGAAATTGGATATGATTGGCTTAAAGGTCCTTCAATCAAGTAATTTGCGTTAAATTACATTTTCTATAGGAAGAATATCGCCAAATTGAATGAGCATTTAAACAGATTGCCACCAAAAATAATTCTTTGGGGTGGCACTGGTCAGGCAAAGGTCTTGCGACCGATTATTGAAAGCTACGGTTCCAAGGTAGAGGCTGTCTTCGATGATACACCGAATCTTCCCTCCCCCTTTCCGGATGTGCCTCTGTATTTTGGATTAGAGGGTTTCCATAAATGGCTTCAATCCCAGTCTCGTCGTGATGAAATTGGATTTTGCGTTGCTATTGGCAACCCTCATGGACGTGTGCGAATGAAGTATCATGAACTGATGATTGCCGCAGGATTATTGCCAGTTACAATCGCGCATCGTAGCGCCCAAATTGCAATAAATGCCACTGTTGGAAAAGGTTGCCAGTTTATGGCAGGTTCAATTGTTAATCCTGAAGCGAAAATTGGGAAGCAATGCATAATAAATACAAAGGCATCTATTGACCATGAATGCACATTATCAGATGGTGTAGAAATTTCCCCTGGCGCCACTTTATGTGGCCTTGTCGTTTTGGGGATTAACGTATGGATAGGTGCGGGTGCAACGGTTCTGCCGCGTATACAGATTGGGGATGATTCTATAGTAGGTGCGGGTGCTGTTGTCACACAAGATGTTCCCGCAGGTGTAACGGTTCTGGGCGTCCCTGCAAAAACCAAAAGAATCTGAAAGACAGGCAAAAAACCATTTTATGATAACATAGCGGTAGAAGAAGGTCCAATGATAGAATGAGAAAGTCTAAATGGTTATCTATTGATGAAACAGAAATGGTTAATCCTTGGAAAGTATTAACCTCAAAAGATCTTTATGAGAATGAATGGATTATTCTTCAAGAAGATAAGGTTATTAGTCCAAGGGAAAAAAAGAGTTTATATGCCTGGATTAAGTTCAAGAAAAGAACAGTTGGAATTATTGCACTTGACGAAGATAAACATCTTTGGCTTGTTGGTCAATATCGTTATCCGATAGGTCAATATTCTTGGGAAATACCAGGAGGAGGTGCCTTAACAGATGAAGATGTTTTGGAAACTGCCAAAAGAGAACTAAAAGAAGAAACAGGTTTAACCGCTAACAAATGGCAACTTATCCTTCATATGTATACTTGTAATTCTATTACCGATGAGGAAGTCTTTGTTTTTTTAGCAAAAGAGCTATTCCATGGAAAAATGGAATTAGAAGAAACAGAGCACATTATTCTAAAAAAGATTTCCTCACAGGTTGCTTTAGAAATGATAAATAACGGACTGATAACAGATGCTGTATCAATTGCTGGTCTCTTGAAACTGATGTTCAACGAAAATATTTCAAATTTGGAGTAACGATATGGAACCAATTTACATGGCGGGTCCTTGGATTACGGAACATGAAATCAAAGTGGTTAATGATTGCATGAAAAATGGCTGGTACAATTACAACTATGTAGAAACTTTTCAAAAGGACTTTGCTGCGTACCATAATCGAAAATACGGAATCATGACGCCAAATTGCACCACAGCCATACATCTGTTATTGACAGCTCTTGGCGTTGGCGATGGAGATGAGGTTCTCATCCCGGAATGCACATGGATTGCAACTGCCGCACCGGTGACCTATCTAAGAGCGACCACCATTTTTTGTGACATCGACCCTGTCCATTGGTGTCTTGATCCCGATTCTGTGAAAAGAAATATTACGCCAAAGACAAAAGCCATCATTCCTGTTGACGTTTTTGGAAACATGCCGCTTATGGATGAACTTATTAGTATAGCCGATCAATATGGAATTCCGCTTATTGAAGATGCGGCGGAAGCACTGGGGTCAACTTATAAAGGAATAAGGGCTGGCAAATTTGGGATTGGTTCTGTATTCAGTTTTCACAGGACGAAAACCATTGTAACGGGCGAAGGGGGTATGCTGCTCCTTGATGACGACAAACTTTATGAACGATGCATGTTCCTGAGGGATCACGGCCGTAAAACAGATGGACCTGCCTATTACAATTTTGAAGTAACCTACAAATATATGCCCTTCAACCTTCAGGCGGCGATAGGCTATGCCCAATTCCAACGGATTGACGAACTGATTACAAAAAAACGCTGGATATTTGAAAGCTACAGAGAACGACTCTCAGATATAGAAGATATCCAATTTAACGCCGAACCGGAAGGAGGTTTCAACAGCGTTTGGATTACTGGGCTCCTTATTGGAAAAAGCCATGAACTGACCAAGATCCAGGCGATGGAAAGGCTTCAGAAACTTGGCCTGCCCACACGCCCGTTTTTTTATCCATTGTCGTCTCTTCCTGCCTATCCAGGAATGGAGGCAATTTACCATCCCCAAAACCCCATCTCATATGACATCTGTGCCCGGGGTATCAATTTACCTGGCGCCCTGATTATGACGGAAGCGCAGATCGACCGAGTATGCGATGGTGTCAGAAGGATTTTCAAGAAATAGAGGAGAGGAAAGATGACACAATATAACGAAATTAAACTTCCATCCTTGAGAGGCCAGAAGATTCTGATCACCGGTGGCCTTGGATTCATTGGCAGCAATCTTGCTCACAAATGCCTGGAGCTTGGCGCTGAGGTTACCATTTATGACTGCATGGATCCCAGTTCAGGAGGAAATCTTTTTAATATCAATGACATCAGAAATTTCGTTCATCTTTGTCACTATGACATTTTGAATATGGATCGGTTGTCTGAACATATATTTGAAAAAGATATTATCTTCAACTGCGCTGCCTCCACTTCTCATAGCTTTTCCATCCGCGAACCCTGGATCAACCTGGACGTTAACAGCCGTGCCGTCATCAATCTTCTGGAGGCCATCCGACGTTTCAACCAGGAAGCGAAATTCATTCACCTGGGGACCAGTACCCAGTTGGGAAAGCTCCGCTACCAGCCCGCCGATGAAAATCACCCGGAATTCCCGACGGATATCTATTCAGCCAACAAAACTGTGGCTGAGAAATACGTCCTGATCTATGCGAACATCTACGGTTTGAGAGCAACAGTCATCCGGATCTCCAATACCTACGGCCCCCGTGCGAGCATCCACAGCTCTGATTTCACCTTCAACAACTACTTCATTGGGCTCGCGCTTCAGAATAAAATGATCACGGTTTTCGGAAACGGTGCGCAAAAAAGAAACTCCATTTTTATTGATGACGTGGTTTCCGCCTTAATTCTTTCGTCTCAGGCTGAACAGACAAATAACGAAACACTCTTCGCCGTCGGAGATGAACATTTCAGTGTAGCGGACATCGCCAAAGCCACAGTAAGGCATATTGGTTCAGGCAAAGTAAAATTAGTCGAGTGGCCGAAAGACAGAAAACCTCTGGAGATCGGGGACGCCGTCATCAGCAATGGGAAAATCAAATCACTTGTCAACTGGAAACCCATGACGGATCTGAAAGCTGGTCTTTTACTAACAAAAGGGTATTATGAAACATGTCTGGAGAAATATTTAAGGTGATATTATGAAGATACTCGTCACAGGACCGTTGGGCCATATAGGATCGAGGCTGATCAGGGAGATTCCAAGCCATTTTCCATCATCAGAGCTCGTCATCATCGACAACCTGTCCACCCAGCGGTACACGTCATTGTTCAACCTACCCGGTGACTGCATCTACCGTTTTATAGAAGGAGACATTTTGGAGACGGATCTGCCGTCCATCATGGCCGGTGTCGATGCCGTAATCCATCTCGCCGCCATTACCGACGCCGCAGGAAGTTTCCAGGACCGGGAAAAGATTGAACATGTGAATTACAACGCCACCAAAAAGGTGGCCGAAAGTTGCGTTATCTTGGGCATCCCCATGATCCATCTCTCCTCTACAAGCGTTTATGGCACCCAGAAATTAACTGTGGACGAGGATTGTCCCGAGGAAGACCTGAAGCCCCAGAGTCCCTATGCGGAAACCAAGCTCCGGGAAGAGCGTCTCCTGCAGGATATGGCGGCAAAAAAAGAACTGCGTTTCGTCACCTGCCGTTTCGGGACGATCGTGGGAATCTCGCCCGGGATGAGGTTTCATACGGCCGTCAACAAGTTTTGCTGGCAAGCCGTCCTGGGACAGCCCCTTACGGTCTGGCGGACGGCCATGCACCAGAAACGTCCCTATCTGGCTATAGACGACGCTATGGATGCCCTCTTTTTCCTTATTAATAAACACTGTTTCGACGGTCGCGTCTATAATGTCGTGACAGAAAACCTGACCGTAAACGATGTCATCTCCTGGATTAGACCGCGCGTAGGTGAAGTCAGGATCAAATATGTGGATGCAGAAATCATGAATCAATTGTCATACGAGGTCTCAAACAGGCGCTTCCGGGATCTTGGCTTTGCCTTTACCGGGTCCATAGAGAAGAATATCGCAGAAACCATAATCCTTCTGCGAGGTGCTGGAGGTTGTCATGACTGAAAAAAAGATGCTCACCCGCGAAGAATTCGAGGCACTAAGCGCAGAATCCGCCTTGGCTATGAGCAGAGACGCAGATCTTGTGGGCAGGGCAAGAGATCTCCTCATTGACGCCGATCAGTACCGCTGGATTCATCAGACGAACTGGTTCGGTGAGCCTATTCTAAATCTTCCCCAAGACATGTTTGCCCTCCAGGATATTATTTATAAAACACGTCCGAAATTTATCATAGAACTTGGCGTTGCATGGGGAGGATCACTGCTTTTTCACTCAACCTTGCTTACAGTTTTGGGAGGGGAAAAGGTTATCGGTGTCGATATATACATCCCCGAAGACCTCAAGGCCAGACTGAATTGCCACGGCTCATTATCCGATAAAATCCACCTTATTACGGGATCTTCCGTTGAACCGGACACCCTTGCCCATATCCGGTCCATCATTAAGGATTGCCGAGAGGTCCTCGTGGTTCTCGATTCCTACCACAGCCACGACCATGTCCTTGCCGAACTTCGTCTGTACTCTCCTTTCGTCGGCAAGGGACACTACATGGTCTGCGGAGATACCATCGTAGAATATATACCGCCGCAGGAACACAGACCGAGACCCTGGGGGCCGGGAAATAACCCGAAAACAGCCCTCACGGCGTTTCTGAAGGAGTCGGATCGCTTTGTCGTTGACGAAAGCATAGACAGAAAATTGTTGTTCACCTGTAATCCGGGCGGGTATCTTCGGTGCACCGTATGAATTTTACCGTGAGCTGATGTATTCAATTTTTTAAAGGGATAATTATGAATAACCCTATCACACCTTCTATCGTCGACATTGAAACCGTACATGGGATCTGCAACGCCTCCTGCATCATGTGCGCTCTCAATTCATCTTCACAGCTGCCCCAAATCATGCCTCAAGATATGTTTCTCAGGATTCTTGACCGACTGATTCAATATAGGGAGCGTATTGAGTATCTGAACATCGTGGGGCTGGGCGAGGCGACTTTGGATCCGGATGTCTATTTAAAAATCCGGGCAGCTAAGGATGCAGGATTCCGTCAGGTCAGCCTACCCACAAACGGCGGCATGCTTGATAAGAGACGCACATCCAAGCTTTTGGACACGGGGATAGACATCGTTATATTTAGTATCGATAGCCTGATTCCAGATAGGTTTGAGCAAATTAGGCCGGGATTGTCCTTCCAGCGGGTTGTCGACAATATCCACAGATTCATAAAACTTCGTAATGAAGGTGATTATTCCACCACGATATGTGTCAGGATGATCGAACAGGCACTTAACGAAAATGAATGGCAGACCTACACGAATTACTGGTCTAATTATCTGGTGTTGAACAGGGGTGATATGGTGCTACGTTTTCCCCAACATAATTGGGCAGACGCGGAATACGTCATCCCCAAAAGCGTCTCATGTCCCTACATATTCGACCGTATCACCATCAACGTCTCCGGGATGATTCAGTTCTGCTGTATTGATGTGGACGCCTCTTTTTATAAGTTGGGCAGTGCTTATCATGATGATCCTGTCGGGGTCTTCAATGGCGACGCCTTCAGGGAAGCGCGCCAGTTGATGAAAAAGGGTTGTATCAACGATCTTGAACATTGTTCTCGGTGCGATGTTCCTCTGAAAAGATTGCGGCGTGATGCGGCTTACTTGCAATGAGCGCTTGAGGTTTATTTCTGAATGATACGGATTGCTACTTCGTTGATGACACCTTAGACAGAAAATTACTGTTCACGTGTAATCCAGGCGGGCACCTGCTCTGTATAAAGTAAATGTTTGAGATCGAAACCTGAATACAAATTTTGCTGGACAATTGTTACGTCATCCAGCTTGAATCTATGCCGCCGTTCTATGGTCAGTAATAGAGGCTTACTTGCGCCAGTATTTTCCTGATCTCTTCATCGGTTTTGCCATGATGACAAAGACTGTCTTGAAAGTTGCATTTGGCAATTAAATGAGCCGCTTCATTATCTATATCAACTTCGATAAGAGCTCTGATCCAGTATTCCGGTATATTATGTGTGATGAAGAAGCTTCCTAACTTGGTTAAGTTACGAAGTTTCTTGGCTGTATCCGCATCGAACTTTAGGGACCCCACGCCACCATAAAAATTGAATTGGCATTCTTCATTTAACGGAATGCCTTGTTGGACGCACCATGCGGTCAGTTTGGTGCCCGGATACAGCATCAGGGGAAAGATTGTAGCAATAACTTTTTTGGTGCCTACTGTTTGGGCAAATTTCATTGTTTCGATAGCGTCAGTGATTGGATCCTTAACAGGATTGCCAACAATGACGTCAATTTTCACTGGAATGTTGAAGGCATGCAGTCGATCAACAGCCTCTTTAAATACCTTTTTTGTTTGGAATTGACGGTTAAACAACCGGAGTGTTTCATCCTCTGATGATTGCAGTCCTACACAAACATTACATACGAGATTTGATAATGTTTCCATTGTAGCGTTGGAAGCCCGGATTACAGAAAGGGGGGTTACATTTCCAATTAACGGTAAACCGATTTTATCTTTCCACGCGGCGGCAAATGACGTCAACCATGTTTCGATATCAGAACCATAGAGCATATCGTCATCAGAGAGTTCTACCTCTGTCGTAGGATACTCCAGAAACCATCCGGCTTCATCAATCATATCCACAAGTGGCCGGCGTGTCAGCCAGTGTCTTTTGTATTCTTTGGGCTGGAATTCTTCTCTAATTCGATGAGTTGCGCAGTAGGCGCAGTTATAGACGCACCCAAAATGCGACATGATCATTTTGCCATGCCGTGTTCCAATGCGGGGTATTTGTTCATAGTATTCGCGTTTTATCGGTTTCAAATTTTCGGGAGAAGACGCTTGTCCCTTAATTGTTGTTGATGTTTTACCTTGAATTATTTTATCGATAGTCCCATCAACAGGCCCGATCACAACAATATCAACTTCATCCAGGTCCACAATCTCAGGCACAGCAGAGACGTGAATCCCACCGAATACGGATCGTATAGATGGGAGTTGCTCCTTAACTTCTTTAGACAATCTTATGGCTGTTGCAAAAAAAGCAGATAGAGGGGAGAAGCATATGAAATCGGGATTCCAATCAACAATGGCATGAACAACTTTTTCATCTTCGCCATCAAACCATCTGAACGTATGTCCGCCCTTGGCTAATTCACCGGCAACGTAGCACAAACCATAGACTTCATGTGTCCCAATATGAATCAAGGCAAATTTATACATCGCCCCTCCTTTTTGTAAGACATTGATGCTGTGAGATTAAATATAAGGAGAACGGACTTGCTTGTCAAGGAAGTGTTCGCTATACATAAAAATATGGGGTGTGGCGCCGATGATTTTAGATAACGTGTCAAATATCAGCTATGAGGGTACAATGTTTGCGTACAATTAATAAAGGCATTGCTTTCGAGGGGTCGAAGTATAGGTCATCGGTAAGAGACAGTACCTGGTCTGCGGAGATACCATCGTGGAATATATACCGCCGCAGGAACACAGACCGAGACCCTGGGGGCCGGGAAATAACCAGAAAACAACTCTGGCGGTTTTCCTGAAGGAGACGGACCGCTTCGTCGTTGATGAAGCCATAGAAAGAAAACTGCTGTTCACCTGCAACCCCGGTGGGTATTTAAAATGTATCAAAGATTGAATACTGTGCAGGCTTGCTGTATTGGCGAACAAAAGGAGCAGATCAAATGAGCAAAGAATCTCCAAAAGTATCCCTGCTCATGGGGACGTACAATCGGCCGGATTATCTTCGGGAAGCGATTCAGAGCGTCGTCAACCAGACGATGAAAGACTGGGAGCTCATCCTGATGAACGATGGAGGTGTGGATGTTGGACACATTGTCCAGGCGTTTGATGACCGTCGGATCCAGTACTGTCACGATCCGGTCAACAGGGGCTTTGCCTTCCGACTTAACGAGGGACTCAAGAGGGCCGCTGGAGAATACATAGCCTACCTGGGGGATGACGATCTTTACTATCCTAACCATTTCGAAGTCCTCTCTAAAGCCCTTGACGATAACCCGGACATTGGAGCGGTCTATTCCGATCTCTATGCGGTTCAGTTCATCAAGGACGAGACAAACGGCAAACGTTACCCTCTCAAGGGCGAATTTGAAAATGGGGGGCGTTCGTGATTTATTGACTTTCCAACAAAGCTGTTTAACGACTTGAATCTCTTCGTTTCAACAATAGCCTTCGCTTCTTCAAGAACCACCTCATTGATTACAAAGGTTGCTTTTTTTGGCATTTTTAACATCCTCACCTTGAAGGATGAAAAGATGGTAACGTATGCAATATAAAAAGACAAGCAAGAAACCCTTCCTTTTCAAGATCCATTATCACCTGCCCTTTGCATCCTTGGAGGGCCATCCACCGGTACACATCGCCATTATTTTGACATGCGGCAGTGGAATATTGACGCTTTTATTGTTTTATGACCGAAACGACGCGGCATCGGACCCCTCAATTCCGTTAGTTTCCGATTAGGAAGTGTGTCCTTTTCTCCTGGCTTCCTGGCTTCCTGGCTTCCTTATTAAGAACATCAGATTAAGGTAAAAAATTAAAGTCTCCCCTTCCTCACCGGACCCCCTCAATACTCGCTCCACAAACTCCGATCCCCCGGAGCGTCTATTCGCGATTGACGTGGCATTCATCCCTTCTAATGTAGTATGTTGCACATGTCATTGCGGGGGGTCCCGGAATTTCGGTGTGAAGAAGCAATCTAATTATTTCAACGGGTTACGGGAGGTGAGATTGCTTCGCTCCGCTCGCAATGACAGTCTTTTCGAGTTTTTACGAGAGCATCAAGTCTATCAACAATCCCGCCCGAACCCTTACCGAAAGCATTTCAGCATTAAATTATAACCTTAGGCTATTAGGCTGAAGGCTGAAGACTCTTAGCAAAATAAATAATAAGAATCAGAATCCAAAATCGAGAATCTATCCTAGGAAAAAAATTTCTATACTTTTTTGTTAGCGGATTTATTTATGATGGATGCTGGCTCCTGGATTCCAGATTTTCAAATGTTATCTTTCCCCTACAGCCTAATCCCGCGAAACGCGGGACAGTCTAATAGCCTTCCGGTATGTCTTGAAATTTAGATAAAGCTAAGCTATACTACATTTTATGAAACCGGACATTGTGAGCGCCCTTCAAATACGTGAGGTTTTTCATCTGGAGTCCTTGCGATGGTTTTCTCGACGGATCAAGCCTGAATTTTATGCCGTTAAAGGCGGGACAAACTTAAGGTTTTTCTTTCAAAGTTTCCGCTATTCAGAGGATATGGACATCGATGTCCAGAGAATCCCCATCGAAACACTTCAAACGGTTGTCCTGGAAATATTGGGCGCTCGCTCCTTTGTTGAGAACCTGCGAGGGTTCGGGATTCAGAGGATTGTTGTGCCGGATCTGCTAAAAGCCAAGCAGACACAAACGACTCAGCGTTTTAAAATCCATT